>Ga0182739_1000033_pt1 | contig 363544 bp, 276 predicted proteins | sample eDN5th30CBELigBY_FD_128873 | JGI IMG/M metagenome (GOLD analysis project Ga0182739, IMG submission 128873) | Enriched backyard soil microbial communities from Emeryville, California, USA - eDNA 5th pass 30_C BE-Lig BY (version 2) (version 2) | ecosystem: Environmental > Terrestrial > Soil >... | reverse complement strand
TTAAAATAAATGTATAAATGCCGTTTGTAGGCTGCTAAAACCAATTTATTTGAATGTTTAATTTGCAATTACAAAAAAAAATAGTTTTCATTGTAAAAAAATTGCTTTTGGATTACAGAAGCATAGTTTGTTTAGGGTGTGCTGATGCTGCTGCCGCGCGCCCCTAGCATGTTGGGAGGTTACTAAACAATTATTGACAAAGATTTTATAATTGGTTTAAAACACTATATTTGCTTTGGCCGTTATGGCGGTCAACCAAGGAATAAATTGCACAAATTACATAAAAATCATAGTTAACAACATTAAAGTCTAAAATTCAGAAAAATGGCAAACGCACCAACAACAAGTACAGCACAACAAGAAAAAAGCAATTCAAGTTCGAATGTCTTTGCAAGTCTGGCGATTATTATCTGTTTCATAATCGGGGCATTGGTTTGGAAGTATATCATGGGCGACCCGAACAACTTTATTGACAACAATCCGGAAAACCAGCCCAAACCCGGTAACTATTTTGGGATGGTTTATCACGCAGGTGTGGTAGTACCTGTATTATTGGGTCTGTTCTTAATGGTGTGGGTATTTTCGATCGAACGTTTCATCGTGATTGGCAGGGCTTCGGGTAAAGGCAACGTAGGTAACTTCGTGCGTCGTGTCCAGTCGCTGATTGGCGGTGGCAACATCGATTCAGCAATCGCGGAATGCGACAAGCAAAAAGGTTCTGTAGCAAACGTAATTAAGGCCGGGCTTTTGAAATACAAAGATGTATCTGCCAACCCTAACCTAGATACTGAGCAAGCTACCGTAGCTATCCAAAAGGAAATCGAAGAGGCTACAGCACTTGAGATGCCGATGCTTGAGAAAAACCTGACAATCATTGCTACGCTGGTATCAATCGGTACCTTGACAGGGCTGTTGGGTACAGTAACGGGGATGATCCGGGCATTTGCCGCATTGGCAACGGGTGGTTCACCAGATTCAGCACAGCTGGCAAACGGTATTTCCGAAGCCTTGGTAAATACGGCAACAGGTATCGCTACATCGGCAATTGCCATCGTATTCTACAACATCTTTACGTCGAAAATCGATACGCTTACCTATTCGATTGATGAGGCTGGCTTCTCCATTGTGCAAACATACGCGGCGAGCCACAAATAGCATATTTTTCATCCGGTTTTATGGAAAACCGGATGGATGTGCATCTTATCAGTAAATAGTAATTAAAGAGTAACACTATGCCAAGGGCAAAAGTTAAAAGAACAAGTACGACGATAGACATGACGGCCATGTGCGATGTGTCCTTTCTGCTGCTCACATTTTTTATATTGACGGCGACAGCAAGGCAGCCGGAGCCGTTGGAAGTGGACACTCCCGCGTCTGTGACCCAAGTGAAAGTACCGGATGAAAATCTTGCGTTAATCACTGTTGGTGATGATGGAAAGATTTTCTTTGGCGTCAAAGGCCGGGAAATCAAAGGTCGTATGTTGGAATTGATGTCGGAGAAGTACTCCATTCCGTTCACCGCAGAAGAAAAGGAGCGTTTTGCCGTTATGGAAACTTTCGGTGTACCCATGGGGAACCTGAAGGAAATCATCAACATGGACGCCAATGACCGTGTTCGTCCGGGGTTGCAACCGGGTATTCCGGCCGACTCGACCAAGGAAGTATCCAACCAACTGTTTCATTGGATATATTCAGCGCGGGTAGCTACGAAAGAGCTTAAAGACGTTGATTTGCGGCTTTCCATAAAGGGTGATGCCGAGGAGAAATATCCTGCAATAAAACAGGTAATCGATATCCTGCAAAGCCAAAAGGTGAATAAATTCAGCTTGATTACCGCCTTGCGTAACGAGGATTTCTAGTGGTGGAGTTTTGTTAACAGTTTAAGATTTTAATGCAATGGCAGAATTAAATCAAGATAGTGGCGGTGGCAAGAAAGGTGGTAAAATAAGGAGCAAGAAAGCCGGAGGACGGGTTGACCTCACCGCGATGGTGGATTTGGCCTTCCTGCTTATCACGTTCTTTATGCTTACAACCTCGTTGAACAAGCCGAATGCCATGGACGTGGCGATGCCGGATAAAAATGAAGAGGACCCTGAAGATCGGTTAGAAGTTGCCGATAACCGGACCATGACCCTCCTTTTGGGTTCCAATAATAAAATCGAGTGGTACATGGGTACCTATAGTGAGCCTATTGAAGGACCGGAAATTGTCGATTATGGTAAAGATGGCATCCGCCCGATCCTATTGAAAAAATTGGAAGAGGTTCCCCGGTTAACCGGCGATTCGGAGAAAGGACTCATTGTGGTCATCCGACCTAGCGATAAATCCACACACCGTAATCTCGTGGATATCCTGGATGAGATGAATATTGTGGAAGCTAAGCAATATATGATCGGGACCATTAGCGAGCCGGAAATTGAGGTGTTGGAGCGTGATGGCCTCTACAATGATTAACGATCACCACGTAAAACGATAGATTATGTTCGGTACTAAATTAGATATTTTTAAGAAGGAATGGCTCGATGTGGTGTTTGAGGGGCGGAATAAGGAGTACGGAGCCTATGAACTTCGTAAACTCTCGCCCAAGGCTACCAATATTGGGATGTTTGTTGCCTCCGTCTCTTTCGTGGTGCTGCTTTTGGCCCCGGCGATTGCGAGGTGGATAGGTGTTGACATGAAGCCAGCCGACGAGACTGAAAAGTTGATAGAAACAGAGGTGGTCCTTTCAGAACCGCCCCCTGTAAACGAGGAGGAACCACCTCCACCCCCACCGGTGGAACCCCCACCCCCACGCGTAGACCAGGTGCGTATGCCGGAACCGAAAGTGGTACCTGCTGAAGAGGTACGGGATGAAGAACCGCCTACGGTCGAAGAGCTGAAATTGGCCGATCCGGGATCTAAGACGATTGAAGGTGACCCCAATGCGGAAATCCGCATCGACTTGCCGGTCGGCGAAGGGGAGATTGATGCCGAAGTGACCGAATCGAATAGTAATGAGATTTTCCAATCGGTAGAAATCGATCCGAAACCACCGGGCGGCCTGCCTGCCTTCATGGCGTGGATAGCAAAGAATTACGATTATCCGCAGGCAGCTATTGAGGCCGGTGTGAATGGTCAGGTACAGGTGTCGTTCGTTGTGGAACGCGACGGTAGCCTAACGGATATCAAGATTGTACGGGACTTGAAGTATGGAACCGGCGAGGCGGCAGTGAAACTGCTTTCGAAAGCGGAAAAGTGGTCGCCAGGTGTGCAGAACGGAAGACCTGTACGTGTGGCCTACACATTGCCTATCCGGCTTAATCTCCAGCAGTAAAGCGGTGCAGCAACACGATAGAGATAACAATGGCAGACAGAAATCGCCCAACAAGCGGTTTCTGTCTATTTTGGGCCTGTTTATGTTTGGTTTTTACCTGGTGTTGGGCCTTGTCGTTATCTTTTGGAAAAACTTTCCGCTCGAGTTGGATAGCACGTATAGGGTCTTGTTTGGGCTATTGTTGGTGGTTTATTCTTTCTTCCGCTTTGTACGGCTTTGGCAAAGTCGATGAATTTGGAGTTGAGCAAAAAAGAGGTTATTTTTTCATAACTATGAAAAAATTAGTATTATTACCGCACATTTTTGGTCTCTTGGCTGTCTTGGGTTCATGTAATAACCCGCAGCCGCAGGAAAACCAAACCATTGTGGGCGGTAAGCTGCAAGTGCTGGTGGATGAGACATTGCTTCCTGTTATGGAAGAACAAGTAGCGGTTTTCGAACACTTATACAAGCAAGCGGACGTGGAGTTGTCCGTTGCGCAAGAGAACCAGATTGTAACCAAACTTGTGAATAACGAAGTTGAGGTTGCCGTGCTCACCAGGCAGTTGAATGCTGAGGAAATGACGTTCTTTGAAGCCCGCCAGTTCCGACCGAGGGTATACCGGTTCGCTGAAGATGCACTCGCGTTGGTAGTCAATAAAAACAGTGCTGATTCGGTGATAACCGTAGACGATATCATCCGTGTGATGCAAGGGAAAGAACCGGTTGGGCAAGTAGATAGATTGGTGTTTGACAATCCGAACTCTAGTACGGTGCGTTATTTGAAGGATCTGGCCGGCGTTGACTCGCTACCGGCAACTGGAGTATACGCGTTGAAATCGAATAGTGAGGTGCTGAAATACGTCTACGAGACTCCAAGAACCGTTGGTGTACTGGGGCTGAGTTGGGTGGTCAGACCAGACAGCGCACTCCGGCGGTATACAGACGGCGTAAAGGTACTCGGTGTGCGCAGTCAGGCGGGAAAACCGGGTGCCGACGGTTATTATAAGCCCTCGCAGTCAAACCTGGCCGAGGGAATTTATCCACTGTCGCGTTCGGTTTATATCATCAACGCCGAGCCCCGGAAGGGTTTAGGCATGGGCTTTGCAGCGTTTTTAACCGGATTGTCAGGCCAGCGGATTATCTTGAAATCGGGCTTAATGCCGGATAGCTTGCCACCAAGGGAATTAATTATAAGGAAGTAAATAGATTAAACACTTAATAGAGTAAAAATGATGAAGAAAGCAATGATATGGGGTATATCCCTTGCTTTTGTGGTTACGGGAGTGCAGGCGCAGAGCTTGGACGACGCGAAGAAGGCGATAGATGCGGAGCAGTTCGCCCAAGCAAAGCAAATGCTGGAGACGCTTGTGAAAAGCAAGCCGAAAAACGGTGAAAATTACTTTTATTTAGGGCTCGTTTATATAGAGAACGATCACCTTGATTCTGCAAAAACACTTTTTGATCAGGGGTTGACCGCTGATCCGAAAAACAACTTAAATAAGGTAGGGCAGGGGATCGTTGAGCTATATAGCGGCAACGAGAGTGCTGCCACAGCGAAGTTTGCAGAAGCGACTCAGAAATTGAAACGCAAGCAATATTTGGAGCTTTACCATATCGGTAGGGCGTATATTGATGCACCCGAGCCCAACTACCAAAAGGCAGTAGAATACTTGGATCAAGCGAAGGCCAAGAATACGGAAGATCCGATGATTCCGTTGGCGCTGGGGGATGCATATTTCGGATTGGAGAGCGCCAGTCCTGCTTATGTGAATTACCGGGACGCGTCGCTGCTGGACAATACGTTAACACGTGCAAAGGTACAGCTGCAGGTGATTACCCGTTTATCGCATGCTTGGCAAGAGGCGATTGATGGATTGAAGCAAATCGCCGAAGAGGTGCCTGACTATGCACCTACATACCGCGAGCTCGCAGAGACCTACCATGCATGGGCCAACACGGCAACCGCCATAGAAGACTACAACACACGCAACCAGGAAGCTGTGAAGTTCTATAAGCAATATATGGATAAAACCGACTACACAGTAGATTCGCGGATCCGCTATGCTGACTTCTTGGTTTATGTGAAAGACTACGAAGAATTGCAAGTACAGGCAGCTGAATTGGCACAGCTGGAAGATGTAAACCCGAAGGTACTGCGGTACCTCGGATATTCGGCTTATCAAAACAAACAGTTCCAGGAAAGTAAAGACGCGTTGGATAAGCTATTTACCCGGATGGAGGCCGACCGCATCATTCCGCGTGACTACCTTCACTTGGGCCTTGCCGATATCAAATTGGCAACGCAAAGCAACCCGACAGATGAAGCATTGTTCAATGAAGGGATTGTGCAGTTGAAGAAAGCCGTGGTTGCCGATTCGTCCATCGCCGATGACCTCAACGATGTGGGTAAGGAGATTTTTGCCGACAAGAAGTTTGTGGATGCCTCGAAGGTGTTCGAAATTGCCGCATCTACTCCTGCGTCGCGTAACTTTATTTACGATAACTTCTACCTCGGATATGCTGGATATTATGCGGTTGCAACGAAGCCGGTGGCCCAACGTGGTCCAGCGGAAACGGAATTGCTGCATCAAGCAGATACCGCATTCGGTGTAGTTATCGAAAAGGCACCGACTACGCAAGACGCTTACCTGTTTAAGGCGAGGATTAAGAATTTATTGGACGATAGCGAGCAGCCCAAGGGATTGGCCGTTCCTTACTTCGAAAAGTACATTGAAGTAGTGAAAGAAAAAGGAGATGCCGAGGTACAGAAGGCTAAAAATAATTTCATCGAGATCTACAACAACCTCGCAGCTATTAGCGCGAAAAACGGAGAGTACCAGAAGGCCCGGGATTATCTCGGAGAAACATTGAAGCTGGACCCTGAGAATGACTATGCTAAGCAAACGCTACAGTACTTAGAGCAAGCGTCAGCCGCTTCAGCAGCTGATTCTGCGGGAAGGTAATCAGCATCACCGCAGGTTTTTCAGTAACGACCTTAATAAAGCGCTAATTTCCGAATTAGCGCTTTATTTTTTAGTTTTGTCCCACGTTAACACAGATACGATGGAATCGGAATTATTGAGTACCCCCCAGGATTACTTACCTATATTAATCCAACTGATTGTAGCGGCCGGATTTGGCGTGGGAACAATCATCATTACGCACCTCATCGGTCCTAAGGTAAGGACTGAGAATAAGTTGGGTGCGTTCGAGTCGGGCGTGGAAGTAATCGGAAATGCTCGCCAGCCGTTTTCCATTAAGTATTTTATCGTGGCGATTCTATTCGTCATCTTTGACATAGAGGTTATTTTCATGTATCCTTGGGCAGTCAATTTCCGCGAATTCGGATTGTCTGGGCTGATTGAAATGTTCGTGTTTATGGGATTGTTGCTGTTGGGATTCATTTATATCATTAAGCGGAAAGCATTGGAGTGGGACTGAGTCGCACAACACTAGAACGTTTCTAAATAATACAATTCGCCCGATAAGCACCCAATATATTGTAATTTTGCGACTCGTCTATACTGTAATATAGGTGAGTTTTTTTTGAGGTAAGACCGGAGTAAGCATGAGTGATATTAAATTGGCGCCGGCGCCGCCTGGCGTAGAAGGGTCGGGTTTTTTTGCAACGACACTGGATAAGGCTATTGGGTTGGCTAGGGCCAATTCATTATGGCCGCTTCCATTTGCGACATCGTGCTGTGGTATCGAATTCATGGCAACGATGGGCGCTCACTATGATTTGGCCCGTTTTGGTGCGGAGCGGCCGAGCTTTTCGCCGCGGCAAGCCGATATGTTGTTGGTTATGGGCACCATTGCCAAAAAAATGGCGCCGGTGCTTAAGCAGGTATACATCCAGATGGCCGAACCCCGTTGGGTGATTGCCGTAGGGGCATGTGCATCGAGCGGTGGGATATTCGATACCTATTCGGTGCTGCAAGGTATCGATGAAGTGATTCCGGTTGATGTATATGTGCCGGGATGTCCTCCAAGACCGGAGGCGATCCTCGATGGTGTCATGCGGTTGCAGGAAATCGTGAAGAATGAATCATTGAATCGGCGCAATTCGCCCGAATATAAGGCTTTACTTGAAAAGTACGGAATACAAACCCATGGCTAAACTCGATAACAACACGGTATTGAAGCGTCTTCAGGGCCGGTTTGACGGAGATGCCATCCGCAACATAACGGAACCATTTGGGCTACTTACCGTCGAAACCGATACGACGCAGCTGCTGGATGTCCTGGAATTTTTGAAAACCGATGAAGAATTGCAATTCGGCTATTTGACGGATATCACGGCCGTACACTACCCCGACTTGGAAAAGGAATTTGCCGTGGTGTACCATGTGCACAGTCTGGTCAATAATGTGCGTATCCGTGTCAAAGTGTTCCTGCAAGGGGGATACCCAGCCATTCCCACCGCTACTGTGTTGTGGGATGGTGCGAATTGGATGGAGCGTGAGACCTACGATTTCTTCGGTATACAATTCGTCGGGCACCCCGATTTGCGGCGCATTTTGAACGTAGACGACATGGAGGTGTTTCCCATGCGGAAAGAATATCCGTTGGAAGACCCCAATAAGATAGATAAGAAAGACTATTTCTTCGGAAGATAAGATATGATGAGCGATTCGGTTTCCAAAATAACGGGCAACAAACCTGTTTTTAGCGACAACGACCCGCAGGATGAGTTGTTTACGCTCAATCTCGGGCCTACTCATCCCGCCACACACGGGGTGTTCCAGAATGTCCTGCAGGTCGACGGCGAACGCATCGTCAGTGGTGTGTCAACTATCGGCTATATCCACCGGGCATTTGAGAAAATCGCCGAACACCGACCTTACTACCAAATCACACCGCTAACCGACCGCCTTAACTATTGCTCGTCGCCCATCAACAACATGGGCTGGCACATGACGGTAGAGAAGCTCCTCGAAATCGAGATACCTAAAAGGGTGCAGTATATGCGCGTGATCATCATGGAGCTCGCACGCATCACCGACCATATCATCTGTAACGGCATTCTTGGCGTGGATACCGGTGCTTTTTCCGGCTTCCTTTATGTACTGCAAGAGCGGGAATTTATTTATGAAATCTACGAAGAGATCTGCGGGGCACGACTCACCACCAACATCGGCCGTATCGGTGGGTTCGAACGGGATTTCAACCAAACTGCGTTTGCTAAAATCCGTGAGTTCCTGAAACGGTTCCCGCCGGTGTTGAAAGAATTTGAAGAACTCTTCAACCGTAATCGGATTTTTATCGACCGTACTGCGGATGTGGCGGCGGTGGATGCAAAAACCGCTTTGGGTTACAGTTGGAGTGGGCCGATACTGCGTGCCACTGGTGTCGATTACGACGTTCGGGTGAACGAGCCTTACTCGTCATATGAAGAGTTTGAGTTTGATATCCCCGTGGGCACCAAAGGCGATGTATACGACCGTTTCATGGTCCGCAACAACGAAATGTGGGAGAGCTTGAAAATCATTGAACAGGCACTGGACAAGATTGAAAAGGAGCCAAAGGGCATTTTCCATGCGGATGTACCGGATTTTTATCTTCCGCCTAAAGAGCAGGTCTACAATAACATGGAGGCGTTGATTTACCATTTCAAGATTGTGATGGGCGAAATCGATGCGCCGAAGAATGAGGTGTACCACTGCGTGGAAGGGGCAAACGGTGAATTGGGCTTTTACCTGATCAGCGATGGCGGTAGGTCACCCTATCGGCTGCATTTCCGCAGGCCATCATTCATCAACTATCAGATGTACGCACCGATGAGTAGCGGGATGCTGCTCTCCGATGCCATCATCAACATGAGTAGCTTAAACGTCATAGCAGGAGAATTGGATGCTTAGTGTGAAACATAATGAACCCGTGGAGTTCACGGAAGAAATGCTGGGCAAGTTTGCCGAGATCGTGGCGCGCTACCCAGAAGGACGGCAGAAGTCGGCTTTGCTGCCGATCATGCACGAGGTTCAAGCGGTATATGGCTGGCTGAGTGTCCCCGCGATGGACAGCGTGGCCGCCTACCTTAAGCTGGAACCCATAGAGGTATATGAGGTAGCCACCTTTTATACCATGTTTTTCCTACGGCCGCAGGGCAAGTATGTGCTGGAAGTGTGCCGTACCGGGCCCTGTTGCCTGGTGGGTGCGGAGCGCATCATGGCACATATCGAGCAGCGACTGGGCGTAAAAGAAGGAGAGGTGACCGTCGACGGGTTGTTCAGTTGGCGGGGAGTGGAATGCATGGCCGCCTGCGGCTACGGACCGGTATTGCAGATCGGGCCGGAGTATACCTTCCATGAAAACCTCACGGAAGAGAAAGTAGACCAACTGATAAAAGAACTGAAGAATAAAGCTGAAGGGCGAGAGCTGACGGCTGAAAGCTGATAATTATGGCTCGTAAATTATTGTTGACACATATCGATGTTCCCGGCATCCAAACCTATGAGGTGTACCGCCAGAAAGGGGGGTACCGGGCTGTTGAGAAAGCATTGAAAACGCTCACCCCAGAAGAGGTGGTCGAAGAAGTGAAAGCGTCGGGTTTACGGGGCCGGGGTGGCGCCGGTTTCCCCACAGGGATGAAATGGAGTTTCCTGGCCAAGCCTGAAGGCGTGCCGCGTTACCTCGTATGCAATGCCGATGAGTCGGAGCCGGGTACGTTCAAAGACCGTTACCTGATGACATACATTCCCCACGCATTAATCGAGGGCATGATTGTGTCGAGCTACGCATTGGGTGCCCATACGTCATACATCTACGTGCGCGGCGAGATGATGCCGCAGATACGTATCCTTGAGAGGGCCATTGCCGAAGCCAGAAATGCCGGTTTCCTCGGCAAGAATATCTTGGGCACCGGCTACGACCTGGAGCTGTATGTGCAGCCCGGCGGTGGTGCCTACATCTGCGGGGAAGAAACCGCATTGCTGGAGTCATTGGAGGGTAAACGGGGCAACCCCAGGATTAAACCACCTTTCCCTGCCGTATCGGGACTCTACAATTGCCCCACGGTGGTGAACAACGTGGAATCCATTGCTGCCACCGTGCCCATTATCAACGACGGCGGCGAGGAGTATGCAAAAATCGGCGTGGGACGGAGCACGGGTACCAAGCTGATTTCTGCCGGCGGCAACGTGAATAAACCGGGCGTTTACGAAATCGAGTTGGGTGTGCCCGTAGAGGAGTTTATTTATTCCGATGAATATTGTGGAGGTATCCCCAATGGCAAACGCCTGAAGGCGGTGGTAGCCGGGGGCTCATCCGTACCCATCCTTCCAGCCAACCTGATCGTGAAAACGGCGAGCGGTGAGCCGCGCCTGATGACCTACGAATCACTCGCGGACGGAGGCTTCGAAAGTGGTACGATGCTGGGGTCAGGCGGTTTTATCGCATTTGATGAAGATCAGTGCATCGTGCGTAACACGTGGAATTTCACCCGGTTCTACCACCACGAGAGCTGTGGGCAATGTTCGCCCTGCCGCGAAGGGACAGGATGGATGGAAAAAGTGTTGCATAATATCGAACACGGCCATGGCTCCTATAGTGATATCGACCTGTTGGTGAATGTTGCCAAGAACATCGAGGGTAATACGATTTGCCCGCTCGGTGATGCGGCTGCATGGCCGGTGGGTAGCGCCATCCGCCACTTCCGGGACGAATTCGAGTGGCACGTAGCCAATGGTCAGGAAGCGCAGACCCGTAATTACGGATTGGCGCACTATGCCGATCCGCTGGAGCCGGTGGTGTGAAAAAGAAAGGTTTTAAGTACGGAGTTAACAGGACTGGAAGCCGAGGGCTGACAGTGTATAGCTGAAAAAGAATGGCTGAAGACGTTAAATTCAAGGTAAGCATTGACGGTATCCCGGTGGAAGTTTCGCCGGGGACAACCATATTGAATGCGGCCCGCACGATCGGTGGCGACGTTGTGCCGCCGGCGATGTGCTACTATTCCAAGCTGGAAGGTAGCGGCGGTAAGTGCCGCACCTGCTTGGTAAAGGTGAGTAAGGGCTCGGAAAAGGACCCGCGACCCATGCCGAAATTGGTCGCTTCATGCCGCACCACGGTGATGGACGGCATGGAAGTGCAGAACATTACCTCACCCGAAGTGCTGGAGGCCCGTAAGGGTGTCGTGGAGATGCTACTGATCAACCACCCGCTCGATTGCCCTATATGCGATCAAGCCGGTGAATGCCACCTGCAGGACCTGAGTTATGAGCATGGCCTAGCGGAGACGCGTTACGAGTTTGAACGGCGCACGTTTGACAAAATCGATATCGGTGATAAAATACAGCTACACATGACGCGCTGTATCCTGTGCTACCGTTGTGTGATGGTGGCCGATCAGCTTACACCACAACGCGTGCATGGTGTTTTGGGCCGTGGCGATGCCGCCGAAATCTCCACCTATATTACCAAGGCGGTAGATAATGAATTTTCCGGCAACATGATCGATGTATGCCCGGTTGGCGCATTGACGGACAAAACTTTCCGGTTTAAAAACCGGGTGTGGTTTACCAAACCCGTCGAGGCTCATCGCGATTGCCCGACATGCAGCGGCAAGGTAACGTTGTGGTATAAGGGCGAAGAGGTGCTGCGGGTCACTGCCCGGAAAGATACCTACGGCGAGGCCGAAGCGTTTATCTGCAATACGTGCCGGTTCGATAAGAAGGCCACCGCAGACTGGGTAATCGAAGGACCACGCACGGTGAAGCGGACGTCTGTGATCTCGGCAAACCACTACGAACAATTGAATCCGCCGCCGGTGGTCAAAACGAATCTGGCCTTACAGGAGGCCAATAAGGAGCAGTTTGACCGCGTGGAACGGTTACTGCCATAGGGTGTTGATTGGATGATTTGAAGATGAATCGATGTGTTGGTTTGAAAATAGGAAGTATTAGATATGGAACTGGCATTTGTCATTGAGAAAGTAATATTGGTAAGCCTGATTTTCGTGATTACGCTGGTGATTGCGATGTATTCTACCTTGGCCGAACGCAAGGTGGCCGGTTTCATGCAAGATCGCTACGGACCGGACCGCGCCGGACCATTCGGTATCCTGCAGCCACTGTGCGACGGCGGTAAGTTCTTCTTCAAGGAGGAGATCATCCCTGCCGGTGCGCACAAGTCGTTATTTATCCTCGGACCCACCATTGCCATCATTACGGCATGTATCGGCAGTGCGGTCATCCCGTGGGGGCAAACGCTCACCATCGGTGAACGGGTCATCGAACTGCAGGTAACAGACGTCAATATCGGCGTATTGTACATGTTCGGTGTGGTGGCACTCAGCGTGTATGGCATCATGCTGGGCGGCTGGGCATCCAACAATAAGTTTTCATTGATGGGCGCGGTGCGCGCCGCATCGCAAAGCATCAGCTACGAGTTGGCTATGGGGCTTTCGCTTATCGCCCTGTTGATGGTTACCCAATCGCTTTCGCTGAAGGAAATCGTAGAGCAGCAATCGGGATTCGTCAATTGGAACATTTGGGTGCAACCGTTGGGTTTCCTCATTTTCCTCATTTGCTCATTCGCAGAATGTAACCGTGTACCGTTCGATTTGCCCGAATGCGAGACTGAATTGATCGGTGGTTACAACGTGGAGTATTCGTCGATGAAACTCGGCCTCTACATGTTTGCGGAGTATATCCACATGTTTGTCTCTTCGGCATTGATGGCCACACTCTATTTCGGGGGGTATAATTTTCCTTTCATGGATACGCTGGGTCTCTCCCAAAATTGGATCACCATCATCGGTGTCGTCGTGTTTTTTGCCAAGATATTCGCGTTCATCTTTTTCTTCATGTGGATCCGGTGGACACTACCGCGCTTCCGTTATGATCAATTGATGAACCTGGGCTGGAAAGTGTTGATACCATTGGCTATCGCCAATATTGTGTTGACCGGGGTGATTACCATTATCAATGATACATTTTTTTAACGAAATTTGGTTGGGGAAAACGATATGCAGTCTTTAAGCAATAGGAAAAAGGTATTGGAGCAGAAGCCCATGAACTTCTGGGAGCGCATTTATCTCCCGGCAATCTTCAAGGGGCTAGGCATTACCATCAAGCATTTTTTCAAGCCGATTCCCACCGTGAAGTATCCGGAGGAAGAACGGCCGTATTCGAAAAACTTCCGCGGGCAGCATTCGCTGAAGCGCGATGAAGAAGGCCGCGAGCGGTGCACCGCCTGTGGGCTTTGCGCGCTGTCTTGCCCTGCCGAAGCCATCACCATGATTTCTGCCGAGCGGCAAAAGGGGGAAGAGCACCTCTATCGGGAAGAGAAGTACGCCGCCGTGTATGAGATTAACATGCTTCGCTGCATATTCTGCGGTCTCTGCGAAGAGGCATGCCCCAAGGAAGCCATTTACTTAGATGGCCCCCACGTGTCGGCTGACTATCTCCGCAAGGATTTTATTTATGGAAAAGACAAATTGGTGGAGCCCCGGTTTGACTTTCACGAAAAACATGAACCCACGGCCTAGTCCGCAGATAACCCCTACGAAAGCAGCATGAGCGTTTTTTATTTTGTGGCCTTTTTGTCAATCTTCTTTGCGTTGATGACCATCTTCACCAAGAATCCGGTACACAGCGTACTTTACCTCGTTATTACCTTTTTCACCTTTACGGTGCACTATATCCTGTTGAATGCACAATTTCTCGCCGTCGTCAATTTCATTGTCTATATGGGTGCGATCATGGTGCTGTTCCTGTTCGTTTTGATGTTGCTCAACCTCAACAAGGATACCGAGCCCCTTAAGTCCAATCTGGTGAAATTCATGGGTGTCATTGCGGGTATGTGTCTGTTGGTAACGCTGGCCGCATCATTCCGGTTACTGGAAGTGTCAGACCCGGTCGTGCTGAAAAATCCCGATATCGGACTGGTATCCAACTTGGGTAAGGTATTATTCAGCGATTTCCTGCTACCCTTTGAGATATCCTCGATATTGTTGTTGACCGCCATGGTGGGTGCCGTATTATTAGCCAAGAACGATCCAAAAAAAGTATAAATGGAAACCATTATACAAAATATACAGGGTGTACCACTCAATCATTATATCCTGTTTTGTAGTGTTATTTTTGCCATCGGTGTCATGGGGGTGCTTATACGCCGCAATGTCATCATCATCATGATGTCTGTCGAATTGATGCTCAATTCGGTAAACCTACTGCTAACGGCGTTTTCAGTACATCATGGCGATCCGGCCGGCCAGGTATTCGTGTTTTTCATCATGGCACTGGCGGCTGCCGAGGTTGCGGTGGGTTTGGCCATCATCGTGATGGTGTACCGGAATACCCGCTCGGTGGATATCAATGCGCTGAACCGCTTAAGGGGATGATGTTGATGTGACGATACGCTGATGCAGCGATGTGCAGATTGAAGACTGACGATTTGAACGATTAACAAAAGATGATAGATTTAATTTGGTTGATTCCATTGTTGCCACTACTTGGTTTTCTGATCAACGGTATGGGTCGAAATGCGTTACCTAAATCGCTGGTTGGGCTATTAGGCAGCGGCGTGGTACTGGCTTCGTTTCTGTTGAGTTGCGGCGTGTTCGCAGAAGTATACTCGGCCCGGCAAGCCGGTGAATCCGCAACGTTTGTCCAATCCGTTTTTGAATGGATTAACGCCGGTAGCCTAAACGTTTCACTGTCCTTTTTGGTAGACCCGCTAAGCGCCATCATGCTGCTCATCGTCACCGGCATTGGTTTTCTCATTCACGTCTATTCCATTGGTTACATGAAACACGATGCGGGGTTTGCCAAGTTTTTCGCATTCCTCAACCTATTCGTTTTCTTCATGTTGCTGTTGGTGTTGGGGTCAAACTACGTGGTCATGTTCATCGGCTGGGAAGGCGTTGGCTTGTGTTCGTACCTGCTGATCGGTTTCTGGTTTAAGAACAAGGAGTTTGCCAGTGCCGGAAAGAAGGCATTCGTGATGAACCGTATCGGCGACTTGAGTTTCCTCATTGCCGTATTCATGATATTCAACACCTTCGGTACGCTGGAGTTTGCAGGTGTATTTCCCCAGGCGGCTGGAATGGCCATGGGCGACACGACGTTGCTATTGATTACGTTGTTACTGTTTATAGCGGCTACCGGTAAGTCCGCCCAGATTCCCCTGTTTACCTGGTTGCCCGATGCGATGGCCGGTCCCACGCCCGTGTCGGCCTTGATTCATGCCGCCACGATGGTTACCGCGGGTATTTATATGATTGCACGGTCAAACATCCTGTTTACGCTCTCGCCGATCACCTTGCAGGTGGTCGCTGCGATCGGTATCTGTACAGCCTTGCTGGCAGCAGCCATCGCTATTACGCAGAATGACATCAAGAAAGTATTGGCCTATTCCACCGTATCCCAATTGGGCTATATGTTTTTGGGGTTGGGCGTTGGTGCTTTCACGGGGGCCTTTTTCCACGTCATCACCCACGCGTTTTTCAAAGCACTGCTGTTTTTGGGTGCCGGGTCGGTCATCCACGCCATGAGCGATGAGCAAGACATGCGTAGCATGGGTGGTTTAAAAAAACACCTGCCCATTACCTATGTGACTATGCTTATCGCTACCATCGCGATCGCTGGGATACCGCCGCTATCGGGCTTCTTTTCCAAAGATGAAATACTGGCCCATGCGTTTGCCGAAAACAAACTGCTGTGGGCGCTTGGCTTCATTGGTGCGCTATTTACCGCATTCTACATGTTCCGGATGCTGTCGCTGACGTTCTTCGGTAAATTCAGGGGTACCGCTGAGCAAGCAAGCCACCTGCATGAGTCGCCAGCCACGATGACGGTCCCCTTGGTTATCCTCGCCGTTTTGGCGGCCGTGGGTGGCTTGCTGAATGTGCCGTCGGCGCTGGGCGGTGGGCATGCATTGGCCGACTTCCTTTCTCCGGTATTCGCCGATTCGGCCGCGGTAACGGGAGCGTTCCATTTAGATCACAGTACAGAATACGTACTCATGGCCGTTTCGGCAATCGGAGCAATCGTCATGGCGGTCGTAGCCTATCGCCAATATGCGGTCAAAGGTACCGTGCCCGGGGGGGATGATGCGCCCCGCAGTCCGTTGGCCAAGCTCTCTTATCACAAGTTTTATGTGGATGAACTCTACGATGCCCTCATTGTGCGCCCTTTCAATGCCCTGTCGGTATTCTTCTATCGCATCATCGACCGGGCAGGAATTGATGGGTTAGTGAATGGGTTGGGCAAGCGGGTTGGCGAGTCGGGCCATGGGGTTCGGCTCCTGCAGACCGGCAACGTGGGTTCGTATATCTTTATGATGGTCATCGCCGTCGTGGCGCTCTTGGCTTATGGTTTTTTTAACGGTTAATCGAGACGAAGTTATATCGCGTACATGGACAATCTATTTATACTACTGTTAATTCCGGTCCTTGGAGCCATAGCGCTCGCTTTTGTACGGCAAGCCCGCGCAGCCAAGCAATTGGCATTGCTGGTGTCGCTGCTTTCCCTGGCGCTCACGATTCCGTTCTTGGTCAATTTCGTGCCGGATGCCAGTATGCAGTTTGAGCAGCGGTTTGCATGGATACCCGCGTTGGGCATCCATTTCCACATCGGTATCGATGGAATCAGCTTGCCGCTTGTACTGCTCACCAACGGGCTCATCCCGTTGATCATCCTTTCCGCGTTCAGCCACGACTACAAGGGCGGCTTCTTTGCCTTGGTATTGTTCATGCAGGCCGGATTGTTGCTCGTCTTCACGGCTTTGGACGCATTTGCGTTTTACGTGGGCTGGGAAGTTGCACTGATTCCGATTTACTTCATCTGTGCCCTCTGGGGTGGCGAGAACCGTATCCGCGTAAACATCAAATTCTTCATTTATACTTTTTTCGGAAGCCTGCTGATGCTGATTGCCATCATCTACCTACATGTGCAGGTGCCTTCGGGCGATTACGAGCTCAGCTCGTTTTATCAACTGGCACTCGATGAAAGTACACAACGGTGGATTTTCTGGGCGTTCTTCATTGCTTTCGCCATCAAGATGCCGATATTCCCCTTCCACACCTGGCAGCCCGACACGTATACCGAAGCGCCCACCGCGGGCACGATGTTACTGGCGGCGATCATGCTCAAAATGGGTGTGTATGGCCTTATCCGATGGTTGATTCCGATTGCCCCGTTGGGTACCGCTGCCTACGGCCAGTTGGCGTTGGTGCTGTGTATCATTGGGGTGGTCTATGCATCCATTATCGCGTTCAAGCAAGGCGATGCGAAACGGCTGATTGCCTATTCGTCGATTGCGCACGTAGGCCTTATCGGGGCGGGGGTTTTTGCTTGGAATGTGCAGGGCTTGCAGGGCGCCATCATCCAGATGATTAACCACGGCATCAGTGTGCTGGGACTGTTCTTTGTGGTGGATATCCTCTCCCGCCGACTGGGTACGCGCGACCTATCCGCGATGGGTGGAATCGCCAAATCGGCACCTGTGCTTGCGATTATGTTTCTAACAATCGTGATGGGGGCTATCGGTTTGCCGGTGACCAATGGGTTTATCGGTGAGTTCCTGCTATTAATGGGTATCTACCAGTATGGTATTTGGTATGCCGTATTCGGTGGGCTTACCATTATCCTTGCCGCCGTATATTTGCTGCGGATGTACCAAAAGGTGATGCTGGGTGAGGTGAATACCCAGACAAGCGGTTTCGCCGACATAAAAGGAACCGAATGGGTGATATTGACGGCGGTGGTGGTGCTGGTTATCGGTATCGGCGTATATCCGAAACCGTTGCTGGATATTTCCGAGGCGGCCGTTACCGAGTTGGTCGATAAAATCAGTTTGGTTAAGTAAAACGAAAGAACGCATATCCCGCAATTGATTAGGGCGGGATTAAGATAATAAACGAAATATGAGTGCAATCATTACGCTGTCTTTGTTAGCCATATTGGTGCTTTATTTGGGGTTGTTCAAAGCCCATAAGGCACTGCTGCCGGTGTCCCTGCTCGGCCTTGTTACCGCGGTGGTGCTCTATGGTGTGCAATGGGGTACAGCTGCCGAGCCGCTGTATAGTGGTATGGTGTTGTTCGATCATTTTGCCGTCGCTTTCTCGGTGGTATGCGTGGTATTGACTGCCTTGGTATTATTGTTGTCAAAAGATTATTTTGACAAATCAAGCCCGCATGTGGCCGAGTATTATGCGCTTATCCTGTTCTCACTGACTGGCGCAGTGCTGGTGGTTTCTTTTCACAACCTGGCCATGCTATTTATCGGTATCGAGATCATGTCAGTTGCACTGTATATCCTGGCGGGTATCCGCAAGAAAGATTTCGCATCCAATGAAGCGGCGTTGAAATATTTCCTGATGGGCGCGTTCTCTACGGGATTCCTACTATTCGGCATCGCGCTGCTGTACGGTGCCAGCGGCTCATTCGATCTGGCAGCCATCAAAGACTACGTGGTAGCCAACCCCCATGAGGTATCCCCATTGTTTTATGCGGGAATCCTGTTGCTGATCGTTGGATTGGCGTTTAAGGTAGGCGCGGCACCGTTCCACTTCTGGACACCCGACGTGTATGACGGCGCGCCGATACTGGTCACGATATTCATGGCCACGGTGGTCAAAACAGCCGCCTTCGGTGGCTTCCTGCGTTTGTTTTATTTCTGTTTCGTACCGTTGCAGGATTTCTGGATGCCGGTACTGTTGGTGATGACCATCATCACGTTGTTCGTAGGAAACATTACGGCCATCGTGCAGCAGAGCGTAAAACGGATGTTAGCTTATTCGAGTATTTCCCATGCTGGATATTTGCTCTTTGCCATTGTGGCCATCGGTACTACGTCTGCCGACTCGGTGCTCTTTTATGCCACGGCCTATTCACTGTCTACCATCATCGCTTTCGGAGCTCTTATCCTGGTGAAGAAAGCAACGGGCAGCGAGCATTTCGAAGCGTTCAATGGCTTGGCCAAAAAGAATCCTTACCTGGCACTGGCCATCACCATTGCCATGTTGTCGTTGGCAGGCATACCGCTTACCGCGGGCTTCGTGGGTAAATTCATGATGTTCTCGGGCGTGCTGGCCGATTACCAGGTGCTGCTGGTCGTACTTGCCGTTATCAACGCAGCAATGGGTGTTTTCTATTATTTCCGTGTGATCGTGGCGATGTATTTCAGACCGATAGACCGGAACACCGTCGCCGTTAGCAGCCCCTACCGGGTTGTGTTTTTCCTAGCCGCACTCATCACGCTATTGTTAGGCATTTATCCGGCCTGGCTTACCGGTGTGATTTAAGAATAATGTGCCAAAAATCTTCGATGGCTTTACACCTTGCATGCAAAGCCATCGAAGCAAACTTCCACATTACTTTGATTTATCTGGGAAACCAGGAATTGTCGGAACGCCCGTCGCACCGCCTTCAGCTAGCTTCTTCAGCAGTACGCTGATACCGCGTGCCAATTGCGTATCGTTACCCTTGTACTCCTCGTAAGGGTCGTTTACCACCTCGATATCCGGATGTACACCCTCCCCTTCGATAATGAATGACGAGCCATCCGCAGCAAAATGTGCAAACTCGGGCTTGCGCATATCGCCACCATCGATAAACGGTAGGGATCCGCTGATACCCACTACCCCACCCCAGGTGCGTTGACCGATGAGTGGCCCGATGCCGTAATACTTGAACTGCCAGGGGAACAGGTCGCCATCAGATGCCGAATACTGGTCGATAAGGCATACTTTCGGGCCCACGTGGGCGTCCGGCTTGATGGAAGCCGTTTTGCTATTGCGCCGCATGGTACCTAGGCCGGGTTTACGCAGCAGCCGCTCGATGATCATTGGCGATACGTTGCCACCGCCATTGCCCCGGTCGTCGATAATCAAGGCTTCCTTATCCAGTTGCGGGTAAAAGTAGCGGGCAAATTGGTTGAGGCCCTCCGGCCCCATATCGGGGATATGTACGTACCCGATACGGCCATCGCTTGCCGCAGTGACTTTCGCGATGTTCTGCTGTATCCATTCATGGTAATAAAGTGCAGCCTCATCTTTAATGGGTTTCACGAGTACTTTTCGCGTCCCGTTATTAGACGCAGTTCCATTGATTTCAATCTCTACCAGTTGGCCCGCCTTACCGACGAGGGTTTGGTAGATGTTATCCACTTCTTTCATCGACGTACCGTTAATAGCGATGATGTATTCGCCTGATTTGGCATTTACCCCTGGTGCACGCAAAGGCGATACCAACTCCTTGTTCCAGCTTTGGCCGGAAAGTATGCTGTCAATGCGGTAGTAACCACTCGCGTCACGGCTTAATCTGGCGCCCAATAGTCCCATTTGGATGCGATCCACATCGGGCCGGTCACCGCTATTTACATAAGCATGGCCGATATTGAGCTCTGCAATCAATTCACCGATGAGGTAAGTGAGGTCATCGCGGTGATTCACGTACGGAAGCAAAGGGGCGTATTTTTCGTGCATCGCTTCCCAATCTACACCATGCATATTGGGATCGTAAAAGTAATCCCGCATTTGGCGCCAGCTTTCGTCGTAGATTTGCTTCCATTCTGCTTTCAGGTCTACCGTCATTTTCATGCCTCCCAGATTCACGTTATTGGAAGGCGTTATTTTTGACGTGCCAAGGTTTTCGATGAAGAATCCGTCGCCGGTCCTTATTAAGATTTTTTTCCGGTCGGTCGTCACGCTATAATTCCCGAAACTGCCGATGTCGGTTTCCTTTTTGTCTTTGAGGTTGAAAAACTTGAATCCGCTATTCCCGTGGGTACGGCTGGAATAGTACAGGCCCTCAGTGGTAGCCACGAGCCCGTAATAGGAACCCGGTGTTACCGGAAGGCTCTCGATACGGTCGGCCAATCCCGCTTCATCCACCGTTACGGTGATATCGGTTTTGGAAGGCGCCTCCGCTTTCTCGCTGTCATCTTCTTTGTCGCTTTTCTTATCATCGTCATTTAGCGTCACTTCGTCGCTTTTTTCGGCAAAAGGCGATTTGTCAGCGGCACTCAACCGCACAAAATACGGCCTGCTCATGTCATTATACACGTGGTTCCACTCGGTACTGCCGTATGTCGGGCTGAAATCGCGCTGCGACACGAAATACAGCAATTTGCCATCGAGGCTGAATTCGGGCTGGCCACTGTTATACCACGTATCGGTTACGGGAACCGTCTTCTTGCTATCGAGGTCGAAAAGGTTGATGACTGTAAATTCGCGAGCGCGGCCGGGGAGGGTATACGCAATCCATTTGCTATCCGGAGCGAATGTGTAGGAGCCGACTGTACCCTCGTCAGCATGTGCGATCAATATGCGGTTGCCCGACTGGACATCCACAGCATAGAGGTTTTGACCGCGGTCGCCATAGAGCAGGTATTTGCTATCCGGACTCCACACGGGGGCGAACTTATAAGCTCCGCCACCTTCAGTAAGTTGTTTGGCTGGCGATGTTCCATCTTGTCGCTGTATGTACAATTCATCCTCACCGGTGCGGTCGGAGATAAAACTTATCCAACGGCCGTCGGGGCTCCACCCCACGTTCCGGTCGTGTGCTCCGCTGCTTTGCGTCAGGTTGCGCGTTACGCCGGTTTTGGCCGGTACGGTGAACACATCACCACGCGCACCGAAGACCACCCGCTTGCCGTCGGGTGAGAGGTCGGCACTGTACACAAATTTAGATGCATCCACTTGCTTGGAGCGGCCCGATGCAAAGTCCTCAGCAATGGTAATATGCAACTGTTCGGTTTGGCCCGTGAGCAGGTTGTGGAGATAAATGTACCCACCATTTTCAAAGACGATGGCATCTCCGCCCAACGCGGGGAATTTCACGTCGTATTCGGTGAAGTCAGTTACCTTTTCGGTTTGCTTGGTTCGGGTGTTGTAGACAAACAGGTTGGCAATGCGGTCACGGTCGCTCACAAAATAAATGTTGTCTTTATAGTACATCGGGAAGACATCCTGTGCAGGATTGTTGGTGAGGTTTTCGGTGATACCGGTTGCGGGGTCTGCCAGCCATATATCATCCGCCATCCCCCCACGGTAGTATTTCCACGTCCGGAATTCACGGAATACGCGGTTCATCGCCAGCTTGGTGCCGTCAGCATTGTAAGATGCCCAAGAGGCAACCGAGAAAGGGAGCTCCCGGCTGAGGTCGCCACTAAGCGGGGCGAGATAGAGCTTGCCCTTAAATGCGTTGAACGAGGTGCCGCGCCCACGGTAAATAACATGCTGGTCGTCTGGGGTCCACCCCATAACGATGTTGTTGGGCCCCATCCGGTCGGCTACATCGTCCCGGCCTAATGTGGCTGTGTAGGTAATGCGTTTAGGCTCGCCGCCCGTTGCCGGGATGACAAACACTTCGGTATTGCCATCGTATTGGCCGGTGAAGGCAATGTGCTTGCCATCGTGGCTGAAACGGGCGAATAACTCATATCCCGGATGGCTGGTTATCCGGCGGGCCATGCCACCATTCGTCGATGCGACGTAAAGGTCGCCTGCGTAGGTAAACGCCACTTGGTTGCCATGCACGGCGGGGAAACGAAGCAAGCGCGCTTCTTCCTGTGCGTTGGTGACCAAAATACTGCACAATACAATGATGAGTAAACTGACTTTCTTCATGGGATGCAATAATGTGTTAACTCAATTAAGGGTAATGGCAACTAAGTTAAGGAATTCATTTTCAATAAGGGCCCCTACGGGCGGGAGGATATAAAAAAACCGTCCCGACTTACGTCGGGACGGCCGCCCCAATGGGGTTAGGGGCTATCAACCTAAACCTATTCCGGTAATAGCGAAAACGGTGCCAAAAATTCACGGCAGCTAAAATCTTTTCTTTTTTTGTTGACTAATGCCATTTCCACTATCTCATTACAGTTGGTTGCGGGTGATTTTGCCCTTAATAATATACAGTCGGATGATGGAAGCTTTGTCGATAACGGTGTCGCCGCCATATGCAGGGTTGCTCGCACGGAGGATGATCTTGCTGGCATCGTCATGCTGATATAGGAGTTTTACCGTAACCATGCCATTGGCCCGCTCATCGGTAGCGACAAGGTAGGCCTCACCCCATAAGATGACATCGCGGTTGGTTACCTCTTTGACGGCGATGATCTCGCCATTGGCAAAGCGCGGGTACATGCTGTCGCCATAAATAGGGAGGTACGCCGTGCAGTCGTTGAAAGGGCGATAGTTTACATAATATTCGGGTGTACTTTCACCGAAAATATCGGGAAACCCCTGCAGCTGGGTAAGCTTGACGTCAAAAAAAGGTACGCTTTCGGCATGATCTACTGTCTGGGGCTGGAACGTCTTTTTGTGATAAGGCCGCACTTTTAGGACTTTCTCACCCTTGCCGGTATGGAGATAGGCCGGATTGATATTGTAATACTCGATAATATCTTTTGCCAGTCGTTTGCCTAAATTGCGTTTGTTGTTTTCAATAGAAGAACCATTGTTGAATGCTTTCATTAACGGGCTGTAAAATTCTTCCACCGTCATTCCCAAGGACTTTCGGACATCTTTAAGACGAGGTCCAATTTTTTCCGATTGTAAATCAATGGATTCCGCGACGTTTTGCATCTTATTTCAATTTGATATTGAATAATTATCTAAAGATAGTATCTTTGTTGTATAGTCATAGCAAGATACAAACTTAATGAACTTGACAGGGTATGCAAATAAAAATGATGAAGAAACCAACCGTTATGGATATCGATACAAATGACCTCCCCGCTGCGCAGCAGGTTACGCTGCGCCGATTGGCCAACGAACTTTCCCGTCGCTTGGCCACCGAGTTTATTTTTTGTTTTGCGCTGCAACGATTCGACGTACAGCGCACGCATTGCTTCGCCCCGAAGGTTAATAAAAAGTGGTTCCATGTTGATATTCTGTTAGTGTATAATGACAGCGAGCAACGTTGCCCGCCTGATATCCTTCATCTGGCAAACAGTGTAGCGATGGATGAGCTTCAATACGCGGCGGTAGTCATGCCTTACGCAGAAGCGATGCAAAATCTCGCCGACGGCGAGACGTTCGTCTGCACAGTATTTCAGCGGGGAGCCGTGCTCCACAGCCGTACCAATGTGTTGCCACCTCGAAAGGTGTTTGTATGTCACGAGACCTTGCTGCTGCAGACGAGGGACGGGTGGCGGCGTTGGTTCAACAACAGCTGCCAATTCATGGATTGTGCCAGTTATTGTTTGATGGAAGACAAATTCAACATGGCGGTGTTCATGGTGCATCAGGCTGTCGAACAGGCATGCAAGGCAATGCTCAAGGTGATGTTGCACATGCGGCCCAGCACACACAACCTAGCCTGGATGCTCAAGTTGTGCCGTACGTTGGCACCGGAAATCGCCTCGGTATTTCCGCGGGACAACCCGGAAGACAAGACGCTTTTCAACCTCCTAAAAAGCAGTTACATGGATAGCCGATATGCCGCGGACTTCTCGGTTAATGAGGAGGAGGCTTGGACACTTTACTACCGCGCTTCCACTTTGCTGAAGATTGCGGGCAAATTGTGCAATAAACGGATAATGGAGCTGGAAGAATTGGTGGGAGCACCATCCATTACTCATCCCTCAACGATGCTACCGGGTTCGCTACCGCCGCGCGTATCGCCTGCCAGCCTACCGTGAGTAGCGCAATCGCCACTGCAGCCAAGCCGGCCAGTGCAAACATCCACCACTGGATATCTATACGGTAGGCGAAATTATCGAGCCATCTGCTAAAGCCCCAGTAAGCTAGTGGGCAAGCAATGACAAATGCCACTGCCACTAATCTGACGAAGTCGAGACTTAACAGCCGTACCAATGACGTAACGGTGGCACCAAGCACCTTGCGTACGCCGATTTCCTTCGTGCGCTTCTCCGCAGTGAATGCGGCGAGCCCGAACAGGCCTAGGCATCCCACGAAGATGGCTAGTATCGAAAATGCAAGCAGCACCGATGCCGTCTGCTGGTCGGCCAGATAAAGGCTCTTCAGGTGGCTGTCCAGAAAGGTATAGTCAAAAGGCGCGTCCGGCGCCACCTGCTTGAATGCCTGTTCGTACTGTTGGAGTGTCGTCCGAAGGTCGCCCGTAGCAAAGCGTACCAAAAGATAGCGTAACCTTTGGGGCGTGTTTGTAAAGGCGTATGCGCCGATAGCGTCATGTAGCGAGGAAAAGTTGAAGTTATCCACCACGCCCACCACGTACGTGTTATCGCCAATGCCGGCCAGCGGTTTTTTGCCTAGGGCTTCTTCGGGCGTGAGACCAAGGTAGTCGACGGCGTACTTATTGAGCACCATCTCGAAAATCCATCCCCCTTCTTGCGTCGTATCACGATCCACCCGTTCCTTAACCATCCTGCCGGCCAATAGGTTCAGCTGCAATACCGCTTCGGTTTCACCATCCACCCGATTTGCACGAAACATGATACCCTGCTTGTCGGCGTCGTCCTTTCGTAATGTATGTCCACTTTCACCCTTCCCGGGGTACGCTTGCGACACCACCATACTTTGGGTGGGGGCTAACGCACCGACCTGATTCCGCAGTGCATCCAACTCCTGGTCATTCTTCAACGAGCCCAAACTGATGGCAAGGACATTCTCGGGGTTATAGCCCAACTTGCGGTGGCTTATGAAATCCATCTGGCGGTACATGATAACGACCCCTATGATAAGAACAATACTCGCCGTGAACTGCAACACGACAAGTGCCCTGCGGAAAATTGTTGAGCCGGCGCGGGTTACCTTGCCGTGTTGGAGGGCCTCCAATGGGGTGTATGAGGAGAGGATAAGGGCTGGATAGAGCCCGGCGACCAGTGTGAGCGAAAGCCACAACGCCGGTAACCCCGCCAGGAAAACCGGATGCGAAAGCGTGTCGTAAGCCAGCGTTTTGCCCGACATCGCGTTGAATAGGGGAATGCCCAGGACGGCCAACACCGAACCAAGCCCAATTGCAATGCAGGTGAGTACGGCGGTTTCAGCGTAGAACTTGCCCAGCAAGCCGCTCCGGCTGGCACCCAATGTCTTGCTTACACCCACTTCCTTGCTGCGCTGCTGTGCCCGTGCGGTGGCAAGGTTCATGTAGTTGATGGCAGCCATGAGCAGCAAGGCAATGGCGAGATACGTCAACTGCCCCAGTTGGTCAGCATCGCCTTTCCGATTACTATAGGCATTGATTGCTGTGGAATGTAGGTGCACGTCGGTCAATGGCTGGAGCGATAATGTGTAATAGGTGCCTTCAGAGCCAAAATGCTCTTGCATCATTTTTGGGAGATAATCTTCCACCAACCGGCTGTCGTCCGTTTCGCGGAGCATGATCCATGTTTCGAAACTGGCATTATCCCAAGTGATGTTTTTGGCGAAGCCTGTTGAATTGAATGAGCCGATCAGTTCGGCGTCGAACGTAACCGTGGGAGGTAGGTCAGCATATACACCGATTACCGTCAGCGTATTGCTCCGGTCCATTTCAACAGTTTTGCCCACCGGGTTTTCGTTGCCGAAATACTGTTTTGCCTTACTTTCCGATAGCAAGATCGTGTTTGGTTCGGTCAATGCCGTTTGGCGGTCGCCATGTACAATATGGAGATCGAATATTTCAATGATATCCGGATCGGCCCAATACAGCCGGTCTTCGGTGAACGCATCGTTACCAACACGGAAACTTGCATTTTCCCCGAAGCCATTCAACAGGGTGCGGGCCGACCACGCTACTTGTGGGATGTTGTCCTTTACAGCCGGGCCGATTGCGTTGGGTACACCAGCCCATATTTCGTTACCTCCATCATAATTGAGGTGAGCGAGGTAACGGAAGATTTTTTCCCGGTTCGGGATTTGGTTGGCCGAGTACTCCTGGATGATGAAAAGGGAGAGTAGCAAGGCCACAGTCAGCCCCAAGGCAAGCCCAAAGATGTTCAGTATACTAAACATGCGGTTCTTCTGCAGGTTCCGCCATGCGGTTTTAAAATAATTCGTTAGCATTTTCTTATGATGCCACTTTTCGAGCCAAATTTGCAATCTGTTGTTTTACAGTTGCTTATTTTTTGGATAACTAGCGGGCAGTGTTCGATTCCGAACACCGATTGTTCAGATACGGACAGTCAATTATAAAGGGCGTGCCGTACTCCTTGTGCACGGTAATTGGGATTTTTGCCCAACTTTTGCAGCCCCCTGTTTTTTATTGTACTTTTAGCGCTCATTTTGACAGACGTTATATGAGCATAACAACGACGACATCCTTGCAGAATGCAGTACATGAAAAATACTTGGAGCTCCATGGCGACACTCCGTTGCTGGTGCGATCCCCAGGTCGGGTGAACCTCATCGGTGAGCATACCGATTACAATCAAGGGTTGGTACTTCCGGCAGCGATAAACAAAAATATCATCGTGGCCATAGGTAAGCGTGATGACCGTCATATCCAATTGTATGCACTGGATCAGCAAGAGTCTTTTGATGCCGCGCTCAATGCACTGGAGCGGTCACCGCTGTTGTGGCCTGACTATATCCTCGGTGTGGTACAGCAATTGCAACAACGTGGCCACGATGTTGGGGGCTTCAACCTTGTATTTGGGGGCGATATTCCGCAAGGAGCCGGACTCTCATCGTCGGCCGCATTGGAATGCGCCACCGGATTTGCATTAAACGAGCTTTTCGACCTCGACATATCCCGTTTGGATATCGCGCTTGCTGCGCAAGCAGCGGAAAACGAGTTCGTTGGTGTAAAATGTGGCTTGATGGACCAATTTGCGAGTGTTTTCGGAAAAGAACAACAGTTGATTAAACTGGACTGTGCAGACTTCTCCTACGACTATATCCCTTTCAACAATCCCGATCTATGCATCGTGCTGTTTGATACCCAGGTGAAACATTCGCTAGCCTCATCGGCCTACAACGAGCGTCGTGAGCAATGCGAGCGCGGCGTGGCATTGATTCAGCAGCACCATCAGCACGTGAAAAGCTTACGCGATGTGACTATCGAGCAGCTTGACGAATATGTAAAACCGGTGGATGCCACCGTGTACAACCGTTGCCACTATGTGGTTTCGGAAATCAAGCGCTTGCAAGACGGATGTGAAGACCTGAAAAACGACGATTTTAACGCATTCGGCCAACGCATGTTTGAGACGCACGATGGGCTCCAGCATTTGTATGAAGTAAGCTGTGACGAATTGGATGTCTTGGTAGATCTGGTGCGCGACAATGATGCCGTGCTTGGTGCCCGCATGATGGGGGGCGGATTCGGTGGTTGTACCATCAACTTGGTGAAGATAGACCAGGTACAGAACCTGGTGGATACCGTTATCGGTGCCTATAATGAAAGAACTGGTCGAACTGCACAAGCGTATATTGCCAACATATCCGGCGGCACGAATGTAATTTTGGATTAACTCAATAACCCCGATGATGACGCCCTACAAACTACCCAAAGAAGACCAATTTGAACACCAGATTGCCGGAAAGCCCACGCACCTCATCCGGTTGGAAAACGACCGGGGGATGGCCCTGGCCCTTTCCGATTATGGAGCCCGTGTTGTAGGGCTTATCGTGCCCGACAAGGCAGGGAACCCTACCGATGTGGTACTGGGGTTTGATAGCATACAGGGATACCTCGCTGCGGACGAAATTTATCATGGTGTAACAGCGGGGCGGTTTGCAAACCGCATCGCAAACGGCCGTTTCACCATCGATGGCGAAACGTTCAGCGTCCAGCCCAATAACGGGCCGAATGCGTTGCATGGTGGCTCCGGCGGTTTCCATACGCGCGTGTGGGACCGGCGTGTGGTATATCGCGAAAAGGCGGATTTCTATTACGTGGCTGCCGATGGTGAAGAGGGCTTCCCCGGCAGGCTTTCTGTCATGGTGAAGTATCGGCTTACCGACGATAACGAACTGGTGATTACCTACCGGGCCGAAACGGATAAATCCACGGTAATCAATCTCACCAACCATGCCTTCTTCAATCTCAACGGTGAGGGAAATGGCAACGTCCTTGACCACGTACTATCCATTGCGGCCGATAAGTACCTGCCTTGCAATGAATATCAGATACCAACGGGCGAGCTGGCCGATGTGGCGGAAACGCCTTTTGATTTTACCACTGCTAAGCCGATCGGCAGGGACATTAACCAATCTGACGAACAGTTGCGAATCGGCCATGGTTATGACCATAATTACGTGCTTCGCCCCGCAACGGTGACCACCGGAGCCTCGATAGCTACCGTGGTATCTCCGACTACCGGCATCCGCATGGACGTGCATACCACCGAACCGGGCATACAGCTTTACACGGGTAATTTCCTGACGGGTAAAGATATAGGAAAACAAGGGAAGCCGTACAGCAAGTACGGCGCTTTCTGCTTGGAAACCCAGCATTTCCCGGATGCACCCAACCAGCTGGAATTTCCGAGCACATTACTGAAACCCGGACAGGTATTCCAATCGGAAACAAGGTATCGATTCTCGGTGGTTAAGTAAACGGCGTTAAAGAAGCCTTTTCCTTATTCGCCCACGAGTAGTCCCTTTAATGCACCGTGTATACGGTCGAAACCGAAGCGCTCCACCATACCATCGAATGCCTGTCGGATTTCTGTCGTACACAGGTTGCCGATGCTACCCTCGTGCGTGTGATTAACCACTTTTTGGGGACTGAAAGTGCCTCCCTCAATGGCTAAGCCGATATTGCGGTAAGCTTCACGGAAGGGAACACCTTTGAGCACCTCTTCGTTGACTACCTCTACACTGAATAGATAGTCGTACTTGGGATCATCGAGAATGTTCTTTTTGATTTCAATGTGTTCAAGCATAAACGTGGTGATTTCCAGGCACTCGTTGAGCGACCGGAATGCAGGAAAAAGATTTTCCTTGAGCAACTGCAAATCCCGGTGGTATCCCGAAGGCAAGTTGGCGGTCATCAGTGCAATTTCATTCGGCAGCGCTTGTATCTTGTTGCAACGGCCGCGGACCAATTCAAATACATCCGGATTTTTCTTGTGAGGCATAATGCTCGATCCGGTAGTGAGGTGATCGGGGAACGAGATGAACCCGAAATTCTGATTGATATAGAGGCATACGTCCATGGCGAATTTGGCCAGCGTGGCTGCGATGGCACTCATCCCCTGTGCCAGAATCCGCTCTGTTTTACCCCGTCCCATCTGTGCATATACCACGTTGTAATTCAGATCATCAAACCCAAGCAAGTCGGTTGTCATCCGCCGATTCAACGGAAACGAAGAGCCGTAACCGGCGGCGGAACCCAAAGGGTTTTTGTTGCATACGGTCCAAGCTGCATGCAGCAACGCCAAGTCGTCCACCAAGCTCTCGGCATAAGCACCAAACCACAGTCCGAACGAAGACGGCATGGCAATCTGCAAATGGGTGTAGCCCGGCAGCAACACGGCTTTATGGGTTTCACTCAGCGTGGCCAGTCTGTCGAAGAGAGCTTGGGTATGTTTAACGAGATTTTCGATTTCGGTACGGAAGTACAGCTTGAGGTCTACCAGTACTTGGTCATTGCGCGAACGGCCACTATGAATCTTTTTGCCTGCATCGCCCACCCGCTGCGTAAGCAACAGCTCCACCTGCGAGTGCACATCTTCCACACCGTCATCGATAGTGAATGTACCCTCGGTTACCTCGTTATATAGTTCCCGCAGGCCAGCTTGGACAGCAGCGAGATCCGGACCATCCAATAACCCGATGCTGTGAAGCATGCGCGTGTGTGCCAGGGAACCCAAAATATCAGCCGCTGCGAGTTGTAAGTCAAGCTCACGGTCATTGCCTACGGTAAAACTATCTACAAAGGCGTTTACATCCGTATTTTTTTGCCAAATCTTCATCTCTAGCTAAAATCTAAATCCAACCGCCAAACTTAGTAAAATGCTGCGTATTCGCATGCATGATGATGGTAATTTCGTTCCTGCACGTCCGTCGTGGCTCCCGAATGTCCTTTAGCGAAAATCGGGTGGATATACTAATAATGATTAAGCGAATTTACAATGGGTGAGTGTTTACTCACTTATTTTTAAAAAAAACCTTTGCGGGTATCGTTTATATTGTTACGTTTGTAACCAACAAAGGGGAAAATGGTTTGATTCAAACGCCTTTAGACTCGATTGTGTAGGGTGAGTGAATCATGAATTACTCGATATTGTAAACATAAATTAGTGGTAGACGCCCAGGTCTTAAAACTAGGGGAACATACTAATCGGTTATAAACCTACTTTTTTTTTGATGTTTGATTTTAAGCAAAAAGAGCGGCGCTAAGATGAGGGACTTAGCGCCGTTTTCTTGCTGGGCATTTCTATGTGCGTTTGCGGTATGCGAGTTAGTCTTTTCGCGTAGCCAACCGGCGTCGAATTTTACTTAAGAATTCCGGAGTCATGCCCAGGTAGGAGGCGATGTAGTGCTGTGGTACCCGTAAGGCAATTTTAGGGTATTGCTTCACAAACTCAACATATCGCTCCTCCGCTGTTTTGGCGATGGTGCGAATAAGTCGGCGTTCCAATGCCGATAGGTGACGTTGGATCATCAACCTGAATACCCGTTCGAATTGTGGTATACGGGCCAACAATTCTTCCTTACTGGTTGGACTTAAGGTGAGTAGCTCACTGTCTTCGATCGCTTCGATGTAGAGCAGTGACGGCGTACGGTCGTGGAAACTGCCGATATCGCTTACCCACCAATCTTCCACCGAAAATTGCAGGATAACCTCACTGCCATTTTCGTCGATATAAAACGTGCGCAGACAACCACTTCGAATGTAAGCCTCGAAATTGCATATTTCGCCTTCGCGTAGGAGCAGTTGTTTTTTTTTAATCGACTTAGGTTTGAGCAGGTCGTTGAACACCATCATATCTTCGCCCGAGAAGACGCCGCAGCGATTGACGTAATCATTGATGGAGGTAAACATCGCTTAAAACCCTACACTTTTCAATCGGAGCCCAGCGGTCTCATCCAAGCCGGCCATCAGGTTCATATTCTGTACCGCTTGGCCGCTGGCGCCTTTGAGTAAATTGTCGACAATACTAGTAATAAGTAGCTTATTACCATGTTTTTCGACTTGCAAAATGCATTTATTCGTATTGACCACTTGTTTGAGGTCAATGTTGGTATCACTGATGTGTGTAAAGGGATGTTCGGCATAATAGGACCGGTAGCATTCCTGTGCATCTTCTTCACCAAGATCGCTGTCCAAATAAATAGCAGACAAAATGCCACGTGGGAAATTGCCCCGCTGGGGGATGATATTGATGCGTTGCATGGCTCGTTGCAGCAACGGCGCATCCCCGTCGGGTAGAAAACCGGGTTGCAACTGCGTCAACGATTCACTGATTTCCTGGAGGTGCTGGTGCGAAAAAGCTTTATACAATGAAAGGTTACCGCTACGCCAGCTGAAATGCGAAGTGGCGGACGGCCGTTGCCCTGCACCGGTTGAGCCGGTGGTTGCGTTGATGTGGATTTCATCGGGCAGCAAGCCTGCGGCGGCCAACGGCAGCAAAGCCAACTGAATTCCCGTGGCGAAACACCCCGGGTTGGCCACGTATTGAGCAGACCGGATGGCATCACGCTGCAATTCCGGAAGGCCGTAGACAAATAATCGCCCTTGGTATTCCCGGTTGGCACTAAGCCGGTAATCCTGCGAAAGGTCGATGATGTTCACGTGCGGAGCAACTGCATTGGCCTCTAAAAATTTGCGCGAGTCACCGTGACCCACGCAAAGGAACAACACATCGATATCGCTGTGGTAGGTGTCGGAAAACCGCAGGTCGGTGTCGCCCAGCAGGTCAGTGTGCACGGCAGACACCTTATTGCCAGCATTGCTGCCACTGTGGGCAAACACGATGTCTACATTGGGATGGTGGATAAGTATCCTTAATAGCTCCCCTCCGGTGTAACCCGCCGAACCGATAATACCTACTTTAATTTTTTGCATGTTCTGTTTTCTCCCTCAGCTACTTCTCATTTACTTTATGCCAGATGGATACCTGGTTACCGAATATCTTGGAGAACCCTTTCACGTCATCCCCACTCCAAGTATTGTTCATTTCACCGTAGCTACCAAATGCGTTAGACATGAGGTCGTGTGCCGATTCGATACCGATTACTATGAATCGGTACGGATGCAACTCCACAAAGACGTCGCCTGACACCGTTTGCTGGGCGTTCTGAAGAAACGCTTCGATATCGCGCATCACAGGGTCATGCATCTGGCCCTCATGCATCCAGTTGCCATAGAAGGCGGCCAGTTGATCCTTCCAGCTCAGTTGCCATTTGGTCAAAGTATGTTTTTCGAGTGTATGGTGAGCTTTGATGATGATGAGCGGCGCCGCCGCCTCAAAACCCACCCGGCCTTTAATGCCAATGATGGTATCGCCCACGTGGATATCACGGCCTATGCCATAGGGTTGCGCAATGGCCTGTAGCTCCTGAATGACTTTCACCGGCCCAATCCGGTCGCCATCCAACGCCACGGGCTCGCCGTTTTCAAAGGTGAGGGTAATTCGGCGTGGTGCTGTCGCCGTCACCGGTGTCGGCCACGCTTCCTCCGGTAGTGTATCATGGGAGGTCAGGGTTTCCTTTCCGCCGACCGATGTGCCCCATATCCCCTTGTTGATGGAGTATTTTGCCTTTTCCGCATTGAACTCAGCGCCGTGTTTGTGGAGGTATTCGATTTCCTCTTCGCGGCTCAATTTAAGGTCACGGATGGGCGTGATGATCTCCACGTTGGGGATGATGGTGTTGAAAATCATATCAAACCGCACCTGGTCGTTGCCGGCGCCGGTACTGCCGTGCGCCACATATTCCGCACCGATTTTTTTGGCGTAGTTGGCAATGGCTGTCGCTTGGCTTACCCGCTCGGCACTGACCGACAAGGGATAGGTCGCGTTCTTCAGGACATTGCCGAAGATGAGGTATTTAATGCTGCTATCGTAATAGTTTTGTGTTTCATCGACTACCGTGTGCGACTTGACCCCAAGTGCGTAGGCGCGCTTTTCAATTTGCTCAAGTTCTTCCGTAGAAAAACCACCAGTATTGACAATGACCGAGTGGACTTCCAGTCCCCGGTCTTTGGATAAGTAAATACAGCAAAACGAGGTGTCTAACCCACCACTAAATGCTAATACGACTTTCTTCATCTATCTATTAATTTCAACTATTTAACTTATACCGTCTTCGGGTGCCGAGCAATAAATACCGTTACCATTTTCTTGGTAGACTTCCAGAGCTTGTTTTCAATCCGCTTCAACAGGGATGATTTCTTGGTGATCTGCTTTAGACGCTCTTTCGCTTTAGCTTTCATTTCAATCCGCTCGCGAAGTTCCTTCTCTTTTTCTACCGGATCCCAAAGCATAGCCGTACACATGCAATTTTTTCGCTGTTTCATGGTCAAGATGTCATAGTTCACGCAACTTTGGCAACCTTTCCAAAAATCCTCGTCTTGTGTAAGTTCCGCATACGTAACGGGCTCATAACCCAAATCAGAATTGATTTTCATTACGGCCAAACCAGTAGTGAGCCCGAATATCTTTGCCTTTGGGTATTTTTCCCTAGAGAGGTCGAAGATACGTTTTTTTATGGCCTTGGCCAACCCGACTTTGCGAAATTCGGGATTAACAACCAGCCCCGAGTTGGCCACGAAGTCGCCATGGCTCCAAGTTTCGATGTAGCAAAATCCGGCCCACGCTTTGTCGGCCTTGCGCAGCGCGATAACCGCTTTACCCTCACGCATCTTATTGGCTACGTATTCCGGACTGCGCCGTGCGATACCCGTGCCGCGGGCCTTGGCAGATTCTGCCATCTCGTTACAGATCTGCTCGGCGTAATCGACATATGCCTCGGTAGCTGGGATGATGATAAAGTCTGAAAGTTCCATTAGATTAACGACCCCGAAAATTGAAAACAAACAACCTGAGTTGTGTCTTACTGTTTAAATAACTTGAAAATAACATGATTAACCTGTACGGATGGACTCCTTGCCGCACACTCATCGGAGAGGTATGCCCCTTATTAAGCCCGGGGCAATATGGGTCGTCGGAACCGGAGAACCGGCCTCTCGGCTGTTGATAGTTCACAAAAAAAGCACATCATGCGCTGCTGGAAGCAAGGCACGGCAGATAGAGCTATCATATTTTTTGTGTTCATCGTATTCGTATACAGCATCGGGCTGCAATTAAGGTGCCAAATCTAAGTAAAATTCCTTTTTTATGCAAGCATAAATGTATTGAAACCGTCATGATTTTCAAAATCATACAGCGGAATGACTAAACGGCTTCAGCCATCTTGAATGTGTTGAAATCAAACACAAATGAAAAATCATGATCGCTTCATCACCTTTAAAACCGCCGAAGGCAGCATGAATGCGTTTAGAAACACCGATCGATCCGCCGTACGTTTCCCGCTGGTCATAAATGCATTTGCATGCCGTCTGTTTTCTTCCGACCTTTGCCACATGACAGGGGCCAGTTGGTTTTTTATCTTGATTTTCGCGATACCCCTTATCGCATTCCTTTTTTGGCTGATGAAGCAAGATCGCCGTAAAGGAATTTGGGGTATCATCATCGTGGCATTGCTTGCCATCGGCGCGATAGCAGCTTCCATAAGAGCGAGCAAAAATGCAGTCCAGAATTTCGAGGAGCGAAAAAAAGAAGCGCAGGAAGAAAGCGCTCCTGTGGTTCGGCCATAACGCGTCCATTAAACCTTTTGCTCAAATCATCATCAAACGAACGAACGATAACGCTGAGGTAAAGCGAACCTGGTGGAGCGGTTTATTGACACCAAAAAAGTGGAATTAAAAATCAATAATTTAGCTAAGTTTGCCCAGCACACTAAAATACACACAATATGGCGTTTTGGAAATTGCGCAGCGCACTCATCATCATCCTTCTCCCCTTACTTTCTTTCGGACAGACAAAAGATACTCCGCCAGCAAATTGGTTTAACCTCGATTACGAGCGCGACGGTGTGCTGGGTATCAGTACAGAAAAGGCGTATGAACAGTTACTGAGTGGTAAAAAGAGCACAACCGTTGTCGTGGCCGTGATTGACGGCGGCGTGGACGTGAATCACGAAGACCTGAAAGACGTCATCTGGGTCAATGCAAAAGATAGTGCCGCTACCGGTACGGATGAGGACGGCAACGGCTACATAAACGACCGATATGGCTGGAACTTCATCGGTAACGCCAATGGCGAGAACGTCCACTACGATAACCTGGAAGTTACCCGGCTCGTTAGGGAACTGGAGCCTAAATACGTCTCTGTGTTGCCCAGTACGCCAATGAGCGGCGAGGAGCGCCGCGAATTTGCCGAATACCAGAAAATGGTAACCTATTATGCTAATAAAACGCAGGAAGCGCGGTTTGGTCAGGTTAGCTATACCGGATTGAAGCGTGTAGTGGATACGATGGTGGCCCGGATAGGTAAGGAAACCCCGACGTTGGCAGATTTCGATAACTACAAAGCTAAGGACGACTTTGAGAAAATGGCACTGAAAATCGTCAAAAAGGAATTGAAAGATGAGCCCGACTTCCATGTATTTTACGAAGATCTGGAAGACGGCGTAACGCATTTCAATAATCAGGTAGATTACCACCTCAACAAGGAATTTGATTCGCGGCACATCGTGGGAGACGACTACGAAAACAGCCATGAACGTTATTACGGTAATGCCGACGTTATCGGGCCGGATGCTGACCATGGTACACATGTGGCAGGTATTATCGGAGCTATACGGACCAATGATATCGGCATCAAAGGCGTTGCGGATGATGTGCGCATCATGGTGCTGCGTACGGTACCCGATGGCGATGAGCGCGACAAGGACGTGGCTAACTCTATCCGCTATGCGGTAGAAAACGGGGCCAAAGTGATTAACATGAGTTTCGGAAAAGCTTTCGTAAAAGATAAACAAGTCGTTGACGATGCGGTTCGGTTTGCGATCGAGAACGATGTGCTCCTTGTCCATGCCGCGGGAAACGAAGGACAGGATAATGACGCCAATCCGAATTTCCCTAACCGCAACTTCGTCGATAGCTTGGGAATCAATAAAGGTGAGGCGGCGGCGTGGATAGAAGTGGGCGCCTCACAATGGAACAACGACGGAGACCTTGTAGCGTCTTTTTCTAACTACGGACGGCGGTCGGTCGATGTATTTGCGCCAGGCGTAAAAATCCACTCCACAATGCCGGGATCCGCCTACAAAGACCTGCAAGGCACGAGTATGGCAGCCCCCGTTGTTGCCGGCTTGGCCGCATTGATACGTTCTTATTACCCCCAACTGCCAGCGGTTGAAGTGAAGCGCGTAATTATGCAGTCCGTTACGCGGGTAGATCAACGCGTGAAAGTAAAGGGACCTGATGGGCGCAATATGCGGGTATCGATGAATGATATCTGTGTAACCGGCGGTATCGTAAATGCATACCGCGCCATGCAGTTGGCCGAGCAGGCCGCCGATGGACTGAAGAAAAAATGAATTTGAAGGTTGTGAAGCATACTAATTCGCGGGCGATAGCGTTATATACCATATAACTAATATGCTTATGACAGAAACGTATACACAAACAATCTTCCCCCGTAAGGCCGCTAGGGAAACAGACAGCGAACGCATCCAATTAGATGCCGACGACCAGCTGTTTTACGACTTGCTTAAAAGTGAATTAGACGCCTTGCTTCGACAACCGCAATCGGGAATCGTCAGTAAGATTACGTCGTATTCCCAAGCCCAGCGTACACGGTTGATGTAGAAGACGGGGAATATGCTTAAACATGCTTAAAAAAGAACGCTACCAGGCTTTTGTGGCGTATTTCTCTGCGCACAATCCAGACGCCCAAACCGAGCTGAATTACCGGAACCCTTACGAGCTGCTCGTGGCGGTCATCCTGTCCGCGCAATGTACGGATAAACGGATCAACCAAGTAACACCGGCATTGTTCGAGCGGTTTCCGGAAGCGGAGAGCCTTGCCGCAAGCAATCCCGATGAAGTGTTTACCTATATACGTAGTGTCAGCTATCCCAACAATAAAGCGAAGCACTTGGTGGGGATGGCCCAGAAGTTGGTCAGCGATTTCGGCGGCGTGGTGCCGCAATCGGTAGATGACCTGCAGAAACTTCCCGGCGTAGGCCGCAAAACAGCCAATGTCATTGCTTCTGTAGTGTATAATGCGCCCGCCATCGCGGTAGATACGCATGTGTTTAGGGTAGCAAACCGGATCGGTTTGACCGATAGCGCCAAGACGCCCCTTGCCGTGGAAAAACAGTTGGTGAAATATTTACCAAAAGATACATTGGCAATTGCGCACCATTGGCTAATTTTACATGGGCGGTACATCTGTGTAGCCCGAAGGCCCAAATGCGAGGAATGCCCGATTACGTGGATGTGCAGATACTATGAGAAAGTGATGCGCCCCAAGCTGGAAATAGGTATTCCGCAATCGAAAGGAAAGGTCGGCCGTTGAATGCTAACCGCCGGTGATTAATTGTCGGCAAGCGATGGAAAACGAAAAAAATTAGTAAAACAAAATAAATTTAATTACCTTTGACCGATAAATTACTAATATAATGAGTAGCCAAGAGAAACTGAAAGCCCTGCAGCTTACATTGGATAAGCTGGAAAAATCCTACGGAAAAGGTGCCGTGATGAAATTAGGTGATTCTGCGGTGGAGCCAATTGACTCCATTTCAACCGGATCTATCGGATTGGATATCGCGCTGGGAATCGGTGGGGTGCCCAAGGGACGGGTTATCGAAATATACGGGCCGGAATCTTCAGGTAAGACCACACTGGCTACCCACATCATCGCAGAGGCCCAGAAAAAAGGGGGAATTGCGGCGATTGTCGACGCGGAACATGCATTTGACAAATATTACGCGCGGAAACTTGGCGTGGATATCGACAATCTATTGATTGCCCAGCCCGATAATGGTGAACAAGCGTTGGAGATTGCCGATAACCTGATCCGGTCCGGGGCGATCGATGTAATCGTGATCGACTCCGTGGCCGCATTGGTACCTAAAGGAGAAATTGAGGGCGAAATGGGGGATTCAAAGATGGGATTGCAAGCCCGACTGATGTCGCAAGCATTGCGGAAACTCACCGGCACGATTTCCAAAACCAATTGCTGCTGTATCTTCATCAACCAACTACGTGAAAAGATCGGGGTTATGTTTGGCAATCCGGAAACCACCACGGGTGGGAATGCCCTCAAATTCTACGCCTCGGTTCGGCTTGATATACGCCGAATGGCCCAAATCAAGGATGCTGACGAAGTGGCAGGCAACCGTGTGAAAGTGAAAATCGTCAAGAACAAGGTAGCACCGCCGTTCCGTATAGCCGAATTTGATATCATGTTTGGTGAGGGGATTTCCAAAGCGGGCGAAATCATCGATTTGGGTGTTGATTTCAATATCATCAAAAAATCGGGCTCATGGTTCAGTTATGGAGATACCAAGCTTGGGCAGGGGCGTGATGCGGTGAAAACGTTGCTGCTCGACAATCCCGATTTGATGGATGAATTGGAAACGAAAATTAAGGCGGAAGTAACCGCCGAGAAATTAGAGGACCTTTAATGTCGGTTTCTGGCAACACAGTGCTTATTTAACAAAATTTTAACACTTAGGGTGTGTTTTCGGCACGGAAGTTGCTCAAGTAATAATATAAAATTGTCTTTTCATAATTTAGGTTTATAATTGGTTAGTTAGAAGGCCCTGATTCTCCCCGTTTCAGGGCCTTTCTTTTGACCGATCTTTGCCGGGGATCGGCTTACGTAAAATTATTATAACTTTTTGTCAATAAGCTGTGCCAGCGTTTTGCCTGTCTTCGCAAATCCCTCAGCTATCCGGTCGTTGTTATTCGGTATCCCTACAAAAGCGATGTCTCCCGGAGCTTTCTCTGCCTCGATGGACAAGAGCACATTTTCGGGGTTACCCGTCTCTACAAACTGCAACAACGTGCTGATTTTCGCATGCTGCTTCATTACCCCACCAAACCATCCCGGATAAATCCATGTGGCTTTCACGATAAGCGTATAAGGTGCATTGCCTTCGGTAACAAATGTGATTTTAGCCTTTTTGGAGTTTTCTGTGGCGACGGCCGTGAACTTCTGCAAGAAACGCTCGTTTTTGAACGAGTCCCAGTCCTTTACCCAGTTGGCAGATTCACCGGGATCTTTCTCTTCAATTTCCTTAATCCGCTTATCGATGTATTCCTGTTCGGTCAGGTTGTCGTTATAAAACGTCACCTCACTGAAATCCAACTTCGTCAAAACGGTTTCCTGGCCTTTCAAAAAATTGAAGTCGCCAGATATAACCTTCACCTTTTGTGCAAACCCTAGTGTAACGACAAGCATTATCGCTACGGTAGTACTGATTAACTTTTTCATGGTGCTCTATATTCAATTTTTATTTGGTACTACTAAAGTAGTTATTTTCGGAAAATTGCCAAAGACATTCGGAGGATACGGATGAACCAAAGGATATATCGTCATAAAATCAATTCATTTTAACCTATTAATCATGCTAATACGTTATTCGATTATTTCGCTTTGGCTTCGGTTATCTTCCAAGCCGCGGTAGGTCAAGCCCCGGCTTCCACACATGGTTTTTTTCATTGCGACGCCCGGCCCTGAGCGGCCGCGATTCATTACTGGCCGGCTTGCGCAGACCGCGTGTATTCTCGGGGCGCCACCCCAAAAAAGGATTTGAATGATCGACTGAAGTATTTAGGGTCATTAAACCCTGTTCGGTAAGCCACCTCGCTGATTGTTAATTGATGTTGACTCTCCAATAGGCGCGCTGCTTTTCTTAATCTAATCGAATTGATAAGCTCAATGATGTTCAGACCGGTAAGTTGTTTTACTTTTTGAAAGAGCGCACTACGGCTTACGCCTATTTCCGCCGCCAACATATTGACATTAAACTCATTTTGGGTTAGATTATGCTCAACGATTTCAATAATTTTTGCTAAAACGTCCTGTGTTGCAGTTGTTTTCGACGCTGGCAAAGCATATTCTAGTAGATACTCTTGGATGAATTTTTTCCTTATTCCTTCCCTCGTTTGAAGGATATTTGAAATTTTCAACATTAGCACCTCGAAACTGAAAGGTTTTGTAATGTAATCATCAGTGCCTCTTTCCAAGGCTGCAATTACATGTTCAGGAGCTGTTCGGGCGGTCAACAGGATGACCGCGATATGATTGGTTTCATTTTCTGATTTGATTTTTTTCAGCAACTCCATCCCGTCGCTTATAGGCATCATGACATCGCTGACCACAATATCTGGCTGCGTCTTACTAATCAATTCCCAAGCCTCAGAACCGTCACTAGCCTCTATGATCGTATATTGCCCACGCAGCCCATCTGCAATAAATGACCTTAATTCATCGTTATCGTCGACAATTAGAATAAGGGGCATCGCCCGGTCCGGCTTCAGGTTGAAGTTTTTATTAGACGATTCATTTTCTGAGTCATTACAAATTAACAGCGGGCTCATCGATTCGGATAATTCACAGCATTCTACATATTCTCCGGTATTAAAAAGTACCTGTTGGCTAAAATGATCTTTACCTAATGGAAGCAATACGGTAAACCGAGTATTGATTTCGCGTAAGTCAGCCGCCTCGTTACGAAGATTGCTAACAACATTAATCACACCACCGTGTAGTTTAACAAGACCATCAGATAAAGCAAGGCCAATGCCCGAACCGGAAATGCTACGCGAATTATTTCTTTCCGGATTATGAACTTGATAAAACTGCCCGAAAATGGCATCCTGTCTCTCTGCTGGTATTCCGATACCACTGTCTTCCACAATAACTTGGGCAGCGCCTTCTGGATAGCTGTCCGAGGGCAAGGTTTTGCTTAACCTGACACGAATATTCCCCTCATCTGGCGTAAATTTGAACGCGTTTGAAATGAGATTAAACAAAACCTTTTCCAATTGGTCCCGATCTGCCCACAACGTTAGAGGCTGGCCCCATACGTTGTCGAAACGAAGGGTAATACGCTTCTCATTAGCAAGGTATTCAAACGTATCAATGATTTGGCTGAGAAAACCTACCATTTCGATGTGGCTAACGTGGAGCTGCATAAGTCCACTCTCTTGTTTCCTAAAATCCAATATCTGATCGACAAGTCGCAGTAGCCGCTGACCGTTGCGTTGTGCTGTGGCCAATAACGATTGGAAGGTATTTGGCAGGTTCGGTTCATCCAAAAGCCGTTCAATTGGCCCAATGATCAACGAAAGCGGTGTACGGAACTCATGCGAAATATTAGCAAAGAAATTGAGCTTCTCTTCATGGATTTCCCGCTGTTTTTCAAGCGCCATATGTTCAACCAACAAGTCATGCTTCAACTTATTACGTACATTGATAAATTTGACACACATATATATAGCAATACCCGCCATCACCACGTAAATTAAATGCGCCCACCAGGTCCTCCAAGGGGGTGGAAGGATATGGATGTCCAAAGCAATCGGGGTATCATTCCAAATTCCATCGTTATTTGCTCCTTTGGCCAATAAGGTGTAATGGCCCGCGTTTAGATTAGTATAGCTAGCAACGGGAGTCTCCACGTAATTCCACTCATTATCAAACCCTTCAAGTTTATAGGCGTATTTGTTCTTCTTAGGTATGATGTAATTCAATACAGCAAATTCGATGGAGAAAACACCCTTATTGTGTGGTATTGTAATGGATTTGGTTACTGAAATGTGTTGCTGAAGCACATCAGATTCGCCCGGAGCCACGGATTTATTAAATAGTTTAAAATCTGAAAATATCACTTGTGGTACAAATGCATTGATCTTCATGCTATCCGGAGCGAATATGGTGAATCCCCTGGCGTTGCCAAAAACCATACGCCCGTTCTCCAATTTGGAATATGCGCCGAAGTTAAATTCATTGCTATTAAGGCCATCTGTCGTGTTGTAGTTTCTGACAAGACCGGACATAGGGTTAAATCTACAGAGCCCGCCATTTGTGCTTAACCAAAGATTGCCCAATTTGTCCTCTAATATGCCGAATATATTATTTCCCGGTAGACCATCCGCTATGTTATAATGGGTAAATGTACGATCGCGTGGATTATAACGGTTCAACCCATCGTTATAGGTTCCAATCCAAAGGTTATTTCTACTATCTTCAAATATACTGATAATAAGATTTCCGCTAATTGAATGTTCGTCTGCAGGGTCCGATTTAAATACGTGGAATTGATTGGTACCAGGGTGCCGTAGGTTTAGCCCATTCCTGGTGCCCACCCAAAGGTTTTCCTCTGAGTCCACGAAAATTGTGCGGATTTGGTCGGAGCTGATATGCGGGTACCGCACGATGTCGAATGTATCAGCGTGGTGGCTCCGTTTTATATTTAATCCGCCTCCATATGTTCCGACATATAAATTTCCCTGACTGTCCGCTGTAATCGCATAAATCCTATTGTCCGAAAGTGAGGTTGGATTGCCCGGATCATGTTTGTAATGTTTAAACGATTGCGCTCCCTTTTCAAGGACATTCAATCCGCCTTGATAGGTCCCCACCCATAAAGCCTCCTTTTCATCCCGGAAGAGCGTTTTAACAGTATTGTGGCTAAGACTAAGGCTATTGCCGGGGAGGTGTTTGTAACGCTCGAACGTACCCGTTTCTATTTCGTAGTAATTTAATCCACCCCCCTCCGTACCAATCCACAAATTACCTCGTTCATCTTGTGCAAAAGAGCTCACTACGTTATAGCTTAAGCTATTTGCATTCGGCCCTTGCGAAAAGTTATGAAAATTCGGGATATCAGGATCTAAGATGCTGACGCCACCGAAGTAGGTGCCAATCCAGATGGATCCCCGGTTATCCTGGAATATAGGCCTTATCGAATTGTTGCTGATTCCCGTCGACTGCTGATCGGTATACGTCAAAAACGCCCCGTCCTCATAGAGACTCAGCCCTTTGAATGTCCCCACCCAGATATTTCCCCGCCTATCTTTCAAAATTGACCGTACATCGTTGTCGGGGATGCTCTGTATGTCGTTATCAACATGAACGTGATAGGTAAATGTGTTGGTTGTTTTATCGAGAATATTGATACCTCCGCTTTTAGTGCCTATCCATAATTTGCCCTTATCGAGCTCATTTACGGTGTTAATCCAATTGTCATTTAAGCCATTGTTTGTTTGTCCTTTTACGAAATAGGTTTTCACGGTGAGCTTATTAGGAAATTTCTCGTCAATGATGGTGCCCAGTAAACCATGTTCGGTACCTAACCAAAGCACGCCATCTGCATCTTCAAATAGTGATCTCACGTTGGAAAATACATGTTGAGTACTTCCAATAGTTGTCTCATACGCACTGAATATCAGTTTTGCGTAAGGCTGGTGGTCTTCAATAATTCTAAATAACCCGCCATTACTAGCTACCCATACATTCCCGCGTTTATCACTTATAATGGTATACACGGAGGGCTCTTCTTGATCCATTGCCGAGAACGGCAATGCAATGCGTATGAAACGATCGTTTGCTCGATCATATAGGTTAAGGCCATTGCTTGTCCCGATCCAAAGCCGCCGATGCTGATCTTCAAAGATTGTTTGGATGAAATTATCGCTCAATGAAGTGGTATCATACGGCGCATTCCGGTAAACGGTAAAGTTACCAGCATCGTATTTATTCAACCCATCCCGTGTTCCAATCCACACCAACCCTAAGTGATCTTGACTGATGGCATATACGGTATTTTGTGATAGTCCATCAACTACATCGAGGTGGGTAAATTTCATGTACGGATACTGTGCCGATGCCTTCAATAAGAGAGCAGCAAACGCGAAGCCACATAAAACGATATTCCTAAATAGCATTTTTGGAATAAAAATCGGTTATAACCAAATCATAAAAATAGGCTTTTAATTTGATAACCTATATTGGATAATAGCCATTTTTTCGATAAAAACCATTTTTCACCCCTTATTCTGCCGAAAAGTGCACCTATTTGTCGACCGGGCGTTTCAACTTTACGTCCTGGAAACACAGGTGTTATTTCGCGTTACCATTTATAAGCGGCATATCGTTAACACGGAGCGATCAATAGACTAGATGTAAATATTAGTCCAATTATTCATTCAACTGAAATAGATAAACGATGAAACCACAATTACTGAAAGTATCGTTTGGACCTGCACAGTCATTCAGTGTTAGGCAAGATTCGGAACCATCGATAAACAATAAATGGCATTACCACCAGGAACTGGAACTGATTCACTTCAATAAAGGCGAGGGCATGCAATTCATTGGCGACAGCATGCGGCGCTTTAATCAGGGCGACATCCTATTGGTGGGTTCTTATTTGCCACATTATTGGCGATTTGATGATATGTATTTTGAAAGACGCTACCGTGCACCCGTGGACGTACGGGTAGCTCATTTTAGGGAAGACCTATGGGGGAGCTGTTTCATAAATTTACCCGAAAACAGATCACTGAGAGATATTTTAGAACGATCCAAAAGAGGTCTGAAAATAAACGGAAGGAATAACGCTACAGTTGCGAGGCTGTTAGCAAAAATGCTCCATGCGAATGGAGCCCAGCGGTTAATCATCTTGACCCAGATTTTGGTGGAAATAGCCGGGAAGAGTGACGTTGAGCAGCTGTCCTCGGTTGGATTCCAATCAACGGTGGAGCAAGCCGAAGAGGAGCGGTTAAAAGATGTGTATGCATATTCGTACCGCAACTTCCGGAAACGGATTCCTTTGGATGAGATTGCTGAAATTGCCAATGTAAGCCCCAACTCGTTCTGCAGGTTTTTCAAATCGCGCACGCAGAAAACTTATTCACAATTTCTAACGGAAATCAAAGTAGGTCAAGCGTGCAAACTGCTTATCGAAAATCAGTTAAACGTGAAACAAGTCTGTTTCAGCAGCGGCTTCAATAATTTTACCAGCTTTTATAAAAGCTTCAAAGACATTACCGGTAAGAGTCCTCTAAATTATCAAAAAGAATATGTAAATCCTTAATCATCGATATCGAATCTAATAGCTTATGAAGTTCCAAAAAATCAGTTTAATTATTCTTTTTTCATTTTCCGTCATTTCAGTAACTGCTCAGATCACGTGGAGAGATGTGTTGCCCGGTGTCTGGAAAGGAAGCATCGGAACCCCCGATGCCTACAATTTCTTAACCATAACGGAAGTCCAGCCACGTGAGGATGCCATCCACGCAATGGCCGGTGCGCACTTTCCGTTGGAGCAAGCGAAAATTACTGCTACGGTGATGAACGGCGAAACCTATTTGCGTTTTCCCCTGGAAAAGGGCGAACAAGTATTCGGTTTTGGTTTGAATTTCCAAAGTGTGTATCAACGGGGGAAAGTGCTGAACCTACACGTGGATCACTACGGTGGCAGGGACAATGGCCGTACCCATGCTCCCGTGCCTTTCTATGTGTCGTCCAGAGGATATGGGGTATTTATCAATGCCGCTCGATATCTTACCGTATATGCGGGCACTGCAGTTAGGTTAGATAGCGAGGATTTTCCGGAGGTAAAGGATCGTAACCTTGACAAGAGCTGGTCTTCGCGCCCTTATTCGGATGCGGTGGAAATACTGATTCCGGCCGACGGTGTCGAGTTCTATGTTTTTGCAGGGCCTTCCCCCCTCGAGGCAGTGAGCCGTTTCAACCTATTCAACGGCGGTGGATGCCTGCCGCCAAGATGGGGACTCGGGTTCACACAACGGGTCAGAACGCTCTATACAGCGGACGATGTGGCCGAAGAAGTACAGGCGTTTGCCGACAGGGGGTTCCCGCTCGATTTTGTCGGACTTGAACCGGGCTGGCAAAGTAAAGCCTATCCCTGTACGTTCGAATGGGATACCACACGCTTCCCACGTCCGCAGCAGTTTGTCAACGATATGCTTGCCAAAGGCGTCAGGGTAAATCTCTGGACCAACCCCTATGTGGCACCGCAATCACCTATTTATAAGTCTATATTGCCGTTTACAGGCTCGCATACCGTATGGTTGGGGGCCGTTCCAGACCTCACCCTGCCGCAAGCCCGTGATCTATTCTTTGGCCAACTGAACAAAAGCCAGGTAGCTATCGGTGTGAGTGGATACAAATTTGATGAGGTAGATGGTTACGACCATTATTTATGGCCTGATGTAGCTACGTTCCCTTCCGGAAAGACGGCCGAACAATTACGGCAAACGTATGGTTTATTGGTACAACGATATAGCACACAACTTTTTCATAATCGCAACCAGCGTACGTTCGGCTTGGTACGCGGATCCAACGCCGGTGCCGTCTCATACCCGTATGTGATTTACAACGACTACTATAACCACGAGGATTTCATCACTGCCCTCATCAATAGCGGTTTTTCGGGCGTCTTGTGGACGCCCGAAGCCCGCGCCTCGAAATCCGCAGAGGAGTGGCTACGGCGTATGCAATCTGTGATATTCTCGCCTATGGCCATGATCAATGCATGGTCGAGCGGTACCAAACCCTGGACGTATCCAGAAGTGGAAAACCAGGTGCGCGAAATGGCAGTCCTGCGGATGCAGATGATGCCTTATTGGTACAGCGAGTTCGCGAAATACCACTTTCAAGGGATTCCACCCTTCAGGGCAATGAACCTTGAACCGGGTTTTTACGTCGATGTCGTCAAGCAGCAGGGATCGGCCGACCTGGAAGAGAATCCCTATGCCGAAGCGGTGAGTAAAGAAGTGAAAGATCAGTATATGGCCGGGGAGTATTTGTTGGTTGCCCCGATGTTTGCCGGGCAGGAAAGCAGAACGGTCATCTTGCCAAACGGTAATTGGTATGATTTCTATACGGGCGAATACGCAGGAAACGGTGAGGTTATTACCGTCACACCTGGGTTAGCCCGTATCCCCGTCTATGTAAAAGACGGTGGCATCATCCCATTCGGTCCGGCATTGATGCACGCACCCAAGCCGGAAGAAAAAATCGATTTGGAAATCAGGTATTACGGTCACAAGCCGGGCACATACCGCTTATATGACGATGATGGGGTGACATATGACTATGAAAAAGGGGATTACACCTTTCGCGAAATACGGGTAGCCAGGCAGGCCAACGGTACACTGGAGACGAGCATTTCGGCACCAGCAGCTGGAAAGCCAAATACGGTTGCTTCTGTTGAATTTGTTGCAATGACGAAGTAACTATGAAGAAGGGTATTTATATCATCGCATTATTCTTCGCAATAGGTAGCCCCGTTCATGCCCAAAGGAATGGTGCAGAGACGGAACTCGTCGATGCGTATTTCATAAAGGCTGCCCAATTGCTGAAGCGGCAAACCCTGCGGGAAGCCAAGCAAGCGTTACGGCGAAAGCCGATTACGATTACGGCATTCAAAGCGTCAAGAAGCGCCGGTGGCATCAATGACTTTTACTCCGAAGGCGATTATTGGTGGCCAGACCCCGAAGAACCTGATGGCCCTTATATCCAGCGGGATGGTCTTAGCAATCCCGATAATTTTGTCGAACACCGTTTAGCATTGATACGGTTCAGCGAGATAATCGGCACATTGGCATCCGCGTATAAACTAACCGGAAATCATAAATATGTCCGTGCCGCAATCCCGCACCTCAAAGCGTGGTTTGTGGATGCTGGAACCCGCATGAATCCTTCGCTACTTTATGCACAGGCTATCAAAGGCAGGTTTACCGGACGTGGTATTGGCATCATAGACACCATACACCTGATGGAAGTGGCTCAGGGGATTTTAACAATGCAGGCACATATTGAGCCAGCGGAATTGGAACGTATCAAAGGATGGTTTGAAGCTTATTTAGATTGGTTGATGACACACCCGTATGGTGAGGCAGAGATGAATGCCAAAAACAACCATGGCACCTGTTTCGTGATGCAAGTCGCTGCTTTTGCTTCACTGACGAACGACGGAAAGCGATTGTCGTTTTGCAGAGAACGCTTTAAGCAGGTATTGCTACCCGATCAAATGGCTAGCGATGGCAGCTTCCCACGGGAAATTAATCGCACCAAACCTTATGGCTATTCGTTATTCAACCTGGATGCCATGGCAATGATTTGCCAGATACTTTCATCACCGGAAGACAATTTATGGGACTATACCACCTCGGATGGTAGATCCATCGAGAACGGAATAGCCTATTTATTTCCTTTCGTCGACGATAAGAGCAAATGGCCTTTTCCGCAGGATGTGATGTACTGGGACAATTGGCCGGTGGCCCAACCCTTTCTATTTTTCGGAGCACGCGCATATGAAAACGATGCTTGGTTGGCAGCCTGGAGCAGACTCGACCACAAACCGAGTGAGGAAGAAGTGATACGAAACCTCCCCATCAGACACCCGCTAATCTGGATAAACTGATTTTATTCTTTAGTAATTGACATAGCCTTTTTTCACATATGAAATACCCGAAATTATCCATAAAATTAATTGTCGCTACGTACTTTCTCGGCGGTTGTGCTGCCCACATTCCAACAGACGAACGGGTTGACAGGGCTGCTGCCCAAACCCATTTGCTGCTAAAAGAAGTCAACAAAGTAAAGGAGCAAAACGAGCAAAAGAACTTGGTGGCGCCCCGCACAATCGAAGCTGGGCAATTAAAACTGGTCCCTTCCCGGGATTGGACCAGCGGTTTTTTTGCGGGCAACCTCTGGTATCTCTACGAACTCACTGGCGATAACACTTGGAAGGAACAGGCACAGCTGTATACCAGCGACATTGAAAAAGAGAAATTCAATGCCGGTACGCATGACATGGGCTTTAAAATCTATTGCAGCTACGGTAACGCGTACCGGCTCACTCACAACCAACAGTACCGGGATATCATCGTCAAAGCCGCACAAACGTTGTCTACACGTTACAATGCCAAGGTTGGTGCAATACGCTCGTGGGATCATAATCAAGATAAATGGGAGTTTCCAGTCATCATTGATAACATGATGAATCTGGAGTTGCTTTTTGAGGCAACCAAACTCACCGGCGACTCTTCCTTTTATCAAATTGCGGTCGCTCATGCCAACACAACCATGAAAAATCATTTCCGTGAAGATTTCAGCAGTTGGCACGTCATCGATTATGATCCGAAGACAGGGACTGTCGTACATCGACATACGCATCAGGGCTATGCACATCATTCGGCATGGGCTAGGGGCCAAGCGTGGGCGTTATATGGCTATACCATGTGTTACCGGGAAACCCACGATCCGCGGTATTTACAGCAGGCGGAAGCGGTTGCCGCATATATCTTCAATCATCCACATTTGCCTAGTGATCTCATACCTTATTGGGACTTTGACGCCCCCAGTATCCCAGCCGAACCGAGGGACGTATCGGCAGCTACTATCACGGCGTCGGCACTATATGAGTTGAGCACATTCGACGAAAAGAATGCGGACTATCGCGCAAAGGCCGACACGATCATGCGGAACATCAAAGACATCTACGCCTCCCAACCTGGAGCGAATAAAGGGTTCATCTTAGGGCATAGTACCGGCTCGAAACCATCGGATAGCGAGGTAGATGTATCCCTAATCTACGCCGACTATTATTACCTGGAGGCAATTCTCAGGGAAAAGATGATGGTTAAATAATAGATTTTCATGCTTTTGCCAAAAACGCGTATTACCATGCTAATATGCGGTATAAATAAAGGGTTAGTTACGTGTACTTTAGTTGACGAAATTCGTTTCGCTTAGATAACTAATTAGTAAACCTTAAAAAATGCTTATGGAAAAATTTACCTGATTTAATTTGTGCAATCGTTTGACTGATATCGGCACGGTGTATTTCAAGGCATATCGTGTTGTTAAAGTCCGAGTATCAAATGGCCTTGACTAGTAACCAAGTAAATGCTTAATTGAAATTGAAACATGATTATGAAAGATAATTCACTGTACCGTAAGGTAGGTGTTGGCCTTCTCATGTTTGTCTTTTGCGGTCATCATGCTTTGCTGCATGCGAAAAGTCCCGGGTATAAAGACAACTTCATCGACATCGTGGACACTCATTCTTTTCAGAAAGAAATTCGTGGTACCGTTACCGATGATCAGGGGCCATTGCCGGGAGTATCGGTTATCGTTAAAGACAGACAGAATGTTGGAACGACCACCGACCTAAACGGTAAATTCTTTTTGGAGACGCCTGGCGAAGATGCTATTCTGGTATTCTCGATGGTTGGATTCGAAACCCAAGAAATTCCCGTTGCGGGTAAGGACGTGATCAATGTGGAGCTCCGGATGGTCGAAGGACAATTGGAGGAAGCTGTGGTGGTCGCGTTCGGTACCCAAAAGAAGGAATCTGTTATCGGATCGATAACAACAATTAACCCAAAGGAACTGAAGGTCCCTTCGAGCAATTTAACTACCGCATTGGCCGGACGTCTCGCCGGTGTTATCGCCTATCAGCGAAGCGGAGAACCTGGAAGGGATAATGCCGAGTTTTTCATCCGAGGAGCCACCACATTCGGATACAAAGCATCGCCACTTATCCTGATTGACAACATGGAATATACGACTACGGATTTAGCAAGGTTGCAGCCGGACGATATTGAAAGTTTCTCCATCATGAAAGACGCTGCGTCCAGCGCCCTTTATGGGGCAAAAGGTGCCAATGGCGTCATCCTGGTGACCACCAAAAAAGGTGTGGCCGGTAAGCCCCGAATCAACGTGCGATATGAAAACTCCATTTCTTCACCTACCCAAAACTTGGAATTCGCCGATCCCGTCACCTACATGCAATTGCACAATGAAGCCTATGTGACCCGGCAACCGCTTACTCCAACCCCCTATTCACGAAGCAAAATAGACAACACCATCGCCGGAACTAATCCGATTGCTTTTCCCACGGTCAACTGGCAGGATGAGTTGTTGAAAACCGCTACATTGAACCAGCGGCTGAATTTCAATTTAAGCGGTGGTGGGCAAGCTGCGACGTATTACGTAGCAGCGACCATGAATCAAGACAATGGTATCCTGAAAGAAGACTCCCGTAACCATTTTGACAACAATATTAAATTGATCAGTTATAACCTTCGCTCGAATGTGGAGTTGAATGTTTCCAAGTCAAGCAAGGTGACCGTCTTTCTCAATGGGAATTTCGATGACTACAACGGACCGCTTGATGAGGGTCAAGGCTTATACCGCAAGATTATGCGATCCAATCCGGTTATGTTCTTACCTTCCTATCCTGCCGAATACGGTACGGCGAAACACATCATGTTTGGCAATGCCGACCAAGGTCGCTACTTGAATCCTTATGCCGATATGGTACAAGGGTTTAAGGAGTCTGCACGATCATTGATGGTTGCTCAATTGGAACTGAAACAGGACTTTGCATTCCTGACTCCCGGCCTGTCGTTGAACGCGATGACCAACATCAACCGTACGGCTTTTTTCGATCTGAGAAGAGCATACGTGCCTTTTTATTACCAAGTCGGGTTTTATGATAAGCTCAACGACGCGGTGACCGTCAATGCGATCAATCCGGATACGGGCACAGACTTTCTTAACTACGTACCTGGCGATAAGGAAGTAGCATCTGTCTTTCATTTTCAATCGGCTTTCAATTATAACCGGACGTTCAACGAAAAGCATGCCGTGGGAGCCATGACGGTGCTGATTATGAATTCCAGGCTGGATGGGAATGCCAGTAATTTACAGGCGGCATTACCTTCCCGAAACCTCGGTATCTCCGGGAGGTTCACCTACGGGTACGACAGTCGGTACTTTTTTGAAGCCAATTTCGGCTACAATGGCTCGGAACGCTTTTACCGCACGGAGCGTTACGGTTTTTTCCCATCAGCAGGTTTGGCATGGCAGGTTTCCAATGAACCGTTTTTCAAACCGCTTTCGGGTACCATTACGAACTTAAAAATCAGGGGTAACATCGGCCTCGTCGGGCAAGACGCCATCGGAGACAAGAATGACCGATTCTTTTACCTCTCGAATGTAAATATGTTTGATGGTACCAACGGAGCGAGTTTCGGAACGGAGGGATCCTACAGCAGATCCGGCATTTCGGTGAGCCGTTATGAGAATCTGGACATCACCTGGGAAACGTCTTTGAACAGTACGTTTGGGTTGGAGTTCAGTTTATGGAACAAACTCAATGTGATTGCTGAATACTTTACGGATAACCGATACAATATCCTAATGGACAGGGCTTCGATTCCGCGAACCATGGGGCTTCAGGGAGCTACGCCGAAAGCTAACGTAGGTAAGGCACGTTCGAACTCCTATGAGGTGCAAATGGATTACGGCCACTCCTTCATGAATGGATTGTACTTGGGCGCCCGGGGTAACCTGACATTTGCAAGAAATTATTACAAAGCTTATGAAGAACCGATATATGAGCAACCTTGGCTATATCGGGTTGGCCATCCAACAGCGCAGTCGTGGGGATATATTGCTGAACGCCTCTTCGTGGACGACGAAGAAGTAAGAAGTTCACCCACCCAATCATTTGGCAGCTTTCCCACTATGGGAGGCGATATCAAATTTCGGGATGTCAATGGTGATGGGCAAATATCTCCGCTGGATATGGTACCCATCGGGCATCCGACACGACCTGAGCTGATTTGGGGGACGCAATTAACTGCTACATACAAGGGAGTGGACTTATCGGCCTTCATTCAGGGATCCGCTCGTTCTTCATTCTTTATTGACGTAGCCCAGACGTCGCCGTTTTCAAGGTACGTATATAGCGGCGAATCGTATAGCTCCCAAACTATTTTACAAAACCAACTTTTGAAGGCTTATGCTGATAACCATTGGTCGGAAGAAAACAGAGATCTGTATGCGCTATGGCCGCGGCTCAGCCCAGAATTGAATGCCAATAGTGCGCAACGGAACACATGGTTTATGCGTGACGGCGGATTTGTTCGGCTAAAACAGGTTGAACTGGGGTATACCTTGCCTCAACACCTTACGGAACGGATAAGGGTGGCTAATTTCCGAGTCTATGCCACGGTAAACAATGCCTATACCTGGAGCAAATTCAAGCTGTGGGATATCGAAATGGGCGGAGAAGGTTTGGGCTATCCGGTGCAGCGGGTTCTTAATTTCGGTTTACAAGTAGGCTTTTAAATGCGACCAGCTATGAAAATTATTAAATCAATAACAATCACATTGTGCACTGCTTTGCTGCTCTCTTGCGACAAGTATTTAGATGTCGTACCTGACAACATTGCTACCTTGGACTACGCGTTTAATTTACGGTCATCTGCAGAACGATACCTATTCACGTGCTACTCCTACATGCCAAACAATGGTCACTTCAATACCAATCCGGCCTTTTTTACCGCTGATGAAGTATGGAACCCAAATCCACCGATTGACATTAACCAGGATTTTTACAGCATTGCTTTAGGATTGCAAAACACGGCTTCGCCTTTTGGCGACTATTGGTCTGGCGGAAGGAGTGGCCGCCCCATGTTTATCGCACTGCGCGACTGCAACATCTTTCTCGATAACATCCACAAAGTAGACGAATTGCAGGAATTCGAACGTCAGCGGTGGATTGCCGAAGTACAGTTCCTCAAGGCTTATTACCATTTCATTCTATTCAGGAGTTACGGCCCTATTCCATTGATCAAAGAAAATCTGCCCATTTCCACCGGCCCGGATGAGGTGCAATTGAAACGGCAGCCCGTTGATGATGTGGTGAATTATATCGTGGAATTACTCGACGAGGCCAATGCAAATGTGAACCTGCCTGACAGGGTACTAGGTACAGAAAATTCAGAGTTAGGGAGAGTGACCCGCGCCATGGTACTCGCGCTGAAAGCAAAGGTGTTGGTAACGGCCGCGAGCCCATTATATAACGGCAATCCCGAATACGCCAATTTCAAGGACAAGGATGGCGTCCAATTGTTTAATCCAACAGTAGACCCCGGCAAATGGGCCAGGGCTGCGCAGGCATGTAAGGAAGCCATTGATTTTTGCCATGCCAATAATTTTGCCTTACATGCTTTTTTCGGTAATCCCGGATATGTCATCAACGATACTATTAAAGTAGAGTTGGATTACCGTACTGCGTTGACCACCAAGGAGAACAGTACGGAAGTTATTTGGGTCAATACAAACAGCCGGGCCACGGATATGCAGCGATGGGCCATGCCGTTAATCGCCGCGGGCGTCAGTGGATCGGGGCCCAAGGGCATCCTCGCACCCACACTGAAGGCGGTTGAGCGTTATTATTCGGCAAACGGCGTTCCCATTACTGAAGATCGATTGTGGGACTACAGCGACAAAAACAGTCTTCGTACGGCTACAGCCGCTGATCGGTTTTACGTAAAAGAAGGTGAGCAAACCGTAAAACTGCATTTTAACCGGGAGCCCCGTTTTTATGCCAGCGTGTCATTTGATAGAGGCATCTGGTTTGGTAATTGGGTAAACAATTACAACGTCAACAACTTGTTCGCCGTGCAAATCCGCGCAGGCGAGATTGCCGCGCGGCAAGGGATTAGCAACTTCTCCATTACGGGATACGGCATTAAAAAATTGGTAAATATTGAAACAGTAGCAGCCGCCGACGGCAACGTATTGGGCGGAAACCAATCGCCTTATCCCTGGCCTGAGTTTAGGCTTTCCGATTTGTACCTGCTTTATGCAGAAGCACTCAATGAAGTTAACGGATATAGTGAAGAAACAACACATTGGATTAACCTGGTCCGGGCCCGGGCAGGCTTGCCTACAGTGGAGTATTCGTGGACAAATTTCTCGACCAATCCCACCAAATTTCAAAGCAAAGAGGGCTTACGGGAAATTATCCAACAGGAACGTGCCATCGAGCTGGCTTTTGAAGGTCACCGTTACTGGGATTTAAGACGTTGGAAAACTGCTCATATTGAGCTTAACAGGCCGATTAAAGGGTGGGATATTACCCAAAAGGATGCCGTATCTTATTACCGCGAAGTGCTGTTGTTCAATCAAAAGTTTACCATGCGCGACTACCTATCCCCGATTCCATTGGGAGAGATGCAAATCAACAGGAACTTAGTTCAAAATCCGGGCTGGTAGTCCAAATTACCTTTTATCTGACAAAGAAAAAACCAAAGGATGAAAAATGCATTAAAAGTCGTCACATTTATCGCAGCAATCGCGTTTGTGATGCAATCTTGTAAGGAGGAAACCAACACCATCCTCCACGATGACAGTGCTGCGCCGGGCCCAATCAGCAATCCCGTAGCCGAGGCGATTCCGGGCGGTGCCATTATTCGATACGAGTTGCCAGCTAATGAAAACCTTTTGTACGTAAAGGCTACATATGAACGCGGAGGTAAAGAGGTCGTCTCAAAATCCTCATTGTACAATGATCAGGTCCTGATAGAAGGGCTGGGTGATATACGGGAACGGGAAATTACGCTGGTCGCCGTTAGCCGCTCCGAGGTGGAATCTACCCCGGTAACTATCCGGATTACTCCACTCACCCCTCCCATCGAGGATGTTTTGGAATCGCTCGACATTGTTGCTTCGTTTGGCGGCATGCGGGTGGCGTTTGAGAATAAAGCAGCCACGCCAGAGACACCCACTAACATTGTGATTGGTGTAGTTCGTTGGAACGAAGAATTGAAAGAATGGGAAGACATTGATGCCCATTATACCGGATTAGCACAGGGCGACTTTTCAGTACGGGGACTTGATGCCGAGGAACGTAGGTTTGGCTTCTACGTGAAAGACGTTTGGAACAATCAATCCGACACCATTTCCATGGACCTAACTCCCGTGTATGAAGAGGAAATTGATGGGACAACCTTTCGAGATATGCGCTCCGGCAGCCCGCAATATCCCATCCCGCAGATGCCGCCATTGCCTGCCTCGGGAGAACCAGTCAAACACCCGGGTAATTTGGGTTCCTGGCCATTTGCTAGGTTATGGGATGGTGAGTTAGGAAATACCGGTTTTCATACGACCGAACGTATGGATGTTCCCATTTGGATACCCATCGACATGAGGGTGAGGGTAAGGCTGAGCCGTTATAAAATCTGGCAGCGTAATAATAATGGCGGATATCTCTATTCGCACGGCAACCCGCACGAATGGGAAATCTGGGGGACCAATACGCCGGAAGACGTGGATAGCTGGGAACGTCTCGATCATCAGGTGATGGTGAAACCCTCTGGATTACCGTTGGGCCAACTGTCAAACGATGATCTCGCCATTGCAGAAGCAGGCCATGAATATGAATTTCCGATAGACGCTCCTTCAGTGCGATACATTGCGTGGAAACACATCGACAGTTGGGCAGCAATCGAAGGTGCAACCGGATTTCTGCATATGGCCGAAATGAAAATCTGGGGACAGGTACAGGAATAAATTGAGGGCATTAATTTTTGAAATTATGAATATATTTAAAAAGCATTGGCGTTTCGTAGTGCCTATTCTATTCATAGCGGGCATACTAGCTTCTTGTGAAAAGCAGAACTCGTCCTACATCGATTTTCTCGGGGACGGTGAGTTGATTTATTCCGGAAGGCCCGATTCGTTGCAAGCGCTTGCTGGCAATGGGCGGGTTCAAATAGCATGGGATTTGGTCTCAGATCCGAAAATCACGAAGTGCAGGGTATTCTGGAATAACCGAATGGATTCCGTCGAGGTACCCGTAGCCGATCTAAGCGGCAGGAAGCGGTTCGATGTGATTATCGATGGCTTGGAAGAGGGCACTTATACGTTTGAAGTGTTTTCCTATGATGATCGCGGAAATACCTCAATCCGCACAGAGGTAATCGGTAACGTTTATGGACCAACCTTTGAGGAAACATTGTTCAATAGGCCGCTTGATTCCGCGACTTACGATCCGGTAACCGGAAAATTGGGCATCGCATGGTTTGGTGCGAATGCCCAGGTTGCCGTGATTGAAATAATCAATATCGATCAGGACAGCGAGGAAATCATCACGCAAATCCACAAAGTTTCCAATCCCATAAATCCGAACCGGCCCAAAATCTGGGCAGGCTCCGATACGATTACAAACTATAAAAAAGGAACATCTTTTAGGTATCGGACGGGATATGTACCAGAAGCCGCATCCATTGATACATTTTTCACGGATTATACGGAAGTGGCCGACATCAAAGAGGTGGTAGCCGGCCCTCCACCCCCGCCGCCAGCCGAAAATTTGGCACTGAGTAAATCGGTCGACAAAAGCAGTGACGTGAGTGCCGGACGGGCAGGCAATGTAACGGATGGTGATATTGCTACTTTTTGGCAAGCGGGAAGTGGGGATAGAGCGGATTTCAACACCTGGTTGGTTGTTGACCTAGGCACTTCACAAACGTTTAACGAGGTGTTTCTTTATTGGTTTAAATCCCAAGAACGGGTAGTTAAATATGAGCTGTTGTATTCTGACGATAACGTAACTTGGAAATCAGCGTTTGTCAAAAATATGCCACCGGAAAAGGAAGAGCTGGCGCAGTTCACTGCGGTTACGGGCAGATATGTCAAATTGGATTTGACGTTGGATGCAACATCCGCGAACGTAAATCTCGCAGAATTCGAGATCTGGAATAGATAATACAGGTTAACCGCAGAGCCGTCAAAATAATGGTTCTGCGGTTTTGTTTTCATCTTCAACACTCATCATGAAACTATTACCAGCCCTATTTCTTAGTCTCGGTTGTTTGCCTGCATGCGACGAGAAAATTACGGAACAACCCGACACCATCGTTCCTCTCCCGAATCGAGTCATATCCGGGCAATTCTTGCCGGGTCGGCAACGGGCCAAGCTTCAGTGGGCACTTCAAGAGGGGAAAAAGCCTAATAAATGCCGCATTTACTGGAAACAGAAGGCTGATTTATTGGATGTTGATATTCCCGTCGGCAAGGACACGATGAGTATCATTATCGACAACCTCGATGAAGGTGATCATTCTTTCTCAATTATTGCATTGGACGCCGCTGGACTGGCGTCAGCTCCAGTAACGTTAAATGGAAAAGTGTATGGAGCAAACTACGAAAAAGAATTAAAAAATCGACATGTTAAAAATGTAGCGTTGGTTGACGCAAAAGCAGAGGCTACAATCAACTGGGGTGCTGCACCGCTAGGCATGGTTAGGACCGAAGTGAATTATACAGATGCTTCCGGCAATCGTCATGAATTACAAGCTTCTTTGTTTGAAATCAACACGATACTATTAAACTTTAGCAAAGAAAGTACTTTTGAGTATCGGGCTGTATATCTACCTCATATCAATGCAATTGATACCTTTTACACGGACTATGACACGCTGGCGGTTAAGCCCACAATCCTTCCTGATGACGAAACCGGATACGCCGTCGTGAGGTTACATGCAGACGGGCCAGGCGATACGTATGAGCTATTGAACCGTGTTTTGGGGGGAACAGCACATGAAGTGCCTGATTGTTCACATAAAGATTTTGGCAGGCATATTACAGAAGAGTTTGACAATACATTAAACAAACATGTATTTGCTTTTTTCGCACATGTGGAGTCTGATGACGATCGGTGCGTAAATTTTGATCGCCAGCGTACGGAAATAAAAACTTACGGGCCTTCACCGGTATCCGTCAAGGGTCTATCGGGCGATGAAGTGCTCTTAAAATGGAAATTTAAGCTTGCACAGGGTTTTCAGCCCTCCTCCAGTTTTACACATATTCATCAGATTAAGGCCGGTGACGGTACCAATGCCGGAGCTCCCCTGATTACCATCACCCCACGATTTGGTAACCCAAATAAATTGGAGATCATCCACACTGGCAATACTAGCGCCAGTACACAAGGAAAGGTACAGGTTGTCGACCTTGCTCCTTTTGTTGGTACATGGATAGAAGCCACTTCTAAAATTAAATACGGAACAAATGGTACATATGAACTTACAATGCGGAGAGTTGACGACGGAACCACGCTGCTACATTACTCAGGCGATAACTTGGATCTATGGCGGACCGCTGCCACATTCATGCGACCCAAATGGGGTATTTACCGGAGTCTAAACAATAAAAAACAACTGAGGGATGAAAAAGTGCTGTTTGCTGATTTTGTAATCGGCAAGAAATAACTGGGCCGGAGCGGCAATGGATATACAGGTTCCAAGCTTAGTATATATTGACTTGTGATTTGGCAGGTATATCCATGCAAAATGTTATCGAAACAATATGACCATAAATTTTTATATATGATTAATTTGAAATTGATATCCACATTAACCGCTACGGCCTTCATTATATTCGTCCAAGCACAACCTGTCACAATCAGTAGTCCGGATACGATGGTGAGGCTACAGGTAATGAGCCTTGAGGGTCAGTTGATGTATACAGTACACTATCGAGGCATGCCTGTCATTGAGCGCTCTACATTAGGGATGGTCATTGACGGGATAGACGTCGGAGAAGAAGTGCATATTGGCGAAGTACAGTCATATGTTGGTGAACGGACATATCCAATGCGCGGTAAGCATTTACAAGCGAGCGACGTTCATCAAGGGGCACTCATCGCGATTGGCAGCAAGTCGGATGATAAAACTTACGAACTCGAGGTACGCGTATTTAATGACGGGGTAGCGTTCCGCTACCTCCTCCCGGACAACGGGGAACGCCAGCTCACGGCAGAATCTACGTCATTCTCCATCGTGGCCGGAAGTAAGGTGTGGCATCATGGTATCACTGCTATGCATTATGAAGAAAAACACCAGAAGGACGATGTCGAATCAATTGCCGCAGGTACCTGGATAGCACCGCCAATGACCGTTCGTTTACCGGATGGCAGGGGCTTTGCAGCCATTACCGAGTCGGGCATCATCAAGTCAACCGGCGAAAATTTCCCGGGTATGGCGCTGGAAGCGGCCGGACAGCGGGTTTTTAAAGCTCGCTTGGGCCATGAACATCCCGCTAATTTTCCATATGTGCTGCGTTATGGAGAAGCGGACCATCAACGGTTGACGAAGTCCCCGTTGTTAGACGGTGCGATTGAAAGTCCCTGGCGTATTATCATGATAGGCCAAGACCTGAATATGCTGTTCAACAACGACATTGTACAGCATGTGGCTCCAGCACCCGATCCAACAATTTTTCCAAATGGGTTTGACGAAGCCTGGATGAAACCGGGTCGTGCGGTATGGGGGTATTTGACGGATGAATCTCGTACACTGGACGGAATGAAAAGGCTATCGAAACTGGCTGGCGAGCTGGGCTTTGAATACCACGTGGTAGAAGGCCATTGGCAGCGTTGGAGTGTCGCCGAGCGGAAAGAATTGGTTGACTATTCCAATCAGTATGGCGTGAAACTATTGTTTTGGAAGCACTCAAAAGACATCAGAGACCCCAAAGCCCGCCATGAATTTTTCAAGCACCTGCATGAGCTGGGGGTTGCGGGCGCTAAAATCGACTTCTTCGATCACGAGGCCAAGGAGATTATTGACCTTTACGCGGCCTGTTTGAAGGAAGCGGCTCGCTATCAACTCATCCTTAATTTTCATGGAGCTTACAAACCTGCCGGGGAATCAATCACCTGGCCAAACGAAGTGACACGGGAAGCCATCCTCGGTTTTGAGATGCGGGGTCCGTGGGCCACGCACAATACCACACTTCCGTTTACCAGAATGCTGGCCGGCCACGCCGACTATACACCGCTTCATTTCGGCGACCGCCGGGCAGAGACATCCGAAACACATCAGGTGGCTAGTGCCATCGTTTTGCAAGCCCCTTTACTGATTTACGCGGCCCATCCCCAGGAGATTCTTGACCACCCAGCCGTAGCGGTAATAAAACAGATTCCAACGGTATGGGATGAAACCATTGTCCTTCCGGGAAGTGAACCCGGTGAGGTTGCTGCATTTGCTCGAAGAAGTGGAGATAAATGGTTCATTTCTGTCATGAACGGAGAGCAATCGCGTTTTTTGAAAATCGACCTTCCATTCCTCAGCCAGGGCGAGCATAAGATAACCATGGTACGTGACAAACGGCCGGAGTCGGCCATGGTATCACTGGTACGCAAACGTAATTCATTCGGCGCGCAACACGGGGTGTCGATTGACGAAGCGACTATTGCCCACAACGAATCGCTATTTATCGAGCTGATGGCAGGCGGTGGTTTCGTGGCTATTGTTGAGTAAAGTAAAATGTATGAGAAATAGGTCTAATCAATTGTTTTTAAGTGTGCTGGCCGTTGCGTTCGTAGTCATTGTACAGGCACAAACCCGTGTTAGAGATGATTTGGCAAAAAGTAAATGGGTCAGTCTGGACGCCAACGATAAGTTGCAATACCAACGGTTGCCACAAGGCGACCAGATTATGGATTTTTCACATGCCGGCTATAAGGGCGGGGGGATAGCGCTACCTGATATAGCTGTGCGTATTACGGTAAAGCCTTCCGAGACTGGCGATGATACGAAGACTATTCAGGCCGCAATAGACAAGGTTTCGGCCATGCAACCGGATGATCACGGATTCCGTGGCGCCATATTGTTAACGCCGGGCACGTTTACGTGTTCAGAGACCATCACCATTACTGCTAGCGGAGTGGTGTTGCGCGGCAGCGGTACGGGGCTTGATGGGCCGGGCAGCACCATTCAAATGGTCGGCGGCAAACATACTGCCATCGTAGTTAGTAGGCCACGCAATCGAGGCACAGAGGGTGTCACTGAATCAGCCAAAACGGTATTGGCCGATAGGTATGTGCCTTCGGGGTCAACGGTGTTTACCGTCGAGAGCACGGCTGGTTTGGCTGCGGGTGATACCATTCAACTCCGGCGGCCGGTAACCAATGCCTGGATCGAATTTATGGAAATGCATAACCTGGTCAGGGATGGCAAGCCCCAAACCTGGCTACGCGAAGGCACCCGAACCGTTACTGAACGACGAATTAACGCAGTGGAAGGCAACCAGATTACAGTCGACGTTCCGTTGACCGATTCATACAATGCCGTTTACCTGAATCCACCGGGTACGGAGGTTGTCAAAATCAGTGAACCGAATCGGCTTAATCTGTGCGCAGTTGAATATCTGCGCATCGTTTCGCCTCCACAGCCTTTTAACCATGCGCAGCAATTGTATGCCGCGATAAGGTTGAATGGCGAAGACTGCTGGATGCGCCACGTACGCATTGAAGAAACGATGAACAGCGTCAACATAGGCGGCCAACGGATTACGTTGCAGGAGGTGTCGGTAATCCGTAAGGCGCGGCACGAGGGGTCTTCCAAGCCCTCGGAGTTTTCCCCGAATGGTGGTCAGGTGTTACTTGATCGCTGTTCCGTAGAAGGAGACAATGTGTGGTTCGCTGCGACGGGTGGTGGTATATCCGGCCCGATTGTGTTACTCAATTGTACCTTTCAAGGAAATGGCCGTATCGAAGGTCACCAACGGTGGACTACCGGTATTTTATTGGATAATTGTCGTCTACCCGACGGTGGCATCGATTTCAAGAACCGAGGATCTATGGGGTCGGGCCATGGATGGGGAACAGGCTGGTCCGTAGCGTGGAACTGTGTAGCAAAATCGTACGTGGTGCAGCAACCACCCGGCACCCACAATTGGGCCATTGGGTGTATCGGGGAAAGCACCCCGCTTCCCCGTCCGTTTGACCGATCGCTCCTGCTGCCCGAGGGCACATTTGACGCCCACGGCACACCTGTGACGCCACAGAGTCTTTATTTGACACAATTGGAGGAACGATTGGGGAAGCAGGCATTAATCAACATTGGCTATCCATAAATTAAAATGATCGTCTTGCCAATACTTCTTAACATTAGGCCAATATCCCTTACAGGAGAGACAATACTTGTTTATACATTTGGGAGTAGGTGATTTTCGATAATCATGAAAAATATCAGGTATCTTTCTTTTTTGATTTTGATTCTCTTTCAAGTCAATTTATCGGCAAACGAAGTCGTTCATAGCCCTGACGGAAAGATTGATTTTAAAATCTCTGTTGTTGAGAACGGAATCAAATATTCCGTAAGTTTTTTGAAGCAGCCGGTTATCGAAACGTCACCCATGCATATGATATTGGATGGGAAGGATTTGTGTGCCCATGCTGAACTCGGTAGCGCAGAAAAATATTCGGTGGATGAAAAATATCCGACAAGAGGTGTGCATTCCTTGGCGATAAATAAATGTAACGGAGTGAAAATTCCCATTATCGCTGAAAATAACACCAAATATTTTATTGAAGTCCGCACGTATAACGATGGTGTAGCCTTTCGGTTCATTATTCCCGGCGACCATCAACGTCGTATCCCAGATGAAGCAACTGTTTTTAATCTCCCGGCTTCGTCGACCGTTTGGTATCATGATTTCTATTGGCATTACGAAGGTGTACATTTGAAGAAGCATATTTCAGCGGTAGCGGAAGGGGAGTGGGGAGCGCCACCATTAACGTTTAAGTTGGCCTCAGGTCATTACGCAGCGATCAATGAGGCAGATTTGAGGAACTATGCCGGTATGTCGCTACAGGCAGATGGCAACGGCGGATTTGTAACGCGGCTCGGCCATATTCAACCCTCTTCCTACCCCTTCGCCCATGATTATACGCTGCAGGATGCAATTCGTCTGTCGGAAATTGCGGCCATCCAGGGAGATATTACAACGCCCTGGCGGACGGTCACCATCGGCACCGATTTAAACACGATGGTAAACTCCGATTTGCTTACCAATTTATGCCCGCCGCCTAATGAAGCGCTTTTTCCAGATGGGATTGAGACCGATTGGATAAAACCCGGCCGTTCTGTTTGGGCATGGTTAGATGGGGGCGACCGTACGATAGAGGGAATGAAAATGTTCTCGAAATTGGCTGGCGAACTGGGTTTTGAATATAATACGGTAGACGCGTTTTGGGGCAGGTGGACGGACGCGGAGATTAAAGATTTGGTGGATTACTCGGCAAAATATGGTGTGAAGATTTGGCTTTGGCGGCATGGTAGGGATATACAGAATAACGAGGAACGCCGAGCCTTTTTTAAACGTTGCCGTGATTTGGGTGTGGTCGGGGTAAAACTGGATGCGTTTTCTAATGAGTCTAAGGAATTCATCGACCTTTATCAAGATTGTTTGAAAGATGCTGCTGAGTTTAAATTGATGGTTAATTTCCATGGAAATAACAAGCCCAGTGGAGAATCGCGTACCTGGCCGAATGAGATGACCCGCGAGGGTATAAGGGGGTTGGAGTATGGTAAGAATCAAGGCGCTTGGGCGACACATAATGTTACGTTGCCGTTTACACGTCTGCTTGCCGGGCATGGAGATTATACGCCGATGGTGTTTGGTGAGCGACGCCTGGAAACCACATGGGTTCATCAGGTAGCGACCGCCATCGTTTTCACATCGCCGGTACTCATATTCGGTGCAAATCCCCATAGCTTGCTCGAAAATCCTGCCGTAAATGTAATTAAAGACATCCATGGCTCTTGGGATGAAACGTATGTTTTACCAAATAGTGAAATTGGAGAGTTAGCGGCATTTGCCAGAAGAAAAGGAGATACGTGGTTTTTGGCAATCTTAAACGGAGATGCTGCGAAGCGATTCCAAGTGCCCCTTACTTTTCTGGAAGAAGGAAATTGGTATGAAGGAACGGTATTAAGTGATAGAGCAAGTAATCCTGCATCTATAAAAATAGACAAGGTTTTTAGCCGATCTACAGATGATATACCTGTTCATCTAAATGCTGCTGGCGGTTTTGTAGTACGGTTCAAAAAGGTCAAACAATAGCTTTTTATGTTAAAAGTGAAAATAACTGAATGATGAAACGAAGTGTAAGCTTAATCAAACCGTATATGAAATTTTTTACACTATTAATTCTTACGCCACTTTTGAACACTAGTCAATTGTCGGCATCTTCAATCAATACCCCGCTCGGTTCTGATAAGGTTGCCAGCTCCCATTGGGCGCAGGTCACCGTTAAGGGGAATGTCTCAGATGATCAAGGCGTTTTATCCGGGGTATCGATCAAAGTCAAAGAAACAGCTAGCGCCACCGTTAGCGATCAAAACGGAAACTATGAAATAAATGCGCCTGCAAATGCCACGTTGGCGTTTAGTTTTTTGGGTTACATTCAACAAGAGGTTGCAGTTAATGACCAGTCCGTTATCAATGTCATTTTAGTGCCGGATTTAAGGCAACTGGAAGATGTGGTGGTTACAGGTTATCGTACGCAAAGCCGGGGGAGTATAACCGGGTCGGTGTCGTCCGTTAATAGTTCAGACTTTAAGGATACGCCGGTTGACAACCTTTCTAATGCGTTGTCTGGCAGGTTGTCCGGGGTCACCATAACGCAGGCCGCTGGAACACCGGGGATGGAATCTTCGATCAGGGTACGGGCACAGGGGACATTTAATAACGCCGATCCGCTATACGTTATCGATGGCATTGTAAGTGATAAATTCGCATTCGATGGATTAGGGCCAACGGAGGTGGAGAGTATTACCGTATTGAAAGATGGGGCTTCAGCCGCAATTTATGGTTCTAGAGCGGCCAATGGTGTTATCTTAGTGACCACAAAAAGAGGTAAGGAAGGAACTCCTCAGTTGTCTTATAACGGACTGGCTGGCGTGCAAACACCTACTAAGCTCCCTGAAACACTTAACGCATACGAACATGCTTCTCAAATAAACCATCAATTAAAATATACGAATGTCCCAATCACCGACGCCAGGTATTATACGCAAGATGAGTTGGATTATTTTAAAACGAACTCTTGGAATTGGGTGGAGGAAATGTGGAAGGATCCAATAACTACTCAACATTCGTTAGATGTGAGTGGAGGAACATCCACGGTACGGTATTTCTTGGGAGGTTCCTATAATTATGCTACGGGAACCTTCGATAATGTAGGTTACAAAAAGTTGAATTTGCGAGGCAATGTGGATGTTTCAATAACGAAAGACCTTAAGGTTTCGCTTGATTTGAATACAGACAAGCGGAATACGAATGGACCCAGTTGGGACATTAACAATTGGAGATTGGAAGACCTATACAAGGCTTTGTTGTTAAGATCAAGTATGGTACCTCCATATATCAATGGGCTGCCCGTAGGCAATTGGGTAGAATGGCATCCGGGTGTAGTACTCGATCGCAGCTCAGCCGGATACAACGACAGGGAATGGAACGGACTCAATTATACCGTAGCGTTAAATTATAAAGTACCATTTATTGAAGGGTTGAGTGCGAAAGTCTCCTATAATAAGTATAATAGAAATCGGTATATCAAACAGTTTAACCTACCGTATAATATGACACTCTTCAATACCCTAGGCGAACATAATCACATCGTGGGAGACCAAGTTGTCGGTACCAGACCCCGGGCGGCTGCCGAATTTTTACAGTCGAGATATGACAAGGGCGACCGATACCAGCTCAATGCCCAACTGAATTTTACTCGAACTTTCAATAAACACCATGTGGATGCGTTACTGGTCTATGAACAGGCAGAAGAAAACGACTTGTATTTCAGTGGCCGTAGGGATGATTTTATCTCTGCTAAAATAGACCAGTATGTCGGAGGCAGCAATGTGAATTCAACAGTAGATGGGTCAGAAAGTGAATTGGCCAGATTGTCTTATGTTGGGTTGGTCGGTTATAATTATGCACAGAAATATCTTTTGGAGGCATCTTTCCGCTATGACGGGTCGGTTATTTTCGCGCCAGAAAAGCGCTGGGGATTTTTCCCTTCCGTGTCTGCGGGATGGCGGATTTCCGAAGAATCTTTTTTTAACGGTAATGGGTTTGTAAATGACCTTAAATTGAGAGCGTCTGTTGGTATGCTAGGGAATGATGCCGTAGGTAACTTCCAATGGTTGCAATCATACAATATCGTGCCAGGAGCGATTTTCGATCAGGCATCTTTCGGATTGGAGCAAGGCGTTCTGGCCAACAGGGCTATAACCTGGGAAAAGTCACTTTCGTACAACGGGGGTATCGACGCTCAGTTTTTAGACAATAAGTTCAACATCAAAATTGATGGTTTCTTTAGGCATACGTACGACATCCTCGGATCGCGGCAATTAAGCATTCCAAGTACGTTAGGCGCTACCTTACCTGATGAGAATTATCAGGAAATTGATTCCCGAGGCTTTGAAATTGAATTGGGGTATGCAAACCAAGCGGGAAATTCCGATAAGTCAATCGCTTACTTTGTACGAGGAAACTTCGGATATGCAACCAATAAAGTAGTCAAGTTGGACGAAGCAGAGAATATACGTCCTTACCTATCGAAAATAGGCCGCCCGGTGAATGGGATTTTAGGATATGTAGCTAGCGGTATCCTACGCACACAGGCTGATCTGGACGCCCTACCCGAGGGCTATACCATCTTGGGCGTGGCTCCTCAACTGGGTATGTTAAACTACAAAGACCTTAGAGGGCCGAATTCAGATTCACCCGACGGCCGGATTACTTCAGACGATCGGATGTATATTTCTGACTATCGTATTCCTCCGATGAATTTCGGGCTGTCTTTCGGTGCTTCCTTCGGTGCCTTCAGTGTTGATGTACTGCTGCAAGGGGTTGCTGGCGGTAACGCTATGTTGCCAACATCAGGAAGGGATATCCAAGCAAGAGCAGAAGAGGCGTCATTCGCATACTGGGCTGATAGTTGGTCTCCGGAAAACCCGAATGGAGAATACCCCGGCTATCGGGTAACAGGTTACCGTACGCGTTTTGACGAATCAACGTTTTGGCTTATGGACCTTACGTTTTTACGATTTAAGAACATGAATATTTCATATAGCCTGCCACAAGGGATACTTAGGGGGATCAATGTGAAAAGTACACGGATATTTTTCACGGGGTCGAATCTTTTCATGCTGTATAGCGGCAATAAAATTTATGATGCGGAGATGAATAACATCCAATCTTATCCCATGATGGCGACGTATTCTTTCGGATTAAATATCGGACTATAATTTAAACTGGTTTTATTATGAAATTCTATAACTATATATATATAGCGCTGGTTGGCTGCCTTCTGAGCGGTTGTGAAAAGATTTTAGATAAGAAAGACCTCGGTAAAATAGGTGAAGCGGACAATGTATGGAATGACATTGATTTGGCTACTGCTTACGTCAATCGGATACACGCACAATGCTTGCCGGAATGGAATACGTCAAACGCAGGTATTTCTGATGAAACCGCTGGAAGCGGAAGCTATATGTACGGGCAATTAACAGAAAATTCGGTCGACTATTGGCCGTATGATCATATCAGAAGAATCAACATTTTATTGGCGGAGATTGATCAGGGTACCCTAGAAGATGCAGACAAGCAATGGCTAAAAGGTCAAGCGTTGTTTTTCAGGGCATGGGAATATTTCGAGCTGGTAAAATTATATGGGGGAGTACCGCTCATTCTTGAGCCTCAGCAATTGACAGATGACCTGTTGGTGAAAAGAAGTAGCACCTCCGCATGTATGCAGCAAATCATTGCGGATTTGGATTTAGCAATCGCATACCTGCCAGCAGTCTCCCAGGGTTCGACCGAAAATAACGGTCGGGTACATAAAGGAACGGCTCTGGCCGTAAAGGGAAGAATACTGTTATATTATGCCAGCCCGCAGTTTGATCCCAGTCAAGATGCCAGCGGCCGCTGGCAAGCTGCCTATGATGCTAATTTTGAAGCTAAAGCATTCTTAGAAAGTATGGGATTCGGTTTATATCCCAGCTTCTCTGAATTGTGGTTTGAAGAAATGAATAAGGAAAGCATTTTTGTGAGAAGATATCAGTACTCCCCAAGCGATCCAGCTAGTTATAATAACTGGGCAGCCGCCACTCGTCCATTGGATGTCTCGCAAGGGTCGACCGGTGGCAATCGGGCGACATGGGATATTGTGCAAGCTTTCCCAATGAAAGATGGGAAAGCCATTGATGATCCTACCTCTGATTATGCATATGACCCCGATTACTTTTGGCTGAATCGTGACCCACGTTTTAACCAGACAATTGTCTATAATGGAAGCTTGTGGGAACTTGGGATGTCTGCAAGACAAAGCGGACGGATTCAATGGACATATATCGGGTCTGAACAAAACGGTCCGACGCCATCAGGTTTTTATACGAGAAAAGCGGTAGATGAGAACCAAAGTGCAATTCAAGCCTTCAACAGCAGCACGGATTGGATTGAACTTCGGTTTGCCGAAATGTTGCTAAATCTGGCCGAAGCGGCAAACGAGATCGGCAAAACCGATGAAGCCTATGCAGCGATAGTGGCATTACGCGCACGAGCAGGAATAGACCCAGGGGCCGATAATAGTTATGGTTTGGTTAGTGGCATGGACATCGCTCAAATGCGAGACGCGATTATGTTGGAACGAAAGATTGAATTCACCTTTGAGAATAAACGTTATTGGGACCTAAGAAGAAGAAGACTGTTTGAAGATGAATTAAATGGAACCCGTCGCTATGGGTTGAATATTATGTTGGAAGTTCCAACGGATCAATGGAACGCTGTACGTAATTCAATGACTTCGCAAGAGCTCATCGATCATTTGAACACAAATTATACGGACTACTTTGAGAGCGAACTTAAACTTCTGGACACCCAGTTTGACATAAACTGGAAGCCGGAATACTACTTTTTTGCCATCCCGACTGAGCATTTACAATTAAATAGTAATTTGGAACAGACAAATGGCTGGCCGGGAGGAACTTTTGATCCTTTGCTATAGAAAACATCATCGGCAACCAACATTCATTATGAGAAAGATGATTGGTATCACCGGATGTTGTCTCTTGTTCGCCATCCTACCAACCCATGCGCAGCAACAAGCCGCCTTGTGGGATGAGTATGTGCGAGCTTACAAATCCGGTACATCTGCTACGGCACCTGATTTTTCCTACGCTGGCTACCACTTTTCGGAGGAAGAAATCCCTGATGTCTCAAATCGCAAACGCTTTGATGTGACCTGCTATGGTGCCATGCCCAATGATGACCAGCCGGATGAGGCAGGTATTCAAGCGGCAATAGACGCTGCCCAAGCTCATCCGGGCGGAGGAGTTGTGTTTTTTCCACCAGGAAGGTTCTTGGTGTCTGCTGATACGGCCAGCCGCCGTCAACTTCATGTCAATTCAAGCAACATCGTGTTGAAAGGTAGCGGCAGTGGTCGGGGAGGAACAGAAATCTACCAGGCCAACATCTGGGTGGGACGCCGGCTGTTTCTTTTCCAGCCACCCAGCAGCCGGTCCGGACGATTGACAACGGTGGTAAGCGACATGCCCCGGGGAAGCTTCTGGGTGGATGTGAAAGATGGAAGTAGCCTGCGCCCCGGACAGCACGTAGTGCTTAGACACCGGAGCGAAGTGTTTACAAGGAAATATTTTGGAGAATTGCCACTCAATCCGAAGTGGGATAGGTTGTTTGGCCCCCGGGGAGGGATGCAGATTCAGGAAATACACGTTATTGAGCAGGTGCAGGAAAACCGCATACGGTTCAAAAATCCCATCCAGTTTGATCTCACCCTGGTAGACGCAGCACCGTTCGAATTGCATGCTTTCGAATCGATCACCGAATGCGGTGTGGAAGATATCCTGTTTACCAGCAATTGGCGCAGCTACCCAGAAGATTTCGTGCATCATAAGGATGTCATTCACGACAGCGGTTATATGGCTCTGGGGATGGAAAATGTCCGGAATAGTTGGATACGAAACTGCGAATTCCGCGATTGGAATGACTGTATCCATATCCGGGCAGGCTTTGCTGTTACTGTTGAAAATGTCATTTTCGGTGGAAAAAAAGGCCACACTTCCATTCATGCGCGCAGTTGCTACGGTGTACTGATTAAAGACTGCCATTTCAACGGCGCACACCATCATGGGCCCGGCATCGGATACGGGGCCGTATCGTCAGTAATTACTCGCTGTACACTAGGCGAAGATCAAAACATCGACATCCATTCCGGACAACCCTATGCCAACCTATTCGATGATATCGACGGTGGCATATTTGCCAACCTAGGGGGGCCGGAGCCCGGTTTCCCACATCACGGCAGGCACTTGGTATTCTGGAATTTCAGGCACAGCTCATCACGCGACAGACACTATAACTTCTGGGATACGGAGCGGCGACGCAATTATACCATCGCTCATCCTATTCTGGTAGGCTTTCAGTCGGATAAACGCGTCACATTCGAAAACACCGGAATTAATCAGTTGCAAGGAAATGCTGCGAAGCCTGCCTCGTTGTTCGAGGCCCAACTGGCATTACGTTTATCCAAGGAATAACCACATAAAAACATGCATATGCAAAGAATGATTATGGGCATGATTGCGCTGTTTTTCATTACGGCAGCCTGTAAAAAGGACCCATCTGAAGTTGAAAAGCTCAATGAGCGCATACAAGGCTCGTGGAAACTTGTTTCCAACAAAATCGAATACTTCGATGGAGAAGCCAAAGATTTTGAGGATATCATCGAGGCCGATGAATTGATGAATGAAATTGACTTCATGCCTAACCTCAGGTCAAGGGTTATATTGCGCAATGGTGAGGTTACGCAAACGGAATACAACATGATTAGGCATTATGAGGAGCTCTACCTCGAGTTGCTAGATGCCGCTATTTTTGAATCTCACGTCTGGAAAATCACTTCATTCACCGAAACCGCTATGGAATGGAAAGCCTTTTATTCCAATATCCAATACGAGAACACCGAAACAGGTGAGATTAAAATATCAGACAACATCGTAATCACCCTGCTTCTTGAACGGAAATAACCCAGCGACTTATGCGGAACGTTGCATACTTCTTTTGCCTGATACTACCCATTGGGTTGTATGGACAAGCAGGGGGCACTATTGCCTTTGAAGGAACGAATGCGTTGCGCATCGCCAATACCTATCAAGTCAACCAGAATATTTTTCTGTTGCAGGCCCAGTTAACCGAACGTGGATACCAGGTAGCTGTCGACCGAAAAAACAATATCCTGATCACTCGTGATTCCCTTATCGAAGGTGGAGGTATATCGTATGTCATTTCAGCGCGGATACAGCCCAACGAAATCATATTAACGGGTCAATACCAAACGGCGGTTGTTACCTCTGTCCTGAGTAATCGACAGGAGATTTACACCTACGATATCACACATGAAGGCCGACCCAACTCGTTGTCGAAAAGGATGTTTCGGGTGCTGGAGGAACTTGCCAGAAATTTGGAAGGGACATTATATTTTATCAAAGAAAAGAAAAAACGGACTACGCTTTTTTGATGGCATGCCTAAATCTTTGACGAAGATGTATGCCGTTATTGGTTGAGCTGGAGCGGGGCTGACTATCGTCGGAAGAAGGGGTGAGTCCGCCAGATGCTTTAAGCCAATTTGACGTAATAACCCGCCAATAAAAGGGATAAACAACTCCATAAATGCCCATATTTTAGTCCATTGGTAGTTGATACTTTTTAAAATCATTGGCAAATCGAATTTATGAACCTCAGAATTACGTTTTTTATTCCGGTGGTGTTTACTGGGTTGATTGTTTTGGCTGCGTTTAGGCACATACCGGCAATTAATAATGCAGGGTTAAAGCTGCCAGCGGGTTTTAAAGCCGTTGTTGTAGCGGATAATGTAGGAAAGGCGCGCCATCTCGTGGTTACTCCCCAAGGCAACCTATATGTGAAATTAGCCCGGGTTGTAGATGATCAAGGAATCTTATATTTATCTGATACGAATGGAGATGGTAAACTCGATAAACAGCAGGGATTTGGAAACTACGGCGGAACAGGTATCTACCTGAAAGACGACGTGTTATATGCTTCATCCAATGAGGAAGTATTTAGCTATGCGTTGAATGACAAACACGAGGTGATTAATCCCGGAAGCCCAGCGCTATTGGTAAAGGGGCTGGTGCGTGGAAGGCAGCACGACACCAAATCCATTGTGCTGGATAATGATGGAAATATCTATGTCAATATCGGAGCCCCCTCAAACTCCTGTCAGGAAAAGGATCGGACACCCGGATCAATGGGAAGACCCGGATGTCCATTGCTGGATTCGGCTGGTGGTATATGGCGGTTTAGAGCCAACAAAACGGATCAAAGTTATGCCGAAGGAATGCGCTATGCTACGGGGTTGCGAAATGTGGTCGGGTTGGATTGGAATCAGGAAACCAACACACTGTTCGTGATGCAACACGGCCGGGATCAGTTGCATGGTCTTTTCCCTGACCTCTACGATGAAAAGACGTCTTCGGAGGTGCCTGCCGAATGCATGTATCAAATCAAACAAGGCGACAACGCCGGTTGGCCCTTTGCCTATTATGATCAATTGCAAGGCAAAAATATCCAAGCGCCTGAATATGGTGGAAATGGGAAGAAGGAAGCCAGCAAGGAATTTATCGATCCCGTATTGGCTTTCCCGGGACATATGGCACCCAATGGGTTGTTGTTTTATACCGGAAATCAATTCCCAGAGCGTTACCAAAACGGGGCTTTTGTTGCATTTCACGGTTCGTGGAACCGCACGCCCTTTAACCAAGAAGGATTTTACGTAGTTTTTGCACCGTTTAAAGACGGCAAACCCACGGGAGAGTGGGAAGTCTTTGCCGATGGATTTGCGGGAACGGACACCGTGACCTCTCCCCGTGATGCCAAATACCGACCATGTGGACTTGCCCAAGGGCCGGACGGAGCACTGTATGTAACCGACGACGTGAAAGGGCGAATATACCGCATCAGTTATCAATAAGCCCGAAAATGAAACGATTATTAACAAGTTGTATCGTGGTATTGTTGGTGGCTGTGATGGTTGCCACCGCTCAACAGCCGCAGCAGAAGACAGATACCGTTGCGAAAGCCGGTGCACCACGGACGATGGCCGCAGGCAAAGCTATTTATGCCAAATATTGCATGGCTTGTCACCAAGCAGACGGCGGTGGCGTGCCTAACCTGAATCCGCCACTTATTAAAACTACCTACGTCTTGGACGATAAAGTGAGACTGATTAATATCGTTCTTAACGGGCTGGATGAAGAGGTAGAAATAGATGGCGAGTTTTATTCTAATCCCATGCCGCAATTGGATATCTTAACGGACCAAGAAATCGCCGACGTGCTCACCTATATCAGAAATAGTTTCGGGAATAAAGCCAGTGCAGTCGCAGTGGCCGAGGTCAAGGCGGTAAGAGCATCCAACAGATTAAACACTAACCCAAAATGATGATTATCTTAGCGTTAATAGCCGTGTTTTTTACTGTCGACCCCGGAACAAAATCTGAACAGGTGATTAGACCGGCAAATCAGGCAACACATATTGTAAAAATCAGCGGCGACACGCTTTTCGTCATATCGAGCAAAACGTATGCCTACACGGTGGACACTAAACCCGGTGATGGACTGGTATCCACCGGATTGGATGCAGAACGGGTGAGCGCACAACTGGCTTCCGTGGATGGCTCCACCCAACGATACAGGGTAACGGATAAAAATGGTGAGGAGAAAGAACAGGGCGAACTGTTGTCTGGCGATGTTCTTGAAGTGAGGGATTCAATAGGGATGTTGGCAAAGAGATACGTTATCCACACGATGGAGAGGGCGGTTGGCGGTACACTGAAATTGGCCCAGCAGCAGGTCGTGGCTAATGTACCGACAGAGCTGGTCTTATCTTTTACAGTGGGACAGCGCAGCCCCGATGCGACGGTTTATTTCAATCTACCCCCCGAATTGAGGATCACAGCAAAAAACACGACCATTAATGTGATTGGTCGCGGTGAGGTCGCGCTGACGGAATTGGAACGGCAACCTATCGGCCGAACTGGTAAGCGCTATAGTTACCAAAATGTGGGATCGGCAAATCTCGAAAAAAAAGCTGACGGAGGGACGCTATTGATATTAAAGCACCTAGATTTGCGCCCATCAAATGGTGAAGACGTAGTGCTTACCATCCGAAACGTGACATTGCCCAAACCGGGCAAGTTGGCAATCAACGCTAGGTATTCCATTACAGAACCGAACGAGCTCGACAGTCCTGGCGCCGGTGCGGAAACTGCGGAGCTGTTGGTTTCGAATACCATCTCCAACTTCAAACGGATTGTTGATCGGAACCATACCTATACGGAGACTCCAGAGACCTATATATCAACTCGGTTCAAATGGAAAGCCACACAAGGTACACGTGTGCGCCTGATGCAGTCTTTGGATAATGGCAAAACATGGCAGAAGGCCGAGGCTACGATCGATGCCGAACATGGTTCCGCCGGGATTTCAGGATTGACACCGGATACGTTATACACCTTCAGGCTTATCGTGGAGCATGGCCCACATGCAGGGCCATCCAACAGTGTCCGGTTCTTTTCAGGAAAAATGGATGTCAAACGCTTTGGTGTTTTGGGCGACGGTGTCAGCGATGACACAGAACACATCAACCTCGCGATCGATTCAATAAGCAGGCTGGGAGGCGGCACCCTGTTTTTCAGCGAAGGGATTTATCCCGTACGCACTGTACACCTGAAAAGCAACGTGTACCTGTATATAAGCGCCCTGGCGGTAATCAAGGCATTGAAAGGTACTGATGCGCCGGAAACAACGTGGTTCAGCGACCGGGCCTATCGTTCGGGATTATCCCCGACCGATACAGGCCCGTATGAGGAGCCCGAAAACTGGTTAACCAAGCAGGACGTGGGGCACACCTATTTCCGGAACACGCTATTTTTCGGGGAGCGGCTTGATAACGTAAAGATCATCGGGAATGGTCGGATTACCGGAGACGGTAATCTGGTAACCGGCGATCGGGTGATGAACAATGCGCCGGATAACCGTGCCGACAAAATGTTTACCTTCAAGCTTTGTACTAATATCGAAATAGGCGGCCTGCATACGCAAGATGACCTTTGGTACGATGAGGTTCGCGACGAACCTTATTATATTAACGAACGGAATGAAAAGCGGACGGATTTATCAAACATGCTGCATATCGACCGCGGCGGTCATTTTGTGTTATTGGCTACCGGCACCGATAGCATACATGTACATAATACCTATTTTGCGAAACATCACACCGGGAATGCCCGCGACATCTATGATTTCATGGGGTGCAACGAGGTGATGGTAACCAACATCTATTCCAAAGTGAGTTCGGACGACATCGTGAAGCTTGGCTCGGACTGTTCGTTGGGCTTTACCCGTAAAGCGAAAAACTATTGGGTACGGAACATCATCGGTGATACGAATTGTAACCTGTTCCAGATCGGATCGGAAACGGCCGATGATATAACAGATGTGTATGTAGACAACATTTACGTACTGGGTGCGAATAAGGCAGGATTCTCTATCTCCACAAACGATGGCGGTCATGTGCGGAATATTTTTTTGAATAGCGGACGTACAGGCCGCATCCACTCGCGCTCTAAGATGCTCCGGACAACGACCCCGTTCTTCCTTTCGATTTCCAACAGGGGCCGCGTATTGGGTGCCGAAGTAACCCGGCAAAAATTCAGGGAACATGGCACGTTACGGGATGAGTTGTTGGTGACGAACGTGAATATCGGCATAGTTGATAATATTGTCATTAATGGTGTGGATGTGACCGAAATCTATGGTGGCAGTTCTTATCGGGATAGTGACACCCGCTGGAAGCCGTATGACGGCTCGCAACGCAGGGCTGCACCGATTGTGGCGGGTTACCGATTACCCGGTCCGGAATCAATCGTCGATGGAACATCCTTTCGTCTGCCTAATGGTCATCACACTGGTTTCGTAACCAACGTGACGTTTGACGACGTGCATATCCTGGCCAAGGGAGGAAACCCGCTTTCCGACACGACTCAACGGCCACCTGAACTGGGTGTCGGCCAGTATAATGTCTCCAATCTGAAAACACAACCTTCTTATGGTTTTTGGGCTCGACACGTAAAGGAGCTCAACTTGATTGATTGTACCTTTAATTATGAAAAGCAGGATGGCCGGTATGCACTGTTCCTGGAGAACGTGCGCGGCGCGAAGTTAACTGGCATCGAGACGGTAACGATGGACACGAACAACATCCCTATCGCAGCGATGGAATCGGTTGATATCTCGATATCCAAAAGCAGCTATTACCGAAACAATTGGAGAGCGTCACCCCTGCCCCTAGCAGTAACTGAATTAACAGCTCATGATAAATAAAAATATGCCCAAAACCAATCGATCTGCCATGCGACGCCGATTAATCGCCATGTCCCTATTTGCAATGCTGGCCTATCACGGATGTGCCGTGGATGGCGGAGCGGCCTCCCCCACTCCGATCATTGATTCGTTGCTTCGGCTATGGTATAAACAGCCTGCCGGAAACTGGAATGAAGCACTACCGATCGGTAATGGCAGGCTCGGAGCCATGGTCTATGGTGGCACCCAGCTGGATGAATTGCAACTTAATGAAGCTTTCCTATGGTCAGGCGGCCCACGGGAAACCAATAATCCGGAGGCGGCAGAAGTGCTTCCTGATATTCGCCGGGCGCTATTCGACGAAGATTACCTCCGGGGCGACGCGTTGGCTAAAAAGATGTTGGGACCGTATTCTGCGCGGTATCTCACATTGGGAAGCATATTGTTCGACCACGACCTGCAAAAAGGCGATGTAACCACCTATTGTCGGCAGCTTGATCTAAATACGGCTGTCGCACGCACGTCATTTAAAGTAGGAAAAACATCCTTCACTCGGGAGGTTTTCAGCAGTTATCCGGATCAGCTGATTGTCATCAGATTTACCGCATCAACCCCCAAAGCCATTTCGTTCAGCACGCGTTTCCAGAATCCCATGCCACATGAACTGGTGCCCTTGGCAAATGACCACCTGGTCATGAAGGGAAAATGCCCCGAATATGTTGCCCATCGCAGCTATGACAAACGTCAAATCGAGTATGCAAAAGATCCGGACGGGCAAGGGATCAATTATGAGTTGCATGTAAAGGCCATGGTAAACGAGGGTATCGTGACAACCGATATGCAGGGAATGGCAGTGAAAGGAGCCACAGAAGTGATTTTGTTGGTCTCCGTGGGAACCAGCTATAACGGGCCTTTCCGCCATCCGGGCAAAGATGGTAAAAACCCAGCTGCTGAAGCTGAAAAGCACCTCACCGCTGCCAACGGAAAAACGTATGATACACTGTTGAAAAATCACGTACTAGATTACAACGCGCTGTTTAGTCGAGTGCAACTCGATTTAGGGTCTGACTCGACCACCCTCCTACCTACCGATACACGCCTGGTGCAGTATACCGCCGCCGGCGGCCATCGCGATCCTCAGTTAACCACGTTGTTATTTCAATATGGAAGATACCTCATGATTGCCGGATCCAGACCCGGAGGGCCAGCAATGAATTTACAGGGAATCTGGAATGATAAATTGCAACCACCTTGGGGGTCTAATTATACGACCAACATCAACACCGAGATGAACTATTGGCCCGCAGAGGTTACCAACCTAGCAGAATGTGCCGAACCTTTGATTGATTTTATTGGTAAACTAGCAAAAAGTGGCGAGGAGACGGCGCGGATAAATTATGGTGCCCGAGGCTGGGCCGTACACCACAACACGGATATCTGGGCTATCAGCTCACCGGCTGGTGGGGCAGATTGGGGAGACCCCTCCGCGCAGCCGCGATGGGCCATCTGGCCGATGGCCGGCGGGTGGTTCTGCCGCCACCTATGGGAACACTATCAATATACGGGAGACCGGGACTTTCTGCGGTATAATGCCTATCCAATTATGAAAGGCGCGGCAACGTTTATGTTGGATTGGCTCGTAAAGGATAGACAGGGGAAATGGGTGACCAACCCATCCACATCGCCAGAGAATTCATTCCGGGTAAATGGGAAACGCGCCGGTTCGGTAAGCGTGGCCTCGACGATGGATTTGAGCATCATCCAGGATCTATTTGATTTCACAGTCCGTAGCGCCCGTATTCTGGATAAGGATGAAGCTTTTGCAGATTCGTTGCAATCTGTATTGAAAAACCTTTACCCTTTTCAGGTGGGGCAGTATGGGCAGCTGCAGGAATGGTATAAGGATTGGGACGATCCCGAGGACAAACATCGCCACTTATCTCATTTGTATGGATTGCATCCTGCTGGCTTTATCGCCACGCGTACACAACCTCAACTGGCAGCCGCAGCAAAACGAAGTCTACTACTGCGCGGCGACGGTGGCACAGGGTGGTCAAAAGCGTGGAAAGTCAATTGGTGGGCACGGCTTGAGGATGGGAACCATGCCTATGAAATGCTGAATAAGCAATTATTTTTAACCACCGAAACCGGCATTAGCGTAGACGATCATTCCGGGGGCTCTTATCTGAATCTTCTGGACGCCCATCCGCCCTTTCAGATTGATGGGAATTTTGGCGTGACCGCCGGTATTGCCGAGATGTTATTGCAAAGCCATGATGGCACAGTTTACCTATTACCTGCTTTGCCCGATGCGTGGGCCGACGGAAGCGTGAAAGGCCTTAAAGCACGGGGTGGCTTCGTGGTGGACATGGCGTGGAGAGTTGGGAAATTGATTGATGTTAAGGTGCATAGTGAGATTGGCGGTATCTGCCGTATCCGTACCAAACAACCGGTAGATGGCATGGATGCGGTTTTCAAAGCAGCACTTAACAAACAAACCAACGAATTTCTTGCGGGTGCACAGCCGGTAAATGCCGTAATCAACCATGAGTCGCAATTGCCCCAAATTCATCTCGAACCGGTCTGGGAATACGATATTCAGCTAGCAAAGGGCGAAACAGTAACCATAAAATTCCAATGATGAAGATTAAATACATGATAGGTGGGTTGATGATGCTGGTGTTGTGGGCTCATACTACTGTAACAGCACAAACAAACAAACTATCCAAGGATGAACGCATGGAATGGTGGCGGGAAGCCCGGTTTGGCATATTCATCCATTGGGGTGTCTACTCCCAATGGGGCGGCGTTTACCGGGGGCACCACCAAGCACGCGGTGGCGCCGAATGGATCATGAACCGGTGTAAAATTCCGATGCTCGAATACCAAGAGCGTGCAAAAAGCTTTAACCCAACCCAGTATGACCCGAACTATTGGGTACAGTTGGCCAAAGCCGCGGGTATGAAATACCTGATTATCACCGCCAAGCACCACGACGGCTTTGCCCTATTTGACACCAAGGCGAGCACCTGGGATATCGTGGATGCCACGGTGTATGGAAAGGACCTCTTAGCACCCTTGGCCGAGGCTTGCCGAAAGCATGGCATCAAGCTCGGGTTTTACTATTCGCAGTCTCAAGACTGGAACAATCCCGGCGGTGCTGCCGCCAGGAAGGCCATGGCAGAGGGATGGCCCAATCCGGATAGTGCCGCAATCGACGCGTACACCAAAGCCAACGGCGGGCACTGGGACCCCATGCAGCAAACCAAAACGTTTGACCAATACGTGAACGATGTAGGGCTGCCGCAGGTGAAGGAATTGCTGACGAATTACGGCGATATCGCCGTGTTGTGGTGGGATACGCCGATGGGCATCACCGACGAACAGGCTATTAAATACGAGCAACTATTGAAGCTACAGCCCCACATCATTACCAATGACCGATTGAAACGCCCCAATTTCCGGGGAGATACCGGTACACCCGAGCAGGAAATACCGGATCCGGATGAACTGGATGGCCGTGACTGGGAAACTTGTATGACCATGAATGGTTCATGGGGGTACAAGAGCTGGGACCATAATTGGAAGTCAACACAGACCCTCATCCGCAACCTGATTGACATTGCTTCGAAAGGAGGGAACTATCTACTGAATATCGGACCAAAAGAAGATGGAACATTGCCGGCTGAAAGCGTAGAACGGTTGCAACAAATAGGCCAATGGATGGATGTGAACGGAGAGTCGATTTACGGCACGCAAATGAGCCCCCTCCTGCCCATGGATTGGGGCCGGTGTACCTCAAAGAAAAACGGTGACCAAACGATCTTATATCTCCATGTATTCGATTGGCCGACCGGGCAGCAGCTGGCGTTGCCAGGGCTGACGAATCATGTGCTTACTGCGAAGCTCTTGGGGAGTGACAGCCCTTTGCGTTACGAGCGGACGGTTGATGGTGTGCGCCTTTTCACGCCTTTGCAAGCACCTGATAACATTGTCAGCGTTATCAAGCTCACAGTACGTGGGGAGGTCGCGAATCAACGGACGGAACCACAAGGCAAGAAAATGAAAACAGGGGCCCTAGATGTAGAGTAAACATACAGCAATCCCATTTAAGCTATAAGCGCTTTGTTCTCGAACAATTTCCACCCCCTAATCAACCGATTAATACCCCTGCATGTCTTCAAGCACCGGTAATTTTACTTCCGGTTATCGTAGCCTAGTACATATATAATTAATTAGTCGTGAAAAGTATTCGATCCATTATTTTCCTATTGCCGCTATTTTTAGCGACAATTTCTGTGGCACAACAAAAGCAGCGCCTTACCGACAACTGGGAGTTTGTACGTCAAGACCTAGGGGGAGTATGGGAGGTCGTAAGGCCCTATAAGCCCGGTAATCCGGAAACGTTGCCCATTTGGGAGGCCGTCACTTTACCACATTGTTATAATGCGGTGGATGCTGTAGCTCCGGACGTCAACTATTACCAAGGACCGGCGTGGTACCGGACTACGTTGGATATTGCAAATCCTTATACCAACGGTCGCGTTTTACTCCATTTTGAAGGTGCAGGCCAAAAAACGGAGGTATACGTCCATATGCAGAAGGTGGCGGAACACGTTGGAGGCTATGATGAATGGACAATAGATATCACGGAAGCGGTTGAAGCTTTTAAATCCATGGATACATACATGGAACAATTCCAAGGTAAAGTGCCGCTCTCTATCCGGTGTGATAATTCACGCGACCTCGAACTCATTCCTTCCGACTTATCTGATTTTAATCTTTATGGTGGGATATACCGTTATCTCAACTTGGTGTATGTGCCCCAGTTATCCGTTGATAAGCTGTTTGCTACGGCAAGGACCGATGCAAAAGGTACCGACGGCCAAATCCAGATAAACACACGTTTCCACAATCCGAACAGGATACAACAAGCCGATGTTGCCGTCGAACTTTTTGGCCCTAATGGGAAGCTTATCAAATCGCAACAGCAACGGGTGGTCTTGGTGGACAGCCCGTCGACTATTGAAAGTATAGGCGTGGAACGTCCGGTATTATGGTCGCCTACCGACCCGTCGCTATATACCCTGCGGTTAATAGTGGTAGCAGGTAATGACACGGCTACCCATACCGAGCGCATTGGCTTCCGTCATTTCGAATTCGCGGAAAAAGGTCCATTCTATCTCAACGGAGAGCGATTGCTGCTCCAGGGTACGCATCGTCATGAAGACCATGCCGGCGTAGGTGCGGCAATGACGGAAGGTATGATTTGGCACGAGATGCGTATGATGAAAGATATGGGTGTCAATTTCATTCGACTTGGGCATTACCAGCAATCGCGTATCGTCTTGGAAGCCTGCGATAGCTTGGGTATATTGGTGTGGGAAGAAATTCCGTGGTGTCGCGGTGGATTGGGCGGTGAAGTATACAGGGCACAGGCCCGTCGGATGCTGACCAATATGATCGAACAGCATTACAATCACCCATCGGTTATCATTTGGGGGTTGGGCAACGAGAACGATTGGCCCGGCGATTTCGAGGAGTTTGACAAACAAAAAATCCGTGTGTTCATGAAGGAACTCCACGACCTTTCCCACCAACTCGACCCCACACGCAAAACAGCTATCCGCAGATGCGATTTCTGCAAAGATATCGTAGATGTATACTCACCCTCTATATGGGCAGGTTGGTACCGCGGCATTTACACAGACTATAAAACCGCCTCCCGAACGGAGTTCGAGAAGGTAAATCACTTCCTCCACGTTGAATGGGGCGGCGATAGCCACGCCCGGCGTCACTCGGAGAATCCTGACAATGGACTATCGTCCGTGATGAACAGTACGACAGCTGACGAACGTGCAGGCGATGCGTCGCTATTCGGGGGGCCGGCAAGGGTGTCTAAAGATGGCGATTGGAGCGAAAGTTACATCAGCAACCTTATCGACTGGCACCTCAAAGAACAAGAAACCATGCCTTGGCTTACCGGCACCGCGTATTGGCCTTTCAAGGATTTTTCTACACCCATCAGGCCGGAGAACCCAGTGCCGTATGTTAACCAAAAAGGGGTGGTGGAGCGTAACTTCACGAAGAAGGAATCGTATTACATTTTCCAGTCGTACTGGACCGAAAAGCCTATGGTTCATATCTACGGCCACAGTTGGCCGGTGCGTTGGGGCAAAATGGGTGAGGAGAGGATGGTAAAAGTGTATTCAAACTGCACTGAGGCCGAACTGTTCGTAAACGGAGTGAGTCAAGGAACCCGGCACCGCAACAGCCAGGATTTCCCCGCTGCGGGTCTACGTTGGATGGTGGTGTTGCAGGAGGGTGAAAATACACTGGAAGTCGTGGCCCAGAAAGATGGCGTTACCGTGAAAGACAGTATCACCCAGATTTATCAAGCTGCTGTGTGGGGCAGCCCTGCCACGGTCCAAATCAAGGCCCTGAAGACAGATGCCGATACAGTTACCGTTCAAGCAACACTTGTTGATGAAAAAGGAGTGCTATGCCTGGATGCCGCCGATTACATCCATTTCTCCACAGTCGGCGAAGGCTACTTGCTGGCAGAACAGGGCACCTCCGATGGCTCCCGAACCGTACAGGCTTATAACGGTCGGGCAATCATCCGGTTGAAACGTACGGGAAGCAATTTGGTTGTAGCCGCCAAAGTCGATGACTTGCAGACGGTAATTTTGAATTTAAGTGGGGATTAGCGGGGGAATACAGTACGCATTGACGCTGATTTGAGAATAAAGAACTTTTTTTACCCTGTATTTAAACGATAATTACCCCTTAAGCCCCCAATTATTAAGTGACATTTGCTAATGATAACCAATGTAAGTCGTTTAACTTACAAGTTTTTTATCCATTGCTTCTGGCCATTTATCGAAACGTTAATCTTACAATGGATGATTCAATGGAGGTTGGCGTGCATGCTTTAGGGTACAATTGCCCAGTTAACTTTTAAATTCAATAACCTTAGATATGAAAAAAACAATTAGACATGGTACTATTGCTGCTATAAGCACCTTTGTACTTTTATTGGTTGTAATGCCCGTCAGCGATTTATTCGGTCAGGAACGGGTTATAACAGGACAGGTCACCAACAATGCTGGAACGCCCTTGCCGGGAGTTAGCGTGTACATTAAAGATTCCTCATCAGGAGTAAGTACGGACAATGAAGGGTATTATCGTATAGAAGCAAGTCAGCAATCGATTTTGCAGTTTAGTCAAATCGGCCTATTATCCCATGAAGAAGCCGTGGGTTCAAGAACGGTAATCAATGTGATTCTTGAAGATGACAATGAGGAATTGGCTGAGGTGGTGGTTATTGGTTACGGACAACAGAAAAAGACCAATCTCACAGGCGCTGTTACTACAGTGGAATCAGAAGAACTTGTGAAAAGGCCGGCCCCCAACACGTCGTTGTTGCTGCAAGGTAAGGTTCCCGGACTTCAGGTTGTGCAGAATTCCGCACAGCCGGGGATGGAGAACGCATCATTGCAAGTGCGAGGCCAAGGCACTTTTAGTGCAGCAGGAAACAACCCACTCGTTATTATCGACGGGGTACAGGGTAGTTTAGCTAGCTTAAATCCGAATATGATCGAGTCAATCACCGTACTGAAAGATGCGTCATCTGCAGCAATATATGGCGTTCAGGGAGCAAATGGTGTTATTTTGGTCACAACGAAATCTGGTAATAAAGGTAAAATGAGGCTAGAATATGCTTATAATTATGGTGTTCAAAAGCCGGCAGGCGTACCCGACCTGATATGGAACTCTGTTGAATTTATGGAGTTGAACAACGAAGGGATTAACAGGACGGGGCAAAATGTAGCCAAACTGTACTTGCCGGAACAAATCGATGCCTATCGGAACGGAACCGGAGACCCCCAATTTCCGAATACCAACTGGGTGGATCTGATGTTCGGTAATGCGGGTATGCAACAACATTTTTTAAGTGTCAATGGAGGTGAAGGCAGTACGGTTTATAATTTCGGCTTAGGTTACCTGGATCAGGAAGGTATATTGATGAATACCGGGTATAAGAAGTATAATACGATGTTCAATTTCCAGACAGAGCTGAATAATTTTATTTCTTTTGGAAGTAATATTAATCTCATGTATGGTGATCGACGTGACCCGGTCGACAATTCGGAGAACCTGGTGTTAAGTATTTACGCCCAGCACCCGCTGTGGTCGCCGTATTTACCTGATGGCAGCGGGCGTGTTTCCAGCAAAGCATATGATTTCGAAACGACGAACCAAAATGCCTATGTGGTGATGGAAACCAGTAAGGACTTGAACAAAGAATACAACGTTTCGGCACTAAGTTATATCAAACTAAACTTAGCTAAAGGCTTAGTCGGGGAAGTGCGGGGCGCTGCGAGATTCAATTCAGATCGGCAAACGGCCCAGCGAGTTCCAATACCAACCTTTTTGTTTCAACCCGATGCAAACGGGAATCATACACCACAACAGAATTACTTGGGTAACTTCGTCACATTAAGGAAAACACAACAGGAGTCTGTGCATTACACGTTCTTTTCGACATTAAATTATGACGAAACCTTCGGTGGCAAGCACCATGTGACTGCGTTGGCCGGATATAACCAAGAAAACAGGAAATATGAACAACAAGGGGGCTTCAGACGGGATTTTCCTTCACCAGAGCTATTGGCTCTGGATGCCGGGGGTACAGACGCCCAGACAGCTAACGGTTATGGGTATGATTGGGCATTGAAATCGTTTTTCGGAAGAGTAAATTATGCTTTTGACAATCGTTACCTTTTTGAGGCAAGCCTCCGTTACGATGGTTCCTCCAAGTTTCGTAAAGGGAATAGGTGGGGGGTATTTCCTTCTTTTTCAGGAGGCTGGCGAATTTCGCAAGAGTCCTTTTTATCCGATGTATCATGGCTGACAGAATTGAAAATCCGTGGATCATGGGGTAAATTGGGTAATCAGAACGTCGACAATTACCCGTACCAGAATTTACTGGATTATGGCCTATATGTCTATGACAACGTCACCACTGGAGTCATGCACCAGAACCTCGTCGACGCCGATATCACATGGGAGACTACGCAAGCAGCAGGAGTGGGACTGGATTTTTCATTATGGAATGGGAAGTTGTCTGGAACGGTGGATTACTTCAATAAAAATACGACAAATATATTGAGGAGAACCCAGCTTCCTGACTTCGTAGGCCTCGGAGCTCCAACGGTCAATTCGGGGGAGATGAATAATAAGGGTATCGAAGCGGATTTACGTCACCGAAATAGACTTGGGAACGTCACGTACTCGTTAGGTGCTAACTTCTATGCCTATAAAAATGAAGTGGTTAAATTTGGACCCGAAGAAATTCAATCTAATAAGATTCGAAGAGAAGGGCTTCCGTGGAATTCATGGTATATGTTGGAATGGGTTGGCGTATTTCAGCATACCGACCAGATAGCTGAAAGTCCCGTTCATGAAAACAATCCTAGGCCCGGAGATTTGATTTTTGCCGACCGAAGCGGCCCCAATGGGGAGCCCGACGGGCGGATTGACTCATATGACAGGGTGGTAATTGACGGACAGCATCCAACATTTACCTACGGATTTGATTTTGCTGTGGAGTATAAGGGTTTTGATCTCTCGGTATTTTTCCAAGGGGTTGAAGGGCGGAAAATATTTACGTCAGAATGGGGATATGGGGCGTTTAGGCAATGGTCCCCTCCACCTACTTTCTGGAGAGCGCGTTGGACACCGGAAAATCCAACAAATAAGCTTCCGGGGATGTATGTGGATAATTACGCACCGATTACAACGGCCTCGTCATTTTGGTTGCAGGATGCTTCTTATCTCCGGCTTAAGAATTTGATGATCGGTTATAATCTGCCAACGCCATTTGTAAATCGAATTAAAATGAAAAATATCCGCGCTTACTTCTCTGGAGACAATTTATTGACATTTACCAAGTTTATTGGAGACCCAGAACGTGTTATCCAAGATAATACCAGCGGCAGGTTTGCCATTTATCCCCAAGCCAATTTATACACGTTCGGCATTAATGTTACCTTCTAAATTTACAATTATGAAAACCAATAACGCATCACTGACAACATTATTGATTTGTTCCGTCATATTCTTTTGCAGTTGTCAAACAGAATTTTTAGACAGGCAACCAATTGACAAATTAACCAATGAAAAGTTTTGGGCGTCAAAGAAGGATGCGGAACTGGCCTTGGCAGGTTGCTATAGCACGTTGCGAACACCGGCATTTTTTATCGATGGCAGTTCCTTTTCCGCTATGCAATTTGAGGGATTAACGGATAATGCATATTGCAACTCCACATTAGATAATTATACGAATATTTCACGAGGTATCCTCAATCCCTCAACGGGAGGAATCCAATACCGTGTTTGGTCGGACGCATATAAGGGGATAGCCCGTTGCAACTGGTTCTTGGGAAACCTATCACGAGTTCCCGGCTTAACGGAAAATGAATATGCGGCCATGGAGGCGGAAGCATTATTTTTAAGATCATTCTTCTATAACGAACTAATCATGTTATACGGTGATGTGCCCCTGATTACCGAGCAATTAGGATTTGGGGAAGACGTATTCAACGTAACCAAGGCTCCCAAATCAGCAATCGTCGATAAGATTACACAAGATTTGGACAAGGCAGCGTCAGCATTGCCGAATGTATCCTATTCAAATGGCCACCCTGTAAGGGGCTCGGCCCTGGCTTTGAAAGCCCGGATCTGCTTATACCATGAACGATGGAACGAAGCCGCCGAAGCCGCCAAAATGGTTATGGATGAAAACCGGTTTAGCCTTGCTGAAAATTACCAAGGGATATTTTGGGGGGAACAAGCCAACAATCCTGAAATTATATTCTCTATACGTGCGCAAAGCCCGGTCGCAGTCCACAATATGGATTTGCTGTATGGCTCTCGGTTCTCCATGGTTCCGATCCATAGTTTGGTAGATGCTTACGAGATGCGCGATGGTTCAACACCGGTAGCGCCCATAGTACCTGCTTCCTACGACCCTAGTGACCGTATGCGGAACGATTTTTATCAAAACCGGGACCCCCGGCTCAAGCTCACCATCTTTACACCAGGAGACGAATGGGCATATAATACAGATATCGGCTTTAATAATGTAGCTACCGCAAGGACGGAAAGCCCATCCGTCAATAACTTAGGTATACGTAAGTACATCAACTTAACCGTAGATGACGGCAGGGGTGGTATAACTGGAAGCGAACAACATCTTGTTAAACTTAGATATGCTGATGTGCTGCTTATGTACGCAGAAGCAATCATGGAAATGGCGGACGGTGAAACGAATGACCCGATTGCGCTGAAAGCACTAAATGATGTCAGAGCCAGACCCGGTGTTGATATGCCTGCCAAGACAGTGCTTACCCGAGCTATCGTACGTAATGAAAGACGGGTGGAGCTTGCCTTTGAAGGGCTACGATTATATGATATCAGAAGATGGAAAATAGCGAAAGAGGTAATCGACGGCTACCGGGATCCGGGAAACTATGTAAGGGTGTTCGAAGACAGGCATTATTTGTGGCCCGTCCCACAGCCCGAAGTGGATAAGATGGGTGCCGATTTCCAAAATCCGGATTATAGATAGGGTTTTATAACTGAGATATGACAAAGCGTAAATTAGTATTTTGGTTTTCTGCATTTTTATGCACTACACCTACGTATTTAGCGGCAAAATCGGCTAATGAAGTGAATAAGGGCCCACTCATTCAAGTGGATTACCAAAAATTGGTGAGCAGAGCCGATCTGCATTATGACACGCCGGTTAAGAAAAGTGAAGAGGGTCAACCCATAGGGAACGGAGTGATGGGTTCGTTGGTGTGGACCACCCCCTCTCAGATACGTATGCAGGTAAATCGGGTTGACGTGTTTGGAAATAATTCGACGTCAAATAACTTTTATGAGCGGAATACAGAATATGGAGGTGGGCTGGGTTGGATAGATATTGATTTTGGTAACCCCGTTTTTAGCGTACCCCATTACAACCAGCACCTATCCTGTTATAATGGGATATCCACCATCAGCGGTGACGGAATTAAAGCCACAGCGACCGCATGGCAGCATCAGGACGTCCTGGCCGTCCATATAAACGATAGTCGGGGTGAGCAGTCTTTCAAAGCAGTCAATCTACGAATGTTGAGATTACCCACTGTGAAAAACGGAAATCATACCGTTGTTTCTTCCTTAGAACATACTGGAGACCAACTTGTACTTATACAAGAGTTTAGGGAAGACGATTACTATTGCGCATCGGCAATAGCGATATCCGTTTCAGGCGACAAAGCAATGTCAGAGCAAATAAACGAAATGACGCTCCGGCTTGTATTAAATCCTTCGAATAAGGTGTCCACTGTTTTCGTGGCAAGTGCTGCCAGTTTTGATCCAAACGAAGATGTGGGAAAATTGGCATTGAATAAACTTGCATTGGCAACAACAAGTGGTTTCGATAAAATCGTCAATTCAAACCAAGAGTGGTGGCGATCATTTTGGGAACGGTCTTACATATCTCTCAATAGCAGGGATGGGGAAGCAGATTTCATAGAGCAAAACTATACATACTATCTCTACGTGATGGCGTCGTCTTCAAGGGGTAAGTATCCGACCAAATTTAATGGCATGCTGTGGGCGACCGGTGGCGACATCCGGCAGTGGGGCAATGCATTCTGGGGAGCCAATCAAGGATGTTTGTATAACGCGTTGTTCCCAAAAAACCATATCGGTCTTTTGGACCCGTTATTCAACATGTATTCAAGTGTTTATCCTACCTTGGAAGTGGCTGCAAGCCAACAATGGGGTTCCAAGGGTATTTACATTCCGGAGACCATGGGGCATGACGGTGTGCCCGAGTTACCAGACAACATCGCAAAAGAGTTGAGGGCTTTGTATTTATTGCAGAGACCTTGGGAAGAGCGGTCGGATGAATTTATGGCTTATGCCAATACGAAGATGCCATTTCTCAGTAGATGGAATTGGAAACACACGGGACAGTGGGATTCGGGTACTTGGACGTATGATGAGCGGGGAGATGGACCGTTTGGGCCTGTCAATCATATTTTTTCCAGAGGTGCCAAGATAGCTTATCAATACTGGCAGAAATACGAGTACACCCTTGATGAGGACTGGCTTCGCGAATACGCCTACCCCATGCTCAAGGGGATGGTCGAATTTTACCGTCATTTCCCCAATCTGAAAAAAGAGGAGGATGGCAGATATCATATTAGCCATGTCAATGATAATGAATCGCTATGGCGCAGCAAGGATCCTGTTGAAGAAATATCATCAATGCATGGGATCATCCCCGTGTTGATTAAGGCCTCCGAAAGGCTAGGCGTAGATGAAGACATGAGGCCGGTCTGGCAAGAATTTCTGTCGAATTTAGCCCCGTTGGCCACCAATGCAAGTATCGAAGGCGAGTCAAAACAACCGGAAGTCTGGGTGGGCGCTTTACATTCTACTAGCCCCGTTAGGGGAAATGCGAAGCGTTTGCCCGATCGGAACACCATGCCTGTTTGGTATTTTGATTTAGCTAATCCGGGCACGAATCCGCAGAATTGGAGAATTGCAAACAATACATTTGATGCGTATTTCCCAAATGGATTGAGTAAAGACCACTATCCATATGTACTGTCTAAACTTGCAATATCAGGGGCGATACTGGGTCGTCCAGATGCTGTCAAATATTTGTTACCCAATCAATTGCGAAGAGATCCGAAAGATGAGGTTATGCCCAACCGCATGGATTTGAGCGAAGGCTTCTTTACCACTAACATACAACGGTTGGGCAGGGGCGCTGAAGCCTTGCATGCCGCCCTTTGTTTCAATGCTCCATCGGAACCGGGTAGAGAGCCCATTATCCGGGTTTTTCATGCATGGCCACGAGATTGGGATGCTTCTTTTCAGCTTCTCGCCAGGAATAATATTTTAGTGAGTTCATCTTTCAAAAATGGTACGATTAACTTTATCGAGCTTTCCATACAAGGGGACAGCGGGACCGACCTTCTCAACCCGTGGGAAGGGAGCGCCGTCGCAGTATACCGAAATGGTGCGCACGAAGGATTTTTGGAAGGAGATGTTTTAACGGTCGAGGCTGGCCAAGGAGACCAAATAGTACTCGTAAGAAAAGGTGACGACCCACTCAAATATAAACAACGCCTTACATTATGAAATTGCTTTCTTTGATATCGATGCTTGCGATATACCTTACGGTTTCGGGGCAGCAAACCAACGAATCGATCAGCGTTACCGTCGGTGGGGCCATGATGGATCCTCAGCAAAGCATTATGCGAAACATTTTGAAAACGCGGGACCATACCGTTTTCTCAGCTGTCATTAAAGCTGCCGGCCTGGACCAGCTATTGAGAGACCACGGGCCATTTACGGTATTCGCCGCTACGGGAGAAGCTTTTATTCATAAAATGCCCGCGGGAACCGTTGAAGTCATGTTTGACGAGCTCCTGCCCGAACAACAACCAGCGCTGTACGACATCATGACTTATAATATCATAAAAGGAAACCTGGGGGAACACGATATTCGCAGCCTTGTCAAATCTGGAAACGGTCGGGCCATACTCACAACACTTTCGGGAAAACCGATTGTCGCTGAAGTAACTCAAAACGATGAAATCATTTTGAAGGATGAAAACAATAGGATTGCACGTATAACTGGCAAAGACATAATCGTAAAAAATGGTATCATCCATATCACTGACGAAGTTCTTTTACCCCACCACCCGTTTTTTCATGAGGAACTGACGTTGTACCCTTCGGGTCAAAAGCCCCGTGAGGTAATCAAGCCCAACCATGCTTATCACCAGACATTAACGCTGACGCTGGGGATGTCGTTTGCCACTTATGATGGCAATTCAAGGAGAAGAGATAATGGAGATTCCCAAATAAGGTATACGGTGCAGGAAGCTTTTGATTTTATCAAAGAATTGGATAAGCTAACGTTGGGAATCCCCAAGATTATTTTTTTGGTAGGGTGGCAGTATCGAGGGCATGACTCCAAATACCCCGCCTTCTTTGAGGGAAATGATGCACTAAAACGTCCACAAGATAAGGATGCGTTGGAAAGCCTGAGGTGGTTAATGGCCGAAGCAAAGAAATTTAATACAACCGTAAGCCTGCATATCAATTTTACGGATGCGTATGAAGACAGTCCGTTGTGGGATGAATACTTGGCTAATGATATCATAGGCCGTTTGGAAGGTGGTCATATCCGTAAGGCTGTAGGGTGGGGATATCCCATCAGTTATGTACGAGAACTAGAAACCGGCTACTTCAAAAAAAGAGTTGACCGGTTGTTTGAACTCCTTCCGTTAAAAGATGCCGGTGTGGTGCATGTAGATGCGTTTCATACGTATAATCCCCTAGACCCGCGAGGGCCTATGAGCCCATATTTGGGTTATACCGTCCAACAGGAAGAAGACGCCCAAAAAGAAATGTTCGCATATGTGGCCTCCAAAGGAGCCAACGTGACCTCGGAATTTGTTCACGAATTTCGGGACTTTGGCTTTCAAGGGTATCAACATTTTGCATGGCATTTTCGAATCACCGCCCAGCAATATCTAGACTGGCCCGCTTCCTATTACTGCGGAGGATTGGATAAAACCGAGTTAGGAAAGTTGTTTGGCACGAGTTTCCACTTAAATATGGGGAATATTAAAGCCAACTTTTGCACCAAAACATTGCCTTGGTATTTCCTTAATCGACTAAAACGACTGGCCTATCAAAAAAACAGTGATTTCCAGGCTGTCACCTTTTCTGAAGGTGTGGAATCGCGCCTTGATAAAGAGGGGAATTATTTGCTCACTCAAGATGGGCGGGCAATGGTTGTCAATGGCGATGTTTTTGTACCTGCTCACTGGGTAAATGATAAAGCAATCATTGCATACAGTACAGCAGGATATGCTTCCAAGAAATGGGAGTTGCCGGCAGAATGGAAAGGAGTTAAAAAAGCGACTGTATACCAAGTGGATTTTGAAGGGAAAAAAAGGATGGTCGATGTCAATATCTTGAACAACAAAATAACATTGCAAATGGCTGCGGACCAACAGCTATTATTGCTTCCGGCAAACAGTGATATCTGATTGCCATATGGTTATCTTATTACGGTTGGTGTACATACTGGCTTTGTTTATTCCGCTACAGGCGTATGCAGACCTTAGGCTGCCGGCATTGTTTTCAGATGGCATGGTCCTTCAGCAAAAAACTCACGTCGCTTTTTGGGGCTGGGCTGCGCCGTTTGAAGAAATAACGTTCCGTACAGATTGGGGTTTGAATGGTGAAACAGCCACGGCTGACTCCACTGGACGATGGTTTACCCGTATTTTGACACCATCTGCGGGCGGCCCCTATGAAATCAGGGTCTGTGGAGCGGAAGATTCGACTGTGCTGAAACAGGTGCTGATAGGCGAGGTTTGGTTGTGCTCGGGGCAGTCCAACATGGAATTCCCTTTAGGTTTCCTAGGTAGGTGGAAAACCGGTGTATTCGACTACGAAAAAGAAATCGATGCAGCGTCTCATCCCAATATTCGCATGTTTCAAGTCAAACGGCGTGCGTCAGCCACGCCTGAAACGGACGTTGAAGGAAAATGGGCGTATTGTGAGCCGGAATTCGCTGGTGATTTTTCGGCCGTAGCCTATTATTTTGCTAAGGAATTAGCTGCAAAAACGACGTGCCCAATAGGCATTATTCATGCTTCATATGGAGGAACAGCAATTGAATGTTGGATGGGAAAGAATGTTTTTTATAACGATACGACCATGTATTCCAACTTTCGAGAGCACCTATCCGACCTCTCCCGGTGGGAACGCAACCGTATGGGCCGCAATCCATCGGTTAAGTATCCAACCGTTCTTTATAACGGGATGATAGCTCCTCTTGTCCCTTTTACGATCAAAGGTATCGCATGGTATCAGGGTGAATCCAATTCGGACAGACCTAAGGAATATCGACAACTGTTTCCTGCCCTAATTGAAAACTGGCGAAACGAATGGAATGCAATGTTACCGTTTTATTATGTACAAATAGCACCGCATGCTGAAAAAGGGCCACTAATTCGAGAAGCACAGCTACTTACCTTGAAGCGAGTTTCGCATACGGGTATGGCGGTCATTACAGATGCAGCCGATTCGCTCGATATTCATCCAAGGGATAAAAAAAAGCCCGGCGACAGGTTGGCTAGACTTGCTTTAGCGAACGTCTATAAAATCGACGGGGTGTGTCCATCCGGCCCGATTTACGATACCATGAGGATAGTGGATGAAAAAATTGAGCTTTCTTTCAAATACGCGAAAGGTTTGTATTCGAAAGGTGGGGCGTTGACAGAATTTGAGATTTGCGGTGCGGACCGCATATTTGTAAAAGCAAACGCCACCATCGAACGGGATATTATTACGGTATCCAGTAACGAGGTGGATCAACCCATTGCGGTACGTTTCGCGTGGAAAAATTTTCCACGCCCAAATTTATACAATGGGGCGGATCTGCCGGCCTCCCCTTTTCGAACCGATGATTGGGAACACTAGGCTAATATCCTTTAAGCAAAAATATGAAGAAAGAGAAAGCAATAACTGCGCTTTTAAACATTGCATTGTACTTTTTCGATTAATTTTCGATATTGCGATAACAATGGTCACTTGTCAAGCGAATGTTCATGCGCTCGCCGGCGCACGTTTCTATATGCTAGCAATCCTGTTGCTGCTCCATGTCGCCGGGCTTGGGCAGCCGATGGATTACTCGGTTAAATTCACCCGAATCGGGTTACATGAAGGGTTATCGCAAAGCAGCGTATTCTCGCTTTGTCAGGACTACCTAGGTTTCATGTGGGTAGGCACCCGGGATGGATTAAACCGGTATGATGCGCGGACGTTTACGACGTACCGGAATATCCCTTCGGATAGCACTTCGCTTACCAATAATTACATTCTGTCCATTTCGGAAGACAGTAAAAAGCGATTGTGGGTGGGCACCAGCGCTGGTATTAATCTTTATAATCGCCACCTCGACCGGTTTGAGCGGTTCCCCCTTGTCAATAACCAATCGGGTAATTCCCCTTCAGAACCGAATATTTCGGCTATCAAAGAGGACCGTAACGGGCGGGTTTGGTTTGCGACAACACAGGGGCTATACTGCCTTGATGATCGGATAAACCCTAATCAGCTCATACTGGTATTTGACGCCACCATGTACAATGGCCAGGGTATACCGTTAGAATGCAGTAATGTATTGTCGTTCTATGAAGATTTCCTTGGCCGGGTTTGGCTGGGCACTGAAAAAGGCGTACTCGTTTTTGACCCCTATCAACCCGGCACGCCGCTACACATTAACCACCATTTCCGACGCCGCGAAGGCCAATTAAACAGCGATGAGGTACGTGTGATACGCGAAATGGCCGATGGCATCTTTTGGTTCGGCACCAAAGATGGGGGGGTCAATATATACAACGCGAATACAGGTACATTTGATTACCTCACCCATCAACCCGAAGCCAATGGCAGGTCATTGGCCAACAATGACGTCCGTTCAATCATCGAAGACCGCTTCGGCGGCTTTTGGATTGGGACTATCAATGGCCTCAACTATTATACGCCGGAACAGGGCTTTCAGACGTTTAGGACCAATGACTATGACCAATTCTCACTTAGCAACAATTCTATCCGGCCTATTTTTCAAGATAAACGCGGATCTGTGTGGATAGGCACGTACTATGGCGGCGTTTGTGTTTTTGACCGCCATATCCCGACCTTCCAGAATTATTCACATAGCCCTTATATAAGTAGTCTGAGTTATAACGTGGTGAGCAGCATTCTGGAAGATAGACAGGAAAATCTATGGGTGGGCACCGAGGGGGGCGGCTTAAATTATATGGACAAGTCGGGCCATGTGTACCGCCATTTTAAGCATAACCCGGATGTAACCGGTTCTTTAAGCCATAACCACGTCAAATCACTTTACCTCGATAGGGAAGAGAACCTGTGGGTGGGCACCTACACCGGGGGGTTGAACTTCCTGAAAAAGGGCACGCATACGTTCCAGCACATTAGGCACAACCCATCGGTCTCCCATTCAATATCAAATGACAATGTGTACTCCATCAAGGAAGATGCACATGGCAACCTCTGGTTTGGCACCTATGGCGGTGGTCTCAACGTAAAGAAACCCGGCGATGTGATGCGATTCGAAAGCTATAGGATCAGGAAGACAGGGCGTTACCACATCAGCTCAGACCTGGTGCGGACCGTGTTCATTGATAGCCGCGATAACCTTTGGGTGGGCACCGAAGATGGCCTGAATCTCAAACGCCCCGGCACAGACCAGTTTGAGGTCTTTCGATTTTCACTTGATGACCCCCGAAGCATCAGTGGTAACGTCATCATCAGTATATTTGAAGATAGCAAAGGGCGTATTTGGTTTGGTACCTTTAAAAACGGATTGAATCGATATCATTACGATACGGGTTCATTCAGCCGCGTAACTGAACAAGATGGTCTACCCGGTAACAATATTTTCGGCATATTGGAAGATGCTGGCCATTTGTGGTTGAGCACCAATAAAGGGATTTGTCGCTTCAATCCCGAATCGGGAACCATTAAGTCGTATAATACCAAAGATGGTATCGGCGGCAATGAGTTTTCAATCGGCGCCTATTGCCGCACAGCTACTGGGCGATTGATATTCGGTGGCTCCCATGGTCTTACCGTTTTTAACCCGAACGATTTTAGTTCCAGTAGCTTTGTGCCGCCGATTCTCTTTACCGATTTCCGGCTGTTCAACAAGCCCGTGTCGCCCACAAAAGACGGTGTGTTGAGCAAACCGATCTTCGTCACGGATACCATCGTGCTTAGCCATGCGCAACGGATTTTTACGGTTGAATTTTCTGCCATCAATTATGTGCTTCCCGAAAAGAATAAATATGCCTATCGCCTAGATGGCTTGGAAGATCAATGGAATTATGTGAACGTGCCTTCGGCCACCTACACCAATCTGCACGCGGGCACTTATACCTTATTGGCTAGGGGCTCCAGCAACGACGGCATTTGGAATGAGGTACCGGCCAAGCTGACCATCAAAATCTTGCCACCCCTATGGCAGACGTGGTGGGCTTACCTCTCCTATGCGCTATTGGTGGCGAGTGGTCTTTATGTTGTCATTCGGTATACCAAAATAAGGAGCCGACTCGAGCACCAGTTGGAATTGGAACACCTCGAAAATGAGCGGCAGCGTGAAATCAATGAGATCAAACTCAATTTTTTCACCAGTATATCCCACGAATTCCGTACACCCCTCACACTTATCCTTGCGCCCGTGCAACACCTGTTGACCAATATGAATTTCGATGCACATGCACGGACCATGATGGTGACGGTAAAGAATAACTCCCTGCGGCTGCTCAACCTTGTCAACCAATTGCTCGATTTCAGGAAGCAGGAAAACGGTAATTTCCAACTGGCCGTATCGCCCCACGACTTTATCGCTTTCATCGACCGAATCGTTAATGAATTTCACCATTACGCTGAGGAACAGCGCATCCATCTGGAATACAGTAAACCTACCACCACCATCGAAGCTTGGTTTGACGCAGACCAATTCGAGAAAGTAATCTACAACCTGCTATCGAATGCGTTTAAGTTTGCCCCCATAGGGGGTAGTGTGCGGGTAACTGTCGAAAAAATCGCACCCTCGATAGATTGCCCCGAAGGGTCGGCAATGGTGACCATCTGGGATAATGGAAAAGGAATACCCGGGGACAAGCTCACATCCATCTTCGAATTTTATTATCAGTTTCATCACAACAGTGAGCAGCACCGTAGCAATTTGGGCTCCGGCATTGGTCTTGCCCTAGCGAAGAACTTGACGGAAATGCATGGCGGCAAAATTAGCGTGACGAGCTACGACGGCAAAGACAGACCCACCTACACCCGTTTTACCGTGGAACTTCCGCTGGGTAATACACATTATAAGGCAAAGGACATAATGGGCTACCATACAGGGGAGACGTTAACTATGGCAACCGCTATACCTGATCTGGCAGGTAATTTGATCGCAGATGATGAAACGGTGAAAAATCATGGCGCCGACATACTACGCCCTGTTGTTCTGGTTGTAGAGGACAACACTGACATTCGCACATTCATCGCTAACCATCTTCGTGCGCATTACACGGTATTGCAAGCGTCCAATGGCCTAGATGGTTGGGCATTGGTCCAATCTAAGCTGCCGGATCTGGTAATTACCGATATCATGATGCCGATGGCTGACGGCATCTCACTGCTGAAAAACATCAAGCAACACGTGGATACCAATCACATTCCGGTGCTGTTGCTGACCGCACGTACGTCCATGGAAAATGTGATTGAAGGGCTCCAACTCGGCAGCGATGATTACATCACGAAACCTTTCCATCTCGATGTACTTTCGCTAAAAATCCGCAACAGCTTGGCTGCTCGTGAACGCTTCCGAAAGAAATTTATCCGGGACTATGTACTCACTCCGCAGCAAGAGGTAAGCGAATCGGACGCCGAACAGCAATTTCTTGGGAAAGTCATCAAACTGATTGAAGATAATCTGGTGGAAACACAGTTCAATGTCAATGCTTTGGCCAGCGAATTGGGCATGAGCCGTCCAGTGCTTTATCGTAAGTTGAAGCAAATGACCGATCTCAGTGTCATCGAACTCATCAATGTGCTCCGGCTTAAGAAAGCCGCCCAACTCCTTGCCCAGGGCCAGCTATCCGTAAGCGAGGTGGCATACCAGGTCGGATTCAGCGACCCGAAATATTTCGGCAAGTCATTCAAGAGTTATTTTGGCAAGTCGCCAACGGCTTATACGGCGCTGGAGGCTAAGGAGCAACAGGATGTACTCACCCAAAAAACCAATTCATTTTGATGCAAACGGTATGGTGCGATGCCGGCGCATTCCTGGACGAGTTCTACGGTGCGGAGCCACCGAACGAACAGGGTGAGGTTGCGTGTTTCAAGGCCTTATTCGCTGAAATCCGCAACCGCTAGGCCAACTGTTTGGCAAACGTCAGATTATCGGCTGACCACCAGCCTGTATCGGGAATTCCGATATTAATCCCTAACTTTGTACCTATGATTGAACTTCCCGTGATCCCAGCAAATCAATTGCAGCGCAAGCCCGATTGGTTGCGCGTGAAACTACCGGTAGGTAAAGAATACCGCCATGTGCGTAGTTTGGTAGACGAGCATAAGCTGCATACCATCTGCGAGAGCGGCAATTGCCCCAATATGGGTGAGTGCTGGGGGGCCGGAACGGCAACGTTCATGATACTCGGGAATATCTGCACACGCTCCTGCTCCTTTTGCGCCGTAGCTACCGGCCGACCGTTGGCGGTCGACTGGGATGAACCAAACCGGGTGGCCCGGTCGGTGAAACTCATGGAGGTGAAGCATTGCGTCATTACGTCGGTAGATCGCGATGACCTCAAGGATGGCGGCTCGACCGTGTGGGCAGAGACAGTGAACGCGATCCGCCGTGAAAGTCCCGGTACGACACTGGAAACATTGATCCCCGATTTCAAGGGGCAGTGGGAAAACCTCGAACGTGTATTGGCCGTACGCCCGGAAGTTGTTTCACACAATCTCGAGACCGTTCGCCGACTCACGCGTGAAGTGCGTATCCAGGCCAAGTACGACCGGAGCCTCGAATGCCTGCGCCGAATTTCCGCAGTCGGCCTGCGTACCAAATCGGGCATCATGCTTGGCTTTGGCGAAACCGAGGCGGATGTCATTGAAGCGATGACCGATCTATATGAAGCGGGCGTGCATATCCTCACGCTTGGCCAATACCTGCAACCCACCAAAGCGCACCACCCCGTGGTGGAATGGATTACGCCCGAGCAATTCAAATATTACCAGGAAGTGGGGTTACGCATGGGCTTCAAATACGTGGAGAGTGGCCCGCTGGTGCGGTCGTCTTACCACGCTGAGAAGCATTTATTCGATATGCAGTGAAGACTGCTGTAAGGAGCAGGCGTGGCGTATGGAAGAAGTTTATATACAGACCCCCCTCGGCATTACCGTCATCAAGGGCGACAGTGATGGTATTGTAGCTGTCTCTGTCCTCAAAGAAGATACAGTCAAACCATCCCAGCATATCCCCGATAACCTAACCCATGCCGTTAAACAGCTCGGAGAATACTTTGCCGGGACACGGCAAACCTTCCAACTGCGGCTGAACCCGAAAGGTACGGACTTCCAGAAAAGCGTGTGGCAGGAACTCCTTAAGATATCCTACGGAAAAACGATATCCTACCTGGAGCTCTCTAGGCGGCTTGGCGATGTAAAAGCCATCCGCGCCGTGGCTGCGGCCAATGGACAGAACCCTTTTTGGATTGTTGTGCCATGCCACCGGGTTATCGGCAGCGATGGGTCGCTCACCGGGTATGCAGGCGGCCTTTGGCGGAAGAAGTGGCTGCTCGACCATGAAAGCCCCTACAAACAACAGACTTTGTTTTAGCGACCTCCTGCTTCGCCGGGCATGAGGGCACCGCAGTACACGCTATCGGATATGGTGTCGAAAAAGGTATCCCTGAATGCTGCATACACATGCACAGGTTTTTCGATAAAACGTAAATGCTTGATCACTAAAATTTCCGATCCTTCCCGCCGTTCAGCGCCGCTTTCACGAAAATGGCGAAAATGCCCGCCATCATATAATAGCAACAGGAGCCGGTCGTCGCCTCCGCCGCCAGACTGCTCCCAATGGATGGTCAGCCGGTCATCTTCATATGCCGCCGTGCAATTCAGTGGGGGCTTCAGGGTACCCCGCGAAATAAGCACCTTCGCCGGATTGACAAACGGCTTATCCTCCTCGTCAAAATCAATTGCATTTTTCCTGACATACGATTGAGCCAATTGAAATGCGCCCACCCGACTTCCGGGAGGAGCCTCCCGCTGGTATCCGAATTTTACGAAAGGTTTAATCGGTGCCAGAAATTCAGAAACCGCCTTCATTTTCGCTTGGTTCAAAAGCTCCAACACGGTAAAGGGCCTGGTTCGCCTCCCGACAGAACGCATCACCTGCTGGCCGTTGAGGTTGTACCCCACGATTGATCCCACTTTCCCGCTGAATGAGCCGTTAATTCCTCCGTGATTGATAGCCATAATCGTTATGCTTATAATCCGATACTGATTCAATACTTAGTTAAGACAAATATAGAATAAAAATAGAATAAGTAATATAATTACTTAGGATTCATAGAGGTTTTACCTATGTTAACCCTATGTGAAACCTCTATAATATCTTTGTTAATACAATGTGAATATTCAATAAGCATGGAGTATGCCTTAGACAAAGCGGGGTAGACGCTGTAGAAATACTGTTTTATTGTGCATGTTAAACCAAGTATATTTGTGCGATGTTCAATTCATTTATCTCCAAACTGATTATAGCCACCATGGCGTTGTCGTGCGTAGTGCAGTTGGTAAATGGGCAGTATAGCCTAGATAGCATACGTACGCTCCGGCAGTTGAAACTGGAACGGCTTGCAAAAGACCCCAGTGCCCCGTTGACTGCAGATGATATACGGCATATACACCATTACGACCCAGACAGTATTTATGTGGTTCCCGGTCGTGTCGAATTATTGCGTGGAGAGCTGCCTTTCCGTATGCCCACCTCTGATGGCACCAGCAAAACCTATATCCGGTATGCCAAGGTGAGGTTTCAATTGCAAGGCCAAGACGGGGAGTTGACCTTATTCCGCAGCCAGGACCTCTTCACCGACCCACGCTATCGCAACCACCTGTTCCTGCCGTTTACCGATGAGACCAACGGCGATGAGACATATGGTGCCGGTCGCTATATCGACCTGTCTATCGATGATATCCAAAACGGTAGCATCACCATTGATTTCAATACGGCATACAATCCCTATTGCGCATACAGCAGTGGTTACCGGTGCCCCCTGCCACCGGTCGAGAATTTTCTCCCCGTCCCCATAAAGGCAGGCGAAAAGAGCTACACCGGCCCTATCCGGGAGCGCCCGCAACCACTGGCCGTGCCAAAACCGCTTAGCACGGCGGAACACGAGCTTGTCCTATCGGGCGATACGACGCAGCTGATGCGTGTTATCCAAGATACAGTAGCTGTGGAAGAAGCGGTACTGAGAAAGCCATCGGTGGATATAAACCCCGACGAGCCGTTGCTTCCACTATTGGCAAAGCGCATGTACTTGTCCGTAATGGATTCGCTGCACCCAGGGGTGGGCATCGCGGCTCCCCAGGTGGGCATCAATCGCAACGTCATTTGGGTACAGCGCTTCGACAAGCCGGGCGAGCCGATGGAACTATATCTCAACCCAAAGATCACCTGGCGTTCCAAGTTGTTACGCAAGGGATTAGAAGGTTGCCTTTCCATCCCCGACACCATGGGGCAGGTGTTGCGCAATTATACCATACGCCTCACCTATCAGGATAGCGATGGTGCTCAACACGAGGAAATGATAGAAGGCTTCACAGCTGTGATTTTCCAACACGAAACGGACCACCTCCACGGTGTCCTTTTTACCGATCGACTGGCCGAGCAGGAACAGGGAACCTACAACCGCATCAACGGAGAAACCGACCTTTATTTGAAGGAACGGCTGCGACGGCAGTAGGTTAGGTAATATTTGTACCTAAAACACGCATAATTTATGGGTTTTAAAGTCTACTAAATTAGTATACTTTTGTGGGGTCGCAATTGAAAATCAATTGTACCCATAAAAGAAGTAGTATTTTAAAGTTCAACGTTATGTATCACCGAGTCACTGTTGCAAATTCGAGTTCCCCTATGTTTACCTTCTTCTACGTCGACAGTCACATGTGCATGTGCGGTTGATTTGACTTAATCCTTCCACATTTACTGATTTATTGGTTGGCTAGGTTGCCCTATTGGGCGACCAGTGAGTAGGCGGCAGTTTGTGTCGCATGGTCGAATATTGCCTAGTAAAATATTGTTACGTAATGGTTTAGATTGTAAATCGAGCCGATTAGGCTAAAAAAAATTAAAGATGATTAAAATTCAATATAAGATTTGCTTACTATTTTTAATACTGGCGCAGGGGGCTGTTTATGCGCAACAAACAACTCCCTTGATAAACTCTACGCTCGACGGCTTGGTGATAGATGCAGTAACCAGTGAGCCGCTCGCTGGGGCTTCCTTGCAGTTGGAAGGGGTAACGCACAGCACAAAGACAGACAACCGCGGCCGGTTTCAATTCGTTACGGGCCAGAAGTTCCCCTATACGATCATTGTATCGTATGTGGGCTATAAAACCAAAAATGTCGTTGCCGATGGCAGCCCGATTACGATTGAATTGGAGCGCGATGCCACGGGTTTGGACGAAGTGGTGGTTGTGGGGTATGGCACGCAGAAACGGAGTGACCTTACAGGTTCTGTGTCTAAGGTCAATCCAGCGGAGGTGAGGACGATACCCGAGGCCAGTTTCGATGCCCAGTTGCAGGGGAAGGCGGCGGGTGTCCAGATCAATAGCAATACCGGTGTGCCCGGTTCGGATATATTTATCCGTGTACGGGGAGCCACGTCGATCAATGCCAGTAATGATCCACTATATGTCGTCGATGGGGTTGTGATAAATAATGTTAGTCTCCAGCATATATTCCAGGAGCGTGCAACATCACCCCTGACGGATATCAATCCCAACGACATCGCATCGATAGAAGTACTCAAGGACGCCAGCGCAATTGCCATCTACGGTTCGAGGGGCGCGAATGGGGTTATCATCATTACAACAAAGCGCGGCAATTACGGGCAGTCGGCAAAAATTGAATTCAATGCTTCAGAAGGTTTTGGATGGGCTCCAGCTGACCGGGTATGGAAGACGACAACCGGCCCTGAACATGCATTGTTAGTGAATGAATATAACCGAAATTCAGGCACTACGCAACCGTTTAGGCCGGAAGATGAAGTAATCAACGGCGTGCGGGGAAGAGGTTTGCCCGAGGAACAGCCTACCTATGACCGGATGGCTATTTTGAACCGGACAGCCCACTTAAGGAATTATGACGTAACCTTGCAGGGAGGGTCGGAATCTACGAAGTATTACGTAGGCGGCGGATATACTGGCCAAGAGAGCATATGGAAGCCGATGGGTTTCCAACGGGGCAGCCTTAAGGCTAACATCGATCAGAAGGTGGGCGAACGGATCACGGTGTCGGCGAATAATACATTTACTAAAAGTTACCGGGATCAGGCAAGGCCGGCTAATGGCGGGAACGGTACGTTATTGCAGGCGTCGCTCAATATCCCCACCTACCTCCCCATCTTCGCGGAAGATGGCACGCCCCTGAAGTGGGTGAACTTCGATAACATCGACGTGTTGACCAGCAGGGTAAACCTTTGGTCGAACAGTTACCACTATATTGGTAATGTGTCGGTTGACTATGAGATTTTACCGGGGTTGAAGTTCCGTTCCAGCTTGGGGTTGGATTATAATAATTATGAGGAAAACGAATATTGGGATACACGGGCGATTTTGGGGGCTTCGGGCGGCAGAGGTACACAAAGTATCACCCAATCCGAAATCTACATCAACGAACAGACACTGGCATTCAATACTGCTTCCAATGATCACAACTTTGGGGTATTGGTGGGCAACACATTGCAGGCTAGCAAGTTAAAGAACGTCTCTGCTACGGGCACGAACTTTCCGAACGATTCCTATACGCAGATTTCTTCTGCGGCGAGTCAGACGGCATCGCAACTCAACTCGGAAAGCACACTCGCGTCTTTCTTTTCGAGGATAGACTATAATTACGCAAGTAAATATTACTTGGAGTTCATTGTAAGGGCCGACGGATCGTCGAAATTCGGTGCTAATAATAAGTGGGGATATTTTCCGGCGGTTGGTGGGGCTTGGCGGATACATGAGGAGCCGTTCCTACAGCATAATAACGTGATCAGCAACCTTAAATTGCGGATTAGTTATGGTATCACTGGTAATCAAGGTGGAATTGACGATTTCGCTTCCCATGGGCTGTGGACTGGTGGCTTCGGATATGCGGACCAAGATGGAAGCGCCGAGGGCCCAGGTACCGCCCCTTTACAGATTGCCAATCCCGATCTGCGTTGGGAAAAAACATCCCAGCTCAGCACCGGCGTTGATCTTGGCTTATTGAATAACCGTATCAATATCGAGTTCAACGCCTATAACAAATATACCACTGATGTGCTGCTGGAAATAGCCACCCCGGCTTCCACAGGCTTTAGTTCATACCTGACCAACTACGGCGAGTTAAGCAACAAGGGCTTTGAGCTCGCGGTCAATTCGGTGAATGTCTCAAAGGGCAGGTTTTCGTGGACAACGGACTTCAATATATCGCAGAATCGGAATACGATTGAAAACATACCTGCCGACATCCCTTTTGCCGGGCGTGACCTCATCCGCTTGCAACAGGGCAGTTCGCTGTACGCATACTGGCTATACAAACAACTTTATGTGGATCCGGAAACGGGAGATGCTGTATTTGAAGATGTGGATGATAACGGTGTAATCAATGCAGGAGACCGGCAGATTATCGGGAGCATCTGGCCCAAATATTTTGGTGGGTTCGACAACACATTCCGATTCCGGGACTTTGACCTGGGCATATTCTTTACCTATTCTTTCGGAAATGGCATATGGAACCATAACCGGATGCTTGGAGAAACAGGTGGAACGCTGGATGCCAATCGCGTGTTGCTGGCCAGCCAGCTGGACCGGTGGACCACACCGGGTCAGAAAACCGATGTGCCGCGGCTTACGGCGGCAAACTACGCGCGTCAGGAAAATAGCAGGTTCTTCGAAGATGCCTCATTTGTCAGATTGCGCTCATTGACCGTCGGATACACGTTACCCAATCAGCTGGCTAGGAGAATAGGGTTCGATAAATTGAGGCTGTACTTTGCCGGAAGCAACCTGCTGTTGTTCACAAAGTATACGGGGGCTGACCCCGAAACAAATATCGGGCAGAATAATATCCAGGGGTACGACTACGGTACCCCACCACAGCCGAGGACCATCCAATTTGGAATAAATGCATCGCTTTAACGCATATACAACATGAAATATTCAAAAAATACGATAAACGCACTGGGAATTGTTTTGATCGCTCTACTGTCCGGTTGCGAAAAATTCCTAACGACTGAACCGGTCAACGACGTGTCGGACGAACGGACGATTTATGATAAGGTATCTGCCGAAACGGCACTTCGCGGAGTATATCGGCAGTTGGGGGCTTCTAATTATTACGGGGAAACCTACGTGACTTTGGGATACTTCCCAAGCGGAGACATCAAAAACCTCACAACCGGTGGAGGGGCCAATCTGGTAAACATCAATTTCCGTACAGATGAAGTGCTCTTCAATTCGGCCTGGTCCGCAATTTATGAGACCATAAACCGGGCAAACCATGTCATTGCCAAGGTACCCCAAGTACAGGACCCGGCGTTGACACCAGCATTGAAAGACCAATACGTTGGAGAGGCAAAGTTCATCCGGGCATTGGCCTACTTTGACCTGGCGCGTGCTTGGGGAGGTGTACAGCTGATTTTGGAGCCCACGATTTCGCTAACCGATAGACCGGAGATTAAACGAAGTTCATTGGCAGATACCTATCAGCAGGTGTTGAATGACTTGGAAGATGCCGAGACATTACTGCCAGATGGATTGAATAGGATAAGGGCAACCAAACGGACCGTTTGGGCGCTGAGGGCACGGCTGCATCTCTACCGCGAAGAATGGGCGCTTGCCGAGGAGTATGCGGGTAAGCTGATTGCGCTAACAAGCGACTATCAATTGGTCAAGCCATACAGTGCTTGGTTTGCCAATGACGTAACGGGTTCGGAAGAATCCATTTTCGAACTCCAGTTTAGCTCGATCAATCCGAGCGCCATCCGTGCTCAGATGCAACACCCCACCAATGGCGGTACGTATCGATATGCGCCAACCGACCAGTTTGTCCAATTGCTTTTGGACCCCAACATTGCAGGGGGGCGGCGTGCGTTGATCGGGAGCGTCACGCAGGGAGGAGTGACCATCTGGTTCGGGAACCTTTACTACCGCCTGCCGGCTACCGACCCCGCGTACATACTGCGTATCGCGGAGATGTACTTAATACGGGCCGAAGCGAGGGTTCATTTGGGTGAATTGGTCGGCGAGAGCAGTGCATTGGAAGATTTGAACCAAGTACGGTACCGGGCGGACCTTCCGCCGTCCGCGGCGGCTACTCAAGACGAATTGCTGTTGGCCATTGAAAACGAACGCCGTTTCGAATTCGCATTCGAGGCCCATAGATGGTTTGATCTTGCACGGACAAAACGAGCCAAGGAAGTGCTCGAGGCACTGAATCCGAACGCCAGTGTAGAGCCCTATGAGCTTCTGTTTCCGATTCCGGTGACGCAGCGACAACTGGATCCGTTTCTTGACCCAAATCCGGGATATAATTAATCAACCGTGTAACACGGTGAGTTAAATAGATTGTACTATGTCAACTCCAAATAGCACAATAGGAACCCAATCCGCCGAGCTCCATACGGAGCCGCCAAGATACTGGCTTGCTCATGAAAAGTTTTGGTTCAGGGTGTTCTTTATCTTCTTTTTCGTGTTGGTGGTACCGCTGGATACCAGCTACTATACACAGTGGTTTACGACGGACTGGAATAACCTGCATATCCGCGATATCGGCAGTTTGAGCGGCTCATCGTTCAGCCCGATTAAGATAGTCAACCCCGACCGCCCCGGTGCGCGCGATGTGGGATCGATCGGTGAGTCCCCGACGGATTTTCTGAAGATCAGATCTGAAGAAGGGAGTTTTGGCCTCTTAAGTTATATCAACTGGGCCCTTGCTTTTGGAATAGCATTGATACTTGGCTCCCTGTGGACCGTTTTGGACCGGCGGCCAAGGAATTACCGCGTGTTGTATTATTTCTTGATAACCGCGGTAAGTTATTCGCTGCTGATCAGGCTACAGGGGCTCACATTTTCCAAAGTGTTTCCTTCTCAAATGCCGGAGCTGGCGCTTACACAACTGAATACACCACTCGGTGATTTCGTCGCCCAAAAACTGTATTGGATACAGTTCAGTTTCGTGCCCGATTACCAGCGTTTCGCTGGGTGGGCAGAGTTGTTAATCATGTTATTCCTGTTTTTTAGGCCAACAAGAGCCTTGGGAGCTGCGCTGGCTGTGGCAATGATTGGCAATATAGCTTTCGCCAACCACGCATATGATGGTGGTATCCACCTAGCCGCTTCCTTTTATATGTTGGGAGGGCTATTCGTATTAGCGGCGTATCTACCTGGCATTTGGCGGCTTATCATACAGGAGCAGGATACGGTTCCCTCGGTATACGTTTATCCATTCAGGGAGAAATGGCAGCGGCGTTTCCGGTTCGCGTTCAAAACGTTCGTGTTCCTGTTTTTCTTCGTGTTAAGTGCCTATTTGCACTGGCATAACTACACTTATGACTCTTATAAAGTACCCGCTAACCCCGGATTGCCCGGGTCAAGGGGGGTGTATGATGTCACCGAGTTCAAAGTTAATGGCCAAACCATCCCTTATTCCCCCTTGGATTCCCTGCGATGGCAGCGCGTGACATTTGAAAAATGGTCAACCCTATCGTTTACAGTGTTCAACACATTCAATATCCATGGAGAAGCGGGCAGGGGAAAGCAGTTCGCGGATATCGACCGTACCTACGAGTCGGCAGGGACAGGCGGTGGCAGACGGCATTATTACTATGAGGCCGATACCATCAACAACGTATTGTTTCTGCAGAACAAAAATAAGTTATATCGGGATAAGACGCTACGGCTCCATTATAAGCGCCCAACCGATGAGCAAATTATCCTATGGGGAACCAATGAGTACCAGGATTCGATTTATGTCGTACTGGACAAAAAAGAGGAAGTATACCCCTTATATGAAGGAAGTCCGCAACGGCTTTCCGTACGACCTCAGTAGGGAGGAAGCCCAAAACAATTTAATTCAAATACAAAGATGATATAATCATGAGTGCAGAGCAACATACCGTTTGGAACGAAAAACAAAAAAGCACCTTAAAGTTTTTTACCTTGCTTTTTGCCTTTTCAATCATTCCCTTGTTTGATAAGACGCTTTATAGCCTGTTATTTTCCGGTGAGAAAAACAGCTTCGATTGGGCCTTATTAGTGAGTTACTATCCCCGGATTTTCACTGACGGTACGGAGCTGGGATTATACAGCTATTTAGACTTCGCATTAATCCTATTGGCTTCGGCTGTCGGCGTGGTCGTATGGAACAAAGCTGTAACGCCTAAATCGACGGATGATTATGATAAACTGCATTACTGGGTTCGTGTGGCGGTGAGGTACAAGCTAGCGGTTAGCTTGATCGGTTTCGGACTTTTAAAGATCTTTGTGCTGCAAATACCCTATCCGTCATTAAGCAACCTACATACGAATTACGGTGATTTCCTGCCTTGGAAAATCTACTATCACACCATCGGGATTGTTCCGGGGTATGAAGTGTTTCTGGGCTCCGTTGAAGTAATCACGGGACTGCTTTTGTTACACCGCAAAACCGTCACCTTCGCTACGGGGATTGTGCTGGGTTTTGCAGGCAATGTATTCATGGCAAATATCGCGTACCAGATCGGAGACCATATCCTACTGACCTGGATATTATTGTATGCTGGTTTTCTGTTCGCATATGATGCCCCCCGTCTTTATCGGCTGCTGTTTTTACAGCGCAAGGCGGTGGCTTCACGCTTTAAACCCGATTTTTCCAATGAAAAGCTGCGGAAAACTCGGAGGGTGTTAAAATCCGCTTTTGCTGTTCTACTGCTGTTATTGTTTGTGGAATCGTACAGCGACTACGCCAATGATCCCTATTTGATTCCTAAAGAAGAAGGGTTGGAGGGTGCCTACGGCTATTACAACGTACGTGAATTCGTTTACAACAGGGATACCATCCCGTACTCGCAGGACGATCCATACCGCTGGCAAAACGTCGTCTTCGAAAAATGGGCCACTATCAGCATAAAAATAGCTCGCCCGGTGCAGGTAGACCATGCCCTGTACCGTGAATTGGCTGCTGAAAAGGACAATCGTCGCTATGAATCCGCTGGGGTTGGAGACAGGCACTATTTTTCCTATACGGTGGATTCCATTGCGCGAACTCTGCAACTGCGAAATAAAAACAAATATCATGAAGCGGAAAAATACACCCTGAATTTTAACCATGTGGACGATACGATTATCCTTTCCGGTGTGGATGCGCAGGGTAATACCATTCACGCTACGTTGGATAAAATCAATAGGAAATACATGTTGATCGAAGGCAGGAGAAGGCGGCTAAAGTTATAGAATAGATTACCATCTAAACGTTGACAAGGTATGGCACTAGTACGATTCTTAAAAACAGCCACTCCTGCGCAGGCCCCTTCAGTCTGGACCAACGGGCAGAAGTTCGCCTTTCGCGCAGCCTTTATTTTCGTGGTCTTATGGGCAATACCGCTGGATTACGGCTGGTACCTTCGCCTTTTTGCGTTAGACTACGCCCATTTGAGCTACCAGGACTTCCGCGCCACGGTAAGCACTTATCTGCCGGACTTCTTTGAACACCTTTCCGAAGATGGTTTTTTCGGTGTCCGTAGCTATGTGAATGTCGTTTTCACGATATTTTTGGGTATTGTAGGTTCGGTTATCTGGGGATTCTTCGACCGGAAACGCGCCAACTACAATACGCTTTACTATTGGGCGCTCGTATTGGCACGATACCGTGTGGCGTACGGGGTGATTGCCTGGGGCTACGCCAAAGTGTTCCCTTTACAGATGCCGCCTCCCAGTGTTGGCGGCCTATATACGGAGTACATCCATTATTTCGCCAAGCGTCTGTATTGGCAGGTTACGGGGCTTTCCACCCCATATGTAATTATTCTGGGCTTTGCCGAGTTTATTCCTGCTGCTTTATTGCTATTCCGCCGGACGGCTGTGCTGGGTGCCGCGGGTGTGATTGCGGTGGTGGGCAATGTGTATGTAGCCAACTTAGCATATGACGTTTGCGAGCATATTCCGTCACTCGGCTTTACCATGCTATCCGCGTTTATCTTGTGGTACGATTTTCCCAGGATTTGGAACCTGTTGGTCAACAACAAAGACGAGCAGTTGGTGAGGTACTACCCGGTTTTCGACAAGAAGTGGAAGTTGTCCCTCAAACGTGCTGTTAAATACACGGGCAATGGGATTTTTGTGTTTTTGTTCGGTATTTACCACCTCATCGGTTGGATTAGCAATGATAAGTACAAGCTACCGAAAACTCCGGGGCTGCCGGGCGCTGAAGGCCACTATTCGGTAAAGGAATTTAGGCTGAACGGAGAGACACTTCCCTATTCTCCTTTGGATTCCATCCGATGGCACGATGTTACCTTCGAACGGTTCTCTTCCATCAGCATCTTACTTGCAAACCGGCCGCAGCATATCGCGATGTTCGGGCCTAACTACCCGCGTTGGGGTGAGGCTTACGACAATCAATGGTATTTTCACATCTTAGGCAATGAAAGGCGTTACGAAGGGGCTATTGGACGAAAAGGTCAGCCCCGGAAATACGATGACGAAAGCCGGGATAAACGTATCAATTGGGAGTTTTCGGGCATCAGTGAGCGACATTGGTATTTTTATCGCGCAGATACTGTTAATCAAATCCTATATTTGGAACACAAAAACCGGCGGGATAACGAGTTCAAACAGGTACTCCATTACGAAAGACCAAACAGTACCACTTTTATACTCAATGGCACTAATGAGTTCAACGACGTTATTTATGTGGTATTGGAAAAAACGCCGCACCTCACCACACTCGAACAGGCATTAGATAAAAAATTGTAAATGGCAATCAATATAAAGGACGCGCATTATCGAAAAAAGCTCATCGTTGCTGGCGGCACGGGAGCATTGGGTTCGATTATCACGGCTCGGTACCTAAATACGGACACTGAAGTAGTGGTATTAACCCGTAATGCGTTGCCAGATCAGCACAATGTGCGGTACGTTCGCTGGGACGCCGCAACATTGGGAATCTGGGCCGCGGAGCTTGAGGGAGCTACTGCTGTGGTAAACCTGGTGGGCAAGTCGGTCAATTGCAGGTATACCCGCGCCAACAAGCGCGAAATCATCCAGTCACGGGTAGATGCGACAACCGTTATCGGGAAGGCAATCCAGCAAACCACCTCCCCGCCGAGGGTTTGGATCAATGCTGGTTCGGCAGCGATCTTTGGCAATGCTGGGCCAGCCATAAAAACGGAAGAAAGCATGGATTTTGGCGAAGGATTCTCACCCGAGGTCTGCAAGCAATGGGAGGCCGCCTTTCGGGATGCTCATACTCCGCTGACCCGAAAGATTATGCTACGGATAGGTGTAGTCCTCCAAAACGGTGGCGGCGTGCTGAAACCGTTCGTGAGGCTCGCAAGATTTGGTTTAGGCGGGCCAATCGGTTCCGGTGAGCAATACCTCTCATGGCTCCATGAGACAGACTTCGTACGGTTGGTTGAATGGGTGATTGAGCAGGAGGAAGTGGAAGGCGTCTTGCATGCATGTAGTCCTTTCCCGGTGAAAAACCGGGATTTCATGCGGGCTATCCGTAAAGAATTGGGTGTGCCTTTCGGATTACCCAATCCCGCGTGGTCCACTAAGATAGGTGCTTATTTGATCGGTACGGAAAGCGAACTGGTGCTCTCTGGTCGCCGCGTGGTCTCTCGTGTTTTGGAAAAAGAACAATTTGAATTCAGATTTCCGAAAATAGCCGACACTTTTCGTAATTTAGCCCTGTAATCACGCCAGCTTGAGTTTTCATCGATCATACGACGCCATCGTCATCGGCTCCGGCCCCAATGGGCTTGCTGCTGCGATTACCTTGCAGCAAGCAGGGGTGCAGGTATTGTTGCTGGAAGCCAAACCGACCATCGGTGGGGGGATGCGGACCACCGAACTCACCTTCCCCGGTTTCCACCACGACGTGTGTTCAGCCGTTCACCCCATGGGGGGGGCGTCGCCTTTCCTGCGTTCGTTGCCTTTGCACAACTTCGGCCTCGAATATATTTATCCTGAAGTACTTGCGGCCCATCCGTTCGATGACGGCACGGCAGCGGCACTTTACCCATCCCTCGATGAAACGGCAACGGGTTTGGGAGCTGATGCGGCCGCATACCGGCACCTCTTCGGGCCGTTGGTGGAAGAATGGCCCAAAATTGACGCCCACATCCTGGGGCCGATGCTGAAAATACCGAAAAACCCGCTCGCTTTAACCGCATTTGGCTTAAAGGCGCTCCAATCTGGAAAGCAGATTGCCGCACGTTTCCGTACCCGCGAAGCGAAAGGCCTGTGGGCGGGCATCGTAGCCCATAGTATGATTCCGCTGGATGCCTTCACCTCATCCGCCATTGCCTTTGTGCTCACCATCGCCGGGCACCGCGGCAGTTGGCCCATACCGAAGGGTGGCTCGCAATCCATTGCCGAGGCTATGGCGGGTTACTTCCAATCACTTGGGGGCACGATCCAAACCGATATGGAGGTCAAAACCTTGGCTGATTTACCCGATGCGAAAGCCGTCTTGTTTGACACCTCACCCAAGCAGCTTCTGCAAATCTGTGGCGATGCGTTATCCGCTCTTTACCGTTGGCAATTGAAACGCCACCGGTACGGCATGGGCGTATTCAAAGTAGATTGGGCACTGCGTGAGCCTGTCCCTTTCCAAGCCGAGGCAGCAAGGAAAGCCGGGACCGTGCACTTGGGCGGTACGTTCGATGAAATCGCCCAAGGCGAGCGTCAGGTATGGAAAGGCGGGCACCCCGAGAAACCTTTCGTGCTGTTTGCACAGCAGAGCGTATTCGATGCGTCGCGGGCACCCGCCGGGCAACACACCGGTTGGGCGTATTGCCATGTGCCGAATGGATCGGCTAGAGATATGACCGATGCGATCACAAGCCAGGTTGAACGTTTCGCGCCGGGGTTCCGGGATACCATACGCGCCACCCATATTTTCGATACCGCCCGGATGGAAGGATATAATGCCAATTACATCGGGGGTGATATCAATGGTGGGGTAGTGAATATCGCACAGCTGTTCAATCGGCCTGCACTTCGGTTTTCTCCGTATCGTACTTCTGCCAAAGGTATTTATATTTGCTCGGCGTCTACGCCGCCCGGCGGTGGGGTACATGGCATGTGCGGTCACTACGCGGCTAAGCAGGCGCTAAAAGATATTTTTTAAGCTAACTATTTTTCTTCTTATTATGTCATCATCACGTATAAAGCTCACCGAGGACTGGGCAGTCGTTTTTTTGGGATTCCTCATCATTTTATTGGCCGTAGTGGGTCTGTCAATACCTGTTCCGCAGTATAAGTGGAACGATGGCGCTGCACTGGCTTCGCTGTTTACCGCCACCAATGGCGTAAGTGTTTTTTTCCAGTTCCTATTTGCCTATGCTATCGTCATCATCGGTGCTTTCATTACCGGCAAATCCATCAGATCGCAGTTGATAGGGTTCCCATTGGTGTTTCTGCTTACCGTTGGCGCATTAATCCTTTCGGGTAATGCCTTTTTGAATGACCTGGGATTGGAAACCGTCATTTTCAGCCTATTGATCGGGTTGCTGGTAGGCAACTTATTCAAGCTGCCGCAGTGGTTCCGGGACTCACTGAATGCAGAGTTGCTTGTTAAGATAGGGTTGGTGCTGCTGGGTACGCGGGTCATTTTCTCGGACATCCTTGAGGCAGGGTCGCTGGGGCTGGTACAATCGCTCATCGTCGTCTTGTCGGTATGGTATTTTGCGTTCTGGCTATGCCGCAAGCTTAAGGTCGATGACGAGCTTACGATGATGATTTCCAGTGCCGTTTCGATTTGCGGTGTTTCGGCCGCCATCGCCACGTCGGGCGCCATCAAAGGGGATTCCAAAAAGCTTTCATACGTGGTATCAATGGTGTTGATTACCGCTATACCGATGATGATTGCCATGCCGTATATCGCCAATGCATTCGGGTTTCCCCAGGAGGTTACCGGGGCTTGGCTCGGGGGCAGTATAGATACCACCGGGGCGGTGGTCGCCTCGGGCAGCTTGGTGGGTGAACGTGCGTTGGAAATCAGCACGATTGTGAAGTTCTCGCAAAACGTATTGTTGGGTATCGCGGCACTTGCTATTTCCATCTATTGGACCTACCGGGGCACGCCCGATGGCGAATACGTGGAGAAACCGGGACTGGGGGTGATCTGGGAGCGCTTTCCCAAGTTCGTATTGGGTTTCATCGGTGCGTCGCTGTTGTTTTCCTTCGTGCTGGATGCCGCTACCGTAACAGCGGTGAACGGAGGTGTCAAGAGTATCCAGGGCCTGTGGTTCGCGCTGGCATTTACCAGTATCGGCCTCGAAACGAATTTCAAAGACCTCTTGGGGCACAACAGCATCAAGCCCTTCTATGCGTTCCTTGTTGCGCAGTTTTTCAATATCTTGATTACGCTGGCCGTAGCGTGGTGGCTGTTTGGTTAGTGACGGATTCGTGAAATCGTTACTGCGAAGTATGTATTCGCGGATTACAACGGATTGGAGGCGGTGGAGCGGGCGATAGGTTAAAGGCCCTGCAAATATGCTTCAACGGTGACAATCTTTGTCTGTCTATATTGGCCCAAAACCAGCAAATCATTATCGCCGGTTATCAAATGGGTTGCACGGCCATCTTCGGCCAATGCCAGCAAAAAATTGTCTTTATCATCTCTGCAATCACTCGCCTCACTAACGACATTTATCGGTTCAGCCCTCAAGCTTAGTTGATGCAATAAGGAGGAAACGTCTTCGGGATGGAAATACTTCTTGAACTTCGGGCGCTGAGTCACTTCAACAAGTTCATCTAATAATTCTTGAGAAAACAGAAGGACAATCTCTTTCTTCACTAGGATCGTGTCCAGTTTTCTCAATCCTTTCGAGAGGAGATAACTTATCCAGAGGTTAGTGTCAATGATTATTCGATGCCTTCTTTTTGGCATAACGTTGAGATCTTACCAATTCAACCTCTTTGGTTATTTCCGCTAAGCTTGGCGCGTCATCGGCAGCGGTTGACCGAAATTTATCCACCAACTTTTGAAAACTATCGTTACGAATGGGCTTAATTGCTATCAAGCCTAGTGCTGCCAGATCTTTCAGCAGCTTGCTCGCTTTAGGATTCAATATATCTACTTGCAGCGTCTCCATGATGCCAAAGATAATCTTTTTTCCATAAAAAGCTGCCCTCGGATTGGCGACCAAAGCACACGTACGTTAATCGAAGGCGAGGTAGGGCGTGTATCCCGTTTTTTGTATCAGTGCTTGGCCTTGGGCAGATTGGATCCAGGCAATTAGTTTTTCGGTATTAGCAGAAGGGTGCCGGTTGGTTACCACATAGAATGGTGCGGTAAGCGGATAGCTTCCGTCTTCAATTGCCTCCCGATCCGGATAGACCCCATTAACACGTAAAAGCCGGATTCGGTTGTTTTGAACCATGTCGGTCGCATAGAAGCGAAACGTAAACCCCAGCGCGCGGTGGTAATTGCGGTAGGTGGCTACGGTATGGACCATTCCGCCCATGCCCGCTGGGGTTTGGTCCATGGGTGCTTCGCTTAGCTCGGCGTCACCCATCATGCGGATAAGGGCCGTTTGGCTACCGCTCCCTTTGGGGCGTTGGTAAGCGATGATGCGCGACCATGGGCCTCCAGCGGTTCGCCAATTTCCGATTTCGCCCGAATAGATGCCTTTCAATTGTTCGATGCTCAGGTTGTCGACGTTGTTTTCTTTGTGGGTAAAAAACACAAAAGCTTCCTTGCCGATGGGGTGAAATGTGAACGCCGTGCCTTGGGATTTTGCATAGGTGAGCTGTTCGGCGGAGGGGTCCGCTACAAAAATGACATCGGCTTCACCTTCCGCCAGTGCCTTGTAAGCATCAATGGTTTTGCTGCATCGGATGTATCCCGTGTGGGGAGGATAGTCTCCCCGCGGATAAACAGCTTCGGCAAATGCCGCATAGACCGGATAAAGGGCCGTTGCGCCATCCATAACCGGTAGGTCGTTTTCCAATTTCAGTGTCGCCGGATAATCCAGTTTTGCAACCTTTGACGAGTCGCTGAATGGCCTGTAAACGGAAAGGTCGACCTCCCGCTGGTGTACCAACGGTATGCTGTTCACATAAGCCTGGCGCCATTCATAACCCGCGGTAGCCAGTAGACAGGCCACCGCCACCATGCTCACACCGCTAAACAACCAACGCAGCGAAATACGGTTGACAAGGTAGACGCCGGTTACCGCTGCCAAGGCCAGTGCCGCTATGACCGACATGCCGGCATAATAGGGAAGCCCGCTGAAGGCAAAGACCACCCACAAAAAGAGGCCGGCAACGAGCGCCAGTATGATGAACAATAGGCTGAAAATAATTCGGAGAGTTGTCATCTTATCGCTATAACATCCGCGAGCGGTTATTCATCTGCGAAGTCCACTTTGCTGTTCACGGTGAACATACGAAACTACAAAAAAGGATCGCTAAATCTACCATCTATGATAAACTTTCGACTTGCTTAAACGGGTTTAAGTTTTTGTTTTTTCTTGTTGGACGCCTGGCGCGAAAACGATCTTTTCACCGAAGAAGAGCGCATTTGGCATGTTTGCAGGGATTTGTCCGTAAGGTAATTATTCAGTAAGTTTGCTCTTATGGGAAACGCGGTACAAAGCAAAGACGCGATCTTTTCATTGCTTCAGATGAATCGAAGTAAGATTGATATGCAAGACTTGATCACTATTTTCACCGGTGAGAATATTGATGCTAAAACCTTAAGAAAATCTGCATGGTGACGCAAAAAATAATCTGCGACACAGATGTCCTTATTGAGTTCTTTGATGAGAATAAAACACGTCATTCCGAAACTGCTGGTGCCATAGAAAAAATTGGGATAAATAATATGTTGATTTCAGCCATCAGTAAAATGGAGCTGATTAAGGGAACTCGCCATAAGGAACATAGCCAACAGGTTGGCAATTCCCGACGCTTTGATAGCCGCTACTTCTCTTGAAACCGGACTAAACTTTTCACCTACAATGTAAGGGATTTCAAGTTTATAAAAGGTCTGAACCTGTATAATTCCAAATAATCTTTAACTCAAATATTCAAATAACCCACCTACGCACATTTTCTTCCTAAAACACGCACTTTTTATACCTTTTAATGTCTACTAAATCAGTATACTTTTGTTGCGATTAGCAATTAAAAGTAATTCAAATGATATTGAAATCTTTACGTATTCATTTAAAGGCAATTGGGACGATTGCCCTGACGAGCTTCGGAATAACTGTATTTACGCTGCTTCGTGCCCAAGAAACCCAACCGCTGATCAATGCCACTTTTGAGGGCGTTGTACAAGATGCGGCTACGCAAGAGCCCCTAGTGGGAGCCACTATTCAGTTGGCAGGTGTCACACACAGTACCAAAACAGATAGGCAGGGGCATTTCCGGTTTGTGACCGGACAGAAGTTGCCGATCACTGTCATTGTCTCTTATTTGGGTTATAATACCAAGGAGGTGGTGGTAAACGAGGCCAACGTAATCATCGGATTGGAACGGCATGCGACTGGCTTGGGCGAGGTGGTGGTCACTTCGCGGCGCCGCCGGGAATTGCTGCAGCATGTACCGATACCGGTATCGGTAGTGAGCGGTGCACTCGCCGAAGAGAGCGGGGCATTTAACGTAAACCGGCTGAAAGAGCTGGTGCCTACTGTGCAGTTGTATTCTTCCAATCCCCGTAATACAGGGTTAAGTATCCGTGGCTTAGGCACTACGTTTGGGCTTACCAACGATGGTATCGATCCAGGGGTTGGATTTTATGTGGACGGCGTTTACTACGCACGGACGGCGGCTACCACCCTCGACTTCATTGATGTGGAGCAAATCGAGGTGCTACGTGGCCCACAGGGCACCCTATTCGGCAAGAATACCGTAGCTGGTGCATTTAACGTCACCACCCGTAAACCCTCGTTTGTACCGGAAGGCAGGGCTGAACTGAGTTACGGGAATTATGGATACATCCAAGCAAAGGCTTCTGTGAGCGGTCCGCTGACCGATCACCTAGCTGCACGCCTGTCATTCAGTGGCACACAACGCGACGGCGTGCTTTACAACGTAGCTACGCAGCAGCGGTTGAATGATCTGAACAACCTCGGGGTGCGCGGCCAGCTCCTGTATGCGCCGTCCGAAAATTGGCAGGTATTGGTAACCGGCGATGCCTCCCGTCAGCGCCCCGTAGGGTATGCGCAGGTTATTGCCGGTGTGGCACCGACACAGCGGCCGGCGTATCGGCAGTTTGAGCAGATCATCGCCGACTTGGGATATGAATTGCCGAGCCGAGACCCGTTCGACCGCTTAATAGACCACGATACGCCTTGGCAATCGGGCCAGGACCTGGGCGGTATATCGGCCAATGTGGATGTAAAGCTGGGACCAGGTGTACTCACGGCGACCACCGCTTGGCGGTATTGGAACTGGATGCCATCGAACGACCGTGATTTTACTGGGTTGCAGGGGCTAGCTTTGTCGCAGGCCCCATCGCGCCATGAACAGTGGTCGCAAGAGGTACGCTGGGCGGGCGACCTATCGCCGAAGGTAAGTGCTGTGGTTGGTCTTTTTGCATTCGGACAGTCGCTTCACGCCGATTCTGCTCATACGGAAGAATCGGGTAGGGACCAATGGCGCTTTTCGCAGAATTCGGAGAGCGAATTGTGGCAGACACCTGGACTATTGGAAGGCTATGGCATAAAAACATACCCCAGCTTGGAGACATTCAGCGGGGCGGTGTTTGCTCAGGTCGACTGGAAAATCACGCCGACCCTACGCTTGTTGCCGGGTATCCGGTTCAATTACGATAAGAAGGCAGTTGATTTCCGCCGGGAAACCTATGGAGGTTTACAGACCGATGACCCCGAGTTACTCGCTATTAAAAACGCGGTTTACTCGGCGCAAGCTTTCGAGGCTGATATCGACGATACCGATGTGTCCGGGCAGGTTACCATTGCTTACGAACCGTCACACAAGGTAAATACATTCGCCACATTCTCTACCGGGTTTCGGCCGGTCGGATTGAACTTGGGTGGGCTGCCCCGCGAAAATGGGCAAAATATGCTGGAGCTCGCCGTGATTAAGCCCGAGCGCGTTAGGCATTATGAAGTGGGCGTGAAAGCACAGCCTATACGCAATGTTTCCTTGGGATTGATTGTGTATAATACCGAGGTAAAAGATTACCAGGCCCAGGTACAGTCGGCAGATTTATCCGTAAACCGCGGGTACCTCGCCAATGCGGAGCACATCCGGGTCAATGGGCTTGAAGTGGACGCCAACGCGAGGCTCGGCTCCTTTTTCTCGGTGTATGCTTCGCTAGCGTATACCAATGGCAAGTATGTGAAGTTTACCAATGCACCCCCGCCGTTGGAAGAAACCGGTGGGCCAACATTTAAAGATATCTCGGGTGGAGAATTGCCCGGTATTTCCGAATGGGCCGCGTCGTTCGGTGGCGAGGCGCTGACCAAAACCACCAATTTATTTGGGCAGGAGGGCGAATTTGTTTTCGCATTGGACGGTTTTTACCGTTCATCATTTTCTTCAAACCCGTCCCCGTCAACATACCTGGTTGTAGATGGTTACACACTGATTAATGGGCGGGTCGGGTTCCGTGCGGCCCAAGGGGTTTCCCTTTTCGTTTGGGGCCGCAATCTTTTCGATACGGACTACTTCGAGCAGCTACTGCCGGCAGGTGGCAATGCCGGGCACTACGCCGGCGTATTGGGCGATCCGCGTACATACGGCGTTACGTTGCGGTACGCGTTTTAATGAGGCAGCCTGCACATTGAAAAAAATATCTATTAAATTAGTAGTCTTTTTATAAAAAGTAATACCTTTACCTCCCGAAAGGGAAAAACAGCTTGGAGCGGTGTTATTTTGGAGTCTAAAAGTACGACGATGGGGCAGACAGCTATTCTGGTAAAAGTCAAACGCTTGCGAAAAGAGCGCGGGTTGTCGCAAGCCGAAATGGCGGATGCCTTACATATCGCATTGAAGACCTACCAAAATATCGAAGGTGGGATTACACGGATTGACATCGATCGGCTGGGTCAGATCGCGAACGTATTAGACGTAAAACTGCATGAATTGGTGGGTGACGAAAAGGCGCCACACGAAGATATCGAGCGTTTTATCATGGAAGAGAAAGCATTATACCATAAAATAATCCACGACAAAGAAGCTTACATTGCACAGTTGGAAGACAGCATTCGCTTTTACCGTGAAATGCTTAAGGAAGGAAGGGCTTTTTGAGTTATAAAATGCGTAACCTTGTGGGATTGTTAATTGTGGCACCGTTTAATGGTTAACCAATGATTCGCCCGAAATCCAAGTTGCCACATACTGGCACGTCAATATTTACGCAAATGTCCCACCTAGCCGCCCAGTATGGAGCGATTAACCTCTCGCAGGGTTTCCCGGATTTTGATTGTTCGCCGCGGCTTATCGACTTGGTAGAACGTTATATGCGGGCCGGGCATAACCAATACGCGCCAATGGCAGGTGTGGCCATGCTTCGTGAGCGCATCGGTGCTAAAGTGGAAGTGACCACAGGTGTCTGTTATGATCCGGAGACCGAAATCACCGTGACCGCTGGCGCCACCCAAGCACTGTTCACGGCTATGGCAGCGCTTATCCGGCCCGGCGATGAAGTGATTTTATTCGAACCGGCCTATGATGCGTATGCGCCTGCCGTGCGGCTATTCGGAGGCGTGCCCAAGCCGGTCACCCTGCTGGCACCCGATTTTGCCATCAACTGGCAAACTGTGGCACAGCTGATGAATGATAAGACCCGATTGATTGTTATCAATTCACCGAACAACCCCACTGCAAGGGTATTTAGTGATACTGATTACCGCGAACTTTCGCGTCTTCTTGTTGATCGGGATTGCTATCTATTGAGCGATGAAGTTTATGAACACGTAGTATTCGATGGTACAAGACATTGCAGCGCTGCGCAGTATCCCGAATTGCGCGAGCGTGCTTTTGTAGTTGCTTCTTTCGGTAAATGCTATCACATCACCGGATGGAAGATCGGTTACTGTTTCGCACCCCGTCGGCTGACGGAGGAATTCCGCAAGGTGCATCAATTCAATGTATTCAGCGTGAATACACCCATCCAATACGCGTTGGCCGATTTTCTGGATAGGCCAGAAGAATACCTTGGGCTTGCTGCATTTTTCCAAGCGAAACGCGACCTGCTATTGCGTGGGCTTGCGGGTACGCCATTTGCGCCTTTACCTTGCCAAGGGACCTACTTTCTGTTGGCGGATTATTCGGCCATCAGTGACCAGCCCGAGCAGACCTTCTGCCAGTGGCTTACCCAGCAACATGGCGTGGCTACCATACCCGTAGCCGCATTTTACACCGATTCAATCAATCAAAGGTTAATCAGGATCTGCTTTGCAAAACGCGAGGAAACATTAGAAAAGGCAATAGAACGCCTCATGGCCGTCAAAACGTCATGAAGCATCCCTGCTGTATTAACCGACCTTTCGCACCCCGGTGGTAGCACCACCTTCCAGCGTAAGGTTCACGGGCTTGTTCTGTTCCCACGCACCCCGGGTAAAATCGGGTATATCCAGTGAGTGCGAGCGCCTTCCCACTGACTGTTCGCTTAGCGGGATTATGGAGCTCCACGCCACGGAGTCGTAGACGTCTATATCCAGCGGCAACCCGTTGCGCAGGCAATCAATCAGCCGCCAGTCCATGATGAAGTCCATACCGCCGTGGCCACCCACCTGCTTGGCCGCTTCGCCCACATGTTTGATAAGCGCTGGTGTATACTTATCGTAAAGCTCTTGCAGTTCCTCGTCTTTTACCCAATCATGGCCAAACGCAATGCGCTCGGGAGAGGGCCATTTGGAGGCCACGCCCTTGGTGCCGCTGACCAGGTGTATGCGCGAGTAAGGCCGGGGTGAGGTCACATCGTGCTGTATCATCATGGTCTTACCCTTTGTGGTGTGTATGAGTGTGGTGTTCATGTTGCCGCGGTAAGTGCGTCCCGCAAACGGCTCGAAAAACGGATCATCCTTGGCCTTCGCTGCGGCCGTATCCGCCATCATGAAGTCGTTGGTAGACATCGATACGAGGTAGTCCATCTTGTCGCCGCGGTTGATGTCCAGACACTGGGCGATGGGCCCTAGGCCATGCATGGGATAGAGATTTCCATTATGCGTAGCGTTCATCCGCAGCCGCCACATGTCCGCATAGCCATCCTTGTTGAAATTGAGGTCGAGCAGGTCGTGGATATAGGCGCCTTCGGCGTGTATGATTTCACCGAATAAACCGTTGCGCGCCATATTGAGTGTCAGCATTTCGAAGAAGTCGTAACAACAATTCTCCAGCATCATGCAGTGTTTTTTTGTCCGCTCTGAAGTTTCGACCAGCTCCCAGCATTCATCCAGTGTAAGGGCAATGGGTATCTCGCTTGCTGCGTGCTTGCCATGCTCCATCGCAAATACCGCCATCGGGGTATGCAGGTCCCATGGCGTACAGATGTAAACGAGGTCCAGTTCCTCGTTGGCCACCATGTCCTTCCAACCGTCCTCACCCGAATACTCTTTCGCTTTGGGTAGGCCGGCGTCCTCGAGGATACGCTGGGCTTTGGATGCCCTGGCCGGATACTTGTCGCATAGGGCCTTGATTTCTACGCCTTCGATACGCGACATGCGGTTTACGGCACCGGGACCACGCTGGCCTAAGCCGATAAATCCGATGCGGACTTTATCGATTTTGGGTGCGGCGTAACCACTCATGTTGAAGCGCTGCGGGCGCGCAGGTTGAGCGTTGAGCATCCAATCATTGCCGGCGTTGCGCGCTTCACGTGCCACGGCGGGCAACGTAGCCACGGCTCCCGAAAGGAGGGTGGCGCTTCTCAAGAAATTTCTACGGTTGTACTTCATATTTAGTGTTTTGGGGTCAGCACCCACGTGTCGCACCTCGTTTGTTTAACAATAATAGCATAGTTTACCGAGTTATCAAAATATTAATATAACGCAACCGTTTGTGTGAGTTTTCAGTTACGCTCAGTCGCTAAGGGCGCTAATAAGTACTTTCGGCTTAGGCAGGCCCATAGCCTTTATCTCCGCTTTACATTGGTCAACCATCTCCTGTGTCATGCGGTAATGGTAATTTCCATAATCCTCGTAATCAAAATCGCCTACGTAGAAAAAGCCATACTGATCAAAGAAATCCGTCAAATCGACGTTCCCCACTTTACAGGCTGTTTTGACGAAGTTGAGCTGGTGAGGGGCGGGATTGTCTCCGCGATCGCCCCACCCTCCCCGCCGCCGTGGCCGCTGGTCCTCGGCTCCTTGTATTCGGAAGGCTTCGAACAAATCGGGGTAAAAGTCGGGATTTTCGCCAGCGCCCGAAAAATACAATTGCAATTGCCAGAACGGAACCAGCCGGTTGAAAACGTCCTCGTCTTGTAAGTAGCTAATTTTCCCTTCGATAATACTTTCGCGGGCTTTTTGGTAATTCCCTTGCTCGGAAATCCGGCTTTTATTGCCGAACGACGTCGTTACATACAACGAAAAGACATTGTTGCTCACCTCACCCAGACCGCCCCAATTAAAGGCCGGCCGCAGCTGGTGCACGTGGCCTACTTCATGGCTGAATCCCCAACAGGGGTCGCCCGAAATTACCCGGTCGGGGTCTACCACTAATGGCATTGCATTGCCGGGGTCCGTGCCCATATAAGCGACCCCATCGCCATCCCGAAACATGTAATAGTTATAATTTACCCGTGCCAGGATTCTGTTTTTCGGAACTTTGTCATACTTGACCAATCCCATGAGCCGGTGCTGCCGATAAACCAATGAATCGTAGTTGCTGATTAATTCGACTCCCCTTCCGTATGCATGCGTTTTACAATCGGCCGCCGGGTAAGCGACTTGAATATGCTGTCCCCTCGCATCAATGATTGGATAGACGGCATGGTCGATGAGCTTATTCCAGTCGGTGTCGTCATTTACTTCCACATCGAAGTAGCCGTTTACCTGGGCTGCTGGGAAATGCACCTGTATGGGGTTCTCGTTTTCAGGTGTATCCGAAAAATAGTCAATATAGGCCAATCCATCGAAATCTTTTACATCAATGATGTTTACGCCGTTGTGCAGCCGGATTTCTTGGCGCACAATACCCCAGCCCGCGGGGTCTCTGGTAGGCTCAATGCCGTCAGGCGCACGCCGGTTCCAGTTGGGGATGAGCAGATTTACCGTTTGATCTTGGGTGATGCCATCTACAAGTACCACGTGCTTGCCCATCGGTAAATAAATGCCGGTCATGTTTTCGTATTTGCTGTACCCATCGCCAATCAGGAGATGGTGGCCCAATGTAGCCGGTGTCAAGCAAGCGTCGTAGGTTGCATAGCGATATTTGGCATCATACCGGCCCTCAAGGAGCTGTTGGGCCGTTTCTTTCAATTGGCTGTTCTGTATTCTTTCAATATCACGTTTTTTGGTTCCCTTCTTCAGCGCGTGTGCCAACGGGTTTTCAAAGAACGATAGGTCGGCGTATATTTCTGCAAGTTCGCCGGCAGACTGTGCCCGGACGTGAAATAACGTCGACGTTAGAAATAGTAACAGTACTAATTTTATGGTTCTCATTTAGATACCTGATTAAATTATTTATGAGTATGCGTTTCCGTCGGCACAAATGAGCTCGTTACGCTCGTTTGTCCTTTATCAGTGATGATGTTTAATGGTAATAAAACTTGCATAGCTTATTTTAACGCAGCGGCTTAGCACATAAACCCCAAGCATAATTAATGTAAATTTTTGACAAATTGAAATGATGAGGCAACGCAACCGTTTGCTTAATTTGTACCCCAAGGCATTGACAATCGTTTGTGTATATGGCTGACGTTTGTTTTGTATTTTGCAAATCGATATTCCGTTAACTATTCACCAGTTAGCAAACGCGTTGTGATCCCCAAGAATTGTTCAATCAGTATGATGTGCGCCTTAGCGTTTTCGCCAACAATACGCGGGGGAGGTGAACAGGCGGAGGTCATGGACGAGCTGAATAAACACATAGGGGCTGAAGTGAGGGTGCGCATACGATTGCGTAGCCCAATACGCACGCGCCAGTAAATATTTCCCCGAAAACTTGCTGTATTAATGGCATTAATACCTATTTTTGCTTCTCACCTTTTACGTAATTCCTATAATGGCAAGACTAAATTTACTGGAAGAGACACGCTTCGAGAAAGTACCCGTGAGTGTTTGCTCCGACCCCACCGCGGCCTCCTTGGCGGTGGCGAAACGTATCGCGGACCTGATTCGCGGCAAGAAAGAAAGAGGTGAGCAGGCTATTCTTGGCTTAGCTACAGGCGCAACCCCCGTGAAAGTATACCAGGAGCTGGTTCGTCTGCACCGGGAGGAAGGACTCAGCTTCCAAAACGTGGTCACCTTCAACCTCGATGAATACTATCCCATGTTGCCCGATTCGGAGCAGAGTTATGTGACGTTTATGAACAGGCATCTTTTTGACCATGTAGACATCGAGCGGGCCAACGTGCATATCCCCGATGGTACATTGTCGATGGAAGATATCCATGACTACTGCTTAGCCTACGAACAGAAAATAACTGCATTGGGCGGATTGGATCTACAGCTACTCGGCATCGGCCGTACCGGCCACATCGGCTTCAACGAGCCCGGATCCGCGCCAAATTCCGGCACGCGGTTGGTTACGCTCGACGACCTTACGCGGCGAGATGCCTCGCGTGACTTCGGTGGTAAGGAGAATGTACCTACGAAGGCCATCACCATGGGCATCGGTACCATCTTCAAAGCCCGCGAGATCATTCTCATGGCGTGGAACCAGAAAAAAGCAGAGATCGTGAAGAAAGCCGTCGAAGGCGAGCTTTCGTCCGATGTGCCGGCCACTTACCTGCAACTGTCAGACAGCGTGGAGTTCGTGCTCGACCAAGACGCTGCATCCTTGCTGACCCGATTTGATACGCCGTGGCTGGTGAAGGATTGCGTGTGGGACCGCAAAACCATCAAGAAAGCCGTGGTCTGGCTCTCGCAAACGCTTAATAAGCCGGTACTTAAGCTTACCGAAGACGACTATAACACCAACGGTATGGCTCAATTGGCTACCGAGAAGGGGCCTGTGTACCACATCAATATCGACATTTTCAATCAGCTGCAGCACACCATTACTGGATGGCCAGGCGGCAAACCCAATGCCGACGATAGCCAGCGCCCGGAGCGCCGCGACCCGGCGAAGAAACGGTCGATCATTTTCTCGCCGCATCCCGATGACGATGTGATCTCCATGGGCGGTACGTTTATCCGACTGGCCGACCAAGGGCACGACGTGCATGTGGCGTACCAGACGTCCGGCAACACGGCCGTTTGGGATGACGATGCCCTCCGTTTCATCGAGTTTGCTACCGACTTTGCCAAATCGCAGGGCATCGATACGCAGAAATTGGAAGTGCTCTACCGCGATGCGCGCCAGTTTATTGCCGACAAGAAGCCCAACCAAATGGATACGGCCGAGTTGCTCACCGTGAAAGGGCTTATCCGCAAGGGTGAGGCCATCGCCGGTGCACGCTTTGCCGGGTTGCCCGATGAAAACATCCATTTCCAGAACCTGCCTTTCTACGACCGCGGCAAGTACAGTAAAGAACTCGATTTCGAAGACGATATCGTGGCTACCATGGAACTGCTTCAGCAAGTCAAGCCCCATCAGATTTTTGCTGCCGGCGACTTTGCCGATCCGCACGGTACACATAAGGTGTGTTTCGATATCATCCACCAGGCGATGACGCGCCTCCGCAAAACCGAAGCGTGGGCAACCGATTGCTGGCTATGGCTTTACCGCGGTGCTTGGCATGAATTTGAAATCCACGAGATCGAAATGGCTGTACCACTCTCACCGCAGGAGGTGCTGCGCAAACGGCACGCGATATTCAAGCACCAATCGCAGAAAGACCTCCCGGTGTTTCCGGGGGATGATGCGCGCGAGTTCTGGGTGCGCGCCGAAGAGCGCACACGCGAAACCGCAAAACTGTACGACCGCTTGGGAATGGCCGAATATGAGGCCATCGAAGCATTCGTGCGTTGGAAATTTGAAGAAGAATAAAAATCGTTGCCCATGGCCGAAGCCATGGGCAACTAACTAATTGCTTTTCCGCCCGGAAAATCCACCGATGCCCTTAAACCCGGTACGCCCGCTACCGGTTGGCAACCTTCATCTTTAGCAACATTCGTGTTACAAATGAAAAAATCAATCCATCGATTGAATGGTGTTGAAAACACGGATTTCTGGCTATGTTAACGGGCGTTTTTAATTTCTTAACACCCTCCTCAATTAAACTTAATAAATTAGACTTTACCATTCTGTGCTACAAAACAAACTAAAAACACAGATTGATTCTACTTATCGCCCGTCGTTAGACGGCTTCATTACCAATTAATACAAAAGGAGGAAGTTATGATGATTATTTATCGAAAACGCTTCGACGAGTCGACAGTGAAGCGTCTGGTGTTGTTAACCGCCACACTATTTCTGCTATTCCCCATCCTGGCATCGGCGCAGCAAGAACTTACCGTACGCGGCCGAGTCACGGAATCGGGTGGCGACATGGGGATTGCTGACGTAACCGTGCAGGTAAAGGGAACCGACCATGCCGGGCGCACCGATGAGAACGGTGCCTATGTATTGCAAAACGTCCCGCCAGATGCGATTCTCGTCTTTTCATCCGTGGGGTATAATTCGTTGGAAGTAGCCGTCCAGAATCGTGAAAATGTAGACGCTGCCCTTACGGTGGCTGTGGCCGATTTGGATGAGGTGGTGGTAGTGGGTTATGGCACCATGCGGAAACGTGACCTTACCGGTGCGGTTTCACAATTGAATGCCGCGAAAATCGAAAATGAAGCACCTACCCAACTTACCGACGCACTTCGTGGAAATATCGCGGGTCTGAACGTGGGGTTCAGCGCCCGGGCGAAAGGTGGTGGAAGCTTACAGATCCGCGGACGGACTTCGCTCAACGCCGGCACGAGCCCGCTCATCGTGCTCGATGGTGCCATATATGCAGGGGCATGGGAGGATATCAATCCGTCCGATATTGAATCGGTAGACGTGTTAAAAGATGCGAGCGCCGCTGCGGTCTTTGGTGCCAAGTCTGCATCGGGAGTCATCCTTGTTACCACTAAAAAGGGAAAAGAAGGTAAGCCACTCATCAATTATAATAGCACGTTCGGCCTGGCCTCCATGGCCATTCATGAAAAGGTGTATGAAGGGCAGGCATTTGTGGATTGGAGGTCTGATGTATTCAAAAGCATCAATGCCAATGCTGAGCCTTATCGTTTTGACGATCCGAGGAATCTTCCGCCGGATGTCAGTGTGGAAGAGTGGATGGCCTACGACGGTTCGACCGGTGACCCCGTGCGCACCTGGCTACGGCGGCTTAATCTCCAACCAAATGAAGTGGATAACTATATGGAAGGCCGGAGCGTCAACTGGTACGACCAAGTATTTCAGCATGGTTTTCGCCAAGACCATAACCTCAGCGTGTCTGGAAAAAATAAGGATGTCGCTTATTATCTAGGGGCGGGTTATCTCGACAACGAGGGGATTATCACGGGTGACCGGTTCAAGACGTTGCGTACCCGTGCTAACATCGAAGCGAATATCACGGATTATCTTGCCGTAGGGATGAATTTGCAGGCGACATCGCGCAATGAAAGTGCGATTGCCCACGATTGGGCACAAATCCAGAACCTCTCGCCGTGGGGTACCCAATACGATGAAGATGGTCAACTCACGTGGCGACCGAATAACGAAGCGTCTGGCGGTGTCAATCCCGGATATGCGGCCTTCCATACCAGTCGCCTAGACCGGACCAATACGTTGAACGGTACAATTTTTGGCCGACTGAAGCTGCCGTTTGGCATTACGTTTACCACCAACTTTACGCCGCAGTTGCGTCTCTACGAGCGGTATAATCACGAAAAGTCCAGCCATGCGGAATGGGCCGCCTTTGGGGGCCGCGCATCGCGGCGGCAGCAAGAAACCTACTATTGGCAAATCGACAACATCCTGAAATGGGAAAAAGAATTTGCCGATATACACCGCTTCGATGTGACTTTACTGGCCAATGCGGAGAAGTTCCAACGGTGGGACAATACCATGACCAATGAAAATTTCGAGCCGAATGACGATCGGGGCTTCCACGGTATTGACGGCGGGATTAAACCCGTACTCAGCAGCAATGATACCTACAGCACCGGTGACGCGCTGATGGCGCGATTGGTGTATTCATTAAAAAACCGCTACATTTTGACCGGTACGTATCGTCGCGACGGGTATTCGGCATTCGGGCAAAGGCACCCCCGAGCCAACTTCGGCTCCCTCGCCCTGGGCTGGACATTTACCGAAGAACCGTTCTTTAATAGCGACTGGTTTAATTTTGGTAAGCTCAGGCTGTCATGGGGAAGTAACGGTAACCGCGACGTGGGGGATGACCGCGACATGTATATTGCCCTGTCAGACTTAACCACCGGGAAATACCTATATGTACTGCCGGATGGTACCGTCATCCAGGCCAGTCAGCTTTGGGTAAACCGCATGCAGAATCCGAATTTCCGATGGGAGCGCAATACATCCTATAATCTGGGGCTTGACTTTGGCTTGTTCAACAATCGGATTGATGGAAACCTGGAATTCTATCAGATGAATTCGACCGACCTGCTGGTGCTGCGCAGCTTGCCAAACGTTTCCGGATTCGATAATGTGATGGACAACCTCGGCGAAGTGCGGAACCGGGGCTTCGAAATAACCCTGAATTCGCTTAACATCGACCGGCAAAATTTCTCTTGGCGGAGCACCGTGCTGTTTCAGATAAACCGGAATGAGATTCAACACATCTATCGAAATTATGGCGAGGATGGCAGGGAACTCGATGATGTGCAGAACCGCTGGTTCATTGGTCATGCCATCGATGCCATATGGGACTGGAAAGCGTTGGGCGTTTACCAGTTGGGCCAAGAGGAAATAGCCGACCGCTATGGATTGCGTCCCGGAGATTATCACCTGGAAGATGTCAACGACGACGGGCTTTACAGCAATGAAGACCGGCAGTTCTTGGGTTTCACCGAGCCTCGTTTCCGTTGGTCATTCCGCAATGAGTTCAGGTTTCTCGAGCATTTTAGTGCGTCGATATCGATGTATTCCTTATGGGGGCATCAATCCAGTTATAATTGGGTGAAGAGCCGCAACGGATTCCCGGATCGGATGAATAGTTATGTGAACCCGTACTGGACGCCCGAGAATCAGTCGACCGAATGGGCACGGATTAACTCCAACGAGGGCAGTGCCACCGGTTTTAATGTCTATCGTAAACGCTCTTTCATCCGTATAGACAACGTGTCACTAGCCTATAATGTTCCCAACACCCTGCTAAGCCGGTATCGTATCCAGGGACTCCGATTGTTTGCCAACGTACGCAACGCAGCCATGTGGGCGCCCGATTGGGAGTTTTGGGATCCTGAATGGGATCCGGACCAAGGCGTAGGCCCTACTCCCCGATTTTTCAACATTGGCGTAGACTTGACACTATAATCGATTAGCTGGAAAATTAACTATGAATGTCATGAAAACAATAATAAATAAGAGCATATATGTCGCCCTCGTTGCCCTGGTAATCGCCGGCTGCAAGCGTGAGTTTTTAGCACCCAAACCTCTTTCTATCTATACGCCCGACGAGACGTTCCAAACGGCGGATGCGTTGTGGGCCACCCTGGTGGCGTGCGAGAAGAATTTGAGGTACGAATATGTAGGGGATGCCGCCCCCTTGATTTCCGAACTGATTTTCTCGGAAGTAGCCGTGGAGGGGACTACCGATAAACCGGGCCCGGCACAGGATTTGAACCAGGCCATCACACCTGACGCGGAATTGAACCATACTGACTATAACAAGATCGGTTGGTACTGGCTGGAAGGTTATCGCGGCATCCGGTACGCCAATACGGCCATCCAATATATCGATGTGCCGCAGGATTACGCCTCAGAAGAGGAGAAAAACCACCTGTTGGGAGCTGCTTATTTCCACCGGGCGCTGCGCTATTATCGATTGGTGCACCAATTCGGTGACGTGCCAGCCGTTTTCTTTATGCCAACGGAGCCTAAACTCGATTTTTACAGTACAAAACGGGAAGTCATCTTGCAACGCTTAAAAGAAGACTTGGAGTTTGCGCAGGAATGGGTGCCTGACGATGTGAACAAAGGGCAAGTAACCAAAGGTGCAGTAAGCCATTTGCTAACCAAGGTTAACCTGGCACTGGGTTTATTTGATGACGCCATTCAGTCGGCCAATAATGTGATTGACGGAGGTAGGTATAAACTGATGACCCAACGGTTCGGGGTAGATCAAAACGACCCCGAGCGCAATGTGATCTGGGATTTGCACCGACCGGAAAATAAATCGTTAGCCTCGAATACAGAAGCCCTGATGTTGGTCATTGATAAGGTTAATATGGACGGTAACCACGACGGGGGTATCCAATTGATGCGTAATGCGGTGCCGTATTGGCATGCAGCGGGAATCATCACACCTACCGGGAGCCGGGGGACTTCCGATTTAGCGACCGCGGAAATACCGCTGGTGGCGCAGGTGGGCCGCGGTATTGGTCGCCTGCGGCCAACCTGGTACAGCCAGCAAGGCATATGGGGTGACGATGGGGATCTTCGCCACGCACCCGGCAATTGGATGGATATGGAAGATTTGGTCTATAATGCGCCGGCATTGAAGGAGGACAATGACCCGTACTATGGTAAGCACCTGCAGCTCCGGAATGACCAAGGCACGATATTGTCCAACGATACCATCCGGCAGTGGTTTAGTTGGCCGCACTACAAGTTGTTTATTGAAGATCCAACCCGGGTGCAACCTGCGGGCGGCAATACCGATTGGTATGTATTCCGGTTGGCCGACACGTACCTGTTGCGGGCGGAAGCCTACGTATGGAAAGGCGATTTGCCGAGCGCGGCTGCCGACATCCATGCTGTCCGCGCGCGAGCGAATGCAGGGCCCATTGATGCCGCTGACGTGAATATGGGGACGGTACTGGATGAACGTGCGCGGGAGTTGTACTATGAAGAACCCCGCAAAACCGAGCTTACGCGCATCGCTTATATTTATGCGCAAACGGGTATCGCGGCAGATAACGGGAAGACCTACAGCTTGACCAACTTTTCCGATGACAATTTCATGTATGACCGTGTTATCGCTAAAAGTGATTTCTATAATAAGGGCGTTATGACAAATTTTGGCACAACTTACCGTATGAGCCCCTATCATGTACTGTGGCCCATTCCAATCAGCGCGATCAATGGTAATCCCGAAGGTGTCATTAATCAGAATAAAGGGTATATTGGCTATGAAAAGAATGTGGAACCGCTTGACCACGTGCTTGAAGAGCAGGGTGCCCAAGAGTAGGTAAAATTGATTTCTAAAAATAATTGTATAATAAAAAACAAATGCTGATATTTGCAAACCCTTTGCAAAAAGGCGTTTAATAATATATAACAGCATACCATCATGTCAAGAGTTTGTGATTTAACAGGAAAAGGTGCGATGAATGGGTACAACGTTTCCAATTCAAATGCGAAGACGAAGCGTAAGTTTTACCCTAACCTGCAGACCAAGCGGTTCTTCATTCCTGAAGAAAACCGTTGGATTACCCTGAAAGTATCCACCTCGGCGATAAAGACCATCAACAAAAACGGCATCACTGCCGTGATCAACAAGTTTATCAAGAAGGGATACGTCTAAAGAACCATCCGCACCGGTAGGGCGGGCGATAATACAACGAAGCAATGGCAAAAAAAGGAAATAGGGTACAGGTCATTCTGGAATGTACTGAACACAAAGAAAGCGGTCAACCGGGGATGTCGCGTTACATCACCACAAAAAACAAGAAGAACACCACCGAACGTCTTGAATTGAAAAAATTCAATCCGGTGTTGCGCCGCGTTACCGTTCACAAAGAGATTAAGTAATCCGCAGTTGCTTTCAGCAGCAATTTGCATAATGAATAAAAAGAGATGGCAAAGAAAGCAGTAGCATCACTCAAAACGGGCAAAGGCAAAGACTACACCAAAGTTATCACTGCCGTTAGGTCTCCGAAAACAGGTGCATATACCTTTAAGGAACTGATTGCGCACAACGACCACATCAAGGATGCCGTAGAGGCAGCCAAAGAAGCCGTTGTAGAAGCAGCTGCAGAGTAATTTCTGTAGATACCATTATTGCGAAAAGCCGTTTCGGGAAACTACCGGAAGGGCTTTTTTGTTATGTTTGCAATTAGTGAGCTTATTAAAGAAGCTCAGTGATAACTAACTATGGGATTATTCGATTTTTTCAAGAAAAAGCAGGAAACACCCGAGGCCCAAGAAGCCCTCGATAAGGGACTCGAGAAAACCAAAGAAGGGTTTTTGTCTAAGATTACCAAGGCAGTGGTGGGCAAATCTACCGTGGATGACGACGTACTCGATGAACTGGAAGAAGTGCTCGTTACCTCGGATGTAGGTGTAACCACCACGCTCAAAATCATCGAACGCATCGAAGCCCGTGTGGCACGCGACAAGTACATCAACACATCGGAGCTCAACGCCCTCCTGCGCGATGAAATCCAAGCGTTGCTTGCCGAAAACAACAGCGCAGATTTCGAACATTTTGAATATGGCGAGCACAAGCCCTATGTCATCATGGTCGTGGGCGTCAATGGGGTGGGTAAGACAACCACCATCGGTAAATTGGCCCATCAGCTCAAACAAGCGGGCAACAGCGTGGTGTTGGGTGCCGCCGATACGTTCCGGGCAGCAGCCGTAGAACAGATTAAGCTGTGGGGCGAGCGCGTGGGCGTGCGCGTGGTGGCACAAGCCATGGGGTCAGACCCCGCCTCCGTGGCGTACGATACCGTCAAATCGGCCGTAGCCAATGGCGACGATGTAGCCATCATCGACACCGCCGGCAGGCTGCACAATAAAGTAGCGCTGATGAATGAGCTGACCAAAATCAAGCAGGTGATGCAGAAGATCGTACCGGGCGCGCCCCACGAAATCCTACTCGTGCTTGACGCGTCGACCGGTCAGAATGCCATCGAGCAGTGCAAACAGTTCACCCAGGCTACCGATGTCAACGCGCTGGCGCTCACCAAGCTCGACGGTACCGCCAAGGGCGGCGTAGTCATCGGTATATCCGACCAATTCAAGATACCGGTCAAATACATCGGCGTGGGCGAAAAGGTGGACGACCTCCAGCTGTTCAACAAAAAGGAATTTGTCGACTCCCTATTCAAATGATCCCAGCGCACGATGGAGCCTGCGCGATCAGCGCGTTACGTAAAAAATACATGCCGAATGAACACAAAACCTAGCAAGGTAACAAACAACCTCCGGAAACCCCGTGTAAACGTGGTGACGTTGGGCTGTTCCAAAAATATACACGACAGCGAAGTGCTGATGGGCCAACTGCGGGGCAACGATATGCCTGTGGTACATGAGTCGGCCGACGTGCAGACCGATGATATCGTGGTCATTAATACCTGTGGGTTCATCGATAACGCCAAGCAGGAGTCGATCGATACCATCCTGCAATACAGTGCGCTTAAAGATGCGGGCAAGGTGGGTAAGGTCATCGTTACCGGCTGCTTGTCAGAGCGCTATAAACCCGAATTGCAAAGCGAAATCCCCAACGTAGACGCCTACTTCGGCACGCATGATTTGCAGGACCTCCTTGGTGCCGTGGGGGCGGATTACAAGCACGAGCTGATTGGCGAGCGCTTGCTTACCACACCGTCGCATTTCGCCTATTTCAAAATTGCCGAGGGCTGCAACCGCCCTTGCTCGTTCTGTGCCATTCCGCTGATGCGCGGCAAGCACGTGTCTACGCCCATGGAAGCCTTGGTGAAAGAGGCCCAACTGTTGGCCAAAAACGGCACCAAGGAGCTCATCCTCATTGCACAAGACCTTACCTACTATGGGCTCGACCTGTATGGTAAGCGAAACCTTGCGGACCTGCTGCGCCGCCTGTCGGACGTAGAAGGTATCGAATGGATACGACTGCAATATGCCTACCCGTCGGGTTTCCCGATGGATGTCCTCGATGCCATGAACGAGCGTGCCAATATCTGCAATTACCTCGATATGCCCCTTCAGCACATTAGCGATCCCATGCTCAAATCCATGCGGCGGGGCATCACCAAACAGAAGACAATCGACCTGGTAGCGGCGATCCGCGACCAAGTACCGGGCATTGCGCTGCGCACCACGCTCATCTGCGGGTACCCCGGCGAAACCGAGCGGGATTTCGAGGAACTCCAGCAATGGGTAGCCGATACGCGGTTCGACCGCCTCGGTTGCTTTACCTACTCGCACGAAGAGAAGACCCATGCCCATACCCTGATAGACGATGTGCCCGAAGAAACAAAAGCTGCCCGCGTGGAACAAATCATGGACATCCAGCAGGGTATCTCGTTCGACATCAACCAGCAGAAAGTAGGGACTACCTACAAGGTATTGGTTGATAAAGTAGAGGGCGACTATTTCATTGGGCGCACTGCGTACGATTCGCCCGAGGTAGACAACGAGGTACTTATCCCGGCAGTGGGGAATTACCTTTCACTCGGCCATTTTGCTAACGTACGCATCGATAAGGCCGAAGATTTCGACCTGTATGGAACGATTGTCAAATAATCGTTATCCGTCGCGGTTTTTGCGTGCAACACCTATCTTTGTTTACTGATGAAGGCCACCTATATAGATTACAAAGATACCAACAGCTTTTCCAAAATATTGCTGGCGTATTTAGCGAATGCGTCGTCCCTGGCCCCCTTCGCCGGAAACAGGCCGACGATCGACGGGTTTGCCCGGCAACTGGAAAGCAAAACCGGCAAAACCGACCGTACCGGATTGGTGCACGTATTGCGGCATCAATACGGCGAGTTATTGCAAGAACAGCCGGCTGTTGCCGCCAACATCGACGCGCTGGCAGACGAACGCACGTTTACCGTGACTACCGGCCACCAACTCAATATCTTTACCGGGCCGCTGTACTTCATCTTTAAGATAGCCACCACCATACGCCTTGCGCGCGACCTTAAGGCGGCCTTCCCCGAATACCATTTTGTGCCTGTATATTGGATGGCCACCGAAGACCACGATTTTGCCGAGATCAACCATACGCGCCTCCACGGCAAGAAAATCGGGTGGGATATCCCTGCGGCAGGTGCCACGGGACGGGTGAAGACGGCGACGATGGGCGATACGGTACACGAATACCAGCGTACGCTCGGCCTGTCGGACAACTCATCCAAACTGGCCGCTTTGGTCAAAGCGGCCTACCTGCAGCACGATAACTTGGCGGATGCCACCAGGTGTTTGGTCGACGGTCTGTTCGGGGCCCACGGCCTCGTAATCATCGACGCGGACGATGTGGCGCTCAAACAACGCTTTGCGCCCTTCATCGAGCAGGATATCCTTGGAGGTCACAGCTACAAGGCTATCCAACAAACTTCGGATGCCCTGCTAGCGGCTGGCTTTGCCAGTCAGGTTCATGCCCGCGAAATCAACTTTTTCTACCTCACCGACGCATTCCGCGAGCGGATCGTCCAGTTGGATGACGGCCGGTTTGAAGTGCTCAACCAAAGGATTTATTTTTCCGAAGCGGAACTTAAGATCGAAATACAACGGCACCCCGAGCGTTTCAGTCCCAACGTGGTCATGCGCCCGCTGTACCAGGAATTGATATTGCCAAACCTGGCCTACATCGGAGGTGGTGCCGAAATTGCCTATTGGTTGCAGCTGAAATCGGTTTTCGAACATTATGGTGTCGATTTCCCGATCTTGGTGCCCCGCAACTCGGCGATGATCACGGACGACAACATGTCTGTGAAGGTGCTCCGGCTCAACCTCACCTTCCGAAGTATTTTCAAAGACACTGAAGAGCTCAAAAAGGAGTATGTGCGCCGCCATACCAAACACCGGCTCACACTCAACGACGAGTGGATGGAACTCAACGCCATCTTTAGCAAGCTGCGGCTGCGTGCCCATAAAATCGATCCGAGCTTGGGCCCCAGCACCGATGCGGTGAAAGCACGGTTAAAAAAGGCCATCCACAATCTGGAAAAAAAGCTACTCCGGGCCGATAAGCGCAACCACGACGACGCATTGATTCAGATCGACCGCATCAAGGAGAAACTTTTCCCGGGTGGGGTGTTGCAGGAACGTTCGGAAAATATGGGACCACTGTACGTACGCTACGGCGACCGCCTTATCGATGAGCTCATCCAGCATTTCAACCCGTTGGATTTCAAATTCACCATTATTTATTGAACCGGTTTTATCCGTTCGCTCACGCGTGTTTGGGTGGTGGTGTCTCTGCCGACTAGTTCAAAATACATAATGTTCGGATTGAGTGCGCTGCCGCCTTCAATGCGTACAAAAATACGCTCTAACACCGCTTCCCGGCGATCGATAGTGGTATAGACCCTGTAGGTTTTGCTCTTTTCGCAATAGGCAAGCCGCAGCGGATGATCCTCATAGGCGGCCAACCGCAGTTCGATAGCGTCATCGCCCAGCTTTTTGTGGGTAATGCCGTATGCCATGCTGCGCTGCACGAAATTCAAGTTCTTGCGCGTGCCCCCTTCGGCATAACGAATCCAATAGATGTTTACGGGCTTGTCGGCATCAACCACACCATCAACGGTGTTGAGTTGGTAAATCACGGTGTTGTCATCCGGATCTCGCTGGAGATAGAACAATTGGTTTGGTTCGTTGGGTACGGGGAGGGTGTCAGCCTCTGCTTTTTTGGCCGATTGTCGCTCCTGGGCGGCGAGTGTAAACCCCGCTAAAAAGAGTACCATACACAAGCCGCACCTTGCGCCTCCACGGAGGTACAGGTCGTGAAAAGCATACGGATGGAAAAGCGGGTATACCAGCATCAATGGCCTCCTTTTCCCAAACTTAGCTAAAATCTCTGTGATTTGCAATATTTATCGTGTTGCCGAACCATGCCCCTTCGGAGAATAATTCGTAAATTAGCCGTTGGATGACAGCGAGATTCCATTAAAACAACGATTATATGACCACACTGTCCATTCGTACCCTACTGTTATCGATCATTGTCCTGATGACTGCAGCCGCCAGCGCACAAGTACCGCCGGCCCGGCAGAAACCCAATATCGTCATCGTCTTTACCGATGACCAAGGTTACCAGGATGTCGGTGCATTCGGCTCGCCGGACATCCAGACGCCACACCTCGACCGGATGGCTGCGGAAGGGGTGAAGTTTACCAATTTCCATGCGGCACAGGCCGTTTGTTCCGCCTCCCGTGCCGCTTTGCTCACGGGATGTTATCCCAATAGGGTCGGTATCCATGGCGCGCTCGACCATACGGCTAAACACGGCCTTCACCCCGACGAGATGACCATCGCCGAAGTACTCAAACCATTGGGCTACCATACGGCGGCCATCGGCAAATGGCACCTCGGCCACCACACGCCGTTCCTCCCCACGCGGCAGGGGTTTGATGAATTTTTCGGCCTCCCTTATTCCAACGACATGTGGCCCCATCATCCCGAAAATAAAAATTACTATCCGCCGTTGCCCCTATATGAAAACGAACGGATCATCGATACGGTCGACGACCAGCACTTGCTCACCACCCAGTATACCGAGCGGGCGGTTGATTTCATCAAAAGGCATAAAGACCAACCCTTTTTCCTCTACCTCGCCCACAGCATGCCCCACGTACCGTTGGCGGTGTCCGATAAATTCAAGGGCCAATCCGAAAGGGGATTGTATGGCGATGTCATCATGGAAATCGATTGGTCCGTCGGACAGGTTTTGGAGGCCCTTGAGCAATATGGCTTGGATGAGCGTACCTTGGTGATCTTTGCTTCAGACAACGGTCCGTGGCTTTCCTATGGTGGGCACAGTGGCGAGGCCGTCCCGCTGCGCGAGGGCAAAGGCACCTCGTGGGAAGGCGGTATCCGCGTGCCCTGCATCATGCGCTGGCCCGGCCAGCTGCCGGCCGGCAAGGTACAGGCCGAACCGGCCATGACCATCGACGTGTTGCCCACCATCGCGTGGATTACCGGCGCGGAGCTTCCCCGCCGTCATATCGATGGGCTCGACATTGGGCAACTCATGCAGGTGGCAGATGGGGCAAAAACGCCGCATGAAGCCTACTACGTCTATTTTAATCGCAACGAGCTGCAGGCGGTCATCATGGGTGAATGGAAGCTTTACCTACCCCATGCTTACCGGACCATCAAGCCGGGGCAGCCCCACCGCGACGACGGCATTCCCATCAAATACGAGATGACCGCTATCGAAACGCCCGAACTATACCACCTTGGCAACGACATCAGCGAGCGCACCGATGTGGCCGCTGACCATCCGCGGGTGGTCGAGACGATGCTCCGCTTGGCCGAAAAGGCCCGCGCGGATATGGGCGATGCGCTCACTGGCGTACCCGGCAAGAACCTGCGGCAACCTGGCAGGGTGGATGATTGAAATAATCTATTAATTTACTTAAATAGCAATCCAATGAACCCGATGATGACAAACACACTAGCCTCGTTGGCGGCCGCGAGCTTCGCTTGGTCGTGCGCTTCAACCCTTCCTGCCAAATCTGGAATGGAAACCAGCTATTTTCTTGATGTTACGGCTACCCACGTGCCGCAAGATCCGGAAGCCCATATTCTGGAAGTGGCTTTCGCCGACGTGGACGGCGACGGTGACCTGGATGTGATCGCAGCGCTTGAAGGGGATGAAAACCGACTGTATATCAATGATGGTAGCGGCGTGCTTAGCTGGAAGCGGGGCGTATTCAAAGCAGCCAAGCACGATACCGAGCATGTGCGCGCAGTCGACTTCGATGGCGATGGGCATATAGACGTTGTGTTTGTGGCCGAAGACGACCAGACCCATGAGTATTACCTCGGCAATGGCGATGGTACCTTCCGCGACGTGAGCGACCGCCTGCTGGGGATGAGTGAAGGCAACGGCCTCGATGTGGGCGATGTGGACGGCGATGGGCGGCCGGATATCGTGGTGGGTAACTCGGGAAGTGAGGGCCAAAATTTCCTGTGGATAAACGACTCGTTGCGTCCGGGTTATTTCATCGACCGCACCGCCCGAAATCTGCCGCAGGTTAACGATGCCACGCAAAGCATCAAGCTGGCCGACCTCAACAGCGATGGCCATCTGGATATGGTGGTGGGCAACGAAGTGCCACCCAATCGCCTGCTCATCAATGATGGCAGCGGCGGGTTTACCGAGCATGCCGACCAACTCGACTTGCCCGAACCGCTCGAGACGCGCGAAGCACTGGTGTTCGACGTTGACGGCGATGGCGATCTGGATATTGTTTTTGCCAACATCACCAGCAATGCCGGCAAGTGGGACAAAAACCCGCAGGCCCGCATCCTGATCAACGATGGCCAAGCGCGGTTTACCGATGAAACGGCACAGCGTATGCCTGCTTATGAATTCTCTACCTACTCGGCGCGCGAGATCGATTTCGATCATGATGGCCATATCGATCTGTTGCTGAGCGCCGTAGCTGTGCCCGGCTTTTCCGAAGAGCGCCTACGTGCTTTCCGCAACGATGGCACCGGCCACTTCACCGATGTAACCGAGGAGGCTCTCCCGCCCTCAGTGATAGGCCGCAATTGGAACATCACCGTGGGCGACCTCAATGGCGATGGCATTGCCGATGCATTCGTCGGCGGATGGGGCTCGCAAGGGCGCCTGTTGTTGGGTAAGGCGGATGAGGATACCCTATATTTGAAGAAACCAACAGATTAGCTCGTTTGGGCATGGACGAGTTCCTGATAGACCAGTAAAGCGACCGGCAGCAAGTGGGTTGACAGCGGGTCTTCACCATTGCTGGCCCTCCTGGCATTGGGAAAAGTTATGTTGTAGCGCGACTGCATCGTGTATGAATTGATAAAGTTAATATTGATAGTTATCTTTATATGATATGGAACTGATTTTAAAATCGAACAATAAGTCTAAATTGGATAAGATTTTAGCCCTGGCGAGCGAATTGGGAATCAGCGTGGAAAAAAAGGGAGAACGGGAAAGGAAACAGGCGGTGGTACCTCGAGGTAAGTCAGTGGCTGCAACTGTATTGTTGGAAAGCTTTGGCAAGGGCTCAGGTTTTCCTACTATCGACGAGGTGCGTTCGAAAGCTTGGCTTTCTTCATGGTGATTTTTGATACGAACATCCTCATTGAACTTTACCGCGGAGATGAAAAAACGCATACTACGGCCTGCCCCTTTTATCACTGAATAAAAAAGATTTTCAGTATTTCCCAGCAATCAAACTACTTTAATTTATACGTATACCCCAACGCCATAGCTGCGTTGAGTATTGCACAAAACAGCAAGTTCGCACATATGTTTAGCTAATTTATTTAGTATATTTGTGCAATGGATACGATACAAAACCCCGAGTATTTTAAGGGAAGGGGCGCCCAGGTCAATACGCACAATAAATTCGCTGCTCAGCGGTACGTCGCCGAACACATTGAGGGACTCGATGAAGAGTTCCTCGAAAACTCGAATACCCAACTCATCGAAGAAAATCCCAAGAAAATCATCAGTGTCAACGACAGCCCCGATCTCCGCATGGGCTATTCCATGAATCCCTACCAAGGCTGTGAGCATGGCTGCATTTACTGCTATGCCCGCAATGCACACGAATATTGGGGTTACAGTGCCGGGCTCGATTTCGAGCGAAAAATCATCGTCAAGCGTAATGCCGCCACCGTGCTTGAGCGGCAATTCAATGCCCGCAGCTACAAGCCGCAGCCCATCATGCTTTCCGGCAATACCGATTGCTACCAACCCGTTGAACGCAAACTCGGCATCACCCGGGCTATCCTGCAGGTGCTGTTGCGCTACCGCCACCCGGTGTCCATCATCAGTAAAAACAACCTCATTCTGCGCGATTTGGACATCCTCTCGCAACTGGCCGGCCTCGGTCTCGTCCACGTAGCCATTTCGCTCAACTCGCTAGACGAATCGTTGCGGCAAAAAATGGAGCCGCGCACGGTTACGGCCAAGGGTCGGCTCAACGTCATCCAGCGGCTAAGCGACGCGGGCATCCCCGTGATGGTGATGTGTGCACCCATCATCCCCGGCCTCAACAGCAACGAAGTGCCGCAGGTCATCGAAGCGGCGGCGCATCATGGCGCAAGTGGGGCGGGATACACCATCGTGCGGCTCAACGGGGCTATCGGCGAGCTGTTTACCGACTGGGTGCACAAGGCCTATCCCGACCGGGCAGAAAAAGTGCTCCACGGCATCGCCGCCTGCCATGGTGGGAAGCTCAACGACAGCCGTTGGGGCACCCGCATGAAAGGGGAAGGGCACGAGGCCGAAAGCATCCGGCAACTGTTCAAGCTCAGCGTGAGGCAGTACCTCGGCGACCGCAGCCTGCCCCAACTCCGACTGGATTTATTTGCGCCCAAAGGCGGAAAGCAATTGGATTTATTTTGACCCAATTGTTTGATGCGTCACGATCGCTCGGACGTGGTAAACGGATTATTTTTCTTATTTTCGGCGGCTGAGCCCGACGAGATGAACCCGATAGGTTCCTTCCCGCCTAAGGTGGGACAAATATTGACAACTAACAGGCAAGCATACACAGATGAAAGAATATCTGATCCAAACACCGGTAGCCAGCATCATTTTCGCCTTTACCATCGTTACCAGTATCTATACGTTTTCAAACCACCACCTCTTCGGTCGGTTTATGCTCCACCCGCACAGTGTTAGCCGTGGGCGCCACGTCTATACGCTCTTCACCAGCGGTCTTATCCACAAAGATTGGGGGCATTTGCTGTTTAACATGCTCACGTTTTATTTCTTCGGCTTCGCGCTCGAATCCATATTGGTCAGCCTGAGTCCCTGGGGCCACCTGCACTTCGCCCTGCTGTATATCCTCGGCCTCGTGCTGAGCGATGTGCGTACCGTATTCAAAGAGCGCAATAACCCCAACTACTACAGTCTAGGCGCATCGGGTGCCATCAGTGCTGTACTGTTTAGCTTCATCCTGTTCCAGCCCAAAACCATGTTGGGTATCTTCTTCGTCATCCCCATGCCTGCGTGGTTGTTTGCTTTCCTGTATCTGGGTTACTGCGTTTGGGCATCGCGCAATGCGCGCGACGGCATTAACCACGATGCGCACTTTTACGGCGCAGTCTTCGGATTGGTGTTCACCATCGTACTGTACCCGGATATTATCGCTTATTTCATCAACCAGTTCTCGTAATAAGCTTAGTGTTTTTGTAACACCCTTTAATGCACTTTTAATCAATCGGTTGTAATCGATTTGACAAAATAAATCTGCAAATGTCGACAGGCAATATTGATTTTATGCGATTAATATTTACATTAGCGGCGTTTATAAACTTAATTATATTGGAAGCGCAATGAACACCTTGGCAACATCAGATTATATCGTTTTTCTCTGTTATTTCGTTATTATCGCCGGTTATGGTCTTTGGATCTATTACCGTAAGAGGTCAAAAGAGCTCAATACCAAGGATTATTTTCTGGCGGAAGGATCGCTGACCTGGTGGGCCATCGGGGCATCGCTGATTGCATCCAATATTTCCGCCGAGCAGTTCATCGGTATGAGTGGCGACGGTTTCAAGCTCGGGCTGGCCATCGCTGCATACGAATGGCTCGCGGCCGCTACGCTGATCATTGTAGCCGTTTTCTTTATACCGGTATACCTCAAGAATAAGATTTATACCATGCCGCAATTCCTCAACCAGCGGTACAACGGTACGGTGAGTACGATCATGGCGGTCTTTTGGCTGTTGTTATACGTCGTGGTCAACCTCACATCCATCCTTTTCCTGGGCGCCCTGGCCGTGTCGGCCATATCCGATATCAATTTTACCGTCTGTATGTATGGCATCGCCATCTTCGCGATTTTCATCACATTGGGCGGTATGAAAGTCATCGGTTACACCGATGTTATCCAGGTACTGGTGCTCATACTCGGTGGTCTTGCCACCACCTACTTGGCACTGAATATGGTTTCCGACCATTACGGCAGTACTGGGGCGCTTAGCGGCTTGGGCCTGCTGCATGAGCATGCGCCGTCGCACTTTGACATGATTTTTGACAAAACGCAGGAACACTACATCAGCCTGCCCGGGTTGTCTATCCTTATTGGCGGTATGTGGATTGTCAACCTCAATTACTGGGGCTGCAACCAGTACATCACCCAGCGCGCATTGGGCGCCGACCTCAAGACGGCGCGCAACGGTATTCTGTTCGCTGCCTTCCTTAAGATGCTCATGCCCGTTATTGTGGTATTGCCGGGCATTGCGGCTTACGTCCTTTACCAAGAAGGGTTCTTTCAGCAGGAAATGCTTGAGGCAGGTGCTGTCCGTCCCGACAAGGCATACCCCGTGTTGCTCAATCTGCTACCTGTAGGGTTGAAGGGGTTGGCTTTCGCCGCGCTCACCGCAGCCGTGGTGGCTTCGCTCGCGGGTAAGTCGAATAGCATTGCCACGATCTTCTCGTTAGACATCTACAAAAAGATATTCAATAAAGAGGCGAGCGAACGGCAGTTGGTCAATATCGGTAAAATCACCATTGTTGTCACCATGATTTTGGCCGTCATCATCGCGCCCCATTTGGGTATCGAAAAGGGCGGATTCCAATATATCCAAGAATACACCGGCTTTGTATCGCCGGGTATTTTTGCCATGTTCATTCTCGGATTCTTTTGGAGGAAAGCGACGTCCAATGCAGCGTTGTTTGCTACCATTGGTGGCTTTGCCCTGTCGGTGGTCTTGAAATTTCTACCCGAGTGGGCAGACCTCTCCTCGCTCTATACAGTTGGTTTTGCCGTACCGAACGCCGCAGGTATCTACGAAATACCGTTTATCGACCGTATGGGAATCGTGTTCGTATTTTGTATCGTGGGCATGTTGCTCATCAGCATCATCGAGAACAAGCGTGGCGTAGTACCCAAAGGACTTGAAGTGGACCGCAGCATGTTCAAGGTGCACCCCGGTTTCCTCGCGGGCACGGTAATCATCATTGGCCTGCTGGTGGCCATCTATACCATATTCTGGTAACCGGTTATCCCGTCCAGCTGTCGCGATCTAGGCTGCGAAACTGGATGGCCTCGGCCACGTGTTCCGGTCCGATCGTTTCCGCCATCGCCATATCGGCAATGGTGCGCGATACGCGGAGAATGCGGTCGTACGCCCGCGCCGAAAGGCCAAGCCGCTCCATGGCTGTTTTGAGCAATGTCTGGCTGCTTTCATCGATGTGACAGCGCTCGTGCACCTGGCGCGGGCTCATCTGCGCGTTGCAGTGGATGGTGGTGTGGGCTGTGAAGCGTCGTGCCTGCCGCTCGCGTGCCGCTATCACGCGGCGCCGTATGGCCGCACTGGTCTCGGCAGGGCGAGGCGATGTCAGTGCGTGGAAGTCAACCGGCGTTACCTCCACATGCAGATCGATACGGTCTAGCAAGGGGCCCGATATCTTATGGAGGTATTTCTGCACCATGCCCGGAGGGCATACGCAGCTCCGCGTTGGATGGTTATGGAAGCCACAGGGACAAGGATTCATAGCGGCCACCATGATAAAGCTGGCCGGGTAGTCTACTGAAAAGCGGGCGCGAGATATGGTGATCTGACGCGATTCGAGCGGCTGGCGCATGACCTCCAATACTGCCCGCTTAAACTCGGGCAGCTCATCCAGAAACAATACCCCGTTGTGGGCGAGCGAAATCTCTCCCGGCTTTGGGTTTGCGCCACCACCCACCAATGCCACGTCGCTGATGGTATGGTGCGGTGCGCGGAATGGCCGGGTGGTCATGAGGGATTGGGCGGTGCCCAGCGTGCCCGCTACCGAATGGATTTTGGTCGTTTCGAGCGACTCATCCAAACTCAATGGCGGCAGTATGGTGGGCAGCCGTTTGGCCAGCATGGTCTTTCCCGAGCCAGGCGGGCCAATCAGCAACACATTATGCCCCCCTGCAGCGGCAATCTCCAGCGCCCGCTTGATGTTTTCCTGCCCCTGCACGTCTGCGAAATCAGTGTCATAGTTGTCCATGCGCCCTAGAAAAGCGTCATCCACGTTTACCGTTACGTGGTCCAGCGGCTGTTTTCCGGCCATAAAGGCAATGGCTTCCCTGATGTGGCGGATACCATATATCTCCAGGCCAGCTACCGCTGCGGCTTCCTGCGCGTTGGCATAGGGAAGGATGAGTCCCTTGAAGCCATCGCGCACGGCTTGCATAGCAATGGGGAGCGCCCCCTTGATGGGCTGTATGCCGCCATCCAGCGACAATTCGCCCAGCATGAGGAAGTTGCTGAGTGCCGGGGCCTCGAGTTGCTTTGAGGCCGCCAAAATAGCCATCGCAATGGCCAGGTCATACGCGGAGCCCTCTTTGCGGATGTCGGCCGGAGCGAGATTCACCACGATTTTTTGCCGTGGCATCCGCATCCCCGCAGCCGATAGCGCACTTTCTATACGTTGCAAGCTTTCCTTCACGGCATTATCGGGCAGTCCCACGATGTAGTAGCGGGTACCACCCGTAATATTCACTTCGATGGTGATTGTTGTCGCTTCGATGCCGTAAACGGCACTTCCATAGGTTTTGATGAGCATAGGTGGAAGTATTTCCGCTAACTTAGAAAAAGTTTGCAGGAAAAGCAAACTTTATCGATCTCTCCGATGCGATTAAAAGGCAATTATTATAGCGGAAACTTAGAAAAAGTTTGCAGGAAAGGCAAACCTAATCAGTTTTGGTGCTGCTTTTCTTCGTATTGTTGCAAGGCTTCCTCGGCCACCTCGCGGGCATGGTCCCGTAGCGGATATATCGTCTTGTCGTCTTCCAATCCTACCGATTGCGAGCGTGCAATCACTTGGCGCACATCATAGAGCCACAGCATGGTGTTCATCATCAGCGCTACCAAGCCAATGAGTATCAGGAGTTCTACCGTACCGATAAATTGGAAAGACAGGGCGGTACCGATCATCACGATGTTGAATGCCGAGAGTGCCAGGGTAGCTTGTGTGTGGGTCATTCCCGTATCGAGCAACCGATGGTGAAGGTGGTTGCGGTCGGCCATGAAAGGCGATTTACCCTGCACTAAACGGATGACAATCACGCGGAGCGTATCAAAAATCGGGATAATCAAAATCGCTATAGCCACAGCGGGGACGGCATTGCCAACCGAATCGACCAATGCGGTCACTTCACTCGGTTTGTTCAGCTCGATAAACTGGATGGCCAGCACCGAGACGATAAAGCCAATGGTGTAAGCGCCGGCGTCGCCCATAAAGATGCGTGCTTTGCCCAGATTATAACGAAGGAAGCCCAATACCGATCCGGCCATGCTGACCGCCAATATCGCTAGCCCATATTCTTCCATACGGAAGAAGATATATCCGAAGGTGAGGCTCACGATCATGCTCACGCTACCCAGCAGTCCGTTGATGCCGTCGATGAGGTTGAACGCGTTAATGATAAACACAATGAGTAAGCTCGTAAACGGATAGCTTACCACGGGATGGATATCGTGGATGCCAAAGACACCGTAAAAGCTTGTGAGGCGGATATCGGCAAAATAAACCACGATAAGCGCGGTTACCGTTTGGCCCAGAAATTTCTTGTAAGGATTCAGTGCGGCAAGGTCATCCTTGAGGCCCACCGAAAAAATCAGTAATCCGGAGGCAAAGATATAATTGGCATATGGTAAGATGTTGCCTGGTATGCAGAGGCAGGCTGTAAAAGCGAACGAAATAAGTACCGCTATGCCGCCCAGGTTCGGCGTGCGGTATTTATGGATTTTCCGCTCTTCGAGCGCAGGATCATCAAACAATCGCTTCTTGTAGGCCAGCTTAATCAGCGACGGCACGGCATACAGGGTGATGATGCATGAGAACAGAAATGAAAAAAACAATAAGTAGATCTCCACCATATAGATTAGCGTGTTCGTTCAAATGCAACGCGGCAAAGATAAGCGAAATAAATAAAAAAAGTTACTATGCAACGTTGGCGAAAAACGGTGCAATATTTATGCCACATTAACGTGCACTGCGTCACATCCGCGCCAAACACCTGCGTAGTGCGGCCAAGGTAAGCTATGAATTGCCTTTTCTCCGTCTTTTTTTGGTTTTTGGCAAACGATTTGCGGATTAGTTTGTATATTTAACAGGACTGGATTCGCAGTTAATCGTAGAATGTTCAATTTATAAATTAAAACGTGATTATGAGTGATAACGCAAAAGTGGTAGCAGCATTGCTGACAGGTTTGGCCGCAGGGGCTGCGTTGGGTATTTTATTTGCACCAGATAAGGGTTCCGAAACGCGTGAGAAACTGAACGACTCCCTTAAGGATCTCGGCGATGCGCTAAAAGAACGTACCGCGGAGCAGTTGGACCACCTCAATGACTTCAAAGAAAAAATCGTTGCCAGCGTCAAGACCAAAGTGGGTAAGCATGAACGCGAGGTAGAGGAGGCCCTAGAAGAGCACGCCTGAATATAGAAAGGGGCTGCGCCCCACGCCATAGCATGGCACTGTATTCAGGGGATGTCCTACTTATTGTCGATAGCATAAACCCTTGGCCAAAACCAAATGGAGGATAAAAAATTTTCGATAAACGGCGTATACCAAAAGAGTAAAGAGTATATCGATACCCGTTTCAAACTACTCAAGTTGCGGCTTGTCGAACGATCATCACGGTTGATCGCAAGCCTAATCACAGATGGGGTGAAGGGTATCCTAGCCATATTCGTCATTTTCTATTTGAGCTTGGCATTGGGGTTTTACCTAAGCGAGCTGCTGGGTAGTTCAGCGTTGGGATTTCTAGCCACAGGGGGGATATTTGTGTTGCTGATCATCTTGATATCAGCATTCGAAAATCCGTTGGAGCGTTTTTTCATGAACCTTTCCATCAAACGGTTCTTGCAAAAGTGGAACGACGAAATTGATGAGGATGAGGAAGGAAAGCAAAATTAAAAACCTGGGCGACCTGCGGCTCGAAATCGCACGCCTCAAGGCTCTTGCCCAGGAACAAGAGAGTTACCTCGGTGACCAATACCAATTGCTCAGTGAGAAAGTGGCTGCGCCGGTGCGCTTCTTGAAGTCACTTGCCATGTGGGTGCCCGGGGCCAGTTTTACCAAGGGGCTGTTTGAAAAGGGTAAAAAGGACGAAGACTGGCTGAATAAGGTGTTGCGCATTGGACTGCCCATTGTCCTCAACCGGTTTTTCCTGCGTAAAGCGGGCTTTCTTAAGCGGGCGCTGGTTACGTTACTTTCCCAACAAGCTGCCGGTGCGCTCAATAAGGACACCGTTGCCAACCTCGTCAGCAAAGTGGCCGATTTTGTGCGGCCACCGGCCAGTCGCCGCCGCCGGGCGCGCCGCAAGGATTACGGCATCCCACCGGATAGTGAAACCTACTGATTGGTGAGTCTACGGATTTACCGTGCCGCACAATTGGCCAGAAAGTCGTCATAAACCAACCGGACGCCTGTTTCGAGCGGTGTCGTGTGGTGCCACCCCAGGGCATGCAGCTTGCTCACATCCATCAACTTCCGAGGTGTGCCGTCAGGCTTCGACGTGTCAAATACCAACTCGCCTTCATAACCCACAATCGATTTAATCAGATAAGCTAGTTCCTTAATCGGTAGATCTTTGCCCGTGCCGATGTTTACCAATTGCGGGTCGTCATAGTTGGCCATCAAGAATACACACGCATCGGCTAGGTCATCTGCAAACAGGAATTCACGCATCGGCTTACCGCTGCCCCACACCGTTACCGCGGGTAGGTTGGCTGCCTTGGCTTCATGGAGTCGCCGTAGCAACGCCGGTAGTACATGCGAGTGCTCGGGATGGTAATTGTCGCGATAGCCGTATAGGTTGGTGGGCATCACCGATATGAAATTGCAACCGTACTGGTCGTGGTAGGCCTCACATAGCTTGATGCCCGCGATTTTGGCGATGGCATAGGGCTCGTTAGTGGGCTCTAGCAGTCCGGTGAGCAGGTATTCCTCCTTGATGGGTTGCGGAGCCAGCTTCGGGTAGATGCAGCTCGACCCCAAAAAAAGAAGCTTTTTCACCCCATGCACATACGCTTGATGGATCACGTTATTCTGTATCGCTAGGTTCTCGTAAAGGAAATCGGCACGGAGCGTATTGTTCGCCAGAATGCCCCCGACCTTTGCTGCCGCCAGGAACACGTAGTCCGGCCGCTCCGCAGCAAAAAAATCGGCAACTGCCTGTTGGTTGCGCAAGTCCAACTCGCCCGAAGTACGCAGCAATAGGTTGCCGTACCCGTCAGCAGTTAACTTCCTGTGGATGGCCGAACCCACCATGCCGCGATGGCCTGCAATGTATATCTTCGCGTTTTTTTCCATGTGTCCTCACAAATTATTTGGGTGGATAGGTCTCTTTGAAGGCTTTTAATGACATTACGGCGATTGGGCTTAGGTCAAACGTCAGTAAGCGCTTATCGCCTGTAACGAGAAAAGCGGAATTTGTTTGGATGCCTAAATCGAACAGAAAATCATCTTTGTCATCCGGACACCCCTTAAAACGTTTGTTTATTTGAACTGACTGAGTAAGGCTCCGTAAAAAGAAAAGATAACGGTCAGTTTCAAGGCGGATTAATTTCTTGAATTTTGCTCTGCTCAACACGTCAACCACTTCCGCCTCTAATTCGATACAGGAAAAAACCGTCAAATTATGGTTTAGTATGGTCAAAGCAATTTCATCAGTATTACGTCCAATGAAGTAGCTCACCCAAATATTCGTATCAAGGATGATTCGTTCGGACATCTTGATGTAATTCGGCTCTCACAACATTACATTCATCCACAATTTCATCTAAGGAAATATTGTTTTTTTTAACGGACTGGTTTAATATCAGCGCCTCAGCTAAGATCAAATCATGTTTATCTGCTACTTTTAGTTCCATACCCAATTTCTTGGCAATTTCAACTAATAGTTTCACATCACGCTTCGAATTACTGTTTAGAATCAACGTTTCCATGTCCTTATAAGATGCTTCCGTCCCTCAAAAATACACAGAATTCTTCTCATAAGCAAATTTGGACGGTACGCTCGTATTGTTCTTTTCAGTAAGTTTTCTGCTGTTATCCTGCTTTCAATGGCAGCAGAGAGATCGCAAATACGCATCTTTGTGCGTAATTTGCTAAGTTTGCCGGCGCTAATGACGCGCCATGGGAAAAGACAAGCTACGGAAGTTTAGGGAGATCGATACATTCGCCAACGTATTGCAGTTGGATGCCGGCAAGCCGATGCGGGGTAGGTGGGCAGCGGACCATTTCGGCAACGACCGGCCCATTGTGCTGGAACTGGCCTGTGGCAAGGGTGAGTACACGGTCAATCTGGCCAAACTATTTCCCGAGCGCAACTTTATCGGTGTGGATTACAAGGGGGCACGTATTTGGCGCGGCGCCAAAACGGCCCTCGAAGAAGGTATCACCAACGTTGCTTTCCTCCGTATCCAGATCGAGACCATACTCGACTATTTTGCCCCTGGCGAAGTTGCCGAAATCTGGATTACTTTCCCAGACCCCCAGCCACAGCAAAGTCGCGAGAAAAAGCGGCTTACTGCCCCCACCTTCTTGGCCAAATATAAAGCGGTGATGGCGCCGGACGGGATAATGCACCTGAAGACAGACAACGATGGGTTATATGCTTACACCTTGGAGCAGCTGGCCGAACAGGGATTGCCCATCCATAAGCAAACCGCGGACCTCTACCGTTCCGACCTCGTGGATGAAGTACTCGGCATCAAGACCTACTATGAGCGCAAATACCTGGAAGTATCCAAGAACATCAATTATGTGATGTGGAGTTGGCAGTGAGCCGCTTCGCCGTACGGCGGCTGATCTTTTCGAAGTTGACCGGCTGTGGCACCTTTACATAGAATCCCGTGCCATCATACGGCCGCCTACGGGGATGTTCCATGCAGGCCTCCGTACAGCAACCCTCCATCTTCCAGCCACACGCCTCGCATTGGGTGAAGTGCTCGTTGCACTCCGGATTGGCGCAGTTGATCATCCGGCTGCTGTGCGTACCGCAGTTGCGGCAGGTGGCCACCTCGGTGGGATTCACCTGATTCACATCCACCGTTACCCGGTTATCAAATACATAGCACTTCCCTTCAAAGTCCTTACCTCCGGCTTCCTTGCCGTATTTGATGATGCCGCCATGCAGTTGGTACACATCGGTAAAGCCGCTTTTCAGCAGCAGGGCCGACGCTTTTTCGCATTTGATGCCCCCGGTGCAGTACGTTAGTATTTTCTTGTCTTTGTAGGCCGATAGCTCGTCAATCTTGTCCGGGAACTCCCTGAAATTCTCGATATCCAGCGTCACAGCATTCTTAAAGCGGCCCACGTTATGCTCGTAGTTGGAGCGTACGTCGAGCACTACCACATCATCGCGGTCTTTCATTTCCATGAATTCATGGGGCTCCAGGTGTTTGCCTGTTTCCTTGGTTGGGTCGATGAGCTTCGGGTCGCGCAGGCCGGAGTGTACGATTTCGGACTTGTAGCGGCAGTGCATCTTGATGAACGAAGGTTCGGCCACCTCGTCGACCTTGAAGTCCGTCTTCGCAAAGCGGGGGTCGGCGTGCACGGTGTCCATGTAGGTGCGGCACGCTTCCGGTGTACCCGACACGGTGCCGTTGAGCCCTTCGTCGGCAACAATGATGCGGCCTACGAGGCCCAGTGATTTACAAAACTGGAGGTGATCGGCGGCAAATTGTTCCGCATTGTCGATGTGGCTGTAGCAATAGTACAGCAACGTAAAGTATTTTTTCATCTCATTGATACCGCTGCAAACGGCGTTTAATGTTTTACGGTTGCAAACTTAGCTAAATTCGCACAAAGATGCGAATGTAGCGATCTCTCTGCTGCCATTGGAAAGCAAAAGAAATAGCGGAAACTTAGCGAAAGTCGGTTTTATATGCAATAAAAATGACGTAAGCGGTCTCTCCGCTGCCGCTAAGCAACAAAGAATTAAATTACTGTGCCAGCTTATCTACTGCTTGCTGCAGCGCCGGGTCGTCGGCCTTCACTGCGTAATAGTGAGCTATGCCACCTGCAGGGCTGATGATGAGGTAGCGCGGTATCCAGTTGAGGTCTATCGCATTCGTGAAGTCATTCTTCCAGTCGGTTTTAAACCAATAGTGCGCACCTTTCAGGCCGAACTTTTCGATACCGTCTTTCCACCGTTGCTCTTCCCTATCCAACGAGAAATAAACCACGGGCACATCTGGGTTGGCTGCCTGGAAAGCCTTCAATTCCGGAAACCCTTTGAGGCAGTCGGGGCACCACATTGCCCATATATAGAGCAGCACGGTCTTGCCTTTATAGGCTTCCAGTACGTCGCCGGCAGTTGTTTGTTTGCCGTCCAGTGCAAATAGCGGTTGTTGGAGGGCCTCAGCCGTAAATTCGGTTTTAAGTACCGCTGGTGCCTTTTGCGCTTCGGCTACCTGAGCCACCAGCATGGCGAGTAATATTACGCAAGTACGTATCATGTTGCAAACATAAACAAAGTTGCCCTCTCTGCTACCATTGAGCGCCTATTTTCATAGCGGAAATTTACGTTTTTGATTCCATCTTTTCTGTATAGCATTTGGTCCCCCGGTTTGTCCTCACTGCGAAAACTCACCAGTGGTCAACGGTCGTATATTTCCTCTAGGGCATTTAGCAACCGTTCAGGGATGCGGAAGTTAGTGGCACGGATGCGGTTGAAGTGAGGCCGAAGGTTATCGATAATGCCCCGTTGTCGGGCAAGGACAAGAACGCCTAGGGTACCGGTATAGTCTAAGTGAAGCTGGTCGGCGAGCTTCCGACCGCGCATGTCATCGATAATTAAAAGAGGGAAAGGGACTTCGGAGGCAAGCGCGATGGCACTGGCCTCACCGATATCCACCCGCTCAGCATAATCATATAGCAGGTCGCGGTCTTCGACGGCACGCACTTCCACCCAAAAGGGGAGGCGTTTGCCATATTCAGCTGCAATTTCTGGCGTTGTAACGACGCGTGAAAAAAGGGATTCAAGAACGGGCAGGCCATCGATTTTATCCAGAATGATAAAGCAACTGGCGTCGGTGATGACCGTATTAGTGGTTGGCGATTCGCTCGACATCAGCAATCACGTCGTCAAAAGTGTATTGGATATAATTCACACCATAATTCGATAGGATTTCAGCGAAATCCCATTTCTTCATGCCCGCCATCTGCGCGGCTTGCCCCAACGTTAGTTTACCCGATTCATACAGTTTCGCTGCAAGAAAACGGACGGTATCCTCCTTGTCACGTTCCAAGGATGCCGGTACCTCAAGTGTCAGCGTAGTCATAATGTAAAGATACGAATTTTAATATAAAAATTAAAAAACGCATTACCCATCGCCCAGTCCGACACACTCCTTGGTGCCTTCACGGATACTCCGCCAGATCATCTTAAAGAACGAAAACGAAGAAGGTCGCTCGATGTATACCTCGCCCGTATGATGTATGCCATTGGCATCGGGGTTGCTGTCGTTCAGCAGGAACCGGTTGGCAAAAAAGGAAGCGATTTTTTTTGTCGATGTTTCGCCTTCCCGGTTTTTCCGTAAAAAGTTCACCTTTAAGCCGTCGTAATCCAGTTGCAAGCTACCCGTTGTGCGCCGGTCGTTTGCTTCCATGTCAAAACGCAGCCCTTGTACGGTGCCCCGTTCGATTTCGACCCGCATTTGGGGGGTCAGCATGCGGTTAAAGGCCGTTGCATCCATCGGGCCAACCTCGGCATGGTAGGTGTGCGCCCCTAAGCTATCCAGCAGGTCAAACCGGAAGTTGACGGTGAGGTCGCCCGCTCCCATGGCCCGGGCGCGTGCTTGCAGCCGCATAAAACGGTTGTGCGCCAGCTCGGTCGAATCGTTGGTCAGGTGGTATATCACGGCCTTCGTGCCGTCGAATGTCACCGTACCGGCCTCACCCGTTTGGTCGCTCACCTCGGTGAAACGGATATCGAGGGCGCTCGCCAATACCGAGTCGATGGCCACCCGCTGTTCCAAGCGCAGCAACTGCTGGTGCGGCGACCGGCCTATTTTATTTTCAGGCGGGTTTGGTTGCGTTTTGTCCTTATATACGGCGATATGTCCACTGTCGATGTGCAGCGCTGACGCTGCTACGGTCTGTGAGTCCATCCAACGGCCTAAGTCGATATCACTGAGGCCAATCCGGGCGATGGAGATGTCGCCGATGTCTTCGGCCAATCCCACCTGCCGATAAAATTCCGCTTTGCTAACCGTGAGCCCGTAGCGCAGGTCACGGAGCACCAATTCGCGACGTGCCGTCTCCAAGCGCAGCGGGCCGGTACGCAATTGGTACAGACTATCCGGCCGGGTATAGGTTACTGCAGCGGCGTCCACACGTACGGCTTCCGTTCCATAGAAACGTGCGGTGTCGCTGAGGGATGCCGAGTCTATTCGGATGTCCTGCACGGTGGCATTGATTTGCTCGGTATGCAGGCGGGTAGCATCATCGTCGGCCACGAGCACTAGTTCACCTGCGTGGATCACAAAGCGCCCCACGCGTGTGCCCGCCAGCTGGGTGTTTTCGGAGAGCCGTGTTATCCACGTATCCCGGGTAGTGTCGGCATCGGCCGTATCCGTCTGTGCGTAGGTAGTGATGTGCACAGACAGGGTATCCACCGTGATGGTGCTGATGTGTAGGTCGCCGGTGAAAAGCAGTCGGAGTATGCCCACGCCGCTCACCTGCAAGCGGCCTACCCGGATGTTGTAACTTGCTGCTGGCCGCCACGCGGTATCGCGCGGCGTATCCGGTTTGAACCGGATGTTGGTAGCCGTTGCGTTGCCGGCCAATAGCGATAAGTCTAACCCTTCGTAGGTTAGCGCATAATGGCCATCCGTGCCGTCTGCAACCCGTTCTTTCAGTGCAGCCGCTATTTTCGGCTTCAACGTATGGCCAAGGTACCAGCTGGCCGCGGCAACGAGAACAAGTATGCCCGCGGTCACCCCTATGAGCCATTTCCATATCGGCTTCATATGCGTTATTTTTTAATTATCGATTCATCGGTTGCTTTTCAACCCATCAATGAGCATTTTCACCGGATTGATCGGGCTCATCCTTTAAGAAACGTTGTTGTGGACGGAATGTTTGTAGGCGGTGTTGTTGAAGGAGTTTCCGAAAAAAAGAGTACTTTTGTTGCTCGGTACACAAACAAACATGCTCGATTCGCTCATTACCTCAAAAACCCGCTTGCGTCTACTGGTAAAGTTTTTCATCAATGCGGCTAACCGGGGCCACATGCGGGGACTTGCCGATGAATTCAATGAATCTACCAACGCCATCCGCCGGGAGCTCAACAACCTTTCGGACGCGGGTTACCTCGAAAAGGAGGCCCAGCGTAACCGCGTATCCTACCGGGCAAATACACAGCATCCGTTATTTGGTTCACTGCAGGATATCGTGCACAAGTACCTTGGGTTGGACCGCATCGTGGAGACGGTATTGCAGCGGATGGGCGAAGTGGACCAGGTGATCCTTACGGGCGATTATGCAGAGGGGCGCGATACCGGTACCATCGAGGTCACGATTGTAGGCCCACGTCTCAACGCCGATTACCTGGAGCAGCTGGCCCCCAAAGTAGAAAGCATCATCCACCGCAAGGTGGCATTCACATTGAGCAATGAGCCCCCCGGCGGAGGACTCGTGTTGTTTGAGCAGTAAGCGTTTGCTTGGTAAGGACTAACGGTTACCTGTTTTTGATTTCCAGCTGGCTGATCCGCACCTGTTCGCCATCGCCACGGGCTGCAAGCCCTACACGGAAGCCCATACCCCACGGTACGAGCGGTGCCGCATCGTAGTCTTCCAATGCGCTTTTCCATGTGCCACCCTCCTGCCACGAAAAGTCGACGAGGTGGCCATCGGAGACGGCCATTTTGAGTGTTACTTCTTCTTCATTGGCGGCAATGTCGAGCGTTTGCAGTTCCTGCACGTCATCTTTCGCGATACGCCACACTTTCACCTGGTTTCCAAAAACGCCGATGCCAATACCGGCAATGGGTGCGCCGAAGCGGTTGTTGGCACCCCCCACCATGGTGATGGAAGCACCTGCCTGACCATTCGTAAGTCCCGTAGCTATACGGGCGGTCACTTCGTAGTTGATGGAAGTGATGGGCTGCACCAATAGCGAGCCGATGCCGTCGTTGGCTTGCGATGCCGTGAGCAGCAAGCCGTCTTTACCCACGGTATATTCGGCCGGTTGGTTCACGCGCCACCGCCACACGGGTGCCATCGTCGCAAAATCATCGCTATAGTCTGAAGCCGCCGCATCGCGGTCATAACCCGCATCGTTGGCGAAAGTGGGCCACCCGTCAGCCGTCCAGTTGATTTTTTCCAATACCCCTTCGCGCCCTACGTATACGCTGCCGGCTTGGTTATAAGCGTGGTACAGGTAGTAAAAATCATTGCCATGCTGCACTACCGTTCCGTGACCGGCACATTTCCAATGGTCATTATCTACCAGCACCGGGTTCTGGTCGTATTTCTCCCACGGTCCCAGCAGTTGCTTGGCCCGGGCCACTCCGGTTTTGTAATTGCAGGTCACCTCACAGCAAGCGCCTGCCGAATAGGTGGCGTAGTAGTAACCGTTGTGCCGGAATACGCTGATTCCTTCAACCAAGCGTCCTTCCCATTCGGCGTCGTTGGTAAACAATTCGTGCATATCGCCCACCAGTGCGGTGCGCTCGGCGTTGATCTCCTGTGCCCACATGGGGGTGGGCTGGCCTTTGCTGTTGCCATCTTCTTTCCAGAGCAGGTATATCTTTCCGTCGTCGTCTTTCACTTCATACGCATCGATAGAACCCAACTCCTGGCTTACCAGCGGGCCGTGGTCGGTATACGGCCCTTCGGGCGACGGCGCACTTGCCACAGCCACGGCGAGACGGCCGGTCGACTTGTCGCGGGCCGTGTAATACAGATATACAGTGCCCTGTTCTTCATCGTAGGCTAGCTCCGGCGCCCAGAAATTATTCCGGGCCCACTCGGGCAGGTCAGCAAATGCGTACGATACCTGTTCCCAATTTACCAGGTCGGTCGACTTATAAATCGGAAACAATGGTGCCCATTCATTGGAAGTAGCCGAGGCCCAATACGTATCGCCGATCTTGATGACCGTCGGGTCGGGATGGTCGCCCGGCAGTACGGGGTTAACGATGGTCAGGGGATCGGCCGGTCCATCCGTTGAGCGGCTATTCGTGCAGCCCAAAACGGTGGTGAGGAGCAGTGCGAGGTATACAAGCGTGGGTTTCATCAGATCGCTAATTATCGATTTACAATAGGGTGTTCGCCCAGATAAAACGCAAAGAAAGTGATTTTTACCCGTATCGCGTATACATTATGTCTCAAAAGCAGCAGGTTTTGTCTCGGAGCCGCCATTAATTTACCGCCAAACCACTAGGTTCTTCATCTGCGAACCGCAACGCGGAGCCGCAACCAAAAGCGGATATTGTTTCATGAGCTGATTCTAATCGGTGCGTACAAACATAGTCAAAGTTGATTTATTTTGGTTCCAAAATATACTTTTTTCAAAATAATACTCTACTTATTAGGTAGAAATTGTGTTGTATTTTTATATTTGCCGGGTAATACGATGGTCCGTTGGCGAGTAGCGCATGTGGATGATCATTGAGATACCGTATGAGTGCATCAGTAAATATAAGTATATGAGTCCATTCGCTAGGGTTCAAGCCTACTCGATTCGGCGAATGAAGCGAATCACAACCCGGCATATCTCCATTGGGATTGTGTTGATGAAATTAGCGTTGGTCGCCATCGTGCTGATCAAATACCTCCCTTACGCAAGCACGAAAGATCTGCTTTTCGATGAAACATTCTTCTGGTTTATGCTGGCGGGGTTTGTTGCCCAGATGGTCGACGGCGCGCTGGGGATGGCCTACGGTGCCACGTCGAGTGCGGTGCTGCTCAGTTACGGATTGTCGCCGCGGCTTGCCTCTGCGGCGGTCCACACGGCCGAGATATTTACCACCGGTGTATCCGGGTTATCGCATATCCGGTTTGGCAACTTCAACAAGCAGTTGTTTTTCAAACTCGTCATCCCGGGCGTCATTTTCGCTTCCTTGGGCGCTTTCTTGCTCGGATCAGTGATTCATGGCGACGTCATCAAGCCCTACATCCATGCTTACCTTCTTATTTTGGGGGTCTTGATTCTGTTGAAGGCCTTCAAGAAAAACCTCAAGACGAAAGAGAACACCAAAGGGGCGCCCATGCTGGCGGCGTTTGGTGGCTTTCTTGATGCCATCGGTGGTGGCGGATGGGGACCTATCGTTACTTCCAACCTCATCCGGAAGGGCAATACGCCCAGTACCATCATCGGCACGGTAAATACAGCCGAGTTTTTTGTCACCTATTTCACCGCAGGCGTGTTGATTTACTTCACGGGCATCCATAGCTGGCAGATTATCCTCGGCCTTATCCTCGGCGGCGCGCTGGCGGCCCCTTTGGGTGCTTATATCACCAAGAAGGTAACCAAAAAGACGCTTTTCGTTGCCGTGGGTATACTCATTATCGGCACCTCGTTATATTCGTTGTACATTACTATCTTCTAACCTGAGTTCGATTATTCTTTATCGGCTCAGAAATCCACTGAACATCGGTAGGCAAGGCGCCTTTGGGCAGGCCGTTTGTGCTATGCCCCAACGTGGCCTACCCAACCCTCCGAAAGGCTGTTTTGCCGCACGCCAGGGGGAACTGCTGCGGATCCCGGCCATCATGCGCTTATGGTAAGCACCCACCACTGCCTACTTTACCATTTTTTTACGTAAATCTAATATGTAATGCACATGAAATTTGTTTCTTTGTAACAAAATGAAACATAACGGAAGTAAAATTAACCGGTAAACAAATTAAAATAAAAGTAAATTCATGAAGAGACAAGCGTTCTATTTCGGTATTGCTTTATTGCTGTTATCCCTTCCGTCCTTCGGTCAAGAGGTCGCAAAGGGCGTGGTATTTGACGATCAGAACAACAACGGTATCAAGGAAAGGCGTGAAAAGGGGATTGCCGGTGTGTCGGTAACCAATGGACTCCAGGTGGTACAGACCGATGAGAAGGGGCGCTATGAATTGCCCGTCGGCGATGACCAGATCATATCGGTCATCAAGCCCAGCGACTACGATGTGCCCGTAAACGACGACCAGCTTCCCCAGTTTTTCTACATCCATAAGCCGAAGGGGTCGCCCCAACTGGCATATGCCGGTGTACCGCCTACCGGGCCACTTCCGAAGGAAATCAATTTCCCCTTGGTGAAAAATGAGGTCGGTGACTCCTTCAAGATGATCCTATTTGGCGACCCGCAGGTGTATACCGAAGACGAAGTGCGTTACTACGAGCAGGGCGTTATCGCCGAGCTACGCGAAGCGCAAGGGTATGCATTCGGGATGAGCTTGGGCGATTTGGTCGGCAATAGGCCCGACCTATTCAACCCCTACATCGCCGCGACCAAAGCCGTCGGTGTGCCGTGGTACAATGTCATGGGCAACCACGATATTAATTTTGATGTAACGGCCGATTCGCTTTCGGATGAGTCGTACGAGGCACATTTCGGGCCGGCTACCTATGCATTCAATCAAGGAAATGTGCACTTCATCGTGTTAGACGATATCGTCTATCCCGACCCGCGTGGTGGAAAAGGATATTGGGGCGGCCTGAGCGAGCAACAACTCACCTTCATTGCCAACGATTTGCAATATGTCCCCAACGATCGCCTTGTTGTGCTGGCTTTTCACATTCCGTTTACTAACAACAATTCCTTCCGGAAGGAAGACCGCGAACGGCTCTTCAAGTTGCTGCAACCTTTCCCCCATACGCTGTCGTTCTCGGCGCATACGCACAGGCAAACGCATTTTTTCATGACCGCCGAGGATGGCTGGCTGCGCGATGAGCCGCACCACCACTACAATGCCGGTACCACCTCGGGCAACTGGTATAGTGGGCGGTTCAATGAAGACGGGGTGCCCGCATCCATGATGGCCGATGGTACGCCCAAAGGTTATGCGCTCGTTCGCTTTGATGGCAACCAATACCAGATCGACTACAAAGTGGCTGGTAAGCCCGCCGATCACCAAATCGGTATCTACGCACCCAAGGTAACGGCTGCAGGCATCAAAGGTTCTATCAGCATCTATGCCAACTTTTACATGGGTACGGCAAACGACACGGTGATGGTGCGCATCGGCAATGACGACTGGAAAGCCATGAAGCGCGTGGAAGAGTATGACCCTACATTCATTGCGGAGCGCGTGGCTTGGGACCAGACCGAAGAAATCTGGGAAGGAAGAAAGCCCGGCGACCCCGGTATCAGCAACCACCTTTGGAAACTAAACATCGCCAATGGCAAACTGAAACCCGGTGTGCACACCATCGAGGTGAAAGCAACCGATATGTTCGGCCAAACGTTCATCGAAAAAGCCACCATTACGGTGAGGTAGCTGGCCTTTGGCATTTCAGGACGGTGCAGGTCGCTGCATAACGGCACGGGTTGCCACGCTGCTGATGTTCCAATACATTCGTAGCTGAGGGCCCATCCGTGTTGACGCGGGCCGCGTATGGATATCCAAAACAGCTAGCAGATGAAAACCGTATTCAACATCCTTTCCATCCTATTGGCCAGCATCGCCGTAGGCGGATGCACCAGCGAACCGAAAAGCGAGAACATCGTGATCGGCGACGATCCGGATAACGATACCGAAGTGCCGTATGGCCTTGATATCACGGACAAGAAAGACGTCATCTCCATCTGCTATTCCACCTGGTTTACCAAAATTCTCGGCCCGGGCACGGAAGCCCCCAACCCACCCAACATCGCCGAAATACTGGCAGGGCGGCAGGAGTGGGGTGGTGTACACCAATTCCATTACTGGGCCAAACCTGCACTGGGCTACTACCGGAGCCACGATAAAGAAGTGATCAGGCAGCATATGACCTGGCTGGCCGAGGCGGGCGTGGATTTTATCATCATCGATAATACCAATGCCAGCGTGGAATGGGCAAATACGGACGATTGGAATCTATTCGTTTCCATGCCCTGCAAAGCTATCCTCGATGTGATGGTGGCAATGCGTGAGGAAGGGAAGCAAACACCCTACATGGTATTTTGGAGTAGTGTGAATGACGAAAAAGGCTGGTCGGTGATGGAAAAAACATACAACGAGTTTTACACCAATGATACGTACCGCGACTGCTTCGTGTACTGGGATGGAAAGCCCTTGGCACTGGCCACTTCAATGGTTGCAAATCCGCCCAAGGCGTTTACCGTAAGGAAGATGTGGGGGCTCAACCAGCAGCCGGAAGCCGAAGAGTGGAGCTTTCTCAATACCGTGAATGTACCGGCGTACGGTGCTGATGGTAAGGTAGAGCAGATGGCGGTATGCACGGCCGCTCAGGAAACCTACATGACCGAGCCTACCGCCCATAGCCGAGACCACGGGCAGTTTTTCTACGAGCAGTGGACAAGGGCTTTCGAGCACCGCCCGAAAGTAATCACCATTACCTGGTGGAACGAGTGGGCCGCACAGCGGTTTCTGGATGACAACGGAAACTCTAGGTTTGTAGATAATTACGACGAGCAATTCAGCCGCGACATCGAGCCCATGGAAGGCGGGCACGGCGACCAATACTACCAATGGATGAAACAATATATCGCTGCCTACAAAAGCCACGGCGAATGCCCGAAACTTGTTGAGCAATAAAAGCGGAATATCCAACTTGCAAGCCGACGAGGGAAGCCGGTTAAGGGTGTTGTAAGACGGTGCCGACGGACAGCCATAGGAGCAATTGCAGCCATTGGTGCTGGGTTAGCCCTGTGCGGAGGTGCTTCAATGCTTGGGTCAGGTAGTTTTCCACCGTTCGGGTCGAAATACCCATCTCGGTTGCGACTTCGGCGATGTTTTTGTGTTCAAACCGGCTTAGCCGGAACGCCTGCTGGCACTTGGGCGGCAAAGAAGCCAGATGCTCCTCAATCACGGCGTGGAGGTCGGTCATGTCCATGAGGTCTTGCGTTTCGTTGCCGAGGGTTGAGACAGCAAACAACGCCAAATGGTCCGCATACTTTTGCTGCATCTTCTCCGAGCGGATGTAGCCTAGAATCTGGTATTTGGCAGCGCCAAAGAGGTACGATTCCAGCGAAGACCTGATGTTAAGTTCAGCGCGGCGTGCCCAAAGGGATAAAAACACTTCCTGCAACAGCTCCTCGCTCACCGCCCGATTATGCACGCGCCCGAAGATGTACTGCAGCAGTTTGGCTGCCGACCGGTGGTAAATCTGCTCAAATGCCAAGTGGTTGCCCCGCTTAAGCGAAGCAATCAATGTCGCATCGTCTGTATTGAACAGGTCATCGGCGCTATCCATTGAAACAAAGCTACAATAATCGGAGGCAAAAAGAAACTTAATAAAAAATTAACAGCCCACTGTGTGTTCGCGGGCAGTTGTGCTACTTACCTTATAATGAAAAGAAACAAATTCGATGAACTGATCAGGGATTACCAGGAAGGCCGCCTTAGTGGGAAGCTGCTGGAAACCATGGATGCTTGGTTTGACTCCCTTCCGGGCTCGGCACACGAATGGTGGTCGGAAGCAGACATCGAACGGCTCCACGACGAAATCGACAGGCGTCGCCGCCTTGATGCGCGGACCATCCGGATGCGTCGGTTGTTGCGGTATGCGGCTGTTTTGATTTCCGCGCTGGCAATCGCATTTTTCTTTTGGCAGCAGGAACAGGAAACGAACGAGCAGCCGCTCGCCGCCAGCGAAATCTTACCCGGCGGAAACAAAGCGACCCTGACCCTAGCCGATGGAACAGTCGTCGATTTAAGTGCAGATCAGACCGGGATCGTCATTGGTTCCGACAACATCACCTATGCCGATGGTTCTGACATCGTCGGGGAGGGTGGCGAGCAGTTGGCAGACATCAAAGAGCTGGTGTTGACCACCCCTAAAGGAGGTACCTATCAGGTTACCCTTCCAGATGGAAGCCGGGTATGGCTAAACGCCGTTTCCACATTGAAATATCCAAATCGCTTCCATGGCGATAAACGGGTTGTGAAGCTGGAGGGCGAAGGGTATTTCGACGTCGCTGAAGATCGCCGACGGCCTTTCAGCGTGCTTAGCAAGGGCCAGGAGGTGGCCGTATTGGGTACCCAATTCAATATCAGTGCCTATCCGGATGAAACAGCTTCCAAGACGACGTTGGTAACCGGCAGTGTGCAGATCGTTAACCTGGCGACTAACGTTGCCCATCGGTTAAATCCGGGAGAGCAAAGCACTGTACACGGACTATCCACCAGCGTTGACAAGGTCGATACCGACCTATTTACGGCGTGGAAGGATGGCTTTTTCTATTTTGACCGGTTGCCTACGCCGGCGGCCATCGCCCAATTGGCCCGATGGTATGATCTTGACGTCGTCTACCAGGGCAAATTGGCAAATGTCAATATGTTCGCTTACATCGCACGGGACAAGCCGTTGGATGCCGTGCTGAAATCGTTAGCGAAAAGTGGATTGCAGTTTAAGTTGGACCGGTCGGACAATCGGCCGCAATTGATCGTATTGGGCGAGCAATAAACCCTCGCACCAGCTAAACAATGATTTCGATATAACTAATCAATAAACGCTAAATAGGAAACGATGAAGACATAACCATTTGTATAACCATTGAGTTTATCCGTCAAAAAAACGGATGATGCTTGCAACATCACCCGTTTGAATCGTCTGGATTTGATTGTCGGCCGGTATTCAAGCACGGGCCGAAAACTAGTTGTTAACCATCCAAACAGGACAAATATATGATTTTTACACCAGGTGTAGGGGGAGGTTACTGGCCCTTTAAATTCCGATTTTTACTGATTATGAAATTGGCAATTTTCTTGACATTTGCTTTTGCAACCTATGCCGTTGCCGAAAGCAAAGCGCAACTGATTACGCTCAGCGCCAAAAACATGCCCCTTCGGGAGGTCATGAAGGAAGTGCAGAAGCAACAGGGATATTCTTTTTTATTCCGGGGCGATAAGATTGCAGATACCCCGATAGACGTGCAGGTAACGCAAATGGAGCTCAGCGATGCGATGCGTGCCATTTTGAACGACCATGGACTCGATTGGTCGGTCAACGACGGCATCATCACGATCATGGCGAAGCCTGATCTGCCGGTGGTACCTGCGAAATCGCCGCCCCAACGTGTCGTTACAGGAACCGTTACCGATGAGGCGGGAAATCCGCTGGAGGGGGTGACGGTCGCGGTGCAACCCCCCTCGCAGGCGGTCACTACCGACGTGGAGGGCAATTACCAGATCCCCGTTTCGGGGCCAACCGCCGTTTTGGTGTTCACCATGGTCGGCTATGAGCGGCATGAAACCGTGGTGACGGGCCAACCGCGCGTAGACGTCGTTTTAACAGCCACCGTTAGCGACCTCGACGAGGTGGTGGTGGTCGGCTATGGCACACAGCGGAAAGCCACGCTGACGGGGTCGGTGAGTTCCATCAAAGGTGATGATCTCGTATCCACTAAGAACGAGAGTGTCGTGAATATGCTGGCTGGGAAAATGGCCGGTGTGCGCGTCGTGCAATCCTCCGGCGAACCGGGTGCGTTTGCGTCGAATGTCCAGATCAGGGGGCTTGGAACACCACTATTCATTATTGATGGGGTGCCCCGCAACAATATCGCCCGGCTTGATGCCAATGAGATCGAAAGCGTCTCGGTGTTGAAAGATGCCTCGGCCGCCATCTACGGTGTGCGCGCATCAAATGGCGTGGTGCTGATTACCACCAAAAGCGGCAGTAAGAAGCCTGCCAATTTTGAGTACTCCGCATATTACGGCACACAAACGCCGATAAACACACCCAAAGGGCTCAATGCGGTGCAATTCATGGAGCTGACCAACGAGAATAACGTCATGCGGGGGTCCGTACCGGCGGGAACGTTGGTTTATTCGCCCGACCTGATTGAGCAATACCGCAGCGGCCAACGCACGGGGACGGAATGGCACCGTATCCAAACGAATTATTACGCCCCGCAGACTCAGCACAATCTGCAGCTGACCGGTGGGTCGGAGGCAACGGACTATTTCGTCAACTTCACGTATTTCGATCAAGACGGCCTTTATAAAAATGGCGATATCAACTATGAGCGATACAACTTTCGCACAAACCTCAATGCCCACATTGCGAAGGGACTGAAGGCCGAGCTCCGGTTAGGAGCTATGGCCGACACGCGCAACAGGCCGTACGAGGAGTCAACGAGTTTTTGGCGGGCCGTGTGGACCTATACCCCGATTACACCCGCCTATGCGAACTATGACCGGGCCTATATGCAAAACACCGAGCAGGGTTTAAACCCGCTGGCGATCACCGATTCGGATATCGTCGGTTACCGGAGAGATAACCAGAAAATGTTTCAGTCTACCGGAAGCCTGGTATGGGATGTGCCTTGGTTATCCGGCCTCAATGCCAAAGCTTCCTATTCGTATGATTTTACCTTCTTTGAAGACAAATCGCTCCAGAAGCCCTACTACCTGTACGACTACGACCTGAACAACGACGAATACCTCCCCAAACGCTATGGCGACCCGGCAGCTGGGGCAAACTCGTCGATATCGCGGAAAGCCAGATTTGGCAAGAATTCATTGTTGCAGTTCGCGTTGAACTACGACAAAACATTCGGAGACCATCAACTCGGTGTTTTGGGGCTATACGAAGAGGGTGTTACCAACATGGACAATTTTTTTGCCAACGGCTACATCCAGATGACGTCTATCGAGGAGCTACTGGGCGCCACGCGCGAGAGCTTAACCGGGGGTATGAACGGCAGCGCGTACACGCAGGGCGCTACAGATGGGTTATGGACCGTTGCCAACAAAGCGTTGGTGGGCCGGCTGACCTATCAGTTCCGTGACCGGTACAACCTCGAATTCGCGGCACGTTATGACGGCTCATCCAAATTTGCGCCGGGCCGCCAATGGGGCTTCTTCCCTTCCGTGCTGGGTGGATGGCGAATATCCGAGGAGCCTTTTTTCCAAAACTCGTCGGCCCTATCGTTTGTCGACCTGTTTAAGCTCCGGGCATCTTACGGGATAACCGGCGACGACATTACGGCCACGTTCCAGTTCGTTCCCGGCTATGAATATCCCGGCGGGAATACCGATTGGTGGCCCATATTCTTAGGGGGTCAGCCCCGCGAAACCATCAACCTTAAGGGCACGCCCAACTTAGACCTCACCTGGTATGAGTCGCGGATCTATAACATTGGATTGGATGCCGACATGTGGGGCGGGCTCCTGGGGTTTGAAGTCGACGTGTTCCGTAGAAACCGGAGCGGCTTGATGAACACCCGCACGGGTACCATCCCTGACTGGATAGGCGAGAGCTTTGCCCAGGAAAACCTCGATAGCGATGCCACGCAGGGCTTCGATGTTAATGTACGGCATCGGAACATCACGGCCGGTGACTTTGCCTATAGTGCTGCGGCAAATATCAGCTTCACGCGGCATAAGCGCACATCCGTCACGCGCGTCCCTTCAGACAACCAATACGCCGATTGGCGCGGCAATACCAATGACCGGTGGTCGGACATCTGGTGGGGATATCAGTCGCTCGGCCAGTTTCAGGATTACGAAGAAATATGGTCGCACGCCAAATACGTATCCAACAACGCCGGCAATTCCGAACTGAAGCCCGGGGACTACAAGTACCTGGATTGGAATGAAGACGGCGTGATCGATGATAAGGATATCTATCCCTTGATGAGCGGCAATTACGGGCAGCAAAGCATTCCTATGCTTTCTTACGGTATGGTGTTAGATGCGCAATACAAAGGTTTTGATGTAAACGTTGTTTTCCAGGGGGGTGCCCTTGGCACGGTGATGTACGACTGGATTTTGGCCAGGCCGTTTATCTCTGACCAAAGCGGCCCGGCCTACTTCTACGACCGTTGGCATATGGCAGATCCCACGGCCGATCCGCTGGATCCACGCACGGTTTGGGTTCCGGGGCAGCTGCCAACCACAAGTCAGGGTAGCCCCGCCATGTCGTTCAATGCCGCGGCATCCACCAGCACCATCAACCGCACGGATTACCTGCGGTGCAAATCGGTAGAGCTGGGGTATTCATTGCCGCAGAAAGCCACGAGCTGGGTGGGCACGAGTGGTATCCGCGTATTCGCGAGTGCCTACAATTTATTCACCATTACCGGACTGAATTACCTGGATCCCGAGCACCCAAGCAGCAGCTATGGCTTGGTGTATCCGTTAATCCGTACCGTAAATGTAGGTGCAACCATTAAATTATAAAGAAAATGAGAACAACCGTATATCACTATATCCAATTGTTGGCTTTAGGCGTGCTATTGTCGGTTAGCCAGGCCTGCAATACATTAGACATCGAGCCGGTAAACAACCTCACCGCTACCCAGGTGTTTAAAAGCGAGGCCGGTGTGGAAGCTGTTATTGCCACGTGCTACGCCAATTTGCCCATTGCGGCCCACAATGCCAGTGTGCACGGGCTCCGCGGCGACCCCGATATGCCTTTTTCCAACTGGAACAACCCCAGCATTCTTACCGGCGAAGCCCAGGTGCCGCCCCTGCGGGTGGGTATGGCCCCAAAAACCCTTTCGGGGGCGCACCTGTCGTGGTGGGACTACGGTGCGATCCGCTACGTCAACATCGCCATTCACGAATTGGAAGCCAACGCAACCGTGTTTACGTCCAACGCCGAGCAGTACCGGCATTGGCTGGGCGAATTGTATTTCTGCCGGGCTTACATGTATGCCTACATGGTCAAAAGTTTCGGTGGCGTTCCCATCGTCAAGCAGTCGGTTTCCTACGTAGGGCTGTCTGAAGAGGAGCTGTACATACCCCGCAATACCGAAAACGAGGTGGTTGATTTCATCGGTGAGGATTTGGATATGGCCATGGAGCTCATGGGTCCGAACGAAGTGATGACCGGCCGCGCCAACCGGTACATAGCGGCCAATCTGAAAGCTCGCGTCATGCTATTCGCTGCCAGCGAGGCCAAGAATGGTATCGTCCAGCTCGACGGGCTGGTGGGCATACCGCGTTCCAAGCAGACCGATTATTATAAAAAAGCATACGAGGCCGCGCAGTTCGCCATAGATAACGGCGGGAAGTACATGCTGTACGACCGGTATGACGACGGCAGTATTGACGGAAAGACGACCAATTTCTGGAACCTGTTTATCGATGAGTCGAGTGCCAATAAAGAGCGGATGTTTGTGAAGGAATACGATGCATCCGGCGCCATCAACCGGCCCGAGAACTGGTCGGCCCGCCAGCTACCCCATGGGTTCACTACCCAGGCCAACAGCGGTGAGCTATCGGTCACCACCGAATGGATGGAACTGTTTGAAGATGTGGATGGCAACCCGTTTGTGCTGAACGTCGGCACCGCAAGCAACCCCGTGCGGTACGCCGATCCCCTCGATCTTTTCCAGAAGGCGCAACCCCGCCTGCGGGCCACGGTGCTTTTGCCCGGCAGCACCATTCCCGGCAAAGGCCCCGATGCCGTATTTGAAGTGCGAAAAGGCATCTACGAAAGCTATCCCAACGGCACGCTGCACGAATCGTCCAATTTTACTGATACCTACCAGGGGATGCCGATCCAGGGGCGGAGTGGCGTGGGCAACCCCAACACCAACGGCAACGGAGCGGTGGTATGGAAATACGTAGATCCGAATGCCACGGGCGTGGATTGGGCCGGCAATGTGGATTGGATCGAAATGCGTTATGCCGAAGTGCTGCTGAATAAAGCAGAAGCCGCGGTGAATATCATTGGAGAAGAAGTCGGGGGGCAGGTAATTACGATGGATGACGCCCTTGCCGCGATCAATCCGGTACGCTCCCGCGCGGGTCTGCCCGCCCTGGCTACGGTTGATGAAGCCAAAGTCATTCAAGAGCGGCGATGCGAGCTTGCGTTTGAAAACCATTTGCTGTGGGACCTGAAACGGTGGCGGATGTTTGAATCCGTCTTGCAAAATAAAACCTACCATGCGCTTTATCCCTATTACATCTACGACGAGGGGCGTTATATCTTCAAAAAGCATAACCGCATCGAGCTGCAATACACGTTTGATGCAAAGGCTTACTATGCGCCTATTCCGGGCGGAGCGATAAATCGCAACCCCAATCTGTTACCAAATAACCCTGGGTACTAAAATATCATGAACATGAAGAAATCAGTTTATTGGATAGCCTTTTTTATAGCCGTTGGCCTATGGTCATGCGAGACCGACTCGTACCCATTGCCGGGTGAGACGCTGCAAGGCAGTTTGATCGATCCGGACGGATCGCCACTCATCACCGAGCAACCCCACGGGTTCAAAATCCGTTTGCTGGAAGATGGGGGCACGCAGTTTTACGACTTCTGGGGCAAGGCCGATGGCACCTTCAAAAACACGAAGCTGTTTCCGGCAACCTACACCATTGTGCCCATCGATGGGCCTTTCTTTCCGGTAGATGCCAAAATCAGGGAAGTCAGCGGCGTGGTGTCTGTCGATTTTACCGTGATACCGTTTGCCAAGATCGATGCCGATATCACGATGGATCAGCAGCATGTGAAAGCCACTTTCCGCATTGCGAAAGCCGCCGGCGCCGGCAAAATAAAAGATGCCCAGCTGCTCCTTTCGAAATGGAACCCCAACGTGGGTATGTACAGCAAAAACTGGAACAAGTCGCTCGACCTTGCGGGCGTCACCGATGTGGACATCCAGAACGGGGCACAGGAGCTGGTGCTGGAAAACGTACTGGAAAGTGGCGTTACCTATTATGCACGCGTAGCGGTGCTGTGTGAAAATCAACTGGGGAGGTACAACCTTTCGGAGGTTACCGAACTGATTGCGGATTAAAAGAACTGATAACGAATATGAAAAGCCCTATATTGATTACTTGGCTGGCGGTTTTAGGTTTAAGCCTAGTCGTCGGCTGCCAAGATGATTACGACCCCATTGGAAATAATAAGCCCGCAACGAAACTGCGGGTCCCTATCCGGCATTTGTCATTTGATGGTACCGGCGGCACGTCGACGGTGGATGTCGTTACCAACGCCCCCGAAATCCGCATTAACAGCGCCCCGGAATGGGTGGCCTCGGCATCACTTACCGATGATAACACCAAGCTGACCATCGAGGTTGCCGGAAACGAGGCGTCGGACGAAATACGGACAGGAAGCATTGAGCTGACCACCGTAACGGGCCAGACCGAGTCGTCCATACGGCTGCAACTCGTCCAGGCCGGAAAAGGCGGCGCCATCGGTTTCGACCCGTTCGACCGCGATGTACTGGGGCCGGACTGGACGGCTACAAGTACCTCCGACGTGAAGATCGGCGCGGGGCAGGTTACCGTCACCGGTGCGCCCAACGGTATCGGCAATAGCCTCTATTTCCTGAACCCGAAGGGGCTGGTGGCGCAGCAGAACGGCGGTGTAGGCAATACTGTTACGGCCTATGTTGATATCAAAACCGGCCCCGGCATCGAGGGCGGATTAAAAGCATACCACGACCCCGCCACGGGCGGGGAGTTCAAATTCTTTTTCACGATGAATGGCGAGCAAAACGGCGCTTTCTATGCCTTCAGGCATAGTGGCGGCCAGGATAATCCGCTGGCGCTGGGCGATGCCATACCGGGTCCCGGCATGCCGCCCGTGCCACCCGTGGGCGAGCGCGACGAATACATGCGCATTACGTTCACGAATGTTACCACCGCACCCTTTTGGTGGCAGAGCGAGGTCAATATCTATTCCCTGCAAACCCGAAATGGGGAGACCAACGTCTTGGAAAAGCACTTTAGCCGCAAGTTTGAAATCGATATGCCGAAACCGGAACCGGGGTACTTTGGTTTATGGGGGCGGTTCGGCGATGTCGTGTTCCGTAATTTCACGCTATCGGCGCAGCAACATTAACCGTTACAAGCAATACGTTATAAACTCGTTAAAAGATATGTTTTTAAATAAGAAAGTCAATAAGGCCCAATGGAGTGGCATTTCTCTTGTGATTGCTGTGGCGATTGCCCTGGTAAGCGGATGCAAGGACACGGCTGCCGATAACGGCTCGGCCGTTTACACCGTGAGTTTTGAAACCGAAGGGGGCGTTCCGGCGCCAGCACCCCAGCGTGTAAGCGGCGGTGAGCGTGTGGGCGCACCGGCTGAAGAGCCGATTAAAGAAGGGGAGATGTTTGCCGGATGGTATACAGCGGCGGGCGAGCGGGTGGATTTTAATTCCGAGCGGGTCAATGGCGATATGACCCTGTATGCCAGGTGGTGGACCGGCCCCGAGCAGTTTATCTTCATTAATGGAATCGATCTGGATTTCCTGTATGCCCGTATCAGCAACCACTTCGGCAAGCAGTCGGGGCAACGCATTGCCGTGGGGCAGTCGTTTATTTTATACTGTTTTGAGCGTCCGCGCGAGGTGATGGTGCACAATTTGCGCGAGCACCTGGCCCAGTCGCTTGAATTTGAGATTCCCGTGTTGGTGCAGCTGGATGCGATCACCTTCATGGACGCCCGCCCGGACCTATGGAACTGGTGGGACGAGTCGGCCCCCGGTTACGACCCCCGGAACCGCGACAATGTGGAGTGGACCTCGTGGTCATCGGCGGATGCCGTAAAAATCGGATGGCTGAACTGGGGGCAACAGATCCGGCTTACGCCGATGCCGAATCTGCTGAGCCCCACCTACCGTCAGGCGGTAAACGAGCAGATGGGCGAATTTATCGCCATTGTCAACGAATGGTACGAGGGCCTTCCCACCAACAAGAAGTGGCTGTTTGCCGGCATCAAGGTAACCGGCGAAATGGCCATCGGCGTCAACAACTGGCACTACCCGGATGGTAACAGCTATGTCGGGCATCCCGCTTCGCAAGACCCTACCTATGGCATCAATGTATATGATTTCCCGAGCCGCGGTGTGCAGACCATCGGCTATGCCGCATTGAAGACCGGTGGCTTGAAGACGGACGGGCACATTACCGGCGAAGACATCGGCCAGCTTGCCCAACGGCATAGCGAATTGGTGAGCAAACTGTGCTTCGATGCCGGGGTGCCGCGCACGAAGATCTTTGCCCATGCGGGCGGAGCCGGGCACGATTTGGAGGCCTGTTTGAATGCATATGCCAGCCCGTCCTGGAGTTTTTACCTAGGCGATGCCACCAGTCCCTCGGCATTCACTGCGGCGCTGGAACTGAGTGCCCGTTCTGATGCACCTTATTTCGGTATCGCCGAATGGTCCATCGGCGGAGCCACGGATGCCAAGGCGTGGACCGATCCGATAAAGGAAGGGCTGGCCCTGGAGAAATGCAGGTTCCTGAGTATTTACGACAACGTCGTGGGAAGCGATCTGTTCCACAGGTCGCCCAATCCTTCGGCCGTGGCCGGTATACGTGCCGCGCAACACTAATTCATTCATCATCACAATTTTTACATCTATGGTTCCTATCCGCTATCATCGGCTTATCGGCATCGTTGTTATGGCCGTTTGCGTGGTGCTGGGCGTGGCGGCTTGCTCGACCACCAGTCCAGGTGCCCAAGCGCCCGACATCCAGTATATTTTAGTCAACTTCACCGACCCGTCCGAAGCAGCGTTCCAAGAAGTGGCCCGTACCATCGGGGAGCAGAAAAACCCAGCCGTAAAAGTGGGTGTTGGTGTCATTGTCTCGTACTTAAGCTACCCGCCTGAAGAAGCCGCGGCCAGGCTACGGAGGTACCTGTCGTATGCCGAGCAATACGACCTACCAATCATCGTGCAGATCGATGGCGAGCAATGGTTGGAAAACCGCCCCGACCTGTGGAATTGGTGGGACCCGGACCAACCGGGGTTCAACCCCGAAAACCGGCACAATGTGGAGTGGACGAGCTGGGATCCGGCTGATGCTGTTAAGATTGGGTGGCGGGACTGGGGCCGGCAGCTGCGCGTGCTGCCCATGCCCAACCTCATGAGCCCCGCCTACCGCGAAGCCTGCCGCGCCGAAATGGAAAAGCTGGTTCCCATCGTGGTCGACTGGTACGCGGGGCTGCCAGAAGAGAAGCGCTACCTATTTGTCGGCGTAAAAGTGGGGTGGGAGAGCTCCATCGGCGTTAACAACTGGTACTACCCGGATGGGAATGACCTGCTCGACCGTCCGGAGAAGGACGACCCGAAATTCGGGAAAACCATTGACGATTTGCCGAGCCGCGGTGTAACGGCCATGGGTTATGCCGCGGTGACTACGCTGGGGCTGGCCAACGGCAGCGAACTGACCGAAGAACACCTCACCGAGGTGGTCCGTGTGCACCTGGAAGACCTTAGCCGCACCTGCGCGCAACTGGGTGTGCCCCGCGATCACCTGTTTACACATAGTGGGGGCTGGAGCCAGGGGGAATCCCTGTATACTGCCGCGCTCAACGAGTACGCCAGCCCGGGCTGGAGCTTTTACGACTTCGCGGGCAACCCCTCGCTGGATACGACAGCCATGAATGCATTGGCAATGAGCGATGCGCCGTATTGGGGAGCAGTGGAGTGGCTTTACAACGGCAAGCATGCCGATGATTGGCACACGGCAATCACGCAAACCTTGTCCCTACCCGCTATCAAGTACCTCTGCATTTACAATTGGGAAGGGATACGGGCGGACGAACAGTCGGTAAACGCCATAAAGCAGTTTATGGGGCAATAGGTCTGAAATATCGCATCGCTGTAAACCAAAATATGCTATCTTTAAGCCATCTAACTCATGTGCTAACAGCAAATAAACAGCTCAAACGATGCCATACAATAGGAGAACATTTATACAGCATGCCTCGGCGGCCGTGGCGGGGAGTATTGTTGTTCCCAGCCTAGCGTGGGGAAAAAAACACACCGTAATAGGTGCCAATGACAGATTGAATGTAGCATTGATCGGTTGCAAAAATATGGGGTGGGCCAACCTCACGGATTTTTTGACCCAAGAAAACACGCGATGCGTAGCGCTATGCGATATCGACCGGGGTATACTCGATGCCCGCGCCGCAGAGCTAAAGAACTTACAGGGAGCGGCCCCCGACGTGTATGGCGACTACCGGAAAATGCTTGATCGCCAGGATGTAGACATCGTCATCATCGCCACGCCTGATCATTGGCACTGCCTGCAATTTGTGGATGCTTGTAAAGCCGGCAAGCACGTTTATATTGAAAAGCCGATAGGGAACAGCATTGCGGAATGCGATGTGATGGTGCGTGCCGCTCAACGTTATGGAAACATTGTGCAAGTGGGGCAACAGCAACGAAGCGGCAAACTGTGGAAGGATATGGTTGCTTACATTCAAACGGGCCAGCTGGGGCGAATCGGTAACGTGCACGTGTGGGCCAATTTTGGTTATGCGGCGCTGGGGTCGCCTGTTCCCGATAGCTCCGTTCCGCAAGGTGTCGATTTCGATACCTGGCTGGGCCCTGCCCGCCAACGTCCGTTTAATCCGCAGCGGTTCCACGGCGTGTGGCGTCTTTTCTGGGACTATGGCGGCGGGTTGATGACGGATTGGGGCGTTCACCTGCTCGATATGGCACTCTGGGCGATGGATATCGACCACCTGGATGTAACTATCGCCGCTCGCGGAGGCAATTTCCTGTATCCCGAAGGCGCACATGAGACGTTTGATACACAGCATGTAATCTACGGATTTGATCATTTCACCATGACGTGGGAAAATCATGCCAGACCAGAACCGGGGCCTTACGGTAAACACTATGGGGTTCTTTTTAATGGAACCAATGGAACATTGGTGGCAAACCGGGAAAGCTGGGAAGTATATCCGGATCGTGAAAAAATAGCAGTAGAAAAACGAACGACGGACCATCAGGATCACCGGGATCATGTGAATGATTTCCTTACGTGCATTAAAGAAGGCCGGCGAAACACCGCTTGTCCCATCGAAGTAGGAAGCCTGTGTGCTAAATACGCGCAGATCGGAAACATCAGCGCACGGATAGGCGGAGCAGCATTGCGGTATGACGACAACAAGCGAACGTTCAACAATAAAGCGGCGGACGCCTATCTCAAGCCCCGATACCGTACGCCCTGGGTTTTTCCTAACGTATAACACCCCGGCTACAGCATACGTGCCTCATCCGAAGTGACCACAGGTAACGCAACTTTAATGTATCTTTGCGCGCTTAACGCCCGAGCATGCGCGCATACATCCAGCTATTCGATTTTAAGCAGAAGGTAAATTACAAAACCGAGGTCCTCGCCGGGCTCACCGTGGCGATGACCATGATTCCCGAGTCGCTCTCATTTGCTATTCTAGCGGGGTTATCGCCGCTTACCGGCCTATACGCTGCGTTTCTGATGGGCTTGGTTACCGCCATTCTCGGTGGCCGGCCGGGCATGGTCTCGGGCGGTGCCGGGGCCACCATTGTGGTGCTCATCGCGCTGGCTAAGGGCCACGGCGTGGAATACCTGTTTGCAGCCGTGGTCCTCGCCGGGCTGCTGCAGTTCCTGGTGGGCGCATTCCGCCTCGGTAAGTTCGTGCGGCTTATCCCCCAACCGGTGATGTATGGGTTTCTGAACGGCCTCGCCGTCATCATTTTCATGGCACAGCTTGAGCAATTCAAGGTCGCCGACGGCGGTATCACCGCCTGGCTGTCCGGCATGCCGCTTTACATCATGGGCGGACTTACACTGCTCACCATCGCCATCGTGCTGGCGGTGCCGCGCATCACTAAGGTCGTCCCCGCCTCGCTCATCGCCATCCTCGTGGTTTTCGGCCTCGTGCTTGGGTTCGGTATCGATACCAAAACCGTGGGCGACATTGCCAGCATCCAAGGCGGTTTCCCGTCGTTCCACATCCCCATGGTGCCGTTTACGCTGGAGACCCTGCAAATCATTTTTCCTTTCGCTTTGGTGATGGCCGGCGTTGGGCTGGTAGAATCGCTGCTTACGTTATCCATGGTCGATGAAATTACCAATACGCGCGGCAGCGCCAATCGTGAAGCTTTGGCGCAGGGTACGGCCAACGTGGTAAACGGCTTCTTTGGTGGCATGGGAGGCTGTGCCATGGTGGCACAGACGTTGGTGAACCTCAACGCCGGCTCGCGCGCGCGGCTGGCCGGTATTGTTGCGGCCATCACTATCCTGCTCATCATCCTGGTTGGAGCGCCGGTCATCGAGCGCATCCCCATGGCTGCGCTGGTTGGCGTGATGGTGATGGTGGCCATCGGCACGTTCGAGTGGGTGTCGCTGCGGATCATCAACAAAATGCCCAAATCCGATATTTTCGTGGGTATGCTCGTTGCGGTCATCACCATTGTGCTCCACAACTTGGCGTTGGCGGTATTGGTCGGTGTGATCATCTCCGCGCTGGTATTCGCGTGGGACAATGCCAAGCGTATCCGTGCGCGCAAACATATCGATGCCACGGGTGCCAAGGTTTACGAGATTTATGGGCCGCTGTTTTTCGGTTCGGTAGCCTGCTTCTTGGAGAAGTTTGATGTCGAGGGCGATCCAGACCAAGTGGTCATCGACTTTCGGGAAAGCCGCGTGGCCGATATGAGTGCCATCGATGCGCTCAACAAAATCACGGCCCGCTATTCCGCGGCGGGCAAGCAGGTGGTGTTGAAACACCTCAGCACCGACTGCCGCAGTAAGCTCAAGAAAGCCGAAGGTATTATCGTGGTTACGTTGGCAGAAGACCCCACGTATAAAGTGGTTGCCGATCGATAGGCTTTTTTGCAAGTAAGTTACCAATTACGGCTTAATCGGGTCTATGCAATTGATTCCTCCTACACGTTTAAAATCTTTTACATTACGAGTGTACAGATCTAAATTATGGATTATTGCGGTTGCGGCGATAATGCTATCACCCAATTTTAGCTTATAACGTCTTCTTATTTCAATCGCTTCATCAAAAATTGGTTGGTCGGGCGTTATGATTGATACGTAATCAAACACGTCTAAAAAATACATTTGATCAGCATCATTTAAACCATGGTAGCCTAAGACCTCCACACGAGAAATTTCAGACACATAACAATGGCAAATCACGGTCTTCCCGTTCTCGTCTCTCCCATTCTGCTGCGTCTCCGAACTGACTTTTGTTTGTAGCTTTAAAATTTAATATACGATCCTTCAACGCATCCGCTCGCGATTCGTCAACCGACGTAGTTTTTCTCTCCACGCTTACCTTTAGTTTCCTTGCCAATGCAATAATCTTAGCGATGCTTTGCTCATTATTCGATTTAACAATCAATTCCATAGCGGTCGGATATTCTTACTTAGACACAAATCTAGCTAATCTTGCTGTTAAAAGCAAGCGCTATTCGGCGGCAATCAAACACGTGGTGTTGAAGCACCTCAGCACCGACTGCCGCAGTAAGCTCAAGAAAGCCGAAGGTATTATCGTGGTTACGTTGGCAGAAGACCCCACGTATAAGGCTACTCTTTATCCCGGGTATTGCGCACCAGCGAAATGCCCGACAGGAAAAAGATCAACCCGATGACGCCCACCACAATCAGCTCACGCGTCCCGCCCGTTTGCTGTACCACCATGGCACCGGTGTAGATGAGGCCCCCAATACCCAATATGGTAAGGATGGTGCCGAAAATTCGCTTTACATTCATATCCGAGCTGTTTAGCCGTTTAAGGATATACAAATAACCGCCCGGATTGTTGGGCTATAAAATTATTTTTTCCCTCCCACCCCCCCACGTTGCTACTTTTCCGGTATTACCTTAAAAAAGCAGCATGGAAAACGAGTCATCACGTATCGAAGCGCTCCTCCGTAAATACCGGTCGGATACGATTTCGGAAGCGGAGCGGGCAGAATTACTGGGACATGCGGAAAAGCATGAGACGCTGAAGGCGCTGCTGCGCGATATGCGCCATTCGTTCGGGGAAGCGACCCGTGGCAACGCCGCTCCCGGTGGCGCAGCCCCCCACGACGTGCTTGATGACACCCGGGCCACGCGCATGCGGGCCGACATCTGGCGGTGGGTTGCCCCCGAAAAGGCCATCCGCCGTATTCCTCGATGGCGCATCCCCGCGGCGGCCGCGCTGGTGTGCCTGTTGGGCGCTGCTTATTTCCTTCAGCGCAATGCTGCCGAACCGGTCGTTTGGCAGCAGGTTGCCACCACAGCTGGCGAACAGCAGCGCCTTGTGCTGCCCGATAGTTCCGTGGTTTACCTCAATGGCAGCTCCACCCTGTCCTACCCGCAAGAATTCGGCGGCACACAGCGCGTGGTACATTTAGCTGGCGAAGCTTTTTTTGATGTATCGCGCAACCCGCAGCAGCCGTTTTTCGTGGTAGGGAAAGATTTTACCACCAAAGTATTGGGCACCGCCTTCAACGTAGATACCGACTTGGCGCCCGGTATTGCGGTGGCTGAAGGAAAGGTCCAAGTGGTGCGTATACCACAAGCGATCGTACAGCAGACCTTGGATCGATCAGCATCCTGGCAAGCGAGGGTTGGTCTGCGCCAGCCGGCACGGGTAGACGACGCATGGGCCGCTGAAGGCCCACGCAACGAGGCATTCGTCACTGCAGATCAATATGTATCGGTAGATACCGTATCGGGTATACTGGAGATCGGACAGGGCAGCGCTCCCAACTGGCGGGCGGGTGAACTCGCTTTTTATAACACGCCTATCGGGCAGATCGCCAAACAGCTAACCCGTTATTACGGCGAAGAAATTGCGGTTGAGGAGACCATCAGCGGCTGTGAAGTTACCCTTCCAGCCATGAACAAACCCCTCGAACAAGTGTTGAGTACGTTGGCGCGCCTGCGGCAGGGCAGTGTAGTGAAAATACAAGAAACATGGCATCTCCGAGGGCGGGGGTGCTGATCGTAAACTTCGATAACTAACCAACCTGATGATGAAGAAGAAAAAAGCCCCCGAATAATGAGCCTCGGCCCAAAACAACAAAGTCGGCAAAACCATGTTTCACCGACTCCTTCACTGAATGGTAGGTGCAACGCCAAGCCTGAGAAACTTGTTGCAGCTACCTGAGTCAATACAAATTATTTACCCTATTCAGTTATGCAAATATGCAAAAAATTATATGTTTAAGTAGTTGTATATCATCTAAATTCATTATGCGGTTATCGGTGTTTGTTTGCGTGTCGGCCATGGCATTAGGCTTAGTGTTCGCTGCCAATCCCGGATATTCACAACACGAGCTTGAGAAACGGGCGCATGTTGCGTTCAACGGCCTGCCGCTCGCCAAGGCACTGGAGCAGCTGCAGCGGCAAACGGGTGTACCGTTGGCGTATCAGCCATCGGCATTGCCGTCGTCGCCCGAGGTTACCTACTCGGCCAATAAGAAGGTGAAAGTCATATTGGCCGATGTGCTTAGCCAATACAACCTCACCTATGAGGTGAAGGATGGCTTCGTTTTACTCAAGCCGCGGCCCAAGCATACCGAAGCGATGCCCGTTACCGCTGCCGCGCCCCAGCCCGCAGAGATTACCGGCACGGTGCAAGATACGGCGGGCAACTTCCTCACCGGCGTAACCGTCTATGTGGCGGGTAGCCCCCAGATCGGATCGGCTACCGACATCAATGGTCGCTTCGTGCTCGCCGCGCCGCCAAATGCCACCTTGGTATTCACCTACCTCGGCTACGTGGAACAGCGGATCACACCGGGCGCCCAGCGCACGCTCAACGTGGTGCTTCAGGCCGCCGAAGAGTCGAGCCTGGACGAAGTCGTGGTGGTGGGCTTTGGCCAGCAGAAGAAAATCAGTGTGGTGGGTTCGCAAGCCACCATCAAGCCGGAAGAACTGAAGCTCCCCGTGCGCAACCTGTCCAACTCCATCATTGGCCGCATCCCCGGCATCATCGCCGTGCAGCGCAAAGGCGAGCCCGGGTATGATGGCTCAGATATCTGGATACGCGGCATTGCCACGCTCGACGCCGGTCTGAGCCGGCCACTGATCCTTGTAGATGGCGTACCGCGCAGCTTCAGCAACATCGATCCCGAGGATATCGAGAGCTTCACGGTGCTCAAAGACGCCTCAGCCACGGCCGTATATGGCGTGCGTGGTGCCAATGGGGTCATCATCCTCACCACCAAAAAAGGGTCGCCCGGCAAGCCGCGCTTCAACGTGCGCTACAACGAGGGCATCACCCGGTTCGTGAAGCTTCCCGAGTTTGCCGATGGCCCCACCTTCATGGAGATGGTCAACGAAGCAAACATCAATATGGGGCAAACGCCAACCTACTCGCAAGAAAAAATACAGGAAACGCGCGACGGTGCCGACCCGTACCTGTCGCCCAACGTCGACTGGTTCGATGAGCTGTTCCGCGATTTTGGCCGCATGCGCTCCATCAACGCCAACATCGACGGCGGTTTCGACCGCGCCACCTACTACGTTGGCCTGGGCTACTACCAAGAGGAGGGGCAGTACCGCGACGTGGAGACCATCGACTATGACTTCCAGTCTAAAGCCAAGCGGTTCAACGTCACTACCAACCTGACCTTCAAGCCTACGGTCACCACCGATATCCAGCTGGGCATTCAGGGATACCTCATGGTGGGCAATTCGCCCGGCAGGGGTGAGGGCGCCATCTTCGGGGCCGCGTATGAGCGTACGCCCATATCATTCCCCGCGCGGTATCCCGACGGGCGCATTGGCGACCTCAGCACCAGTGGCCTCACCAGCCCCTATGCCCTCCTCACCCAAACCGGGTATTCCACTTATTGGGACAACAACGTGATGTCCAACCTGCGCATCACCCAGCAGCTGCCCTTCGTGCTCGACGGCCTGTCGTTTACGGCCATGGCTTCGTTCGATGCATCCAACTACAACAAACAGAACCGCACGAAAGCATCTGACACTTGGCATGCCGAGCGGCGCAACGCCGAGGGCGAGCTGGAATTCATCCAGAAATACACCGGATCACGCTTCCTGAGCTATAACAAAGAGGCGGCCGGATCGCGGCAGCTGTACGTCGAGTCCGCGCTGAACTACGTTAAAACCGTGGGTGACCACAACGTCACGGGCATGTTCCTCTTCAACCTCAGCGACCAGTCCAATTCGCAGGCGGACAACCTGGAGTCTTCCCTGCCTTACCGCAGCCTCGGCATCGCCGGCAGGGGTACCTATTCCTTCCGGAATAAATACCTCGGCGAGGTCAACTTCGGCTATAACGGGTCTGAGAACTTTGCGCCCGAAAAGCGGTATGGCTTTTTCCCGTCGGTGGGCCTGGGATGGGTAGTCTCTGAAGAGCCGTTCTTCGAAGGCGTCAAGCCGGTGATGAACTTTCTGAAATTCCGCGCCACCTGGGGTAAGGTGGGTAACAGCAATATCGGCGGCCGCCGCTTTGCCTACCTCAATACCGTATACGAGAATGTAGACGGTTACCAATTCGGCAAAGACCAGAGCTACGGGTATAACGGTAAGGCGCAGAATGAAATCGGTGTCAACGTGGGGTGGGAAACCTCCATCAAGTACAACCTCGGCATCGAAGCTTGGTTTTTCAACAGCATGCTGAATATCCAAGCCGACCTGTTCAAGGAGCACCGCGAAGACATCTTCCTGCGTCGGCAGGGCTTGCCCGGTTACCTTGGCGTACGCAACGCACCCTATGGCAATATCGGCAAAGTAGACAACCAAGGCATCGAAGGGCAGCTCACTTTCCAGAAGGCGTGGGGCGACGTCCGTCTGCAGGTATTGGGCAACTTCACCTTCAATCGCAACGAAGTGGTGGAGGACGACCGCCCCTGGCCATACGAATGGCAATACCGCAAAGGGCGCAAGGTCGGCCAGAACTTCGGCCGCATTGCCCTCGGTTACTTCAAGGATGAAGCCGAGATTGCCAATGCCCCCTTCCATACCGGCACCGTGCGGCCAGGCGACATCCGCTACAAAGACATCAACGGCGACGGGAAAATTGACAGCAACGACGAGGTGCCCATCGGTTACGGCGACATCCCCGAGATCGTCTATGGCGCCGGCTTCACGTTCGGCTACAAGGCCTTCACGCTATCGGCACTCTTCCAGGGCATCAGCAACGTGGATATCCTCGTCAACGGCGAAGGCGTCTTCCCGTTCCGGTTCAGCACCAACAACGGTAACCTGATGAGCAACATCGGCGACCGGTGGACCGAAGCGAACCCCAACCCGGATGCGTTTTACCCCCGCCTGAGCATCGGCGAGCTCAATGCCAACAACGTTACCAGCACGCACTGGCTGCAAAACGGCCGGTACCTCCGCTTGAAATCGCTGCAGTTTGCATACGACCTACCCAAAGCCTTTGTGGCCAAGGCGGGCCTGCGGGGCGCAAACATCTTCTTTTCGGGCATCAACCTGCTTACCCTGTCGGAGTTCAAACTCTGGGATGTCGAGTTGGGCAATGGCCGGGGGTCTACGTACCCCAATGTGGCGACGTATAGCTTCGGCGCAACCCTGAATTTTTAAGAACCATCAACGAAGAATAACGAATGAGACGCATATATCTTTTATTAACCCTCCTGTCGCTGTCGCTTCTGCAGGCGTGTAATAGCTTTTTCGATCAGATGCCCGACGACCAGCTGACGCTGGACCTGGTGTTTCAAAGCAAGCAATATTCCGAAGAGTTCCTGGCCCATGCCTACAGCTACGTGCGCGACGAAGCCGACCGCAAGGGTGGGGTGCCGTTCGATCCGCTATCGGACGATTTCGATGTGCCCTATAGCGAGTCGCCCGCCTATCCCTTGAATATCGGCAACTGGAACGCCGCTTCCGGCAATTACAATTTTTGGCACGACTATTACCGGGGCATCCGCCAAGCCACTTATTTCATCCTGCACATCGAGGAGAACCGCGAGCTGCAGGGCATGGCCGGTGGCCCCCAGCTAATCAAACAGTACAAAGCCGAAGCCCGTTTCCTGCGCGCGTTTTTTTATTTCAACCTGCTGCGGCAATATGGCCCCGTCATCATCATCGGCGATGAGATCATCGATAGCGACCTGGAGGGGAGCGACCCCAAGATGAACCTGCCCCGCATGCCGTACGACGCGTGCGTCGACTACATCGTCAGCGAACTAGACCTAGCCGCCGTAGACCTGCCGCTGCACTTCACGGCGCAGAGCGAACGCGACTACGGCCGCGCCACCAAAGTAGCCTGCATGGCCGTGAAAAGCCGCCTCCTGCTCTATGCCGCCAGTCCGCAGTTCAATGGCAATACCGAATACGTCGATGTGAACAATCCCGACGGTACGCCCCTGTTCAACACTCAATACGATGCCACCAAATGGGAGCGGGCGGCGAAGGCCGCTAAAGACCTGATCGACCTCGATATCCTGGGGCTGTATAAAGTGGCCGGCGACGACGGCAACATCGACCCCTACCGTTCCTACCGGGATATCTTCCTTACCCCTTGGAACAACGAAGTGCTCTTCGCCCGCAAGAACAGCGACCTCGGCTGGCCTTACGAGAAGCATACCGCCCCCCGCCCCATTGGCGGCTGGCCCAGCTACTCGATTACGCAGCAGCTGGTGGATGCCTACGAAACCGCATCCGGCAAGCGCATCGACGAACCCGGTACCGACTACGTCGAAAACGGCTTCTCACAAGCCGACGGTAAGTATACCGAAGCGGGCACCTACATGATGTACGTCAACCGGGAGCCCCGGTTTTATGTCACGGTGCTGTACAATGGATCCTACTACCCGTCGCGCGTCAACGGCGACCAGCGGATGGAGTTCTTCCGCACTGGGTCGTCGGGGCGCGACGGCGCGCGTGACTACCCCCACACGGGCTACATCGTGGGCAAAAATGTATCGCCCAACTCAGATGTGCGCAATTCGCAGTTCATCTCCCGGCCGTATATCCTCTATCGCTATGCGGAAGTGCTGCTGAGCTACGTTGAAGCGCTCAACGAATCGTCGCCGGGGCATCCCGATATCGCCACCTACCTCAACGCCATCCGCGAGCGGGCTGGCCTTCCGGGCGTGCCCGAGAGCCTGGGCCAATCCGAAATGCGTGAGCGTATCCGCCACGAGCGCCGCATTGAGCTGGCCATCGAAAACCTGCGCTGGTCGGACACCCGGCGGTGGAAAATCGCCGATCAGACCGATGGCGGCGAATTCTGGGGCATGAATACCGGCGCAGGCACGTCGCTGCATGACCCCGCTTATTACCAACGGACCGTCTTCGAACGGCGGGTGTTCCGCAAGGAATATTACCTGTTCCCCATCCCGCAGTCGGAAATGGACCGCAACAGCAATCTCGTACAAAACCCCGGTTGGTAACTTAATCAGACAATAGAAATGAACAACATCAAGAATATATCCATCGGCTTGGGCATGGCGTTACTGGCGCTGGCGTGCGGCAAAGACACGGGTTTCGAAAATCCCGACCGCTTTGCGCAGGTCTACATGACACAAGCTTACGATCTGCCCAATATCAAGAGCCTGGCCATCGAATCCGATGCTCAACCGCTCTATTTCGGTGCGTCCTTCGGCGGGGTCAACTACCCGTCGCAAGACATCCATTGCCGCTTTGAGATCGCCTCCGAACTGGTGGCAACCTACAACACAGCCAATTTCACGGCCTACGAGCTGCTGCCCGAGGCGAGCTATACGATGGAAGGCTTGGAAGCCGTACTTAAGAAGGGCGAGCTCAGCTCCGATGTGCTGCGCATCGATGTGCATACGGAGCATGAAAGCATCGATGCCCGTAAGCAGTACATGCTACCGGTGCGGCTGGCTGCGGCCGAAGGCGGCCAATACCCCGTCAACGAGCAACTCCGTGTCACCTACTTCGTGGTGCGCACGGCCTATACCGAGCTGTCCAAAACTTCGTGGGAGATCACCAGCTTCAGCTCCGAAGAAACCGTAGGCGAAGGCCCCGACAACGGCCACGCCAAACACGCCATCGATGGCAACCCGGACACCTTCTGGCATACCCAGTACCGCGATGTCAATCCGGCGCATCCCCACTACCTGGTCATCGACCTGGGGAGCACGCAAGCCGTGCACGGCTTACGGATATTCGGCCGCAGCAGCTGGGCACCGGGGCGCCCGTTGGATATCGAGATACTGGTGAGCGACGACGAGGTCAATTGGACAGCTGCCGGCGCGTACGCGTTGGATGGCGACGTGGCTGAAAATGAGGTGTCCTTCATCGACAACGGCCAGAAAACGATCGATGGGCGCTACGTCAAGATCGTGGTCAACCGATCGTTCACCGACTCCAACCACACGTGCATCGCCGAAGTGGAGGCCTTCTGATTAATGCATTCCGCCGGGTGGCCGCAGCCGCCCGGCTTACTTTCGATTTAACGCATGAGAATTATAGCCATTACGTTGCTTTACCTGGCTTCCGCCGGAACATGGTCGTGCACCAAATCCGGTGCGGGCGATAAAGACGGCCCTGGTCCCGTAGACCCTAAGCCGGACGAAAAACAGCTCGACCCCGCCGACTATCCCGGCCTCTTGTGGATCTATGACGCTGCCGATTGGAAACACGAATCCCATCACGGGCAGGCCGACTTCGCGTGGTCTAACGCCGCTGCCACGCCCGAGGGGCTCACCCTGCGGGTGCAATCGACCGATGAGGTCGTCACCCACACGTTACTCCCCCTCACGCTGGAACCCGATGCGATCTACCGGTTCTCGGCCGATGTCAAGGTCGAAAACGTCTCCGGCGCTCATGGCGCCACTATCACCATCGCCGATGAGTGGTTCATGACGTCGCAAGACCTGGTGGGCATTGCCGACTTCAGGTCTAGGTCAATGGTCTTCCAGACACCGGCAGACGGCCGCGTGGCATTATGCCTTAGCTTGGGCCTGAACGGCAACCGGTCGACCGGCACCGCCTATTTCAAGAACCTGAAACTCGAAAAGCAGGACTTCTACACCCTGTCGAGCAAGCACCTGCGCCTGCGCGTCCGGCCCGAAGATGCTGCCGTGGTCAGCGAGCAAGCACTCACCGACTGGATGGAGAAGCTCGACCGCGTGTATGGTGCCTATACCGACCTCATCGGCGAGGCGCCCTACGGCGGCGAACCCATTACCATTTTGGCGGTTGACCAATACCCCCGTTCGTGGGCATATGCCGGCAATCCCATCATCTGGCACCGCGTTCACGTGCCCGCCTCGCTGCGCAGCGTAGCCGAGCGCGGCGATTGGGAGTTCGGCATCATGCACGAGATCGCTCACGATTTCTGCGCCGGGGACGACCGCTATCCCGGCACCACCGCCTATTGGAACTGGAACGATGAGCTGTTTGCCAACTTCCGAATGTACTATGCCCTGGATCAGCTCAACGGCTCGTTCGTGAATGGCGACAAGCTGTACACCGGCACGGGAGCCAAAACCTATTACCGGTCGGACGGCGGCGATTCATACGAAAACGCATTCCTGCAAGGGCGCTTCACACACGACGCGCTTATGTATACGCTCATCCGGCTTCAGGAGCGGATCGGCTGGGAGCCCTTCAAGCAGACCTTCCGGTGGCTGCATACCCACGAACACGCGCTCAGTTCAGACTGGGAGAAGTTTGATTTCTTTTTAACTAAATTGCAAAGCTATACCGAGGTCGACGTACGGGGCACGTACCCGCCCGGCGAACTGGCATTCATCCAAACGCATATGAATTAAAACGATGGTGAAAATTCACATGAGCATGCTTGGGTTGGCGTTAGCCCTATCCGGCCCGCACATTTCCAATGCGAACAGCATCACCGCAAACCGGATTGACGTCACCGCATACGGCGCCTATCCAGACGATGGCCAAAACGATGCAACTGCGCTCCGAAAGGCGATGGCTGCTGCCCGGAGCCAGCCCGGCGCAACGGTCTACTTCCCGCCAGGTGTGTACCGGTTTAGTGATGATGAGGCACGTCGCATCGAGTACGAGGCTATCAGCGGCCAGTATGGCGAAGATGTGCAAGGTCGCTTATTCAAGCCCGATGCCCCTTACGTCATCGCTTTAGACCTCGCCGGTAGCCGGGGAGTGACCGTAGAAGCCGCGGGGGCGACCCTGGTGCTGGAAGGGTGGTATGAGGCTGTGTCCATCACCGATGCCGAAAACCTACGCATCAACGGGCTTACGCTTACCTATAAGCGGCCACCCCATACCGTCGGAGTTATCGGCGCGGTAACCGACAGCTATTTCGATATGCAGGTGGACACCGGCCGTTATGCGATGCTCGACAGCACCGTGACCGGCCGCATCCATTTCTACGATGTGTCGAAAGTACGCGTATACACCGGTGCCTGGCACGATAAAAAGGAGTGGCTCAACGATACTACCATCCGGGTATTCTCGGGGGCCAAGCCGCAGCCGGGCGACCTGTGCATTTTTAGGCATTCGGCGCACTACCGGGCGGGAATCCTCATCAAGGAATCGAAGAATATCACCCTCGCAGATGTGACCATCCACAGCCAGCCCGGTATGGGTGTGGTGGGCCACCGCAGCGAAGACATCTTCCTGCGCAACCTACAGGTCATCCCCGAACCGGGCGGTGTGGTGTCTACCAACACCGATGCCACGCACTTTACCAGTTGCAAAGGGCGTATCGTGCTTGATGCCTGCAAGTTTGGCGGGCAGGGCGATGACTGCACCAACATCCACAACTATTATTACACGCTGTACCCGGATGCCACACGCAACGGTTGGGTAGACATCGCGGTGGAGCAGGCGGATCTCCATGCACTGTCGCTGGATTTCCCCGATGTGGGCGATACGTTGTCGCTGGTGGATCGGGAATCGCTAAAGCCGGCAACCACGTATACGGTACGTGGCGTAGACACCAGCCGCGGGGAGTGGCGGGTGTCCGTGCAACTCGACCGGCCGTTTTCGGGCGACGCGGCCAGCCATTACCTCACTAACGAAACCCGCCGGCCGGCCGTCGAGATCACCAACAACACGGTGCGTAGCCATCTGGCGCGCGCTTACCTCATCAAAACCAACCGGGTACGTATCGCCGGCAATACCATCCAGCAGAGCAGCGGTACGGCCATCCAGCTTGGCGCCGAAAGCGGCTGGCGTGAAAGCGGTCCGGTGACCGACGTCGTCATCGAAAACAATTGGATCGTGGATTGTGGCTACGGCCACGGCAGGCAGACCGGCACGGCCGTGAATATCGACGTATCCGGGATCGACGGTCCACCACCACCGCTCAACAAAAACATTATCATCCGCAACAACACCATCCAAGCTACTGGAGGGCAAGCCATCTACGTGTCGGGCACGGATGGTGCTTCCGTGAGCTACAACGCCATCAGCGGCAGCGACCGCGCCGTGCTGGTGGAACACAGCGCCAACGTAACCGTACAAGGCAACGGCTCACTTCCGGTAATCATCAACGATAACAAACAGCAATGAAGAACCCAATCACTTATCTTTTTATTTTCTTATGGACCTGCTGCATGCCCGGGGGGCTTACCGCGCAGCAGCGTTGGCAAATCGATACCGACGGCGGTATTCGCTGGGACGTGGATGGCCGCGTTCCGCATTACGACCACATCGAAATGAGCGGCCAGTACCTGTCGGCCGTGTTGCGCTATGGCGTCAATGCCGACGGGTCATTCAGCCTGGAGCGTTCGCTCGTGTGGCCTATGCTGCGCACCATCCCCAACAATACCCACGCCAGCCTCATGCGGCGGTTTGGCATCGACTACGTGTCGCAGCTGCAGGTGAATGGCCGGTCGCTCAACCGCGAGACCGTCAAATCCATGCGCCTCAACGGCCTGCTTTCGGTGGTGAGCGAGCTGGGTATCGGCGATAACCCCTCCAGTACAGGCCCTGCCCTCGTGGAGCTTACCCGCACGTACTTCCCGGCGATGGACCAGCCCGTTTTCTGCGAACGCTACGCCATCAAGAATATCAGCGACCACACCATTGAGCTCGCCGTGCCCACGCAGCAGGCCGTGTACCATACCGATCCTGCCAAGGGCGTATCCGGCAGCTATACGCTGCTTGCACAGCTCCATGCGCCGCCGGGCGAGGTGCAACATCTCAAACCCGGTGAGGTTTGCTACTTCGACGTGACTATCCAAGCTTATAGCGATAACCAAGTAGCCGTGGCCGTGGATGTTGCGGCGGCCGAGCAGACGCGCACCGCTTTTGTGGACCAACTATGGTCCAAGCTGGTGTTCCATTCGCCCAACGAGACGTTGAATACCGCGTTTGCCTTTGCCAAGATCCGGGCAGCGGAAAGTATTTTCAACACTAAAGGGGGATACATGCACGGGCCGGGAGGCGAGTCGTATTACGCCGCCATCTGGGCTAACGACCAAGCCGAGTACATTAATCCGTTTTTCCCGTTCCTACATTACAATATCGGCAACGCCTCGGCGTTGAACGCCTTCCGCCATTTCGCGCGGTTCATGAATCCCGAATTCAAACCCATCCCCAGTTCCATCATCGCTGAGGGCGACGACATCTGGGCCGGTGCGGGCGACCGCGGCGATGCGGCCATGATTGCGTATGGCGCGGCACGTTATGCACTGGCACGGGCAGACCGCGATGAGGCGGAGGAACTGTGGCCGCTGATTGAGTGGTGCCTGGAGTTCTCCCGGCGTAAAATCAACGACCAGGGGGTGGTGGCATCCGACAGCGATGAGCTGGAAGGCCGCTTCCCAGCGGGCGATGCGAACCTGTGCACTTCTTCGCTGTATTACGACGCCCTGGTGTCGGCCGCTTACCTGGCAGAAGAACTGCGGTTGCCGCGCCGGGTAGCCAACGGTTACCGCAGCGAGGCGAAACGTATGCGCGCGGCCATCGAACAGCACTTCGGTGCGACGGTAGAAGGCTTTGAAACCTACCGCTACTATGCCGGCAACGACGTGTTGCGGTCGTGGATCTGCATCCCGCTCACGGTAGGCATCTACAACCGCGCACCCGGCACCATCGATGCATTGCTTTCGCCCCGCCTATGGACGAACGACGGCCTGCTCACGCAGGCCGGCACGGAAACCTTCTGGGACCGGTCTACGCTCTATGCACTGCGGGGTATCTTCGCGGCCGGCGAAATCGAAAAAGCATCGGACTACCTGGCCCATTATTCGGCCACCCGACTGCTGGGCGAGCATGTACCGTATCCCATCGAGGCGTGGCCCGAGGGGAGCCAGCGCCACCTGTCGGCGGAGAGCGCGCTGTTTTGCCGCATCTTTACAGAGGGCATCTTCGGCATCCGGCCCACCGGTTTCCAGCGCTTTTCGATGACGCCCCGGTTGCCCGATGGATGGGGCCATATGGAACTGAACAATGTGGGCGCATTCGGCGGACAGCCGTTTGATATCCGCGTGGAGCGGGCAGCAGGTAAGCTTACCGTGGCGTTGCTGCGCGGCGGAACATCATTCAAAACGTACACCTTGCAGCCGGGAGAAACGATTCAGGTGATGCTGTAAACCATGGCTAGAAACACGATAAACACCTCATTCCTGTTGAGGTGTTTTTTTATGGCCTGCGTGGCCAGCGTCATGTGTTCTTTTACGGTGTAGTAAGAGATGCCCAACTGTGCGGCAGCGTCGCGGTAGGTTAGCCCATCCAGGCGGCACATCCTGAATATCCGCTGTCGCTGCGGGGGCAGTGCCTGTATGGCTTCTTCGAGCACGGCGTCGTACTCCCGGTGCTGTAAAATCGTATCTACCGCTTGCTCCGTCGGCTCAGGCGAAGCGGTAGCCACACCTGCTTTCGCCCGTTCACGTTTGGCGATGGTGTGGAGTTCGTTGAAGACTTCATTCCGCGTAATGCGGTAGAGGTAGCCCACAAAGGGCAACTTGGGGTTTATCCGGTGGCGGGTTTCCCAGATTTTCATGAATACCGTCTGCGTCACGTCTTCGGCCAGGTCTTTATCGCGGAGGTAATGGTAGGCAAAGGCGAAGAGCTTTTTCTGGAAAACATCGTATACCACCATGAAATCTTTTCGCGAGCCGGCGCTAAGGCCAATCAAGGTTTCTTCAGCAATGAGGTTTTCCGTTTGTATCATTTCATTGTAGTCCGGCAAGCCGGACCCAGGTCAATTGGGATACCCAAAGGTACTTGTTTTGAAGACAAAATCAAAGAAAAGATCAAAACAATGAAGAAGGGCGTTGTTTTGCAGAAACATTTCGTTAAATTTGCGTGATGGAAGCAGTAGTAATTCATCCCAAAAATAAAGAACAATTGGCTGCATTAAAGGCATTTGCCAAGGCATTGAAGATGGATTTCGAGACCAAATCAACTGACAGTCCGTATCAACCTGAATTTGTAAAGCGAGTCTTGGAAGCTGACAAATCTGCAAAAAAAGGGAATGTTATCCGGATTAAAGACGCCAAAAATATATGGGCAGATATTTTATAGACGTCGAGAAAAAGGCGAAAAAGCAACTTGCTGATATCCATAAATCGGGCAATAAAGCAGACATCAAAAAAATAGATACCATCTTTGTCGAGTTGGAGGAACATCCCGAAACTGGTACGGGCAACCCTGAGCAACTCAAATATGAATTAGCAGGTTTCTGGTCAAGACGTATTAATTCAAAAGACAGACTAGTTTATAGAATCAACGAACTCGAAGTGATTGTTACCGTAGTGTCTGCTAAAGGACACTATGGCGATAAGTAATCTCTAGTAACCCTTCAAGCACCTTAGTCATGAACAGAAGAACATTCATTGCCCAATCTACCGCTGCCGCCACGGCGCTGGCCGCCACCCCTGTAATCAACGCCTTTGCGGGCGCAGACCCCTTGTACGGTCATAACGGGATGACCTATAAGCAGGTTAACGGGTGGGGCGTACTAGACAATGGCAAATATCCGGTAAACGATTGCCACGAGATGGTACAAGACCGTCGCGGGCGCCTTTTGCTGCTCACGAACGAAACGCGCAATAACGTGCTGGTGTACAATACCAGCGGCAAGCTGCTCACCAGTTGGGGCCACGATTTCCCCGGAGCTCACGGGCTCACCCTGGCCGGTGAGGGGCGGGATGAGTTCCTGCTGATTACCGATACAGCGAGGCACCAGGTGTATAAAACCACGCTGGACGGCAAGGTGCTGTGGACGCTTGACGCACCCCTTGAATCGGAGCTTTACGACAAAGCGGAATCGTTTATACCCACCGAAACCGCCGTAGCGCCGAATGGCGACATCTATGTGGCCGATGGGTATGGCAGGCAGTACATCTTCGTGTATGATGCCCAAGGGAAACTCAAAAGCTGGTTTGGCGGCAAGGGCGAGGGCGACCAATACTTCGAGACCGCCCATGGCGTGTGCATTGATCACCGTACAGATACCCCCACGTTGTTAGTTACGGATCGTCCGCGCCAATGTTTCAAACGGTTTACGCTGGCCGGCGAACTAATAGAGATCATCGCGTTGCCCGGCGCCTGCGTGTGTCGGCCGGTGATCCATGGTACCCATCTTTATTCCGCGGTATTGCGGTCGCCCGATATGGATACGGCTGGCAGCGGCTTCGTGACCATCCTGGATGAAAACAACCGCGTAGTCAGCAACATCGGCGGTACGCCGCCAGTCTATACGGGCGATGAGCTCCAACCGATGGCCCAGCAGAGCTCCTTGTTTGTGCATCCGCACGATGTATGTGTAGACCGGGACGAAAACGTGTATGTGCCGCAGTGGGCATCGGGCAAGGTGTATCCTTATAAGTTTGAGCGGGTGTCCTAAAACTTTGGATACTAAAGCAAGCCAAACTTTGGCCCAGTTTTCGCTGTAACGGAAGCGGATGGAGCAAAGTGATTTCCCGATTCGTGGCGCTTCGGGTAAAGCAAAAAAAATGTACCTTTGCCCCATTCGAACGTTACATAACATACCACTAGCGAGTAAATCGATGATGCGATACCTCATATTGCTGGCAGGGCTTTTCTGCTTAATCACCGCCCAGGCGCAAACCCAAATCCCCGATGTTTCCAAAGTACGTGTGGAGCAACTTTCCGATGAGCAGGTACTTCGCATCATTACTGAAGCGGAGAAGCGCGGGTTGAATGATGAGCAGCTCATCCAAAGCCTTGGCCAGCGCGGCATGGTCGCCGGCGAGCAGCAAAAGCTCCGTGACCGCATCACCACCGTGCGGCAGCAGAAGCTTGGTGGTACGCGGGCAAACGATATTGTCACGCCCGATGACACTGGTCGTAGCGTTACCCAAGAAGTTGACGTGGTAGAGGGTGCTTCGCAAGAGCAAGTGCAACAAGATGATACCGGCCTTGCTATCTTCGGTTCCGAGCTTTTCCGCAATAACAATATCCGGTTTGAGCCCAACCTTAATATCCCCACACCCAAAGGGTATGTCATCGGTACCGGCGATCAACTGCTGCTCGACCTTACCGGCGATAACGTAGCCAGCTACCAACTGCCCGTTTCGCAGGAAGGAACTGTCAACATCGAGTACGTCGGTATTGTATCGGTTGCCGGCCTCACCATCGAAGCCGCGAGCGACAAAATCAGGCAGCAGATGCAAGGTACCTATCCCCAGCTGCGGTCTGGTAGCACCCGGTTATCGCTCACACTTGGCGATATCCGCAGCATCAAGGTTACCCTCACGGGTTTCGTTACCCGGCCCGGTACTTATACATTGCCGTCGCTGGCGAACGTGTTCAATGCACTTTATGCCGCTGGCGGCCCATCGACCAAAGGTACCTATCGGAACATCCAGCTTATCCGTAACAACCAAGTTGTTGAGACTATCGACACGTACGACTTCCTAACCAAGGGCGTTCAACCTGGTAATGTGCGACTGGAAGCGGGCGATGTGATTCACATCCCTGTCTTTAATCGGCACGTCTCGGTAGAAGGACTGGTCAATAATCCGGGTATCTTTGAGCCGCTCCCCAATGAGTCGCTGGCCGATGTACTCGGTTTCGCCGGCGAATTCGCCCCCGAGGCATACTCCGCTAAAGTGAAGGTGCTGCAGATTACCGATCGGGAACGTAGTGTGGCCGATATCTACGCCGATGATTACGATACCTACACGCCCCAGAATGGCGACCAGTATATTGTGGAGGAAGTGCTTGATCGGTACGCCAACCGCGTAGAGATCGAAGGCGCCGTGTTCCGCCCTGGCAAGTACGCACTGACCGAGGGCCTCACGTTGCGGCAGCTCATCCAGCGCGCCGATGGCCTCAAGGAAGACGCGTTTATGGCCCGGGCATACATCAACCGATTGAAGCCCGACAATACGCAGGAGCTGATTACCGTTAACCTCAACGACCTGATGGCTGGCAACGAGCAGGCCGACCATGTGCTGCAGCGGGAAGACCGCATCATTGTCTCTTCCATTTTCGACCTGCGCGAGGAATACACCGTTTCTATCAGCGGGCAGGTACGTCGGCCGGGGCAGTTTCCTTTTGTAGAGCAGATGACCCTTGGTAGCCTCATCCAGATGAGTGGGGGGTTGGCTGAGGCAGCCAACATCGAGTATGTCGACGTGGCTCGGCGGATACGCCGTAATACGAACGTGCAAGACTCCACTACTGCCGAGCTGGTGCGCGTTAAATTCGACAATCGTGAGGAAGCTTTGCAATCCGGTTTCGTGTTAGAACCGTTTGATATGGTAAGTGTGCATACCAGCACCGGTTACCAAGTGCAACGCATGGTACGTATTGAAGGCGAGGTAAACATGCCTGGCGAATACGCGCTGCTTAAAAAGGATGAGACCATTTCCGATCTCATCCGCCGTGCAGGCGGTGTTACTGAATTTGCCTACCTGCCCGGTGCCTCGTTGCAGCGCAAGGCGTCAGATGCGATGGTGGCGCGGGGCAATAGCGCGTTGACGGGCCAAGCAAAGCGTGAATTAGCGGAGCTGGAGAGAGAAGAAGCAGAAATACAAAGTTTAGCGTTAGAGAACATTCGGCAAGATAGTGCGGCAACCAGCCTATATTTTAGTAACTACGTAGGTATCAAGTTGGATAAAATACTCGACGGCAACCGCAAATACGACATCCCGTTGGAAGACGAAGATGTCATTGTGGTACCACGGCAATTGCGCACGGTGATTGTGCGGGGGCAGGTACTCAATCCCAACCGGATTGTATATCAAAAAGGAAAATCACTAAAGTATTACATTAATCAAGCCGGTGGCTTTACCGCCGATGCGCATAAGCGGAAAACGTTTGTGCAACACGCTAATGGAGCAGTTGAAGGTTCCATTTGGGGATATCCCAAAGTGCAGCCCGGCAGTGAAATCATCGTGCCTGCCAAACCGGAGCGTGAGCCACTAAGCGTACAAGCATGGATTAGTATGGGGAGCGTAGTGACCTCGATGGCCGCTGTAGTCGTAAGTTTATTAAGGTAAGCGAGATGGGAATTGAAACGAAATACGCAACCGAAGACAACGAGGCATCAACTAGGGACTTAATTTTAAGCATCCGAAATTGGCTTCATTACTTGGTGTCAAAATGGCTTATTCTTATTGTAGTTGGTGTTTTGGGTGGGATAGTCGGTCTGGGATACGCACTCATATATCCGAAAAATTACATGGCAACTACTACCTTTGTGTTAGAAGGTGGAGATGGGAGGAGCAATCTCGCCCAATACGCTGGTATGGCAGCAATGGTGGGTATTGATTTGGGCACTAATGCTGGCGGACTCTTTGAAGGTGACAATATTCTTGAATTATATAAGTCTCGGCGAATGCTAGCGCAGACATTATTGTCCCCTACCTTTTCGGACTCAACCGAACTACTTATTGAGCGTTACATTACATTTAATAATATTAAGAAAAGTTGGGGAAAAAATCCTGAATTGTTGTCGATAGATTTCCGCCAAGACCCAAATGAACTGAACGCTACAAACCGCCGTCAACGAGACAGTATACTAACAGAATTTACAAACGTGATAAAGGAAGATTTTCTGCGTGTTGATAAACCCGATAAGAAGCTTTCTATCATTCAGGTCCAAGTGACATCTCCAGACGAAGTGTTTTCGAAAGCATTCAATGAAAACCTAGTACGACGGGTTAACGATTTCTATATACAAACGAAGACAAAGAAATCAACGGATAATATTGAGATTCTTCAACATAAGGTAGACTCGGTTAGGGCGGCAATGGAAGGTGCAATATACTCTGCGGCGAAAGTATCCGATGCTACGCCAAATCTCAATCCTACACGACAGGCGCAAAGGGTTGTACCAGCTCAAGAAGCTCAATTTTCAGCTGAATCAAACCGGGTGATGCTTACCCAGTTGCTGCAAAATCTTGAATTAACCAAAATGAATTTGTTGCAAGAACAACCGCTCATACAATTGGTCGATCAACCAGTATATCCACTAGCAGTGAATCGGGTAGGTAAGATAATGGGCATTCTAGTAGGTGGATTTCTTGCTGTGTTTTTAGTGGTTACGTTCCTCATTGTAAAAAAATGGTATCACGACGTAATGACTGAAGATGCGTAAAGAGGCTTCCCTATACGCTCTTTTTTTGCAAAAGGAAAACAAATGAGTACTTTTGTTGCTCATTACGTAGAAAGGCTAAAATACGGTTTACCGATATAGTACTAATCTCTTTGTTATCAAATGAGCACTTATACCTGTTCAGAAACCATTGATGACGCTCGTATGGCGGCTATTGGTTTAAACCATGTGGGACTTTCTTTAGCAATCATGTTTGCTAAAAAGAGACTCAAAAATACGAGGCCATCGTCCTTGCGTGGCCCACGCCATGTTCTCTGAAATAGATATTCCACGATATAAGAAAAAGAATGGGGTCGTGTTTGATGCAAAAGCAATTTCAATCGAAAATGGATCGATGCCAAGTTATAATAATAGATAATAAAATTATAAATAAATGACAAAACATCTTGTTGTCTTTGGGACACGGCCGGAGGCCATTAAAATGGCACCATTGGTTAAAGCGTTTGAGAAAAGGCATGATGGATTCGATGTGAAAGTATGCGTAACAGCACAGCACCGCGAAATGCTAGATCAAGTGCTAGAGTTTTTTGGTATCCAGCCGGATTATGATTTAGATATCATGAAGGCGAATCAAAATCTTTTTACCCTTACTGCAGATATCATCACCGCAATTAAACCGGTATTAGATGAATATCGACCCGATTATGTTTATGTGCATGGCGACACCACGACTTCTACAGCCGTTGCTCTTTCGGCCTTTTATGCTGGAGCAAAAGTATGCCATGTGGAAGCTGGTTTGCGGACATATAATAAACTTTCGCCATTCCCCGAAGAATTGAATAGGCAATTGACAGGCCGCATTGCGGATATTCATTTTGCACCTACTACTGCTTCGCGAGATAATCTCATTGATGAACGTGTACCTTCCAGCACCATCGCGGTGACTGGAAATACAGTTATCGACGCTCTGTTGTATAGTGTTGACCGTGTGGAGCAAATTGATAACCAAGAGATTGAGAAACTTAAGTCTATCATTGATCATGAAAAGGAGTTGATACTCGTCACTGGCCACCGCCGCGAAAACCATGGACAGGGCTTTATCAATATCTGCAATGCACTTAAAGAAATTGCTCACTCTCAAAATGTGCAGATTATTTATCCTGTGCACCTCAACCCCAATGTGAAGCGTCCTGTGTACGAAATTTTAGGAGACGAACCTAATATCAAACTAATCGAACCGCTTGCTTATCCCGCTTTCGTATGGTTGATGAACCGCGCCAAACTGATTATTACTGATAGTGGCGGGGTGCAAGAAGAGGCACCATCTTTAGGCAAACCAGTTTTGGTGATGCGAGACACTACCGAGCGGCCCGAGGCAGTGGAAGCAGGAACTGTGATATTGGTCGGTACCGATCAAAAAAAGATTGTATCCGAATGTAGTCGCCTTTTAAATAATACAGAAACCTATGAAGCAATGAGCGTGTTACATAACCCTTACGGTGACGGTAAAGCTTGCGAACGCATTTTATCATTCATTGCCAACCAGATTTCACCAGTTTTACAAGACTAAATAAAAAATAATTACGATGAATAAACCTCAAGTTGTTACCATTGGTTTAGGTTATATCGGCCTCCCCACTTCGGCCCTTATCGCACAGAATGAAATCTCTGTTTTAGGTGTTGACATTAATCAACATGTGGTGGAAACCATCAATGCTGGCAAGATTCACATTGTCGAACCTGAATTAGATAAAGCCGTAGCTACTGCGGTATCTAACGGATACCTGAAAGCTGATACAACGCCGATTGGTGCAGATACGTACCTTATTGTCGTACCCACACCGTTTAAAGGTGATCATGAACCGGATATTTCCTATGTGCAGGCAGCGACAGAAGCAGTCATACCTCTGTTGAAGGAAGGGGATTTATACATTATAGAATCGACTTCTCCGATAGGGACAACGGAAAAAATGCGGGATTTAATTTTTAGTAAGCGCCCTGAGCTCGAAGGAAAGATATATCTTGCTTATTGCCCCGAACGTGTACTGCCAGGTAATGTAATGTATGAATTGGTTCATAACGACCGGGTAATCGGAGGCTTAAATGAAGCTTCTACCGAAAAAGCCATTGCATTCTACTGCCAATTTGTAAAAGGCGAGTTGCATCCCACAAATGCACGAACTGCGGAGATGTGTAAGCTTACCGAGAATGCGTCCCGTGATGTTCAAATCGCTTTTGCTAATGAGCTTTCTCTGATTTGCGATAAAGCTGGAATTAACGTGTGGGAACTAATCAAATTGGCCAACAAACACCCCAGGGTAAATATACTACAACCCGGTTGTGGCGTAGGCGGGCATTGTATAGCAGTAGATCCCTATTTCATTGTTTCAGACTATCCATTGGAATCACGCATTATTGGCAAAGCACGTGAAATTAATAACCATAAGGCATTTTGGTGTGCTGAGAAAGTAAAGGAGGCTCGCAAATCTTTCCAATTGGAGCATAATCAAGAGCCGAAAATCGCACTCATGGGGTTAGCTTTTAAACCAAATATCGACGATCTAAGGGAATCTCCTGCAAAATATATTGTTCAACGGATTTTGCAAGATGCGAATGACGAGGAATATTATATCGTGGAGCCTAACGTGCAGGAGCACTCGATTTTCAAGTTCACCGACTATCAGACGGCGGTTCAGAAAGCTGATATCATCGTATTTTTAGTTGCGCACAATGAATTCAAAACGCTAGAAATAGGGAAAGGTAAAATTGTTTTAGATTTTTGTGGAATTAAAGCTTAACATGACGGGCTATTTGATAGTAAATCCGTATTAAGTATTTTTTTTGAAAATCGCTGTGTTTTTAATTAAAAATAACATCATATGATAGTTATTGACGTTTGTACAGAAGATGAAGCTGAATAAGGACTTAATAGTTTCTTTTGCAATTTACGGCTTGGGGCTTTTATGTGTGCTTTTGGCCGATTTGCATGTTTCTAGTAATTTCAGTGATTTCAAGGTAGCAGAATGGGCATTTATTAAATCAACTGTGCTTATCGTAGGCACATTTTGCCTGTTGGGATATGATCAAATTTTTATACGCGATCAGAGCTTAATTAAGAGATTTTATTTAAAGTTCTTGTTTCAAAGTTGTATTATCGCGATTCTACTAATTGTTTTGCTCATGTGTGTTAAGGGGTATATTTTTAAAAACGCAGCCCTAATATCCATATGTGTATTATTATTAGCTGTTTTATCTTATTTCTCTTCAGCATCGCGTGCTAATTTTCATCTTTGGAAATCGCAATTCTCTACGAACTTTTGGAAGATAATATTGCTTTTCGGACTTTATCTGTTTGAAGGTGTTGACGCCGTTTATTATTTTCTTTTTGCCCTAGCTATTGGCACTGCAATATCTATCCCTTTAAAAGGATTTATTCCTAATCCCGAAAATGAAACTTGCGTGAAATTGTCAGATAAAGAGGCTATTGCAATTAGCTCTGCATTTTTGCTTCATAATATGACTTTAATTTTTGCCATTTACGGAGAGCAATTTATTATCAACTTGAGTAACGATGTTGAAGCCTCATCACATTTGTTTAAGTATACGGCAGTTTTCACGCCAATTGCCCTTAGCTTAAACGGGTTTTTGGGCTTTTATTTTGCGCCTAAAGTGAGAAAGGACAATAATATGTCAATACCAAGATACTGGAAGTTTTCAAAAAATATATTGTTGTATTCTGTTTTGGTAACAATATTTTCAGCTTTTGCAGGAATTTTATATATGATATTTTATATCAATATACCTGTTGGCGATTTGGACATATTTTTGATACTTTCATTATCATTTATGTGTATCACTAGAGGGCTTTACATAACTACTTCCGTTTGCTTAGGCGTGTTTGGAGATGCTAAGGATTTACGGTCCGCTGCGGTAATCACTGGAACATGTACGCTTTTCTATTTAATTTCGATTTTTATTATTCTTTTATATTTCAAAGGCATAACAGCAGCTTGGTTTATATCTCTAGCAACACTCGGAAACTGGCTTTTAAGGTTGATTATTTCTAACAAATTTACATTCAAAACATTGAAGCGGCTTCAGTATGCTTGAAAGTAATTCCATAGATCGGATTATCATTATTGCTCCGGTTTCAGCAATTTCGAAACGACTTCGGCTATCCAAATTGGTGAAATTTATATTCTGCAAGGATGAAGTTCACAAAGGTCAAGAATTTAAGGTTATCCATAAAGGTTGGGAGAGACTTAAGGGCGAAGGTCGAGAACTAGCTTTTTTTGATAAAATTGAAAAAGACTTGATTTTAAAAGGGGGGGGGTATGGCGGAAAGGTCAAATACATGTACTTCTTATGGATGGTAAAGGTTTTTTTTTCTTGCCTTAAACTAAAAAAAGATGAAGTTATTTGGGCACTCGGATTCGAAAGCGCTTTTCCTGTTCTCATTGCCGGTTTGTTTAGAAAATTCAAAGTTGTGTTTGATGATGCTGATCGTTTTTCACTTGTTTTTAACTTTCCAAAACCAATAAGCTGGTTGATAAAGAATTTAGAAGTTTGGACTTCTCGGAAAGCTTTTCAGCACATAATACCGGGAATTGAACGTTATGATTTTACGTCAAATAAATTTTATATAATAAAAAACACGCCTAGCTTCGACGAAATAGAAGCAGCGAAAAAAATATACCAGAAAAAGCTATGGCCTAAAGCAGATTTGATTATCAATATCAACGGGCTTTTAAGTAAAGATAGGGGGTTGAATATTGCACTCCAATTATCTCGGGATTTAAAAGATTATGATATTAAATTTATCCTTGCAGGGCGGCTCGCGTGCAAGGAAGCGGACGAGCTTTCTAAACAAGGTAATGTGTATTATTTAGGTAATGTAAGTAATGCCGAGGCATTAGCTAGTTATTTCGCATCGGACCTTGTTTTGACATATTTCGACCCACGTATAAAAATTAACCAATTAGCGGAATCGAATAAATGGGGAGACGCCATTAAGACAGGGAACGGCATTATTGTTAATAGCGAAGTTCAAACCGCACAATATTTGAGAAATGCCAATGCGGCAATTTCGTTTGATTATTCGGATGGCCAAGGTTTAGCCGAGCGGCTTAAGATATTAAGTAGGAATGCAGAAGAAAAGAATCAAATTAAGAAAAACGCTGGCTTGTTGGCAAATAAATATGGATACTTTGAGGAGCAGCTGACCTTATTTTTTAGACAAAATCAACTTGATTTGAAAGGTGATTTCTAATACCTTGGTGAGGTAATTATTTATGAAGGCGCGCGAGAAATATGGAGTTATATTTATGGTGCTGGGGTACGGGTTAATAAATCTCTCGCTGCTCGACAACTCCACAAGACAAGCGTTGGCGTTCAGCTCATTTGGGGTCGCCGCGATATTTGCGTTGCCAGAGAATCTATACGATATTTTTAAACGTAGGAAGGCACAGAGTTATGGCATTGCAATTTTTGTTCTATTGTACTGTTTTTTTATTAAAGCTACTTTAGGTACATATGGGGAATACGGCGCCAATAAATACCCTTACTTGCTTATCGTGGTCATTTTAACGTTCTTTTCTTTTCCTACTCTCCTTAAAAATGACCGGGCTCTCGAACTATTTTCTAAATTGCTTTTTTATGTAAGTCTCGTATATTGTTTGTTTGCAATCTTCTATTCGAATCCTAACGAGGGAAGGAGAAGCGAGATGGGGCTTAATCCAGCCATAATGGCTAGGCTGTGTATGATTGCAGGCATATACATTGCTTCAGTTATTTATTACAAAGGTGTCAATGCCCTGCGAGTATTAATATTGTTGTTGTCGATATCAGCCGTTTTCTTTACAGCTACAAAGACACCAGTACCAGTGTTCATTGCCTCATTTTATTTTGTCACCGCGAGAAAGTTAAATCTGAAGAAAGGACTACGAATACTTTTTTTTCTAACAATAGGGTTAATAGCTTTATATCTCGTTCTTACGTACGTTGTTCCAGAACAATATTCTAGCAGAATTTTGAGTCCTGAAGGGTTGTCTTATGAAAATCAGTCGACAGAAGGCAATAGGTTACAACTTTATGGCTTAGCTTTAGCAATCATACAGGATAATTTTTGGGGAGTAGGATTTGGCGGATTTGCGAAATTCCATTCCTTTATCGTTGCGCCGCATAACTTGTTTTTGGAGGCAGCCGTTGAGATGGGAACGCTGATTGCGTTGCTGTTTTTATTGTGGTCAATGAGAGCGCTGCTGATCGTAAGAAAAATTCCATTGGAGAATGGAATATACTCCACTTTTGTGTCTATTCTGTATGTTTATTCCTTTATCAGCATGTTGTTTGCTGGTGAATTGACGATACAATCATTCTTGTTTTATTTGACAGGGACTTATTTGCTTTTTCATTATAGAAAGATGGGCACAGGGAAAAATGATGTCACAAATACTCGAAATTCACACTTAGCCACTTGAGGACAGAGGGTATTTTATGAATTCGTGAACGGAGAGTAACGATATTTTGGTGTCCTTTTTGCTTCTTCCGTTTAGAGAACGGCAATGTGATAAGAGAATTATTTAAATGAACGATAAATAGTTAAAAATGAAACGTCAAATATTAATTGGCTTGTTCTTTATATCATTTTTATCTTCTTGCTTCGGGGATAACAATGACATTGTAATTGTATCTAATAATAGAGCTTACGTAGATATTGTCGTAGAAACGGACGCCAGCGACCAAGTCAAAGATGCTGCAAAGTTTTTTCAAAGGATGGTAGAGGAAAGTACTGGAGTCAAATTAGAAATTAGAAGCCAGAAATCGAATTTGCCAGCATTGTTTATAGGGGTGGCGCCGGGATCAAATTTAGATAGTGGCACTTTGGATGAAGACGGGTTTATTCTGTCAGGTTTAGGGGATGATGATTTCGTAATAGTCGGGGGAAGTGACTGGGGAACGGAGTTTGGCGTGTATGATTTTCTTGACAGGTTTTTAGGTATTAAATGGCTTATGCCGGGAGATAAATGGACGGAGATACCAAAATCAGCCACTATTATCGTACCCAAAACAACAATAGAATCGAATCCGCATTATTTATCTAGGAGACTTGCCCCAATTAATGTTCTTGAAACCAATAGTCAGGGAGTATGGGGCCGTCACAATCGTTTACGAAACCGCATTGAATTTAATCACAATCTTTTCCGCATTTTTCCTGTTGATGAATTTGGGAAATCAAATCCGGAATTTTATCCACTAATCGGAGGGAAACGATATATCCCTAAAGATAAAAATGACCAAACTTGGCAACCCAATTTTTCTGCTAAAGGAATTGATGATGCGGCGGCCGAAAAAATAATTCGCTCCTTTGATAAGAATCCACAACTTACATCAGCTTCTTTAGCTATTAATGACTCTAAGAATTTCGACCAGTCGAAAGCGTCTGCGAGTAGAAGAAGTGGAAAAACAAACTATTTAGGTGATCAGGATGTTTCCGATGAGTATTTTTCATGGGTCAATTCAGTTGTAAGGAAAGTAAATGCTAAGTATCCTGATAAAAAATTCGGACTTCTGGCTTACAATAATTTAGCTGAGCCACCAAGTTTTGAGATTGATAAAAATGTGGTCCCCTTCATTACTTATGAACTCCTAAAATGGGTAAAACCTGAGCTTAAAAAGCAAGGACTCATAAATACCCAAAGATGGGATAACGCCGCTAATCGGGTCGGTTGGTATGATTACGTCTATGGATTCAGCTATTTGTTGCCTCGTGTATGGTTTCATCATATGAAAGATTATCTAATACTTGGAGTAGAGAATAATGTGCAATACTATGTTTCTGAACTATATCCAAATTGGGGGGAGGGACCAAAAGCTTGGTTATTGGCGAAACTATTATGGAATCCATACCAAGATGTAGATTCTTTATTAAACGAATGGTACGTAGCCGCAGTTGGGGACAAAGCGGCACCAAAGCTTAAAGATTATTATGAGATTTGGGAAAATTTTTGGACAGTCGAAGCTCCTAAAACTTCTTGGTGGACAGACAATGGTCAGTATTTAGCATTTAATAACGATAAATATTTAAGTGCAGTTACGGAACAGGATATTATTAAGTGCGATCAATTAATGCAACAAATGCAAGACTTAGCTGCAACCGATACACATAAGGCACGTGTTAATGATCTTTTAAAAGCATGGAAGTTATACAGAAGTGCCATTCTCTATTATAAAAACAACAAGAAGGTAATTGTCATAAATAGTGGAAGAACCCAAGAATCATCCTTTGAAAAATTCGCTGATGGAAGTAAATTTGAAAACGTTCTTGATTCCCTTGAAAGCGATAGCTTGCTTGAACTTGCTGTCGGTTACATTAGAAGATATTTCAATCCTCAAACCTCCAAGCTAGGGTCTCAGACATTCCTCAAGGAGAATAAAATAGACAAAGAAAAATCACTCACTGTAATGAGTAGGGTTAGTGATAGATTGGCGAAGAACGGTTCTTTTGAAGAAGGAAAAGCTGGTTGGGGCTCTTGGTTAGGTAAGACTGATAAAGGTAATTTTTCTATCTCAACGGATAAAGTTAGGTCTGGAACATCTTCATTAGTTGGTAGCAATATTAATCTAGGTAGTATCTACCAAGACTTAGCATATCAAAAGGGAAAATATATTGCAAAGTTAAGTATATTAGTTCCTGATGACAATACGTCGGGGGAGTTTAACGTTTTGATGAAAATACTCGATAATCAGAAGAAAACAGTTAAAAACCGTTACATGTCACAAGAACATACAGTTCCATTTATACCTGGTGAATGGACGGATATAGCTGTTGAGTTTGATATTGAAAGCTCAGAAAATCAATCGAATCCGTCATTAATAAGATTTCAAATCGATTTGAAAGGATTTGCCCACACAGCCGTTTTTGTGGACAACGTAGAAATTAGCAAGTACGAATAACCGTGGGAAACAAATTTCATCTTAATAACGAATATGAATAAACTAGAAATATACAAGCGACTTCCGATCTTTCTACAAAATTTAGCTTGTAGTTACGAAGGTTTTAAGTTAGCGAAGTCTAGGATGGGTGGAGGATTTCCAACTTTTTTGACCGAGTACTTAGAAAGAAATAAATGGCCATTTGAGCGACTAATAGAATATCAGAGTCTAAGATTGCAAAGAATGGTAAATCATTGCGTTGAGACAGTACCATACTACAATAGAGTTTTTAAAAAAACTGGGATTATACCGTCAGATATTAAGACCGCTGAGGACCTCAAGATTTTGCCGATCTTAACAAAGGAAGAAGTAAGACAGAATCCGAGCGAATTTATCTCATCGAAATATAAAATTGACCGTCTTGTTAAAATTCAAACAAGTGGCTCTACGGGTAGTTCACTCGTGTTGTATTACACCATTGACCAGCTCCAAGAGCAATTTGCCCTATGGTGGAAGTATAGGATTTGCATAGGTATTCCTCTTGATATGTGGTGTGCCGATTTTGGATCTAGGACGATTGTCCCAATTGAACAGACTGACTCGCCATTTTGGAGGGTTTCATCTCCATTACGGCAAGTAAAGTTCAGTGCATTTCATATTAACGAAAAGAACGCGATCGAATACTTTAACGAAATTAAGAAACGAAAGTTAACTTGGATACATGGATATCCTTCCATAGTAACGGCGTTTGCAGCGAGCTTGATTGCTAATAATCTGAGTCTTGACGGACATATAAAATATGTAACGGTAGGAGGAGAGAACATTTACGATTTTCAACGGAATATGATGTATAAAGCGTTCGGCGTCCGACCTTATAGCCATTATGGGTTAGCAGAATGCGTAGCTAATTTTTCGGAAAATTCCAACCATGAATTGATTGTGGATGAGGACTTTTCTGTGGTAGAGTTTGTGGAGAGCAATGGTACTTATAGAATTGTAGGAACGAACTTGGCCAACCTCTCTATGCCGTTATTGAGGTATGACACGAATGATATTGCGACAATAGACACTTGCTGTAGTAAAACGGGATATCGGAAGGTGCTACACGTTGATGGTAGAAATGGAGAATATGTATTACTAAAATCTGGTGGAAAAGTTGGGTCGTTGTCTGCATTGTTTACCGAAACAGATTCGATTATTGAAGCTCAAATTCATCAAAAGAAAGATTATTCATTGGATATTCGATATGTGTCAAATAGCAGCTACGAGCATATCTCAAAAGATTTAGAGGGGGTGAGAGAGAAGCTAAGAGAACGTCTAGGCGACGATATCATTTTTAATTTTATCAAAGTTGAGAAGATTGAAAGAACACAACGAGGTAAATTGCGGTATGTAGTTTCTGATTTCGAAAACTACAAGGAAATTTCAATGGGTGGAAATTAAGCGGGTGCCGATAGAGTCAGTATTTTACGGCTCACATTAGGTCTGCCAGTTAGATTGTATAAAACGACATATTATCAAGAGGTACTCTTGTCATGAACAAAAATCGAGTATGGTTGGAAATTGATTTAAATCAACTAAGATTGAATTACCGTGAGATTAAACAACATGTTTATCCAGCAAATGTTTTATGTGTCTTAAAAGCAAATGCTTATGGATTAGGTGCGCCAAGGATAGCTCGTGTATTAGCAGATGAAGGGGTCAGCGGATTTTGTGTCGCAAATTATGCTGAAGCCGAGGAATTATTAGAAATTGGCGTTCCTGTTCAAATACTAGGAGGCGTTCTTGATTATGAAATAGAAAAATCAATTTCTCGAAATATAGTGTTGGGAATAGTTGACTCCCCAACCGCGTACAGGATTAGTGAAAAAGCCATAAGTCAGAACATGGTCGCAGAGTGTCATATAAAAATTGATTCAGGAATGGGACGGCTGGGAATAATATTAGACAGGGCGGTTGATGAAATTAGGGGTTTGATTAGTCTGCCAAATATTAATTTCACCGGCTTATATTCTCATTTTTCAATGGCCTATAAGAAAAATGATGAAAGTACTTTAAAACAAGTAACCGCGTTCAATCATGTCGTTAAAGTTTTAAAGGAGGGGGGGATTAACTTCCCTAAAATTCACATCGCAAATAGCGATGCAAACAATAATTATCGGGGTCTTACTAATGTATATCCGTTTAATTATGTTAGGACGGGGATTAATCTATTAGGTTTTGTAGATGCAGAAAGCGAGAAAGTTATAAATGTTGAACCAATAATTAAGTTCAAAACTCGTTTAATAAGCTTTAAGCGAGTTTTAAAGGGTACTTCCGTTGGTTATGGACGTACATTCACATTAGTGAAAGATACCTTGATTGGGATAATTTCAATTGGATATGCTGATGGCTTTCCCTTATGTATGTCAAATACCGGGTACGTAATAATCAAAAAAAAGAAATGCCCTATTATTGGTAGGGTTTCTATGGACTACACGACAGTATCCTTAAATGGTTTTGAAGAATCCGAATTGAGTATAGGAGAAGAGGTTACTTGTATTGGAAGCGAAGACGGTAATCAAATTACTGTTGAACAATGGGCAAAAATTAAGGGTACCCATCCCTATGAAATTTTATGCTCAATTGGAGACAGGGTTGAGAGAGTTTATAATGATGAGAAACAACATGAAACAAATAATACAATCTTTTAAAACCGGAGAAACTATATTAGAAGAAGTGCCAGCCCCCCAAGCCCGTAAGGGGGCGGTGCTTATCCAAACGACTAGAAGCTTAGTGTCATTGGGGACAGAGCGAATGCTCGTAGAGTTTGGAAAATCAAACCTAATTCAGAAAGCCAGACAACAGCCGGATAAGGTTAAGCAAGTATTAGATAAGATTAAAACAGATGGTTTATTGCCTACCTTAGAGGCCGTATTTAATAAGCTGGGGGAACCTCTTCCACTAGGTTATTGCAATGTTGGCAAGGTCATAGCTGTTGGTGACGGCGTTAGTGAGTTCAAAGTCGGCGACCGGGTTGCATCAAATGGACAACATGCTGAATTTGTTTGTGTGCCGAAAAATCTGGTGACGCTAGTTCCAAAACAAGTAACGGATGAAGAGGCCACGTTTACAGTTGTAGGCTCTATCGGGCTTCAAGGCATTCGCCTATTAAAACCAACATTAGGTGAGACTGTGGTAGTTGTAGGTTTAGGCCTGATTGGACTAATTACAGCTCAACTACTTGTTGCGCATGGCTGCCAAGTGATTGGTGTGGATATCGACGAACATAAATTAGCAATTGCTAAACAATGGGGAGTAATTACTTTTAATCCAAAAAGTGGTGATGTCGTCAAATTTGTAGAAGAGCAAACAAATGGCATTGGGAGTGATGGCGTAATCATCACCGCTTCAGCAAAAAATAATGAAATCGTATCTCAAGCAGCTCGTATGTCGAGAAAGCGAGGACGCATTATACTTGTCGGAGTGGTTGGATTGCAATTGAGTAGAGCTGAATTTTATGAGAAGGAATTAACTTTTCAAGTTTCTTGTTCCTATGGGCCGGGCCGATATGATGATAGTTATGAGCAGCAAGGAGTTGATTATCCATTACCTTTTGTGCGTTGGACGGAGAAAAGAAATTTTGAGGCTGTACTTCAAGCAATTGGTTCGGGAAAGTTAAGTGTCAAGGAGTTAATAACCGAGTTGATTCCATTGGAGAATTATCTCAGTATTTACGGTGATATTAGTTCGAGTAGATCGATTGCTTCAATTTTGACGTATAAAGACACCCCAACAAAACCTGTCCATACTGTAGAAATTCGCACTCCTTCTTTCTCTGCTTCAAAGGGCGTCATTGGCATTATTGGTGCAGGAAATTTCACTAAAATGACGATGTTACCGGCATTGAAAGGTAGCGGTGTTCAACTCAAGTATATCGCTAGCCAGAGCGGAGTTTCCGGTACGGCACTTGCGCAGAAATATGGCTTTTCGCATTCGACAACCGACTATCGCGTGATATTTGAAGACGATCAGGTAGATATCGTGTTGATTACCACTCGCCATAATCAACACGCGTCAATGGTTATTGAAGCATTAAGTGCAGGGAAGCATGTTTTCGTAGAAAAACCATTGGCGCTTAATCATGAAGAGCTTAATACGGTTATCACTGCGCAACAAGCGTCTGGTAAAACTGTATCAGTTGGCTTTAATCGCCGTTTCTCACCTCATTCTGTAAAGATCAAAAGATTACTCGGTAATGCGCCGATGAACGTTGTTGCAACAATGAATGCAGGGTTTATTCCAGCAAATGTATGGGTTCATGACCCAAAGATAGGCGGCGGGAGAATCGTCGGAGAGGCTTGCCACTATATAGATTTAATTTCTTATTTCACCGGGAGTGTTGTCAAATCAGTATGTATGAATGCAATGGGTGTTAACCCTGACCAATCCACTGATAACGCTTCTATTTTACTTCGCTATGAAAATGGCTCTACCGGGGTTATCAACTACTTTGCAAATGGTTCTAAATCTTATGCAAAAGAGAGAATTGAAGTCTTTTCACAAGAACGCACTCTTATACTGGACAATTTTAGGAAGACAGAAGGATTCGGCATAAATGGGTTTTCGAAGTTGAAAACGACTCTGGATAAAGGACATAAGACTCAATTTCAGACATTAATTAAGCTGATCGAAACCGGAGGAAGTGAGCTCATTCCTTTTAGTGAGATTGTCAATACAACCAAAGCTTCTTTTGCAGCTATTGAAAGTTTAAAGACCCAAAGATGGGTTGATATAGACTAGACTGATGAATTTGAATCTTACAATTCAATTGTGTCGGAATATGGGAGCTAGATATGTTTGGTATCGAGTCCGACATGAACTTGAAATGAGGATGGGATTATTGAAGAAGAGGCATCCTACACATTTCCCAAGTATAACTAAGATTGGGTTAAACGAATGGAGAGACTTAGCATTTCATTTTTGGCCACCTGCTAAAGAAACTATATGTTACCAAAGAACCCAAGATTCCACTTTAAAGACTGAAGCAAAAAGAATCCTTGGGGGAGAACTCCTCTTTTTTAGTGCAGAATGGAAATGCCTAGGCTTAAGTTATGACTGGATAACAAATCCAACCAACGGTTACCGATATAGTATAAAAAGCCACTGGAGCGAAATACCTGATTTGTCACCGGAGACGGGAGATATAAAATACGTTTGGGAAAAATCTCGATTCTCATATCTATTGACATTAATCAGATATGATTATCATTTTAATGTTGATCTCAGTGAGTTCATTTTCTCTGAAATTGACTCATGGATTGAACATAACCCAATCAATAGAGGCCCAAATTGGCGTTGTAGCCAAGAAATTTCGCTTCGGATTTTTAACTGGTACTTTGCTCTTTCTTATTATAGAAACAGTACTTCTTTGACAGAGGAGAGGTGGAATCGTATTCAAGAGGTGATTTTTGCATCTTTGCATCATGTTTTTAATCACATCAATTTTTCCCGAATTGCGGTGCGTAACAATCATGCAATCACCGAAACTTTACTTTTAGCAGTTAGTAACATCTTGTTTCCTTTCATTGAAGAAACTAAAAAATGGTCAACCTCAGGACGAAAATGGTTTGAAAAAGAAATTGCTTATCAGATATATAATGATGGCACATTTCTACAATTTTCTATGAATTATCATAGAGTAGTTATTCAACTCTTAACTTTGGGGATAACAATAACTGAGAAGGCAAGCTTACCTTTTTCTAAGCATGTCTATGACCGGGCTTATAAGTCACTTGAATTTTTATACCAATGCTTGCAGGATGAAAGCGGCTGGTTGCCGAATTATGGTTCTAATGATGGAGCTCTTTTTTTTCCACTTTCAACGTCCGATTATCGAGATTTTCGACCCCAACTTAATTCTCTACACAAGCTATTGACAGGTGAGAATTTATTTAATGAACTGTCCAATAAAGAGGAAATACTTTGGTGGAACTTTGTCGATAACAACAAAAACTTCCTCCCGGTAAAGAAGTTTTATGGAATTAAAGAGTACTCCATTGGGGGGTATGTTATAATTCGGGATGAGAGAACGTTCACCTTTGCTAGATGCGGTTCACATAAAGATAGACCGGCACAAGCGGATAATTTGCACATTGATATTTGGGTCGATGGAAAAAATATAGCGAGGGACTCTGGATCATATAAATACAATACAACAAAGGAGGAATTGGATTATTTTATGGGATCAGCTTCTCATAACACGGTTATGGTAGGTAACCAATCTCAAATGTTAAAAGGAAGTCGATTTATTTGGTATTATTGGACACAAAAAGTATTTTCTAAAGTCGTTGAAGATGATAATTCATTTATGTTTGAAGGACAGATAAAGGCTTTCCGATTTTTGAATGAAAAAGCAGAACACTACAGAAGAATCGTTAAACTGAAGGGACAATTTAAGTGGATAATTTTCGATAGGCTTTATCATTTGGAAGGGGAAAAAAAAAGTCAGTTATGGCACATTGATGATTTTGATATTCAATTCAGGGCTATTGAAAAAGGAAGGGTGTTGCCACATGCGTCTATCCTATCGTTTAATTCCAATTATTATGGTGTTAAAGAAGAAGGGAAAGCCACCTCTTTCCAGTTTAAAGACGAAATTGAGACTCAGCTAACTTATCAACCATGAACATCCTTTTACTGCACCAATATTTTCTCGAAGACGACGACCCAGGAGGGTCAAGATGGAATGAGATGTCAAAAATATGGACCGATCATGGACACAAAGTAACGGTTATTGCGGGGATGATGCACGCAAATGGATTAGAAAAGCGACAAGAATATAAAGGGAAGTATTTTATAAAAAAGAAACAAGGAAAAATAGCAGTTCTCCGCACACATGTGTCTGAATCTTATAATAGTGGTTTTATCGGAAGACTCTGGGGATACTTTTCTTTCATGTTTTCTTCGATGTGGGCTGGCGTCTTTAAAGTCAAAGGCAAATTTGACGTAGTAATTGTAACCTCTCCACCATTGTTTGTCGGGGTAAGTGGTTATATAATTTCTCGGTTCAAGCGGATTCCCATGATTTTTGAAATTCGAGATTTGTGGCCAGAATCTGCTATTGACACGGGAGTGTTGACGAATACGTATGTTATCAAAATGGCCTACCGGTTTGAGGCTTTCATTTATCGCAAGGCAAAACTTATTAATGTGCTGACCCCGGCTTTTCAAAAAACACTACTTGAAAAAAAAAATGTGCCGACCGATAAGTTGATTATGATTCCAAATGCTGCCGATTTTTCGCTTTCTGAAGATATCTTGAGAGATTTTGATAGGAATACCTTCCGCCGAGAACATGATTTGGAAGGTAAGTTTGTCATCATCTACGTTGGTGCCCACGGAGTTGCTAATCACCTTGAGCAGTTACTTTACGCTGGCAAGAAACTTGAGGACACAAATATCTTATTTTTACTTATTGGCCAAGGCATGGAAAAAAGGCGTTTAAAGAAAATGGCGCATGATATGAACGTTATAAACGTTCGTTTTTTAGATCCTGTTCCTAAAAAGGAAGTTTTCAAATTTATAATAGCATCAGAAATAGGAGCGTCTGTTTTAAAGCGAGTAGATACTTTTAAGACGGTTTATTCCAATAAGACCTTTGATTATTTCTCCTGTAAGAAACCGATATTGATGGCAATAGACGGGGTATCAAGAGCATTGGTTGAAACGGCACAAGCAGGTACGTATGTTGAGCCAGAAAATCCAGATGCTTTCGATCGTGAAATTAGACGTTATTTAATGAATCCGGATAGGTTAGAGGAAGAAGGACACAATGGATACGTATATGCAAAAGAAAATTTTGATCGTACGGTACTTGCAAAAAGGTATTTGGAAGCGATCGGAAAAGTTCAGAACTATTAGTCATGATGTATAGAAAATTTTTCAAGCGTATGATTGATATTTTGGCTTCGTTACTCATTGTGATTTGTTTATTCCCGCTATTTTTATTTTTGTACTGTCTCGTAAAACTAGACTCTCGAGGGCCTTTCTTTTTCAAGCAAGAAAGATTAGGGTACCTTGGGAAGACGTTTAAAGTTTACAAAATAAGAACCATGATAGATAAACAAAGGAAGGTACATAAAGAAGTTTTTGTTGGTAATAGTGAGGTAACAAAAGTAGGAGGCGTACTACGACGTTTTAAAATAGACGAGATACCTCAAATTCTAAATGTACTGATAGGAGATATGTCGTTGGTGGGCCCTAGGCCAGGATTAGTTTCTCAGCTCAATGAATTGGACGAAAATGGTAAGTTTAGGCTAAATGTAAAGCCTGGATTAACAGGTTTAGCTCAAGTCAATGGTAATATTTACCTATCTTGGCCAGAACGCTGGAAATACGATAAATACTACGTAGACCATCTTTCGTTTCCGATGGATTTGAGTATTGGGTTGAAAACGATTTTAATCGTATTTAAAGGTGAAGAAAAGTTCATAAATAAGCCTGAATAATATGAAAATAGCTCTTATAGGTGCGGTATCGAGTACTCTGGCCACTTTAAATAAACTTGTTGAGCATAAAATGGAACTAATTTCTGTTTTAGGATATGAGCCAAAAGATAGTACATTAGTGAGTGGATACTCGAATTTAAGAGAAGTATGCTCAACTCATCACATTTTTTATAAACCCTTTACTAAGATCAACACCCCGGATGTCGTTCAAATCTTAAAGACCCAATCTCCAGATGTAATATTTATTGTCGGGTTATCTCAATTGGTTTCGGAAGAGATTTTGGAGTTGCCCACTTTAGGCTGTGTTGGATTTCATCCCACGAAGCTTCCTAAGGGTAGAGGAAGGGCACCGATAGCATGGTTGGTCTTGGAGGAAAGTCTGGGTGCAGCTAATTTTTTCCTGATGGGGAAAGGTGCAGATGATGGGCCGATTTTTGTCCAAAAGGACTTTGCGGTTGATATAAACGATGATGCATCTTCGATTGAAAGCAAGATTCTTTGTGCCATCGACAATTGCTTAGATAATTGGCTGCCCAAGTTAAAAGAGGGAATTTGGGAACCTGTACCTCAAGATGAAGCGCAAGCAACATATTATGAGAAGCGAGCTCCTGAAGATGGTTGGATTGATTGGACTGATAATAGTGAAAAGATTGATCGATTAATTAAAGCGTCAGCAAAGCCGCACCCGATGGCCTATTCATTTCATAATGGGAGGAAGATTTTAATAAATAGGAGCAGGCTTGAAATGCAAATGCCCATTAGGGGAGTTTCTGGGCGCATATTAAGGCTAAACAAGATTGGCGAAGCACTGGTTCAATGTGGTGACGGGCTGTTGTGGATAAGTGAGTTCATTTATGATAATGGTGACGAGGTTCAACTAAGAGTGGGACAGAAGATAGGATACTATGCTGAGTTGGAAATATATTCACTCCGTCAACGAATAATTGAATTAGAAAAAAAAATTAATAACTTATGAAGAAAGTCTTAGTACTTGCTCCTCATGCGGATGATGAGATTTTGGGTTGTGGTGCCACTATGGCACGCCATATTCAACAGGGTGATAAGGTGTGGGTAGCGGTCATGACCAACGCGAGTTCGGGTGCTCCGGAGTTGTTTTCTAAGGAAGTGGTAGATTCGATAAGGAAAGAAGCGTTGAGCGCTCATGAATATTTAGGAGTAACAGAAACTTTTTTTTATGAATACCCGGCTCCTCAATTAGAGGCTTACCCATCGTATAGAATAGCAAACTCCATTAATGAACTAATTCGCCAAAATGAAATAACTACGCTATATATTCCCTTTCGAGGAGATGCGCATAAGGACCATGCGGTTATTTTCAATGCTGCGTTGACGGCTGCCAGACCCATAAATAATTGCCCTGTAAAGGAAATTTTCGCCTACGAAACACTTTCGGAAACAGAGTGGGCAGCCCCGTTTGGTGACGACGCTTTCATACCAAACACGTTCATAGACGTAAGTGATTTTATTGACCGAAAGCTTGAAGCGATGGCATATTTTGGTTCGCAACTTAAATCAGTACCTCACCCAAGATCACTCGAGATAATTCGAAGCCTTGCGCAAGTGAGAGGCTCAACAATTGGAGTTCATTATGCCGAGGCTTTTTTTCAGCTTAGGCGAATAATTTGAAGTAAGTAACTTTCTTTTGCTAATTTGCCCCAATCTCGAAAATGCAGTTTTGTAAATGAGAAAGAAAATGTCTGGAATTGAGAAGTCACAGGTTGGAGATCGTGTCTATTTGATTGGGGCAAGCGGTCATGCAAAAGTGGTGATGGATATCGTTGGTAAAAACAAACAATTTATCACTGGTGTTTTCGATCGAAACACTGCCATCAATAAGCTCCTCGATTTCGTTGTAAAGCCGCAACCAAGTCAAAGTTGGCCGGACGATGGTTTTTATTTGGTGTGTATCGGTGATAATAAAATAAGAAAAAAGGTGGTGGAAGATTATGCTGAAAGGCTAATCTACACACAGGCCATTCATCCCTCGGCAAATGTTTCGTCTTATGCGACGATAGGTAAAGGTACTGTGGTGATGGCGGGCGTCACTATCAATCCGGATGCAAGTATAGGGAAGCACGTTATTCTAAATACCAACTGCTCTGTTGATCACGAGTGTATGATAGGTGATTTTGTCCATATCTCACCGAACGTTGCGTTAGCCGGAAATGTATCCATCGGTGAGGGAACACATGTTGGTATTGGTGCTTGTGTGATTCAGGGTATTCAGATTGGTAGATGGTGCACTGTCGGAGCTGGATCGGTCATCATCAGAGATATTCCAGACGGAGCAACAGTGGTCGGCAATCCTGGTAAAGTAATTAAAATAAAAGATTCAATATAGATGAACTCAAAAATCTGGCTCTCCTCGCCCCACATGGGCGATAAGGAGTTTGAATACGTAAAAGAAGCATTTGATACCAATTGGATTGCTCCGCTCGGACCCCACGTAAATGGGTTTGAAAAGGATATAGAAGCACGGCTAGGTGAAGGTGTTTACGTTGCCGCTTTAAGTTCCGGTACCGCTGCCCTACATCTTGCGCTCATCCAACTAGGTGTCCGGTACGGCGATGAGGTGATTTGCCAGTCTATGACGTTCTCCGCATCTGCCAACCCTATCAAATATCAGGGTGCGATTCCCGTCTTTGTGGATAGCGAATCCGACACTTGGAATATGGATCCCGATGCCTTGCGCGACGCCATCCGCGATCGCTTTTCAAAGGGTAAGAAACCTAAGGCTATCATCGTCGTCCATCTGTATGGTATGCCTGCAAAGATGGATGAAATCTTAACCGTCGCGAAGGAGTTTGATATTCCGGTTATAGAAGACGCTGCTGAAGCATTGGGATCTACTTACAAGGGGAGGGCAGCCGGGACATTTGGTGAATTCGGTATACTGTCATTTAACGGAAACAAAATTATAACCACGTCTGGCGGTGGAGCACTGGTAGCGAAGGATGAAGAAAAGATTAGATATGCACGGTTCTTAGCGACCCAAGCGCGAGATAATGCGCCGCATTACCAACACTCGCATGTGGGATATAATTACCGAATGAGCAATGTGTGTGCGGGCATTGGCCGCGGGCAAATGGGGGTCTTGACTGAGCGTGTAAACAGACGAAGAGAGATTAATCAATATTATCACGAAGTATTTAGAGCGCTGCCCGGAGTGACATTCCTTTCCGAGCCGTCGGCTGATTACTATTCAAATTTTTGGCTAACGACAATTTTGGTGGATCATCCGGAAATCACCCGTGAAGACATCCGACTGGCATTGGAAGCAGAGAACATCGAGGCCCGTCCGCTTTGGAAACCGATGCACCTTCAGCCGGTTTTTGAGGGTTGTTCATTTTATGGTGACGGTACCTCAGAGAAATTGTTTGATAAAGGCCTATGTCTGCCGTCTGGTTCTAATTTGACCAGCTGCGATTTAGAAAGGGTAGTCGATTGCATTACGAATCTATCTTGGTAAATTTGACCATGCGGGAAAGTTAAGCATGATTGCGGAGCAGAATTTTAAAGCCTCCCATCCACCAAACTACGCTCCAAACACGCCTTAGTGTCGAAAATAACGCCATTACGGCGTTTTACTTTTTGGTAATCAAACTGCAAAAACTCACGATGGGCAACAGCGACAACAATCGCATCGTAAACCACGCTTTTATCCACTTCATTTAATATATCTATGCCAAATTCGCGTTTTACCTCGTTAGCATTGGCCCAAGGGTCGTAAATATCTACTGCAAGCCCAAACTGTTTTAATTCGTGGTAAATATCGACAACCCGCGTGTTCCGGATGTCTGGGCAGTTCTCTTTAAACGTGATGCCCATGATAAGGGCCCGGGAATCTTTGATTTTGTGGTCTTTCTGAATCATCAGCTTCACCACCTTCTCAGCCACGAAGGCGCCCATGTGATCATTGACCCGGCGGCCTGATAGGATGACTTGTGGGAGGTAGCCGAGCGACTGTGCCTTATGTGCTAGATAGTAGGGGTCTACGCCGATGCAATGGCCGCCCACCAAACCAGGCTTGTATTTCAAAAAATTCCATTTTGTACCTGCTGCCTCAATGACGTCATTTGTATCGATGCCTATACGGTCGAAAATCAATGCTAGCTCGTTAACGAAGGAGATATTGACATCGCGCTGCGCATTTTCGATGGCCTTCGAAGCCTCGGCCACCTTGATGCTGGGCGCTTTATGCGTGCCCGCCTCAATGATAGAACAATACAGGTCGTCTACGCGGTCTGCGATTTCGGGCGTGGAGCCGCTGGTCACCTTCTTGATTTTCGTTAGTGTTCTGATTTTCTCGCCAGGGACGACCCGCTCGGGAGAATAACCAACAAAAAAGTCGTTGTTCAACAGGAGGCCTGAGGCCTCTTCAAGAACAGGAATGCATATCTCTTCCGTGCAGCCGGGATAAACGGTAGATTCGTAGATGACGATATCACCTTTCGTTAATACGTTACCCAGCATCTCCGACGCATTGATCAACGGCCTCAAATCGGGTGCTTTGAACTCGTCTATTGGGGTGGGTACGGTGACAATGAAAGTGTTATACGAGCGAAGGTCTTTAATGTTAGCCGAAAAGCTTAACTGTTTTATTCGGGTAACCTCTTGTAAGGCGTTTAGATCTGCCTCTTGCGTCCGGTCTATCCCTTCCTTTAAGTCAGCAATGCGTTTTTCATTGATGTCGAAGCCCAGTACATGGTACCTCTTAGCAAACTCGATAGCAAGTGGCAGGCCCACATAACCCAGTCCGATAACAGCGATACGGGCATTTGCTACGGTATTTTTTAAATGGTTATTTGTCATTTTTTGTGCACTTCATCTTAACCTCCGTGCTGTGTATTACTTCTGCCCATTCGAAAGGAATACGGCCGCGCAAAAGTACGAAAATATCACGACCCTAAGGACGGTACGCCGCGTTGCATATCGGCATCGCAGGAGATTAGGGTAGAGAGATGCTGAAATTAATCATTGGCACCGAACAGAAAAGATTCAGCTTCATCTTTAAATGCAGCTATATACTTCGAAAAGACCAACATGTTAAAAAATAACGGCACCGATAGGTTCCGATTATTTTTAATTTCGTTATCGAGGTAGTCTGCCAAATCGGACAACGACGCTACTTTTTTGGTCAATTGAAAATCCTCGTGGCTGTTATTCAACCTGACTTCCCGCTGATTGTTTTTCAGATCACTGAAATTCAAGTCAATCCTACTGATCCCGACAAACTCTGGCTTAGCGCCCTTTTCTAACCATCGATAATAACCAAGTACTTTGGTTTGCACGACTTCACTTGTAGACTTACCCCGCCGGGTACTTTCTTCCAGCAATTCCCTTTCCATCGCCTTTCTCATGGTCTTCATGAAATCCATGTCAACCACGTCATCGAAATCGCATGAACCGCTGCCCGTTGGTACAATCAGGCCACTGGACGACTGTGCCTTATGATTCTGAATCCAGAAGACAAGATAGTGGTCTTTGGTAATAGCGATGGTGCTCACACCGATATGGTTATTGAAATTGCTTTCTGATATACGCTCCAGGTAAAAGCCGTTACGTCTTTTCTTCACCGGGTTTTGGGCGGTAAAATCGGCTACGATATTCCCTGCGGCGTCCTCAATATATTTCCCAGCCACGAAGTTGGTCAGCATCGTATCGAAGTAGGTTCCCTTGTGGCATTTAATTGGCTCGCCGGGAACGATATCAGCCGATAGGCAAAATTTCTGTTCGTTGAAATAGTCCTTTTTTAATGCATTACTTTGCCGATAGCTGATTTTGAGGAAAAGACTGAGTTTATCGAAATTCTCGGCGATAAATTCCCTTACCCTTTGTTGTGTGCCTTTGCAGAATTCAAAGGCTAACCCGGTATTATTTTTTTGGGTTAAAAAGTCGTTTATACTTTGAGAATAAACGATTTTGGCCGTCTTAATGTGTTCTCTTGTCCTGTATTTATGGGCAATCAGTTGGTAATCTCCTTCGAGTTGGATTTTGCGGAAGATGATATCTTTTGAACGTATCGTCAAACTATCCAGTTTGTTATCTGTGGTAAGTCCCTTAACCAGCATGTAGGTGTCCCACAGCAACTTGCCGGCGGTAATGACCATTATGCCGATTGATGACTGGAATATCGACGAATGAAAGATGACATCATAGCTTGCGGTGCAGAATAGGATAACGTTGATCAGCGAGATAAGCCGCTTCCATTTGTTATACCTGAGGATATAGGCGTAGTAGCTAAACTTGTTTTTCATCACGTTGGCTATAGAACACGAATCGATGCAGCGTTGAGTACCATTACGTCGGTAAAGCTACTGCCAATCCCCTTCCTCAATCGCCCGGTCTCTAATCTTCATGGCATTGATCAAAGCCTCGCTCTCGTCTTTTGCCAAGGTATAGCAATACAAATCGCCACTGTCCAGTATATAGTCGTTCGCCATGGCCAGTTCAATATCTTGTTCCCTATTTCCCCTATCGATACAGATATCGCCCTCCGCGCCAAATATTATTTTGATCGGCATTCTTTCCGGGTCTGCTTCAAAATAAGGATTCAGCTCCTGTTCAAATATGACGTACTTTCTGTTCGTCTTAAATCGGTTGGTATATTGCAGGGCCTTCTCTTTACTGTCAAATACTGCTCGCGGCGGCGCTTCACTTGAGTCGTCAACGATGTAGATTTTCTGATGTGCCATAAAAATTAGTTGTTTTAAAATACCTGTAAATAATAAACCTTTCAACAAACTTCAATACGGTATTATCGAGTATGTGGCTTGCGTATAGAACAGGCGCTCTTGTGGTTTCTTACGCTTTTTGAGAATTACGATATGCTTGCTCCAACTAATTTCTCGTACCAATGGTACGAGATTTATATCTGACTGATACTCATTGTAAAATTGAGCCATTAACCATAGATTTCCTATAGAGAAACCGCCCACGCCAGGGAATTCTTTCTGGAGTTCTTTGGATAGCTTAGGCACAATACTTTTGCCCCAACCCTCTTTTTGTTTTTCAGAAATGTCCTTTCCGATATCCCAATACAGACTAATCAATTCCGTATTGACCACTTTCAGTGCGTCATACTGAGCCTTACGTATCCGTTCTTTAATTTCTGCGATGAACTGATTTTCCTGCTTGACTAACTCCATGGTTAATTTTTCCTCCCATAATACCCTTCAAACAAACTGCCCGGTTCTTTACCGATTGCCTTTTCAATCAGTAGGAGTTCATATGCTTCGGGCGAGCCAGTTCTAAAATAGATTAGTTTTATACGGCTCAACGGTATTCCCGTTTTCGCTGCAACTTCTTCGGGAGTGTTTACACTTTTTTGTTCGAATTGTGCCATAAAGTTGCCAAACTCGTTCCTCTTTGGTAGGGTGTATTCGCCTAGTGTCAAATCTAAGTCTGGGTAAATGATCGATGCAGCGTTGACAGCCGTATCACTAAAGCCGGTATATAGCTTGTAAAACTTTTTGGAAGTTAACCCCTCCCTGTCGTCGTTTTTTAGCTTGCTTAGCTCGCTCTGAGAAATAATTTTCTTTTTTAGGAATTCTTGCTCCGTCCACCCTAATTGGCCCAACTTGCGTTCGATGTACGTATACGCTTCGTGCTTGGGGGCGATAACCTCATTATTTTGGTCTCTTTTTAACATCAAAAAAAGCAATTATTCTTTTTGTTTAAATTTTATTATTTGGAATAAAGTCCTTATATTTGCTCAATGCGATTGAAGCATAGGCCATATTGGCTTTGAAATATTAATGAGTCTCGAAACTCGATTGAAGACCAAGTTCGAGGCGGTAAGTTGAAAGTCCTTTCCTTTCAAAATGCTTACATTTGCATTTTGGAGCAGGGAAAGGGCCTTGCCGTATCACTTCTGTCTTGGTCTTCAAATTGAGTGCAGGAGTGTTAGCAAGGTACCTACCCTGCTTTTTCATACCACATCTGGCGACTCGTTAACATAACCAAGAGATTATGAAAGCGAGAACCAAAAACCCACGAACCACGTTCCTCCGCAACCCCGTTGCCGGAAGCACTCGCCTGCAGACTGCGTTGCGGCTGTGCGGGGCTACATTCAATGCACTTACAAAGAACGTCATATGTGCCCCTGAATAGGGGCAGCCGAAAGATTTATCGGGCAAAAACAGGTGCAGGTATAAACCCACGCCAGCAAAGCGGCACAAGAAAAGCCGCTGGCAACTGCCCGGTATCACCGACCCTGCGCCATAAGAAAACTGCGTCGTTTGCTTAGGTGGGGAGCGGTTGTCTGCCTTCGGTCTATAAATTTTCACCCTAAAGGTAGGTGCTTAGCCCTAAATTCGCAAATTTTAGCTGGTTTTTCTTATCGGCGTTGGCGGTCGGCTTTTAGAAAGTTATTTCTTAAACCGTTAAAAACCAGCGACGAAATGAAGCAAAAATTACGCGTAGGGGAGAGGCATGCCCTATCCAAACATAAACGAAAACAAACTACAATACGATATTTCAGCCTTTTGGCTGTACTGACGAGCATGTGTTTGTATGCCGTGAAGCAGGTCTCCGCCCAAGCGGCGGAGCCTGTGGCTACGGCAGTTGCAGACATCAAGCCGTTGCAAATAGGCGATACCATTCCCGAATGGTTATGGCACCATCCCATGCAAGTGGTGAACCATCCAGCGCATAAAAGCACCATAACATTAAGCGAATACCAAAATAGAAAATTAGTCATCCTTGATTTCTGGTCTACATGGTGCAGCAGTTGCATTGTATCAATAAATAAACTTCAATCTGCCGTTGGAGATTTTCCGGGCTCATTTGCGCTGCTTCCCATTACAAAGCAGGGAAAGGATGTGGTCATTCCATTCGCTAAAAAAAGAAACTGGTCATTTGCCCTTCCAGTTGCGGACACGCTACTGCATAACATGTTTCCTCATCGGGGTATCCCGCATCTCGTTTGGTTAAAAAATAACCGGGTGATAGCCGTAACGAATTCAACATACGGAACAGCGGCTAATATCAAGCGGTTATTGGATGGTGAAGTACCGGAAGCAGTACTTTACATGAACAGGCCTGTGAAAGCCGTGGATGTCTCCAAAGGGTTGGCAGATCAGGCAGGCCACAACCACTCCGAACATATGGAGATTTTTGGATATCTGCCCCAGTTTGAAAAAACCTCCAGGGTCATGGCCAAAGAAAAAAAGGTATATATGGTAAATCTTTCCCCGAAAGAGTTGATTGCGAAAGCATATACGGGAATAATTCCACCCGGCGATAGCGATAAACTTATCTTTTCAGAACTACCGGATTCCACAGACGCTCGCTTGCACCCGGACCCTGAAATGACGGCTTATCAAAGGGACCAGTGGAAAGAAAAATATAGTATCAGTTATCACCTCTGTCTGCCAAATGCAACTTCACGGGCTGATTTATTCGACCGCATGAGAGACGACCTGAACCGATATTTCGAAACCAATGGGGGATTTTATGCTTCCATCGGCAGCAAAGAAATCACCACGTGGGTACTAAGCGGCACACCACAGGCCCATGCGATAGCGAAAGGTGGGCCCGATTCGACTTCCATCACCAACTCGCATTACGTGATCAGGAACCAATCCCTCGATCAGTTCCTTTATCATTTAAAAACAGCCAATGCGTCGTCCATACCATTTAAAAACAACAGTAAATACGACGGCAATGTAAACATCACCTTAAACACCCCATTGAAAGATTTGCCCGCCGTCCAGCGGGAACTTAAACCATACGGTCTTGTTTTGACCAGGAAATCCATAAAAACGCCTGTCATAATCGTTAAACCAACTACAAAAAAATGAGATACCCAATTCTATTCCTGTTTGTGCTTTTTTCCTATCGCCCGGCTGTTGCGCAGCTCGTTGTAAGCGGCAAGGTAGTTTCCGATCCTGGCAATGAACCTCTCGTAGGTGTGTCCGTTACCCTGAAAGGGCAACCGTCAGGAACGCTCTCGGACGTTGCGGGGACTTTCCATATCACGGTACCAAGCGATAATAGCATCCTTGTATTTTCTTTAGTAGGTTTCAAATCGAAGGAGGTCCGCGTGTCTTCAGATCACTTGCTGGTATCTTTAGCGGATTCGGTTACCACGCTGGACGAAGTAATCGTATCTACCGGTTACTATGAACTGCCCGAGGAAAGGGCAACCGGTTCTTTTACGTTTATTGATCAGGAGCTGCTTAACCGCAACCCCGCCCCGGATATCATCAGCCGATTGGAGGGCATTACCAACGGTCTGCATTTTGACAGAAGGCTGGCTGGTGCAGGTACAGCTTATGAGGATGATTTCAGTTCCCTCAGGGTAAGAGGTATCAGTACCATTCATGGAAACGAGGCCCCTTTGGTTGTGGTCGACAATTTCCCTTACGAAGGGGATATCAACAATATCAATCCTGAGGATATCAGGTCCGTAACCGTATTGAAGGATGCCGCCGCTGCGAGTATCTGGGGAGCCAGGGCTGGAAACGGTGTGATCGTACTGACTACAAAACGGGGAGCATTCAACCAACCGGTCCGGGTTTCATTCAATAGCAACGTGATAACCGGTAGTCCACCCGATTTGTATCAGAATCGTAACTATATACCCACCAAACCATTCATCGAGTTTGAACGCGAAATGTTCAACCGTGGACTTTACGGCCGGGATGCGTGGACACCGCTGACCCCCGTAGTAGATCTGCTGACCATGGCAGAAGAAGGTGCAATCAGTAATGAGGAGGTTAATTACCAGATTGGTCTACTCATGGAAAAAGATATCCGGCATGAAGCAAGTCGCCACCTTTACCAACGGCAACTCAACCAGCAATATTCCATACAGGCAACAGGCGGAAGTAACTCGCTGATGTACTTTCTGTCGGCCGGATATAATCAAAACAGGGCATCGATTGTTGGAAACGGGCAAAACCGGATCACACTGAATGCCAACAGCACATTCAAACCCCTACAGGGCTTGTCCATTTCCCTCGACCTCGGCTTTTTACAACGAAGCAGCAACCATAACGGTACCGGATTGAATAATGTCATCGGACGCTATCCTTACGCGTCCTTATGGAATGAGGATGGAACGGTTGCCACGGTTGCACGCGATTACCGCCCATCCTTCGCAGCTGACGCCGTTTCCAACGGGCTGCTGGATTGGAATTATTATCCCATGCAGGACATAGCGCTTGCCAACAATACCGCATCCGCTATTGAAAACCGGATACGTGCGGCTGCAGCCTATCAGTTGGCCCCCGGCTTGTCAATGGAAGCTAAATACCAGTATATCGGTAATAAAGGAGAAAGCCACAATCTTTACGATCCGCAGACATATTATGTGCGGGATTTAGTGAACCGGTTTACACAAGCCAATGGTCAGCAGGTCTTCCCGTATGGCAGCATACTGGATGAGGGCATCAACAGACTGGCAGCCCACTCCTTCAGGGCGCAAGCTAATTATAAAACCGAGTTTTCGGGACGGCATGCCGTCACGGCGCTCGCGGGCGCTGAAGTGAGGCAGGAAAAAACTTCCGGAGAAAGTTTCAGAATCATCGGATACAATGACGATGTACTTACTTATCAATCTGTGTTTGATTATCTGACGCGCTATGTCACGCAGCCCCGCGGCACGAGTGTGCGTTTACCTGCTCCGGCATTCAGTTTAAGTGATCTCACAGACCGCTATTTATCATATTTCAGCAATGCTTCGTATTCATTGGACAACAAGTATACACTGTCCGGAAGCATTCGTTGGGATGCCTCAAATCTATTCGGAGTGAAGATCAACCAAAAGGGAGTACCGCTGTGGTCGCTCGGCGGAAGCTGGGTGATTTCAAACGAGGCATTTTACAACACGCCTGCCATTCCATACCTGAAGGTACGCCTTACCTATGGATATAATGGCAATGTAAACAAATCGGTATCTGCATATACAACCGTCAAATATAGCAATGATACGGATACCGGCTTGCCGAGAGCTGAAATACAAACCCCGGGGAACCCGCAACTACGCTGGGAAAAGATCGGGGTTTGGAATTTTGGTGTCGATTTCAAGGCGGTAAACAACCGTTTGACGGGCAGCCTGGAATACTACCGTAAGCAGGCCTTGGATCTGCTGGGAAGCAACATCGTTTTTGATCCCACAACGGGCTATAGCCAGAGTGGATTATATTTGAATTACGCTGATATGCTTACCCGTGGCGTCGATATCACGCTTACGTCACATAACCTCACCGGCGCATTCAGGTGGCAGTCAGATTGGTTGTTTAACCATACGTCCAATATCATCACCAAGTATTTTGCCGACGAAGATCTCAACGCATTCAGGTACACAAATTCCTTTGGAACACCACCCAGGGAAGGCCTGTCAGTCGATGCGATTCTGAGTGCTCCATGGTATGGTTTGGATACCGAAACCGGAGACCCGCTGGTGATGAATAACGGGATGCTGGATAAAGACTATACGGCATTTGCAAACGGACTACGTTTTGAGGATCTGGTTGATCATGGTGTAAGCGTACCTCAGTACACGGCTGCCTTCCGCAATACGTTTGGTTGGAAAAATATGAGCGTGGGGATAAATATTACCTATAAAGGCGGATATTATTTCAGGCGGAGCTCTATCCAGTATGACAATCTATTTAGTGTAGGGGCAGGCCATATTGATTACCTGAAGCGTTGGCAGCAGCCCGGAGATGAGTTAAAAACACAGGTCCCGTCTCTTCCGGCATCAACCGTAGCAAATCGGGATGTGGTATACAGCAATTCAGCATTGCTGGTAGAGAAGGGCGACCACATTCGATTGCAGGATATCCACCTCAATTATCAGTTTGGACCGAATGTATCCTTACTTGGCCTTAAACGATTACAGCTAGCCGTATATATGACAAATTTAGGCATCCTATGGCGATCAAATAATCAGCATCTGGACCCCGATTACCCAAATGCGACGCTGTTGCCGACGCCCAGCGCAGCTTTCAGTTTGCGGGCGGAATTATAATAACCTTTAATGTTTTTCAGCTATGAATCATAACATAACTTCAAGAAGTATTTGGACAATAATAACCGTAGTCTTCGTGTTAACCTCGTGCGGGGAAGAATGGCTGGAAGTCCGTTCCGATAAAAAGCGTGTGGTGCTTCAACGCGTAAGCGATGTCCAAGCTTTGCTTGATAACTCCTCCACGATGAACGAGGCGGTAAACCCTTCATTGGGAGAAGTGAGTTCAGATCTCTACGTTATTACAGATACCCGTTATAATGCGTTAACCAATATGGAACAACGCAATGCCTATACTTGGGAAGTAGATATCTATGAAGGGGCCTCCTCCAGTAATTGGAGCAGGCCTTATCGGCAAATATTATATGCAAACTTAGCTTTGGAGGCATTAGAAACCGTGGAAGACAAAAACCGCTATCCGGATGCAGTCAACAATACAGCAGGAAGTGCACTGTTCTTTCGATCATGGGCATTTTATCAATTAGCCCAACTATTTTGTGTGCCTTTTAACGCGGAAACTGCGCGAAGTGATTTAGGTATTCCGGTCAGGTTGGATTCGGACATCAACGTGCGTTCTGTCCGGTCTTCTGTATATGACACGTACATGCAAATCAACAATGATCTTGTAAAAGCGATACCCTTGTTGCCGGAAAAGCCGCAGGTTCCAACCAGGCCTTCCAAGGCAGCCGCCTACGCATTGATGGCAAAGCTCCAACTTGAGATGGCAGACTATTCCAAAGCAGCAGCATATGCAGATTCCTGCTTGCTATTGCACGGTGCATTGATCGACTACAATACCATCGATTTGGAGAAAGCATATCCTTTTTCATTATTTAATGACGAAGTGATCTTCCATACAACAATGGTTTCTTCCGCGATGTTTAGCCGGGCATCCAACTACATGATTGATCCTGACCTGTTTAATGCTTACGATGACAACGACCTTCGTAAAGCCGCATTTTTTAAAGCAAATGGCGACGCTTGGACATTTAAAGGGAATTATACCGGAAATACCCGATATTTTTCGGGTATTGCAAGCGATGAGGTGTATTTGATAAGTGCTGAAGCCTATACGAGGAGCAGAGACTTGGAAACCGCCCGTGACCGGTTGACAACATTATTAGCCCATAGATATAGCGGGCATTCTTACGGGATACCTCCGATAAGTGATGAGGTTGGATTGATGAAGTTCATTATTAATGAACGGAAAAAGGAGCTGCTGTTCAGGGGAATCAGGTGGGCTGACTTGCGGAGGTTTAATAAAGAAAAGGAATTTGAAACGACATTATATCGCATGGTGGATGGAAGGTCTTATGAGTTACCGCCCAATGATAAGCGATATGTGCTACCTATTCCAGACGAGGTAGTTCTGCTGACGGGTATAGCTCAGAATATACGATAACACGTATTCCTATATTTACAAAATCATTGCAGCTTTTTACGCTGCAATGATTTCTTAATTATGACATTAATATTATTCCTCCTCTTGGTATCGAACGCCTGCGGTTTCCTCCCCATCGTCGTCCTCAAGGTCCGTCAAGGAAATATTGTTGACAGGGGGGGCAGTTAAGGGGCTTGCTGAAGCAAAGGCTACAGCACAAATTGGGAGTTCATCTTCGGGAGAAAGGCAAAGCTCATCATCTAAATCCCCGGGGTCAATCGGACTAGCGTTGATAGCGCCATCGGTGTGGTCAACTTTAAACCAATACAAGTCCATTCGAAGTGATTTTTCTGATAATGCAGAAAGGCCGATTCTGTCAAAAGTATTGTACTCCGTTTTCTTCCTAACCGTTTCTTTGTCTATATTCTCCACTGGTCCTGCCAAAGTGTTTGCCGCAACAAGCTCTGCCACTTCCGTTTTATCGTTCGAAACTTGAACTTTCTCCTGAGCCACGCCTACCTGCACAGCCATAAAGAATACTGCAACTGACAGTATTCCTGTGATTATGTTTTTTATCTTTTCCATAATCGTAAAAAGCATTTATTATACGGAAATGCTTACCGTTTTATAAGTTAAAAAATTGGATTTAATCTATTAATCGGCTGACCGGGCCGCCGTCTCCCAAACACCGGAATGGAAGCAAAGGTGGTGGTATGCCACCAACCGGAATGCGTTTATCCACGGCCCTGCGCCGGAACAAAGCGAACCGACGGTTACCGGTGGATATGTGGTAGATCGGCCGACTGGCCGGTCTGCTTAATGTTTCCCGCTGCTGCTCCGCGTTGCTGGAACAGTCAGACTTTATGGCTACATAACCGATAGCCTGGATAATAAGTGGTATTTTAGGGGCTGCTGAATTCATAGTAACATCCATTTATAGCAGCAAAAATACGCCAAACCCGCCCCTGCTGTTGGCAGATATCCGGCATGGGTAGTGGTAAATATTTGGCATGGGAGCGATTTGCTGTCGATTTTTGGTGGAATGATATGCAGAGCGGTTGATTAACTATTGTTTTTTACCTATCTTTGAGTAATTGTGATATGACAGTGGATATGGCACAAAATCAATTGTTAGAAAAAGTACGGAAAATACCGCCCGCTTATCAACAGGAGGTTGAGGATTTTATAGATTTTATCCTAACGAAGAAGCGTGTGCCTAGTGAGCAGAGGAAAATGCCTAGGAAAATTGGGCTCCTCAAAGGGAAGCTACAGATGGCGGATGATTTTGATGCCCCGTTAGACGACTTTAAAGATTATATGTAAGCATGGGGCAATACCTTTTGGATACACACACACTCCTATGGCTCCATGATGATAGTCCTCGACTTTCCAAATCCGCTCAATCCATTATTCTCGAATCGTCGAATGATCTCCAAGTAAGCATGGCTTCGTTTTGGGAAATTACCATTAAAAAAGCCCTTGGAAAATTAGTATTAGCCTATTCCTTAAGTGAGTTGTACGAAGCTTGTGTTGTAGGTAATATTACGGTGGTCCCTATTCAACTTTCCAACTTGATTCAGCTAGAAGGCCTTGACTTCCATCATAAGGATCCATTCGACAGGCTCATCGCGGCCACGGCAATCGATATGGGCATGCCCATAATTTCTGTTGACCCAAATATTGATAAGTATCCCGTTAAGGTGATTTGGTGATTTATTCGCGCTCCTTACCTTCTTTTCATTTCACTCGGCGCCGCCCCGAAATATTTCCGGAAAAGCTTATTGAATGCCTGCACATCTGAAAACCCCAGTTGGTAGGCCACCGCGGATACACCCAATCCGTCTTCGCTGAGCAGCCTGTAGGCGGTGTCCATCCGCTGCCGCATCAGGTAAGCTTGCAAAGACTGCCCACAATGCCTTTTGTGCATGCGGCTAAGGTGACCGGCCGTAACCCCGAAATGGTCAGCGATTTCGGCCACGGTAAGGGGCTTTCCGCCAAGCAGCAAGCTGTCTGCAATGTGGTTGCGGGCCGATAGGGCCAGCTCCAGCGTAGTCGAAACGGGCTTCCCGGCTACATCATATTCGTCGTAGAGCTGGCGCGTCAAATGGGTAATCCGCGCAATGGACCAATAGATGCTGGCGTCCATCAGCAACCCTTCCTGCATGGATAAGCTGGCCAGCGTAAGCAGGTGGCCGCGGATGGCCGCGTTGATGGGCACCGCAACCGGCTGCCGGAGGTAAGCCAACGCACCGCGGGCATACCGGCGGGTCCATCCCCAATCCAATACGAAGGCAAAAAGCAGGTGCCGCCCGGGCCGTACTCCCACCAAATGGCTGCCTGGGCCAGAAAGCACACGGAGATGTTCATCGGCAGTAAGCTGCAGCGCCACACCGCCATCATGGTCGTAGATGGCGAACGCCCCTGATAGCGGGTAAAGCCAGCGTAGGTCGCGCCTAAGGCACTCCACCCCGAACCGCAGCGGCTGCTTGGTGAATACTTCAATGAGGTAAACGTAGGCATGGCGGGCATCGTACGTCTGCATGCTTATCCACCAATCGTCGCCGCGCCAGCTCCGCTTTTGCGAATAAGGCACGTGGTAGCTGGTACCGGCAGGAAGTCGGGCAGCGACGGTTGCCCGCGGATAGTATTCGGGTATGTGAATGCGCAAAGAAGGTAACATGTGTTTGCGGTTTGTAACTTGGTTGCGAAGCGGATACGAAATACGGCGGATCACGGCGGCTTTTCGGCCGACGTACCGGCTGTATTGGTGGACGACGTGTGGCATGCCGGCGGTTCGACCATGCTGGTTGCCGCTACGCCGGTATCCCTCCGGGCCTGCTCGGACGGTTCCGGCGGCAGACAAGTTGAATCTTTCAAATACGGAAAATAAAATGCGGTAAGGTTGAGCAAGATCATCAATCCGGAAAATGCGTAAAGACCCAAGCAAAGGGCAATGCCAACATGCATCGCTACCGTAGCACCCAATACCCAGGGCCGCGCGGGCCGCCACCAAACCAATACGGCATACAAAAGCTCCAATGCGACCACACCCCAGCCGAGGACAGTCCACAGCCAAGGTGCCGGCAACAGTGCCACGCCCTGAATAATCGGCTCGCCGATGGGCTGCTGTATGGCTTTCCATAATGCTTCTCCGTTGTGCCAGGTGGCACCGATGGCTTTGTTGAGCCCGCCGAAAAAATACACGAAACAGAGATGTACTTGCAACAACCTTAGGATATACATGCCCCATCGCACATGGTAAACGGCACAATAAAAAAGCGCGGATAGCGCCAGGAAATCAAACCCATAGTTGTAAATGGGTACGGCCATGAAAAAGATGCGGTGCAGGAGCAGGAGTGCCACCGCGGCCAACCGGACCCGCCACCCGGCGATGAGCGCCACGCAAGCACCGAGGTAACTGCCAGCAAAGGCGTATACGGTCAGGCTGGCCGGCAACCCGAGGTGGCGCCCGGCTAGCAGGGAGAAGTCGTATATCGATAGGCCCCCGCCGCGCGGGTGCACGCGCAACAATTCGGCATCAAACAGGCCGGAAGCGCTGAAAAGTTGCGGTGCGTACGGCAGCAGTGGAACAAATGCCGCAAAGAGTACCGCGCCCAGCATGCGGTGATACCAGCCGTACCACGCGCCGGGTAAGCCGCGATCCACCTTATCGCTCCGTCGGTATGGAAGTAGCAATCGGCTCATCAATCAGTAGTGTCGCGTAGGCGGAACGTGTGGTGTGTAGCCGGGGCAATCCCACCACGTAGGTACGCCACCTGATGGCATGCGCTGCGTGCGCATCGGCCATACCGACGGCCGCTTGGCGGGCCAGTACCCGCGTATAGCGGATATCGAGCGTATCCGTTTCGTATAGCCGTAGCTTTTCGGGCAGCAGATGCCGCAGCGAACTGGTAAACGCGCGGTAGCGCACGGCTCCCGCCCCCCGTGCCCATCCGGGGCGCGTCAGCGTATCGCATTTTCCAGTAGCGCCGGAGCGGGCAACTACTTCGATCACGTAGGGACTGGCTACCTGCGGCGCGTAGAACCCGTAGCCGGTCGCAATGCCCGTGAAGCGCGCATAGGCGGCGATGGGTGGCGCATGGCCCATGTACCGCAAGCGGTCGAAAAAGCGGCTCGACGTAGTGGTCTCAGCCGCGGTGACTACCATCACGGACTGCCGGAACCCCACCACGTTGTACAGCACCACCATTCCGATATGAAAAATACCGACCACCCAACCAAACCGCTTCCACCAAACCATACTACCTGCGCTCGTGGCTCGCTAATACCGCAAGTAGGGCTTCGCGGCGTTCCTGTTCAGCAGTAGCGGTAAGGTAACCTCCGGCACGCAGGGGCAAAAAGAATTTCGTATCCAGACAGGGGAACCCGTCGCTATCCATTGCTCCCTCCATTCCCGTGAAGACGGGGCCGTAATTGGCGGATGTATGCGCTGGCCTCATCCATCCGGATACGGCTCCCGTCAATAACAAAACAGCCAATGCCGCCGTAAATCCATACTTTTTCGTGTTCATGATCTATTGTTTTTGTTAATAATTAGCCTAAACTAAACCATTAACTAAGGCGCATTTTTTTTATGTGATGAACTCCATGGAACGGGGGACGGGCTGGTCTTTTTTTTGGATGTTTATTCCATTTGCTTTAACTTGGTCTGCTCGAAACTATAAAACCAACAAAAAATGGGGTATTATGATCAGAGCAATTGCCATTGAAGACGACCCTTTGGCCTTAACTCAACTGGAAGACCGCTTGCGTGCCGTACCGGATATCGAGTTGGTGGCCTCATTCTCAAAAACAGCCGATGCACTGAAATTCCTGCGCGAAAACGGTGATGTAGATTTGATTTTCTGCGACATCGAATTGCCGGAAGTAAGCGGCTTGGAAGCGGCCAGATGGCTGAAGAAACACTGTACCCACCTGGTATTCGTAACCGGCCACAGCAATTACGCTTTGGACGCGTTCGGCGCATTTGTACCCTACTTCATCGTGAAACCGATTACGGCGGCCGACCTGCAGGACCTGATGGAAGAGCTCTTGGGGGCAGATCCGGAACAACACCCCATCCGGCTGAAATTCGGCAAACTGCTTTTCTACGATGGCGGTACGAAAACATATACGCCCGCCTTGCCCCACGAGGTGGTTAAACTGATCCAGGAAGGAAATTACCTGAATGTGCATATCCGAGGCCGCGATGCGCCGGTAGTGATCCGTTACACGGCAACGGAGGCGGCTTCGTTGATGGAACCGTTCGGCCTGTTTCTCCAGGTAAACCGGGGTGCCATCGTCAACCTCGATGACGTCACGCAATTCGAGCCCGACTTGGTGCATGTCGGCTCCAAGTCTTATAGCGTAGGCATCACGTACAAAGAAGCCTACCAGCAATTCGTGAAAAGGTACCAAGTGGGCAAGGGCAACGGCATTCCTTAAGGCAGCATGAGCACGCTTACAGACCGGATACCCTTTCTGGGTTACCAGTTGATCGGCTGGCTGTTGTGGGGCGCAGTGCTTTGGGCGTATATGCACAAAGCGGTAGCTCCCCATGCATTTAACGGGGTGGGCGACTGGGCCATCATGATGGGTATCCACATCGCGACGGCCAATCTGACGGCCTTTTTAGTGGGGCCGCGCGTTACCGCCCATTGCCAGAACCACCGGTACATACGCGCCATACTGACGGGAATGCTGTTTCTAGCCGGCATTATGGTATTTGCCATTGGGCTGAGCATTGCGGTGCAGGCAATGACATTTAGCATTGGCGAACACGCTCCGCCGGAACCTGAGGTGGTCAATACTTGGCAAACGCTGCTCGTATTGTTTGTCGGCGTCATATTGGGGAGCCTATACTACGCGGCATTGTGGTTGCGCCAAGCCACCCGGCTGGATAAGATACAATACGAAGCCCTTGAACGGGAGCTCCAAAGTGCCATTGACGAGCAAACGCTCGAACGCCTAAACGGCCAACTGGTGCCGCACCTGATCAATAACCTGATGGACACCCTCAATTACACCGTGAAGTGGCGGCCGCACAAGGTGCCATTCATGGTGTATGCAATTACTGAATTTACCAAGGCCTATGGCCGCTTCGGCAGGCACAGCCTTATTCCACTTGCCGACGAGCTGGCCCTGCTTGAGTTGTATATCGACGTTATCCGCATCCGTCTTGGATACGCACCCCACATAAAGATCGATGCCGCAACGACAAATGGCCGGGTGCGCTGCATCCCCATGCTGCTAGTCTTATTGGCCGAAAACATGAAAAAATATGCCGTATTGAATGACAGTGGCCAACCGGCGGTAATCTCCGTCCGGGTGAATGGGAGGCGCCTCACGGTACACAGGTCCAATAAAAAAAGCCATGCCCGGGCCGTATATAGTACGCATACCGGCCTCCAAAACCTATCAGAGCGACTCAGGCTCCTTTGGGGCGAAGATGCCTGCATGAAGGTATCGGGACTTGCCGAGACTTCGGAAATCTTTTCGGTGGACATTTGTTGCCATACCGAGCTTTTCGCTTAATTTAGCATTCGGACGACGTTTTGGTTTTATCTGCCGGCCACCTTCCGAGCGGTGGCTACGGCTGCCTTGTGGCCTGCCGGAAGCGCCCGGCAACAAGCACATGTTACTTATGAACCGCATCGTAGACCTTATTTCAGCCTTGCTGAATACCATTATAGACATTCTGAAGAAGATACTTGAACAACTCATCCGCATGGAACAAGGGGGTAACAGCGGGGTTGCCGCCTTGCAGGAACCCGGCCCGCAGCGGCCCGACCCCGACCGATTATACAGTGCAAAATATGCCGCAGATCGCATCGGTGTGGGTGAACGTACCATTTACCGGCTCACCCAACGGGGTATGTTGCCGGTGGATTCCTACGCCTTAGGCATGCGCCAGTTCCGCCATAGTGATATCGAGCGGTGCAGGCGGTATTACCGCGGGGAGTAGGGTTCGGACCGGTTTCGGACAAGCTTCGGACCGGCTTCGGACCTCCATGCTGAAAACGTATGGATTTGATTTGTACTGAGACTGGACTTGGATTGGCGGCGCCAGTAGCTGTCCAAACCAAGGCCAGTCCTGGTTTAATCGCTTCACCCTAGCCGACCCGAAGGCAATCCGAAGCCAACCCCGCCAATACCCCAAGGCCGGTCTACAGCGCCCCTGAATCCTGACAGCATTGTGCCAAGATACTGTCCGAGTCGCTCGAAATCCTGTCAATATACTGACTATCAGCTATTTAATGTTGTATATTCCCAAAGGCATACCTACGTTTGTGTCGTTGGCGTTAGGCTGTCGGCAGACAGGACGCCCACATGAGTAGAAGTTAAATCTAAAAAATTAATAACATGGCAAAATTTCTCAACGGTGCAATTGGCACCTTTTCAGGAAAAGTAGGAAGCATCATCGGTAGCAGCTGGCGCGATATCCACTACATGCGGGGCCTATCGAAAAAGCGCACCAAGCCTTTCTCCGAGGCGCAGCTGGCGCAACAACAGCGATTTAAGTTGATGGGGAAGTTTCTGCTTCCGCTGAAGGGACTATTTGAAATCGGCTACGCCAAGGTCTATATGGGCCAGTCTACGCTGTTCAATCAGGCAATGGCGAACAACCTTCCGGCAGTAACGGGCGACTACCCGGATTTCACCATTGATTACAGCAGGGTGGAATTCAGTAAAGGCAGCTTGTTGCCCCCTCGGGGCATTACGGTAGCGGCCGGTGAACATGAGGTAACGGTAAGCTGGCGCCCTTCCATTACCACATTCGAGGGCAAGGCAGACGATGATGTCTACATCCTGCTGTACGATACCGAGCTGCGGCTTTTCTACACCACCGATGAGGTCGTGCAGCGGTCGGTGGGCCAGGCCGTCATCGCGGTCGATGACGATACGGTGGGCCACTCGGCTGAAGTGTGGCTGTTCTGTGTGAGCCGCGACAGCTCGCAGATCTCCAATACGGTGTATGGCGGATCGGTGGTACTGGCGTAAAAATCCAATTTATTTTATCAATAACGGACTGGGGCGCTTGCCCCAGTTCTTTAACTAAAAATGAACAATGGCAAGATTAGCAAATTTATTGGCTTTTTCGGGCGCCTTGGGGGATATTGTGGGTTGCAATGGCCCCACGGGATTCTATATCCGCAGCCGGCCGCAACGCTCAGAAAAGGCTCCGTCGCCCAAGCAGCGCGACGCAAGAAGCAGGTTGGCAGCCGTGATGCGGTTTCTCAAACCCCTTAAGGAAATCATCTATATGGGGTTTGCCCATGCACATCCCTCGCGCTCCCGCACCACAGCGATGAATGCGGCAGCTTCCCACATGCTTAATTACGCGGTGGAAGGTTCGTATCCGGATATAACCATCAATCCGGCAGCGGTAAGGCTGAGCCGCGGCACGTTGGCACCGTTGCCCAATGCTGCATATGAACAGGTTGGATCAGCAGTTACCCTTACGTGGCATCCCATGCTACCGCGGTTCAGTGGTAATGCGGACGACCTGGTTATGGCGGTATGCTACAACCTGCAAGAGCGGTCGGTCCTTGTCGTCGAGGCCATACGCAACGATGGTTTTGCTACGCTCGACCTCGTTGAACTGCCGCTTAATAGCACCTCGTTGATTTATGTACTGGTGGCCGACAGGGATAAAAAGCAGTTCTCGAACAGCCAGTTCTTGGGAAAGGTGGAGCGATGAACAACATGCGTATCATCCGCGTGGCGGAGGGGAAGCACAGTACCCTGAGCCACTTCTACATCGGTGATCTCTTTCGTTGTTACCTGCTGGAAGACCGTGTGCGTGAGGAGAAGGTCGCGGGGCAGACCTGCATCCCTCCTGGGGAATATGGCCTTTCGCTCAACTACTGGGCAGGGATGAACATTAAGTATGCCAAGCAGTACCCGGTGCTGCACGAGGGCATGGTAGAGATTACCGAAATCCCCAACTTCCAGCTGGTGTTCTTCCATACGGGTAACACGCATACGGATACGCGTGGCTGCCCACTCACGGGGTCGTACTGGTCCCTGTTGGATGGCGACTACCAGGTGCTGGGATCGCGGGCGGCGTACGAGTTTGTGTATCCGCTTTTGGTGAGTGAGATAAGGAAAGGAAATGATCGATTGGTGATTGAAGGTGCGTTTTAGCTGTTGCAACGCGACTGGGAGAGGGTGTTTTAGCTGTTGCAACGCGACTGGGTGCAAGCACCCTAGGCCGCTTGTGCGACAGCTAAAACATTGGGGAATAAAGGAATGGGTGTAGGGTGTTTTTGACTGACGCAACGCGTCTGGATGCAAGCATCCTAGGCCGCTTGTGCGATAGTCAAAAACACGAAAGGAGAGATATAGGAAAGGCAAAGAGCAAAAAAGCAAAACATGAAAGAAACAACAAAAACAGTCGACCTGCCCGAAGCTGGGCAGACGACACTTTACGACAGGATCAAGGAAACGCTGGCGGTGGCCAGCCAGTTAATTATCGCCTCACCGGTGAAGTTACCGCCCAAGGTGGTGGTCGTGGCGCGGTACCTCGCCCTGGCACTGGGTGTGCTGGAGGCGGTGGAAAATGGCGTGCGAATGAAAGAAGGAGAGGCTGATGAAAACGACTAACACCCAGCTGGGTATCGGCACGGGCGGCGGTGCACTGCTCAGCGTGTTGGCCCAACTCGGTATGCACGACATGGTCAGAACCGCCGTGTTGGCCGCTATCGGTGCAGCGGTAAGCTTCGCTGTAACGTGGGCTTTGCAGCGATGTTTCCGAAAACAATAGCCCGCTCAGCGATGAAGCCCATTAAACCTTAACCTCAGCCCCCGCCCTGCCCGGTGGGGGCTTCTTTCAAAGATGCGCTAGCGCCTGAAACACTCCCTGGGAAAAGTTACACAGGAACCGTTACAATAATAAACTACCGCTGTTTCTTCTTTTGGCCGAGATCAGCGCGGACTTTCTGGTTTTGGCAGAATTCGTAACTTGCGCGCGTTTAGTTTTTTACAAGACCATCTTATGGAAGAGATAACCATTACGCCAGGCGGCATCGCCGAAGATCACCGCGGCCGTATCCGGTTTGTCAATGATTTTGATATGACGGCGGTGAAGCGATTTTATATCATCGAGAATAAGGACACCGAAACCATTCGTGGGTGGCGGGCACATCGGATCGAACAACGTTGGTTCTATGTGTTGGATGGTGCGTTTTCCATGAAAACGGTGAAGATTGACGATTGGAGCAAACCTTCCAGGGAATTATCGGTGGATGAAACGATTATGCGCAGTGAGGAACAGCAGGTTGTACACGTACCGGTCGGTTACGGGACGGCTTTCAAAGCACTGGAACCGGGGAGTAGGCTACTGGTGTTCGCCGACTATGGCATCGAGCACGCGAAAGACGATGATTATACATATCCAGCAGATTACTTTGTAAGGGGGGAGTTTTGAGACGGCACCGATTAAAATAAAAGTGGAATATTTTTTGCTTCTTTGTAGGCACATTGTCGACTATGCATATCAGACATTTACTTTGTAGCCTGTGCCTCTTTGCATTCCCGGTGAGTTTTTCATGGGCGCAGACACTGCCCGTGGGTAGCCCCCTGATAGAAGACTACTACCGGAGAATGCAGCTGCTGGGTAAGGTAGATTCAACCATCTCGTTCAGCGTGCGGCCGCTTACGGCCGATGCGTTGGGGAAAACCAACATATATGACCCCGACGGGGTATTGGGCGACAAAAGCTACCTGCACCGGTTCCCTGACGATGCGGGCTTCGTTCAGCTGATGCCCGCAGGATTAGATTACAACCTCAACGGCAGCTATCCCTATGGATGGAACGATGGTTCGTTGGTACCGACGCGTGGCGGCCAAGCACGCTTTTATGGGGGCATAGTAGCCAAGTATCGTTTCCTCACCCTGCAATTCCGCCCCGAGATTGTGTTCGCATCCAACGCGAAGTATGAAGGGCTGGGCAAAACGCCGGGCTACGGTTGGGCCTGGTACCATAGTATCGGCAACGTGATTGACATGCCGGAGTATTTCGGTGAGGGGGGCTATAGCCGTGCCCTACTGGGGCAGTCGAGCTTGAAAGCGACCTTTGGTGCGGTAAGTTTCGGCGTCTCTACCGAAAACCTCTATTGGGGACCAGGCCGTTACAATGCCTTGCTGATGAGTAACAACGCGCAGGGGTTTCCGCACGTTACCGTACATACCAGCAAGCCGGTGCAAACCGCTATCGGCTCGTTTGAGGGGCAACTCGTAGGCGGTAGCCTTAAGGCGTCGGGCTTCCCGCCGTCCATATCGGGCGAAAGCCAGCACCACGAGATGTACTACGTGGAGAAGCCCGACGTAAACCGTTATTTTACGGGGTTTGTGGCCAGCTACCAACCCAAATGGGTAAAGGGGCTCTCCGTGGGCATCATCCGCTCGTTTGTGGTGAATAGAGACCATATGAAGGGCGTGAGCGACTTCCTGCCCTTCTTTAAATCGAATGTGAAAGAAGCGACCTACCTCGACATGGGTGGGGTGGAACGTACCAGCAGTGAGGTGCGCGACCGTTACGGGTCGGCATTCTTCCGCTGGGTAATGCCGGCAGGCAAGCTGGAAGTGTATGGCGAATACGGGCGCAACAGCAAGGCCGAGAATGGGCGCGACTGGATGGTACAGCCTACCTACTCACGCGGCTACGTGCTGGGTTTCCGCAAGTTGGTACCGCTTGGCTTTTGGCCCGGCGACTACCTGGAGCTGGGCGCCGAAGCAACCGAACTCTCCATGAATAGCACGTACTTTGCCAAAGGGATCCGCTGGGAGTATCCCACGTGGTATACACACCCCGTGGTACGCGATGGCTATACCCACCGCGGCCAAGTGCTGGGGGCGGGTATTGGCCCGGGAAGTAATGTGCAGACCGCCAGCATCGGTTGGGTACGCGGAATAAAGCGCGTTGAGTTCTCGCTGGAACGGTATATGCATAACGAAGACTTCTTTTACATGTTTGTGGCGGATATCCGAAATTCATGGGTAGACTTCGGGTGGTCGCTCCAGGGCGAGTGGGATTTTGACGGGCTGCTGGCCTATGCGAAGATACAGCGCGTGCACAGCTACAACTACCGCCACGAGTTTTTTATGCCCGAAGGGAACACGTTCTGGAATTTTGAACCGCAAGACAAGATTAATTTTCTCATGCGATTGGGCGTCGCCTATCGGTTTTAAGCAAGCACCACGATGATCGGATACCAAGATATAAAAAGAGCCGTTACTGCGGTAGGGGTGCTGGTAATGGTGAGTAGCGCCGTGTTGCAGGCACAGACCATCACAGTAGGACTCCCCGTACTGGAAGATTACTATCGCCGGCAACAACTGCTCGGCAAGGTAGACTCTGCTATATCGTTCAGCATACGGCCCATTACGGCCCAAGCATTGGAACAACACCGATACCTGCACTACCCCGATGAAAGCCGGACCGATGTGGTTTGGCAGAGCGGTGACGGCCACGGCTTCCTGCAACTGCTGCCCGTGGTGTGGCAGAACCAGCTGAACACGGCCTACCCCTATGGGTGGAACGACGGGCCCATGATTCCCGCGCGGGGATTGCAGACCTATCTGAGTACCGGCTTTTTTGCGAAGTACCGCTGGTTGAGCATCCAGTTCCGGCCAGAACTGGTATCGGCGCAGAATCGTGTATATGAGGGGTTTGGAGGCGAAGCGGGGCCGGATAGGGCTTGGTACAACCGCATCGGTAACCGGATTGACCTGCCGGAGCGCTTTGGCAATGGCAGTTATACGAAAGCCTACTTGGGGCAAAGCAGCATCCGGCTCACGCTAGACCCCATATCGGTAGGGTTCTCCACCGAAAACCTGTGGTGGGGCCCGGGGTTGCATAACGCGATCCTGATGAGCAATACCGCGCCTGGATTTGGCCACGTAACGCTGAATACGTCCAAGCCCATTAAGACCTATATTGGCTCGTTCGAGTTTCAAATCGTAGGGGGGCACCTCGAGAAATCGGGCTATCCGCCATCGCTCCTTGGTGATACGGCAACCCATCACCAGTACCAACGAACGAAACCGGAAGGCTGGCGGTACCTATCGGGCATCAACCTCACCTACCAGCCGAAATGGACGCCGGGCCTGTCCTTCGGGTTTATCCGCACCTATAACACCAATCAGAAAGACATGGGGCGCGGAATGAAATATTATGCACCGTTTTTGGAGGCCTTCAGTAAATCGAAGGTGGAGACAGATAGCAATAGCAACAATCACATTCCGCGCGACCAGATGCTTTCGTTCTATTTCCGGTACGTAGTGCCCAAAGCCAACGTGGAATTTTATGGTGAATACGCCAAGAACGACCACAACTGGGATAAACGCGACGGGATGGGGCAGATAGACCATACCCGGGCGTACACGTTCGGGTTGCGTAAACTGACACCGCTGCATAACCGCTGGGGCGGATACCTGCAATTGGCAGGCGAAGTGACCCAGGTGGCCGTAACCAATACGCGGGCGATACGGTCGGCAGCACCCTGGTATGTGCATGGTGGTGTTGCCGATGGCTACACCAACCGCGGACAGCTGCTGGGTGCAGGCATCGGCCCGGGGGGCAACAGCCAAACCGTGCAGGCCGGCTGGGTAGATGGGTTGAAACAACTGGGCCTACAGGTGCAGCGCTTGGTACACAACGAAGATTTTGCGATAACAAACGTGCACGACTTCCGCCGCAACTGGGTGGATGCGAGCATAGCGGGCTATGGCTCGTGGGACTACAAGCAGTTTATCTTCAACGCGCACCTGCAGTACATCCACGCCTACAATTACCAGTACAATTTCCAGGCAGCGCAAGACAATAGCGATTACTGGGGCTTCGACCCGCAGGATAAGAATAACTTGCACCTGAAATTCGGAGTGATGTACCGGTTTTAGGGGTGAGGAAGGGGTATAATGGTTCAAGGTAAGTTTTTACTGCAAAGATGGGCCTTTTCAAACCGGGGCTCGCTTTATACCCTCGGTACAGACTATTTTTCTTATTGTCAACGCTTTACGAAAAACAAGATTGTTGGTAGGAAGGGAGCTGGTAAATAGAGGCGGCTTTTATACTACTTCTTTTTGAAATGCCTAGTATTTGAAATCAACCGTTTGCCCTGATGCACAGTTAATATATTCACCCGGATCTCCCACGTCTAATATTGAAATAGGTATTACACCGGGCGGCATCGCCGAAGATCACCGCGGCGGTATCCGGTTTGTCAATGACGAATGCCGACAATTCTCCCATTGCTAGTGGATGATATCTTCCATTTGTAATGGAAGATTATTATATTTGTGCTGAAAGTAATTATAACCAACATGTTGCGTCAAGAAGAATTGAAGGTCATCCTAGATGAACAGCAGGTGTCTTTCTATCAAAAGAAAGACCTAATTGCGCGGAATGCGATGGATTCTATACAGGTAACTTATTGGATGACATCTTGGTGCGGGATATCGCAGTGCGACATGCTGTTCGCGATGTTGTCTCACTGAAGCAATTGGCCGTATATTTACTGTCCAATGTCGGTACGCTTGTATCGGCTAACAAGTTCGCCGGGTTGTTTGGCATCAAATCCAGCACCACGATTCTCGAATATTTCAATTACTTCGCTGATGCGTACCTCTTAGAATTTGTACCCCAATTTAATTACTCCCTAAAATCACAGGCACGCAACCCCAAAAAGGTCTATGCGATTGACAACGGCTTGGTTGATGCTGTAGCCACCTCGGCTAGCCGAAACCTCGGCCACAGGCTTGAAAACGCTGTATATCTCCATTTGCGTACACGTTATTCGGAAATCTATTATTTTAAGGAGAAAGGCGAATGTGATTTCGTAGCCTTCGAAAAGGGACAGATCAAGCAAGCTATACAAGTTTGCTATCACGTAAATGACACTAATTTCAAGCGCGAATATGACGGGCTATTACAAGCACTCGATTACTTCAACCTTGATAATGGCCTGATCGTCACAGCAGATCAAAGTGACCGATTCGAAGCGGCAGGTAGGGAAATTGAGATGGTACCTGCACATCGTTTTTTTGAATCTGTCGTTTAAACCAGTCAATCTTGAGGGGAATTGCCGGGGCACGAAACAAATCTGCTTTCCAGCGGGCAAACATGAATCAAAAATAGCTGATGCGACACATCATCTTTTGACGCTGAAACCCCACAAAATGAAATTAATTAAGCTGTCGGGAGGTTTATATCATCAATTATTCAATGATTTCTCATACTTTTAGAGCTGTAAAGTTGTCATATAGCATGGAACTAAAAATATCGGTTACGAGTTTTAAGAGCAACATCAATCAAATGAATAACACGAAGAGAAAGAATATGAGAACAACACAATTTTTGGTAATGGCATTATCCGCGTTGGTTTTTGCTTTCGCGGGATGCTCAAAAGATAGTGACGATAACGGTATACCAGACAACGGTTTGACCGCGGAACAACTGAAAGCGGAAATCCTGGGGAAGTGGACGTTTACTTCCGGTATTTCCTTGCAATCAGGACTGGCCAAGCAATCAACAAAAAAACCACGGTTTGCAGGGTTACGTAACAACATAGCAGAAGCCCCTCGGCAAGGAGCTACAAGTGGCTTTATTGAATTTTTGGCAGACGGTACCTTTTTTATCCTCGATGCACAGGGTAACTTCTTCGCGGGCGATTATACCACAAAAGCAGGACAGGTCATTGACCTTTCGGATTTTGGTTCCATTAAGGAAATCAGGATTAAGGATGGGGGCCTAGATTGCACGATTACCTACACCCGTTTAGGCCAAAATCACACATTGGAAATCCATGCGGACAAAGCGGCAGACATTCCCGCTGGTGAACGCACAACACTCCTTTGCCGGACATGGGAAGTGGAACGTATTATAGCGGGTTGGGATGAGCAAGAACTCGCACAGGAGGGCGTTGCGAGAATAACAGCAACATTTTCACCGTCTGGAACCTATGTTTTCCGGTTTTTCCGTGCAAATGGTGATTTGGTCCTCGCCGAGGCTGAATATTGGAAATGGCATCCAACAGATACCAATAGATTTGTGTATTGGACAACGGAAGATGTAGGCCAGATTGATAATGACGAGAATGCTGTGCGGATACTAAAACTCACGCAATCGCAACTGGAAGTGGCCTCATATGACGGAGATGACGTAAATACCCACCTGGTGTTCAAAGCATCCAATAACTAAATCATGAATAGAACCGGGGGTTGAGCCCTCTAGCGAATTACCGGTGGATGAAACGATTATGCCAAGTGAGGATCAACGGGTCGCGCACGTGCCCGTAGGTTTCGGGACTGCTTTCCAAGCGCTGGAGCCGGGGAGTAGGCTGCTCGTGTTTGCTGATTATGGCATCGAGCATGCAAAGAACGATGACTACACGTATCCAGCAACCCGGATACATGGTTCCCAAATTTCACAAGATTATGCAAAAATCGGTATTGTACAGTAGCCTAGCCGTCGCGCTATGTGCTATTCAGCTGGTATTAGGATGCTTATCGGCGTATGGGCAAAAGCCCAACGTGATTGTTATACTGGCCGACGATTTGGGCTGGGCGGACCTCCCGATATATGGCAACACATTCAATGAAGCGCCTAACCTTAGTCGGTTAGCCGAGCGGGGCATGACATTCAGCAATGCCTATGCCGCGGCACCGGTATGTTCGCCCACGAGAGCAAGCATAATGTCTGGCCAATACCCTGCCCGCGTAGGGGTTATTGATTTTATACCGGGCCATTGGCGGCCTTATGAAAAGGTCATTGTCCCCACCAATAAAACACAATTTCTGCCCGGCGAGATTACGACCATGGGTGAGATGATGAAAGCTGCGGGCTATACGAACGGCTATTTTGGGAAATGGCATCTCGGGTTTCAGCAAGGGTGCCATCCGTTCGACCAAGGCTTTGATGAGGCATACTGCGCCGATGGTGGCTTTTATAACCCGAAATTTACGCCCGCCCTCGAACCTCCGCCCCAAGGGCGCTTTTCCGATATCATTACGGATATGGGGGTCGATTTCATCCAGCGCAACAGCGATAGCCCATTCTTTCTCTTTCTAGGACATTACGATGTACATGTACAGCTTAATGCCGATAAGCCACTCATCGAGAAATACCTGGAGAAGATGCCGGCAGCGGGCTATCCAAGCAATGCGGTGTATGCTGCGATGATCGAACACCTCGATAACAGCGTCGGAAGGGTGATAGAGACCCTCGATTCCCTTGGCCTATCGGACAATACCTTGATCGTATTTTATTCCGACAACGGTGGGCTTAACCGTCGCTTCGATCGGATTCCACTGCTCGATAAGGCTGTGGAGCACTTCTATGAAGGCGATAGCTTGCAGTACGTCGCCTCCTCCAATGCACCCCTGAGCGGAGAGAAAGGGTCGTTGTACGAAGGTGGAATACGGGTGCCGTTGATTATTTCTTGGCCTGAGAAAGTGCTCTGCGGCACGGAATCCGATGCAATGGTCACGTCTCCAGACCTCTACGCCACGCTGGGAGACCTGGTAGGTGCGCCGCTGCCTGCCAAACAGGAAATGGATGGGATAAGCCTTAGGCGCACCTTGCTAACCGGTAAGGAACCGGCTGGCCGAACGCTTTTCTGGCATTACCCCGTTTATCACCACAGCACGCCTGCTTCCGCGGTAAGAAAAGGTGATTGGAAGCTTATCGAATTTTATGAAGATAACAGCATCGAATTGTATAACCTGAAAAAGGATATCGGGGAAACCGAAAACCTAGCGGGCAAACGAAAAAGAAAAGCCACTGAATTGAGATCGTTGCTGCACGAGTGGCGCCGGGCCGTAGCGGCCGAGCTGCCCGTAGCCAATCCCGCATTTGATGCGGCAAGAAGGGAGCAATGGGGGATACACCCCGATAGGAAATGAATATTGAACATCTGATGGTCAATGGTTTATTGGTTGTATAAGCTAAATTAGTTCACCTGGAATACTGTTGATGAACAGGTTTGCAGTTTGGCTGCCGACCGTTGGTCCTTGGCAGACAAATCCGATTTAGACGTAAGGTTAGCTTTTGTGTTTAAAATCCATTAATTTGCACGATCGGATGGACAAAAAGGCATACCAAGATAAACGGGATGAAAACGTACTGCTCAGTAGGCTGCAGCGGGGCGACCGGGTTGCGTTTTCAGAACTGTACAACCGTTTTGCCGACTTCCTATTGGCTTATGCTTATAAGGTGACCCAGGATGAAGACGAAGCGAAAGACATCGTCCAAGCCATCTTTGTCAACCTTTGGACGAATCGGGAACAGCTAGCCATTCATGGACCGTTCTTCAACTACCTGTTGAAAAGTGTCCGTTACGGGTTCTATAAATCAATCCGCCACAAACATGTGGTCAGTAAATACGAAGACGACCTGCGACAATACCTCAGGGAGGAACGGGACACGACCGATGAGTACATCCAGGAAAAAGAGTTGATGCAGCGGTTGGAACGGCTGGCCGAAAGTTTCCCGGATACGATGGGCAAGGTGTTCGTGATGACCTACTTCCAGCAACTAAGTCCAGCGGAGATTGCCGAACAGCTGAACATTTCCGTACGAACGGTGCAGAACTTGCTCAGCCAGGCAGGAAAGCGCGCACGGCTTAGCATCGGGCTGGCCCTGGCATTGTCGATACTCGCTATGCAATATGCTGATAGCCAATTGAATGATGGGAAAAGTGAAAAAAATGCCCATATGGGCGTGAAAAAATAGGCGGATAGGGTTCATGATTATAGGGGGGTGAATTAATGCCCGGCAATATCATGGATGAGCCCAGAACACTTATTGACAAATACCTGGCCGGAAAATGTACCGCCGAAGAGCGCGCGCAGTTACTGGCCCATTTCAATCGCTATTTCGATCAACAACGGGATGTGCTCACCCCTGACGCGCTCAGTAAGCTAAATCAGCTCACTTGGAAGGCTATTGATGAACAGGTTTGCAGTTTGGAAAACACTGCCCCAGCAAATAAAAGCCAGTTGTCTAAGGCTCCTCGCCGGGTACTTCGCTGGCTCCCATATGCGGCAGCCATCCTATTGGCTGTTACCGCCACCTGGTATATTTTCCCTGACCGTAAGACCGATGCCGAGGATGCAATGTCGACGGTGGACATCGCCCCGGGTGGCAACAGGGCTACGCTTATCCTCGCCAATGGAAGAACCATCGATCTGAGTGAAGCCCAAACGGGAATTGTAGTGGATCATAACGGCATTGTGTATGAAGGGGAAGCCGTCGCAATTGCTTCCCTGAACCCAACCGACATACATGAACTCCGGTTGACGACGCCTAACGGCGGAACCTATCAGGTGACGCTCCCCGATGGTACCAGCGTTTGGCTCAACGCAGCATCGACGCTGACCTATCCCTCGGTTTTCAGTGAACACGAGCGAATCGTTACCCTGTCGGGTGAAGGATATTTCGAAGTCGCCCCAGATGCCGATACGCCATTCAAGGTGCGGAGTATGGGCCAGCTGGTAGAAGTGCTAGGCACCACGTTCAACATCTCGGCATACCCTGACGAAAACGAAACCAGCACCACGTTGGTAGAAGGTAGTGTTCGCATAACATCATCTGGCAAAGCGAGAGGCGAAATTTCCCTGCTGCTCTCACCGTCGGAAAAAGCCACACTTAAAAGTGGCCTGCTTTCTAAACGGGCTGTCGACATCGACAGCGACGTGGCCTGGCGCAAGGGGTTGTTTGCATTCCGGTCCGAACGCTTGGAAAGCATTATCCGCAAGGTGGCGCGTTGGTATGATGTCGATGTGGAATTGCGCGGTGATATCAGTGACCATACCTTCACCGGCACGGTTTCACGATATGAAAACATCAGCGGCGTGCTGGAAACGCTGGCCCTGACAGGCCTCCTTTCATTCGAAATGGAAGAAGGCAAACTGGTTGTCAAATCTAAATAATGTTAAACCCAATTAATAATTAACCGATATGTGGAAATATACCTGATAAAAAACCGGAGCTGAAAAGTGGTATGCCGAGCAACGAAAACGGAATCCCGGGTCGAGTCAGGATTCCGCCATGCGTTCTGGTGAGTACCCGTCGTATGTAAACGAGTTAGAATCGCTAACCAAAACAATCAAATGTATAAAAATTTCATAAATATTGATTTATGCCTGCGGATGCGTGGCATAAAAAGAACCTTGTTGCTGATGAATCTGACTGTCGTCTTGCTAACTGCCAGCTTGCTCCAAGCACTGGCTATGGGCACGATCGCACAAACCGTTACGCTCTCGGAAACGAATACGCCGTTGGTAAGCGTACTGGATAAGGTAGCCAAGCAGAGCGGCTATTATTTCCTCTACAGCGATGCCAGCATGCACATGGCTACGGCAGTGACGATCGAACTGAAAAATGAACCGCTGGAACGGGCCTTGCAACACCTTTTTAAACGGCAACCGTTTGACTATGCCATTAAGGGGAAAACCATCGTTATCAAGTCCCGCTCGGCGGGGCCCGGCACCGGGAGCGAATGGGCATCGTCCGTACAGCCTTACCAGATCAACGGCACCGTGACAGACGAAAAGGGGCTGCCGATTGCGGGGGTGACCGTCAGCGTGAAAGGTACCGCAGTTTTCACCACAACCGATGAGAATGGGAGGTACACCATTTCGATCGCTGGAGCGAACGGCGCGCTGGTGTATTCTAGCGTCGGATATGGTAAAGCGGAGCGCGCCGTGGGCCAGTCGCAGGTTCTCGACGTTACCCTCCAAGCGGTCGTTTCCGATCTGGACGAAGTAGTCGTGGTGGGTTACGGCACGGCCCGGAGAGGTGATCTAACAGGAGCCATCTCATCGGTTAAGTCGGCTGTTTTCGAACAGTCGCGGCAAAGCTCCTTCATCAATAACATCCAGGGGCGCGTGGCGGGCCTGCAGATCAGTACGGGAACCGGCGAGCCGGGCTCGGGATCGAAAATCCTCATCCGCGGGGCAAATTCGCTGGTAGGGGATAGCCGGCCACTAATTGTGATCGACGGTATCCCGGTAAACGAAAGTGAAGCACCGGTAGCTAACTCGCGTTTCGGCGCCAACGCACAACGTGATCCGCTCAGCTCGATCAACCCGGCCGATATCATATCGGTGGATGTGCTGAAAGACGCTTCATCAACCGCTATCTACGGTGCAAGGGGAGCCAATGGTGTCATCCTAGTAACCACGCGGCAAGGACAGGCAGGAGCGGCCAAGATATCGTACGACGGGCGTTTCTCGCTTTCCCACACCGCCGTACGGATGGATATGCTTGGCCCCGAAGATTGGATAGACTACCGCAAGGACTGGGTATTGTTCCCGGATGAAAAGAATATCATCTATGGCTACTTCAGTGATTGGTTGTTTTTCGAGAACCCTTCAGAAATCGAGCCATCCAAGAAAATTCCCCGCGACGTATATGCGTTTGCACAATACGATTGGCAGGATGAGATGTATCGCGATGTGGCCAATGGCTCGGCACATACCGTATCGGTGAGCGGCGGATCGGAGTCGACCAAGTTTTACGGGAGTCTGGGCTACAACAAAGAAGAAGGGCTGTTCATCAACAACGGATATTCGCGGTTAAACGGCCGCTTGCGCCTCGACCACACCAAAGACCGCCTTTCGTTATCGCTGGGCTTAAACGGCACCTATTCCAGCTACGAAGGCGCAGTCCAATCAGGCGATGGGTATGCCAATATCGGGGTGCTGCAAACGGCAATCGTCTCCCGGCCGCTGGTTTTTGAAAACCCCTTGGCCGTGAGTACCCAAGGTGGCTGGCGTAAGCCGACCGACAACCTCAAGTACGTGGACCGGAATATCGGAACGCCTAATTTGTCGTCCAACCTGGTAGTCAATTACCGGCTGCTCGATGGGCTGTACCTCGGCAACACGCTCAGCGGCAGTATGGTCACATCAAAGGTAAATGAATACTACAGCAAGAAAACCCCTTGGGGTTATTACCTGGGTGGCCGGGGTGCGATTTCGGGTAGCGACTGGTATGGATGGACAAATTTCACGACACTGAGTTACGAGCGGGTATTCGCCGACCAGTCGAGACTCAATGCGTTGGGCGTTTTTGAAATCAGCGGAAGCAGGTATGAGCACCATCATATTGTAAAAAGCGGCTTTGCCGATGAATCGACCGGCATCCACGATATTGGGAAAGGCGAAGAGCTGCAGTCCGCCGGTTCCGGAGCAGGCCTCAACAACCGGCTGTCTTACCTGGGCCGGCTCAATTATAACATCAAAGACCGCTACTTATTCACCACCAGCCTGCGGATCGACGGCTCCGACCGCTTCGGCGGAGACCAGCGTTATGGCCTCTTTCCCTCTGCCGCATTTGCCTGGCGGCTATCCGAAGAAGCTTTTTTGGATAAACAATGGTTGGACGACCTGAAGTTAAGGGTCAGCTACGGTGCTACCGGCAACTCAAATATCCCCGAATTCAGGTATATGGCGCGCATGGGTAACGTTTTCTACGACGATAAACTAGGGATGGTACCGGTTTCATTGCCCAATCCGGACCTGAAATGGGAAACCACCATACAATATAATGCGGGCCTTGATGCCGCCTTATTCGACAACCGCCTGCGGGTGAACGTGGACCTGTATGAAAAGCGCACCACCGATATGCTGTACAATGCCATCGTTCCCGCGCAAAGCGGCTTCAAAACCCAGTGGCAGAACCTGGGTGAGGTGAGCAACAGGGGCGTGGAGGTATTGCTGGCCACCACCAATATGCGCAAGGATAGATTTGTCTGGGAAACCACGTTGATCTTCAGCCTGAACAGGAATAAAGTGTTGCGCATCGCAGACGAGCTGACCACCGCTCCGATCGGTGCCGGGGTATCTACTACATCCTACATCAAGCAAAACGTGGTGGGCCGGATCATGGTGGGCCAGCCCATTGGGGTGATGTATGGCTACCAGCTGGAAGGTATCTACCAACTGGATGATTTTTCCGGCTGGCAGGACCGCACCGGAACCTTCGAGCCCAACGACCCCGAAATGCCCTGGCAGCTGCGCAACTGGGTGCTGAAGGACGGTGTAACCAACGCGGGCAACCTTGGACGGTTGCGCCCGGGTACGTTCAAATTCCGCAATAGCGACGGCTCGGCCGATCAGCTGATTACGGAGGATGATAAGGTCATCATCGGGAACAGCCAACCCCGCTTTTATGGTGGCTTGGGCAATAACTTCAGCATGGGGCCCGTGGAGCTTTCGGTTTTCCTGAACTATAGCCTGGGCGGCAAGATCTTCAATTCCACCCGCTTTGAGCTCGAAGGTGCGATGCCGGGCGAGTACTTCAATATCACACGTGATTTCTGGGAAAACCGATGGACTCCCCAAAACCCGACGAACCGATATCCGGCGTACAGCGATGAAAACAATTACAATGCCCTGGCTTCGTTACCCAACTCGTATTACGTCGAAGACGCTTCATACGTACGCCTCCAGACCGTTTCATTATCCTATATGCTGCCTTCCGCGCTGACCGGTAAGGCAGGTATCGGCTCGGCAAAAGTATATTATTCGGGAAATAACCTATACACGTTTACGAAGTACTCCGGAATGTCGCCCGAAATCGATTCGGGTAATCCGTTGCTACAGAATTTTGACACCATCGGGTATCCCCGGGCTGCAACACATGCCCTGGGTATTATGGTTACATTTTAAATTCAAAGAGGTAATATGAAAACGCTATATAAATTCTTATTGGCCGGTCTTACAGGGCTTTCCATGTCCTGCTCGGACTACCTGGATACCAAGCCGATTTCTTTCACAACCATCGATAATTTCTATCAAACGCCTGAAGATATCGAGATTGCCCTGCGCGGTGCGTACGGTAGGCTGGTAAACAGTTATGCCGTCAATGCGCGCGCAGGTATCTTCTTCGTTGGCGATATCGGCACCGATGAACTGATCGGCAACCCGTATTCGACACCGGATGCGGCGAGTAACATGGACCAGTTTATTTTTGGCCGTGTCGTGAAGACGAACCTCATGGCACGCGACCTGTGGGAAGAAATGTACCGCAGCCTGTACGGCTTAAACCTGTTGCTCGACAAGCTCGATGCGGTGCCCATGGATGAGGACAGGAAGGCGCAGGTGCAGGCCGAAGCCACGTTTCTGCGTGGATGGCACTACCTGTATCTGGGGATGGTTTACGGAGGCGTACCGGTTTACACCGGTGTACCGCACGAAAAAGATAGGGGGCGCGACCCACTTCAACGGGTGATGGAACAGGCGATGGCCGATCTGCAATATGCCTATGAACACTTGGACGACCGCCGTGTGCCGGGTGTGGCCAATCGGTGGACCGCATCGGGCTACCTGATCAAACTGTATTGTTACTTGGCTTCGAGTAAGAAGTTTGATGTGGGGCAGTCACTCGGTTTCCCGCTGAATTCGTTTGATTGGGTTGACGTGGACGGCTGTTATGCCACCGCCCGGCAGCTGGCCGACGAGCTCATCACGACCAGCGGTTATAAGCTCACCGCTGATTACCGGTCGTTGTTCATCGAAGGTTCTACGACGCAGCAAGCCGAAGAAATTCTTTTTACCATCCTACCTTCGCGCGGCAACAAGACCGGTTTTGCCCCGACATACTACCATTTTCCGGTGGGCTACTACGGTGGTGGTTGGGGCACATGCCGCCCTACCCAAGAGGTATACGACCGCTACGATACGCTGTATGACGCACGGGTTCACTGGGTGGTGGGAGGGCTCGCCACGGATCCGGGTACCGAGACCATCGACGGCACCGAGTACGTGAAGCCGCTACCGCTCAATCTTTCCAACGGCGTAGCTTATGATGGCGATTATAATGGCACCAAATTCCGCCCGGTCAGTGCCGCCGTGAGGAATACGGATTTTTATTTCGGATACTATCCCCTGCTGCGCCTGGCCGATATTTATTTGCTCAATGCCGAAGCGACGGCCCATTTCGATGGCGACGAGGCCGGCCGCGAGATGCTCAAAGCGGTACGCCACCGGGCACTGATTGCTTCGCGTACCGACGACGTCGGTACCCTGCAAGCGGCTTATCGGCGGTCGGACTTCATCCAGGAACTGCTCGACGAACGGTCGCGCGAGCTCTGTTTCGAGCAGCAGCGTAAATTCGATCTCGTCCGTTTCGGCCGCTATGTGTCAACCATCAAGGGAATCTCCACCACCCGGGGCGTGTGGAATGCTTTGAGCGCACGCATATTGGTCGACAACATTTCTGAATCGAAAATCTGGCTCCCCATCCCCGAAGAAGATGAAATCAGCAACCCGAATCTGTTACCGAATAATCCGGGGTATTAATTTAACCTTTCAAACATGACGACCAAGAAAAATCATATCACTTTTTATGCCATCGCCGGGCTACTACTCTCCGTTGCGGCATGGTCTTGCGGCAATAGCAAAGAGGCGAGTCTCGCCGAAGGGACCGAAACCCCGGTGAAGGTAGGCGCCTGGTATTTCGGCGGTTGGAGTTTCCCACCGGATGAAAATGGCCACACGTTTCACATCAGCCCTACGCTCACCACAGCATACAGGGACCGTGAGCCGGCTTGGGGATGGCGCGAGGACGTACCCGGCGTGATGGAACAGCAAATCAACTATGCTGCGGATGCGGGCTTGGATTTCTGGGGCTTCTGCTGGTACGACAACACCTTGCGGCCCGAAGACGCGGAACTGATGGATAACCTCAACACCGCGCTGGAGTTGTTCATGAATGCCAATAACCGCGATCGGCTTGATTTCTTTCTATTATCCTGTTTCCCCGTATCACCGGTCAATTGGGAACAGGTGTGCGATCGCACGATTGCCTATTTTGATGAGCCCAATTATCTCCGGGTGGATGGCAAGCCCGTCATCGCATTTTTCAATTTCGATGAGATGGTGAATGGACTGGGGGGTACGGAAGGCGTCAAATCCGCGTTGGTACGGTTCCGGGAGAAAGCATTGGAAGCGGGGCATAGGGAGGTCCTCATCGGTGCCCGTACCTTCCCGCGGCCGCAGGATCCCACCTACCAGGAAACCTACCGCTCCTGTGGGTTTGACTTCCTCACCACCTACAACAACTCGGATGATGGCCGGAAGCATGCAGGCAGCCATCCGTTTGACGCATTACTGGAAGGTGACCGGGCATCGTGGACGGGTATTACCGACCACACGCCCCTACCTTTCCTGCCGGTCGTAGGCACAGGCTATGACATGCGCCCTTGGGCACAGGATCATCCCACATTGCCTGCCTCGGATTATTGGTACACCGGGGTGACCCCCACGAAGATCGCCGAACACCTGGAAGCCGGTATCCGGTGGGTAAAAGAGCACCGCGCCAAAACACTGGGCGAAATGATCGTGCTCTATGCCTGGAACGAAAATGGCGAAGGTGCGTGGCTCACGCCCACCAAAGCGGAAGGAACGGCTCGTCTCGATCAGATCAGGCAGGTAATCGAGCGGGAGGCTGCCACAAACAATAAATAGCACGGATATGTGGTTCAACTGTTTTATAATCATAGCCGTTTGGCTATCTGCCCTGAACTTATCCGGGTCTGGAAATCACAGGCCAACGGCCGAGCCGCTGCGGGTGGTTGTTCTGGGCAACAGCATCGTTGCGCACCCGCCGGCCGAAGAGCTGGGGTGGCTGGGCAACTGGGGCATGGCCGCGTCTGTACGTGACAGCGACTTTGTGCATCGGCTGGAACGCCGCCTGCACGAGATGAATCCGCAAGGGACACTCGAGTATGGGAGTGTTTCCGGCTTTGAACGCGAATACCGGCACTTTGATCTGGATCTGCTGGCCAATTATCGCAACGCCGATATACTGGTGGTCAAGATTTCAGAAAATGTCGACCCCGATTCATTGGGCGAACGGCAATTCCTGCGGCATTACGGGCAGCTCATCGATTACCTGGCGCCGGATAACCGTACCGCAGTCGTCATCTGTGACGGCTTCTGGCCAAGTCCGGTAAATGATACCATACGCCATTTCGCCCGGCAGCGCGGATTTGATTTTGTACAGCTACATGACCTGTACACCAGCGATTCCACGAATTCGGCCCGGGGGCTGTTTGCGCATGAGGGTGTGGCCAACCACCCGTCGGATCGCGGCATGGCACACATCGCTGACCGCATATGGCAAAAGTTAGCCCCACATATCCGGCAACGTCAATTAATAACTAAAAACCAACTAAGCAATGAATAAAATCATTAAATGGAGTGCATATTCGCTCCTCTGGCTCGTCGTTTTCCAGTCGTGTGATACGATGGACGTTAGGGATTTCCATACCGTAACGTTCTATTCAAACGGCGGCACCAACCTGGCGCCGGCCAAGGTACACAGCGGTGAACGCCTTCCCAAAAGCCGCGTTTACCCCGATCCGATCGTAAGCGACGGCGGAACCTTTATGGGCTGGTATGCGGATGCAGACCTGGAGGAGCCCTATGATTTCAACCAGCCGGTTGTGGGCGATATCGCGCTATATGCCAAATGGTATTATAACACTTTTACCGTTCGTTTTGTCATGAACGGTGCCCCGGATATCCCGGAAAAGGAAGTCAGGGAAGGCTTTACGGTCAACGTTGAGCCACCCACGTATCCCGACCATATCTTCGCGGGCTGGCACGTCGACGAATCATTGACGACGTTGTATGACCTGGACGCACCGGTAACCGAAGCACTTACGCTCTACGCACGCTGGGTGATGCCTTCACCGTCGTCCTGGTTTGTTGTCGACGATGGTGTCTTGGTGCAATGTACGCCGCCGGATGGTGCCGAGGTGGTGGTCATCCCCGAGGGTGTTACCACCATACCCGATTGGTTCGTGTTGGCCAATGGACTAAATGAGGCTGGAAAGCCTGGCTTCCCAGCCGGTAAAGACATTCGCGAATTTATCCTGCCGCAATCCCTGGAGAACATTGGTTTCGGTGCGTTTAAGTTTGCGGCGATCAACCGGATCGAGATTCCACCCAAGGTACGCGAGCTGTTGCCGGTTACGTTTGACGGGTGCGATCAATTGACCAGCTTCACGTTTGCGCCGGGGAGCCAGTTGGAGCGTCTGGTGGATAACGCCAGCAATGAAGCGATTATCAGCGCGCCGGCGCTGACGGAGATCACCTTCCCGCCCTCGCTCCGGTTTGTGGGGAAGTACACCCTGGCAGGCTCTCAGGCACTCCAGACGGTGACGTTTGAGCGCGCGGAATCGCCCGTTATTTTCGATGGGTCGCTTCCCGGCGGTGGCGTCTGGCTGTTCGGTGGCCATTTCCCGGGCAAAATACGGATGCCGCTTGCCGTTGTCGATGGCTTTGTCAGTGAAATGAGAAAAGTGATGCAGGATTACGAATTTGATAACATGAGTGCAATAGTGGAAGGATATTAAGCTATAAAATCGTTAAAAAAGACAACGAGGGCGGGGTATATCCCGCCTTCGCTGCTGAATCGATTACGGTTCCGGTTCACCCTTTTCGGGGCTGTAGCACCCGTGGCCACTACTGTGGCGACTCTTAATGACGAAAATATTGGCGCTTATATTCAATCGGCGTAAATCCCACGATCCGCTTAAAATGCCGGAAGAAGTTCGACCGGTTACTGAATCCACATTCGAAACAGATAGCCTCGGTTGTATAATGCCGATCTTCGATTAACATGCGCTTGGCGTGGCTAATCCGCACTTCAATCAAAAAATCCTTGAATGTCTTCTTGGTCATCATTTTGAAGTACCTGCAAAATGAGGTTAGGCTGAGGTGCGCGACGGCAGCGATTTCGGGCAGCGAAATCTCTTCACGGTAGTGCGACAAGATGTATTGGTAAACGGCATTGATGCGATGGGCTTCTTCGAGATTGACGTGGCGCGTTGTCCACCCCATAGAAATCTGGGTAAGCTCGCTACTATTGGCTAGTATGTGCACCATATTGACAATCAACATTAATCGGTCCAATCCTTCTACAGACACCGACTTCTGCATGAGATCGACCACCTGTTTTTTTGTTTTTCCGTGTACGACAAACCCAAACTTAGCCCGTTCAAACAGCGAATGGATGGCAGCCGACTCCCGTTTTAGCATAAAATCCTTACCCATGAAATCGGGAAGAAATTGTACCACGATCGCTTCGGCGGTAATCTCCGGATTGCCCAAAAAATACTTTTGGTTACATCGCCACATGTGCGGTAAGTTTTCGCCGAGCAGCAGCAATTCACCCGCATCAAAACTGCTGATGTTGTCGCCAACAAAGCGTACACCTTTGCCACGGATAATGTAATGTAGCTCAATCTCGGGATGATAATGCCATATTGTTCCCAGATTGGGCAGGGTATGTTGCCTGCTCAGGTAAGGGTATTCTGCGTTGCGCGGCACGAGGTGGAAGTATGGCTTCATAATTCGTCAGTTCATTGGAAATGCAATGATACTAAAAAGTGTATACGTTTACAACGTGCCTATGCCGGGAGGATGACGAATGTTTATTATGTAAACTATTGATAAATAGTGGATTGTTTTTAATCGGGGTCATTGCGGGCGCACGGTGGCTTTTGCAACATGGCAAATGAGTATACATAGATGCTAAACAGTTGAACAATAATCCATATTGAATGGCGGTTATTTGTACTGCGATAGCCAATTGACTGATTTTATATACCGGCATATTGATTTATGAAATACCATGAGCCGAAAGCTATTTGCCGATTTGTTTTTTATAACGTATTGACCATCAAAATTATCAAAAGATATGGCAACTAAACATTTACTCGCTTTTTTGAGATGTCTGCAAAAATACCGCATTGCAGTCGCTTTAACGGTGATGTCCATGGTGATATTGGGCTGCGAAAAGCAAACATCAACAGCACCAAACCCGTACGACATTCCGCACGATGCCAGCAAGCCGCTCGAAGTTAGTGCAATTGGTCCTGAAAGCGGTGGCTACGGCACGCGGGTCGTCATCAGCGGTTCCAACTTTGGAAATGACCCGGACAAAATCAACGTTTATTTCAACGAAAAGAAAGCATTGATCTTGGGGGTGCAGAATAACGCCATCTATGCGATGTGCCCCAAACAGCCGGGAGACCATTCCACCATCAAAGTGACGGTGGAGGGGAACGGCAGCAGTCAGCCTAAAGAAGCTGAATTGACAAACACGCAATTCCGTTACCTCCTGAGGTCATCGGTTACGACGGTCGCTGGGGTTTTTGGTAAAAACCAAGCGATAGACGGACCGGCTTTGGAAGCTTCTTTTCAGCGTCCAGCGAAAGTGGCGGCCGATGAGGATGGCAGCAACATCATCGTAGTGGATGACCAGGCACACAAAATACGGTTGCTCTCTTTGAAAGATAATAAAGTCGTTACCGTTGCTTCGGTTTCCAATCCGTTTGCTTGTGTATTCAATACCCAATACGATAAGTGTTTTGTGGGGATAAGGGCAGCGAATAGACGACCGGAGCTTTTCGCCGTATTATCGAAGGAAAACAACTACATGACCCCGGTGATGGTGTATGATCAGAAGGATGATAACGGTAACTACATATTGGGCAACACGGATATGTTGAATATCGCCGCCGATGACCAATACGTATACATGATGTCGCTGCATGGTCAAAAATTGATTCGGGTAGACCAAAAAAGTGGAAAGGTAGAACTTATCGGCCAAAACCTCGACATTCCGGGTATTTCCAACCTCGCCTTTAACCCGATGGACCGGAAGATATATGCGATATCGGAGGTAACAGGGCGGTTAAACCGATTTGATCCATTTCATGTCCCCGCAGGGAGAACGACGCCTTGGATTACCAATAACGAAGTTGAATACGTGTTGGGAAATGGCATTGGTTCTGCAATCGAGGGATTTGGTGAACAGGTACGCTCTCCTTGTGCAGGGATTACTGCAGACCGGGATGGCAATCTGTACGGGGCAGATTTCACTAATCACGTCATTTGGAAATTCGATGTGAATGCACGCAGCGCCACGATATTTGCGGGAACACCCGGGGTACAAGGATATAAGGACGGTAAACCTGCCGAAGCGATATTGGGGCGCCCATTAGGTGCAACGGTAACCGCCGATGGCATTGTATATCTGGGGGAAACCACCAACTTTTTGATACGCTGCGTATCTATCCAATAATTCAACCTGATAATCAGTATAACGTTATGATGGAATATAAATCTATGGAATACCTGAAGAAGCTGTTCGCACTGCTTTTGGGTGTCATCATGAGTATGACTGTTTTTTCCCAAACAGCCATAAAGGTAACGGGCGTAGTAACCAATACGGAAAACGAAGTAATCTCGGGTGTAAGTATCCTTTCCAAAAACCAGCAGGGAACGGCTACTTTCAGCAACACGGAGGGAAAATACGAAATCACCGTGGATCCCGAATCGGGGCTTATCTTTTCTTATGTGGGGTACAAAACGCAGGAAATAGCCACGGGAAAGGCTGCCGGTCAGGTAATCAATGTGGTCATGGAGCCTAGCGAAGAGCAGCTGGAGGAGGTGACCATCGTAGGCTACGGCACGCAACGGAAGGTTAGTGTCATCGGTGCTATTTCGACCGTTAAACCGAAAGAACTCCAATCCGGAGCGGTAACATCGGTGACCAATGCATTGGCTGGCCGTGTATCTGGATTGATCGGCGTACAGAGCAGCGGTGAGCCAGGTGACGATGTATCGGAGTTTTGGATCCGCGGCATCAGTACATTTGGTGGGGGAGCCAGTGCGCTGGTATTGATCGACGGTATCGACCGTGGTGCCGGGGCCTTAAGCCAGTTAGCCCCAGAGGATATCGAGAGTTTTTCAATCCTGAAAGACGCTTCTGCCACAGCGGTATACGGTGCAAGGGGAGCTAATGGGGTTATCATCATCAATACGAGGCGTGGCCAGGAAGGCAGAATATCCATCAATGCCAATGTAAAGACCATGATGGAGTACCTACCGCGCCTCCCGGCATACTTGGGGGCTTATGACTATGCCAGTCTCGCTAACGAAGCCCGGACCGTTCGGGGAGACCGATCTGTATATTCACCGGAAATATTTGACATCATCAAATATAACATGGACCCCGACCTGTACCCCGACGTCAATTGGCAAGACGTGATCTTAAAGGACCATACCTACGGTGCCCAAGGAAATGTCAATATTTCGGGCGGTGGTAAACTGGCCCGTTATTACATGAGTGGCTTTTACCGCACCAATGATGCCATTTACAACCAAACCGGGATGGAACGTTACAATTCCAATGTGCGCCGAAACCAGTATTCATTCCGTAGCAATATCGATGTAGACGTGACCAAATCGACGCAGGTCTCTCTCCTGATTTCTGCAACGTTGGTTGACCAGAACCGCCCGGGCATTGGAACTACCGCCAACATTTGGCAGGCGCAGGCCAACCTCACCCCGCTGCTGGTGCCGATCAGATATTCCAATGGCCAATTCCCATCGTATGGGTCGGGCATCAACACCTCGCCCATCGTCCAGCTTAATGAAACCGGCTTTCTTACCAACCGCGATAACCGGATTGAGTCAGTAGTGAAAATCGAGCAGGATTTGAGCAAATGGCTGGATGGGTTGAAAGTGGCGGGGCTGGTATCTTTTGATCTTTTCAATAACCATTTGACCTCGCGGACTAAAATGCCTGATTTGTACCATGCGGTCGACCGTAGCTGGGCTACCGGCGAGCTGCTTACCGAAAGGGTATTAACACAGACGCCGATGAAATTCGCCACGTCTTCATACGGTACCCGTACCGCGTATGTGGAGGCCAAAGCGGAATACAACAAAGCCATTCAGGATATACACCGGCTTGGGTTGCTATTCCTCTACCAGCAGCGCGATAATCAACGAACAGACGTAAGCGATGAACTGTTATCGATACCCAAGCGAAATCAGGGGATAGCGGGGCGCCTTACGTACTCTTTTGACGATATCTACTTCATCGAGGGTAATTTTGGCTATAACGGTTCAGAAAATTTCCCCAAAGGCCAGCGTTTCGGATTTTTCCCATCGATCGCATTGGGTTATGCCATCTCGAATTATGAATTCGTGCAATCGCGGTTTCCGTTTATCGATATGTTAAAACTGAGGTATTCCTATGGCCTGGTGGGTAATGACCAGATTACCCGGAACGGGGCGGATGTGCGCTTTCCATACCTCACCACCGTAAACACGGAAGCCCGGGGATATGCGTTTGGCGACATTGCTTCGCAGGTACCGGGTGTGAGCGAAGACGTGCTTGGCTCAAGCGGTTTGGTATGGGAAAGTGCTGTAAAACAGAACCTCGGTCTCGACCTGCAAATGTGGAATGCTTTCAGCTTGACGGTGGACGCGTTCATGGACCGCCGCGACAACATTTTCATGGTAAGACAGACCTTGCCGGGAATGATGGGTATCAATTCGGTCGTATGGGGCAATGTGGGCAGAATGAAAAGCTGGGGAATGGACGGGACAGCTTCCTATTCCCGTAGGATTGGGGAGTTTGACATTGAAGCACGGGGTAACCTGACCGTTACACGGGATCGAATAGTAGATTATGATGAACCGCCCGTACGGTACCCGTATCTGGCCAATAAGGGATCCAGTAATGGCGTAACACGCGGGTTGATTGCGCTTGGATTGTTTAAAGATGAGGCAGACATCAGCAACAGTCCGAGCCAGTTCGGCACGGTGCTTCCCGGCGACATCAAGTATCAGGATGTCAATGGCGATGGTGTTATCGATAGCTACGATATTGTACCTATCGGCAACTCACGCATCCCGAAGGTTCAGTATGGTTTTGCCGGAAGCGTATCGTGGAAGGGGATTGATTTCAACGTGTTTTTCCGGGGGCAGGGTAAGGCCGACTTTTTCCGGGGAGGCATTGGTTATTATCCCTTTTCGGGGGGCGAAACGGGCAACGTGCTCAGCATCGTCAATGACCCTAGGAACCGGTGGGTACCCATGGAATATGCTGTGGCGCATGGCATTGACCCGTCCTTGGCTGAAAATCCTGACGCCCGGTTTCCACGCCTTACCTATGGTGAGAATATCAATAACAACCGGCCCTCCACCTTCTGGTTGGCAGATGCCAGTTTCCTGCGGTTGAAAACATTGGAAATTGGGTACAGTTTTCCGCGAGCGTGGGTTGAGCGAATAGCCGCCAGCTCCTTCCGGATCTCTGCAATAGGTGATAACCTTTATTTATGGGACAAGGTAAAGTATTCAGACCCCGAACAGGCGAGCAGTAACGGGGCCGTTTACCCGCTGACGCGCTCGTGGTCGCTGGTGTTGCAACTTTCGTTTTAAACCGTAAGCTATCTCATTATGATACGAAATTATATAAAATCAACCAAGAGGAAATTGGTGTTCTTTGCATCGGGCATGTTAATGGCAGTGAGTGTGCTCTTTCATTCCTGTTCAAATTTCCTTGATATCGATCCTTATATCACCGACTTGTTTACCCTGGATACTGTTTTTGCCAAACGGGTCTATACCGAAAGGTACTTGAACAACGTATATTCTTATTTGGTGGACAATGGTACGTCCTTGGGCAGTGGTTCCATGTCAATGCCCTATCCGTTCATTTCCGATGAAGGCAGTGTGGCCTATAAGCGGGGACTGAGTGAATCGCATAACCACAATTTTTTTACGAACAACGAGATGACACCTGAGCTGTTGAATAATTTCAACCGATGGGGGGCTTTCTATGAAGGTATCCGGCGAGCGAATACGTTTATTTCGCGGGTAAATGAATGCAAGGAAGCTACCGAGATCGAACGCATTGAATGGACAGGCGAAGCCTTGTTTATAAAGGCCTCGATTTATTTTGAACTCATGCTGGCGTGGGGGCCGGTGCCGATTGTGCCAGACGTGCCCTACGGCCTGGACACCCCGCTTGACGAGCTTATGACAGAGCGGAATACCTGGGACGAATGCAGCGATTACGTGTGTGGTCTACTAGAGGAAGCCATTCAGTGGCTCCCCGAGCAAGTGATGGATAACTCGAACATGGGGCGGGCCACCAAAAATGCGGCGAGGGCATTGTTATCGCGTGTTACGCTGTATACTGCAAGCCCATTGTTCAATGGGCAGAATGCGGAGTTTTCCGGATGGCGGAACGAGGCGGGCGTACCTTACCTCAATCCGCAAAGAGACTTAGAGAAATGGGCAAAGGCCGCGGCAGCCGCCAAACGTTTGGTTGATCTTAAACCCAACGACCTCTATACGGTGGCTAGCATGAACAATACCCCATCGCTGCCGCCTAACGTGGAAAGTGCTCCTTTTCCGAATGGTGCCGGCGGCATAGATCACTTCCATTCGTACGCTGATATGTTTAATGGGGAAAGCACGAATGTTTCAGAAAATGTTGAGGTGCTTTTCAGTCGCCAATCTTCCGATGTCAACACATTTGCCCGTTATATGGCTCCACACGTCATAAACGGATACGCTACATTTTTCGTTCCCCAGGATATGGTGGATGCATACTACATGGCCGATGGGCGCACAATTGATCAAGCGAGTGCCGAGTACCCCTATGAAGCGGGCTTCACCAGCAATGAAATCACGTGGTCGGGCGAAAAAAACAGCAATGGGTTTACGCTTCTCGGCGGAACCTACAAATGGTACGCCAATCGGGAAATGCGCTTTTATGCCAGTATCGGGTTCAATAATTCATGGTATCCCTCTACATCCACTCCACCGCAGAACGTGGATAACCGGGATGGGAAAACCGCCAAATTCTATGCCGATGGTAAGAGTGGTAAGGACTATGCACAAGCCGGATCGGGATTCACAGGTATCGAGTACCCGATGACCGGATATGTACCCCGCAAATTTATCCATTACGAAGACTCGTGGATGGAAAGCGGCCGGCGGAAATATAAATACAACATTGTGTACCGCATGGCTGAAATTTACCTGAACTATGTGGAAGCCATGAACGAACTGGAAGGTACGCATACGATTGGCGAGATTACCGTGTTTCGGGATGAAGCCGAAATGCGCCGCTGCTTTAACCTCATTCGTTACCGGGCGGGTTTGCCCGGAATCACTGCCTTGGAAACCGCTGACCGGCAGAAAATGCGGGAACTAATTGAGCGCGAGCGGCAGTTGGAGATGGCTTGGGAAAACAGGCGCTACTTTGACCTGCGGCGGAACAAAAGAGCCGCCGTATTCGAAAATCGGCCGGTGCGCGGATTGAATATCAGTGCCCGGGAAGCCGAGCGCGATCAATTTTACAACATCATCCAGGTGCGGGAGCTGCCCTACCTGTATAAAGTTTTCACGGATCGCCAGACCTTTTGGCCTATCCCGAAAGCAGAGATTGACAAGAATCCAAAACTGGACCAAATGCAGGGTTACTAACCTTTCGATAACCATAGTTAATTCTCAAAATGAAAGTACATCATATGATCAGGCTCACCTTACTTTTCTTATCGGGCATAATGCTTCACTCATCGTGCACGGAAAAAGTTGATTTTGGCGAGCAGTATAAAAAGACCGTTTATATGGTAAACAGCAATAATCTGTTGTATCAATCTGCGCACCATTATGGCCAGGAGAATGTGGCTGTTTTATCCGTATATTGCGCTTCGTCGCAACCGATAACTGAGGATGTGATCGTACAACTTAAGTTCGACCCTTTCTCGCTCGATTCGCTCAATGACATCCGGTCGTTAAGCGACCCGGACTATACGGTGCGCGAGCTACTTCCCGAAGGTCATTATGAACTTCCTGAAACCCTATCGGTCACCATCAAGGCAGGTAACCAATACGGAACCATAGCGATTCCGATTCGTACCGAAGGGCTCGATCCCTTTATACCCTATGCCTTACCCTTTTCCATCGTATCGAACAGTGCGGCGTACGATATTAATCCGCAATTGCGATCCATCGTTTATGAGCCGTTTATGGTAAACGGTTATTCAGGTGATTATACCGGCATCTCTTCCGAAACGGAAACGGTTTCACGTACCATCCAACCGCAATTGAAAGCGTTGTCTGCAAATACGGTGCTCTTGCCGATCCATAACTTGCCCGGCGATCTGAAAAAACTAGAAACGAACTTTATGGTACTGACGATCGCACCCGATGGCACCACGGTTTCCATAACGCCTTATGGGAATGCAGATGTGGTTGATTTGGGGGGGAATTATTACGACAGCGCACGCCAACATTTTGAGTTGCACTATCAATTTACCGATGGTTCGGGTAATACCTTTAGCATAAGCGAAAGTATCTCCCATATAAATGCACCAGTTAGTGAAGAAGAGGAACTATTATAAATACCCCCATCAAACAATTATATCGGTTATGAACAAATTGATTATTTTTTTCTGTGTTGTTTTCGTACTTCCTTGTCTTGCTCAAAACGACCGTGATCTTCGTAAAGTGCGGAACCTCAAGCATGAGGCTAAGTTTCAGAAAATGAGTGCTGCAGAATTGAAGGATTATGAAACCAAACTCATGCGACAGGTTGCCGACCTGGCCTTAATACCGCCCGAAATCAACACGTCGCCACTTCCGGAATACGACTATGATACGCAGCATTATGTCATGTCGCTCACCATCGAACGTACACCAGGTGGCCGTATTTGGCTGGCATGGATCGGTGAATGTGACTGCCCCAGTTCATACTTGTTGGCGGCTTCCAGTGACGACAATGGAGAGACCTGGTCCAAGCCCCGGCTGGTCATCGATGGGCGCTCATCGGCTATTCCCATACAACGGACAGTTATTATTGGTAATTTTTGGACCGATCCAACAGGGAAACTCTGGTTGTTTTTCGACCAGACCCTCAACCACTTTGACGGTAGGGGTGGGCTGTGGGCGATTACCAGCGACAATCCAGACGATGAAAACCCGGTATGGTCTGCGCCGAAACGCATATCGCACGGTGCAATGTTGAGTAAGCCTACCGTGCTTTCTACCGGGGAGTGGGTGTTGCCATCCTACTTGTTGCAGAACGAGGGCTTCGGCCCGTTCAAAGGAACGTTCCCGGAGCTCGATCCGTACCGGGGGGTAAATGTACTGGTGTCTACAGACCAAGGGGAAAGTTGGAAATTACGGGGTATACGTACCTTCCCGAATCCGGACTGGCACGAAGCCATGATCGTGGAAAAGAACGATGGCCAATTGTGGATGACGGCACGGACACGAAAAGGCATCATGGAGTCTTTTTCGCCCGACAAGGGGTACACGTGGTCTGAGCCTGATTTTACCGCGGCTGATATCCAGCACCCCAGTTCGCGTTTCTTTGTCAGGCGATTATCTTCGGGCCGACTCTTATTGATCAAAAACGGCGCTGCGTTGCATAAACACGAGGGCCGCAATCAGTTTAGCGCTTGGCTTTCGGAAGATGATGGTAAGACTTGGAAAGGCGGATTGGTTATTGATGATCGCAATAAAGTAACCTATCCGGATGGATTTGAGGCACCGGACGGCACCATCTATATTACGTACGACCATAACCGCGGGCCCGGTGAAATAGCGCTCGCGAAGTTCACCGAAGCCGATATCCTTGCAGGTCGGCTTGTCAGCCCTCAATCCAAACTGAAGATGACTGCTGTTCGACCGCTGAAAAAAAAGAAATAAAGTTGGTATTTGTTAATTAAGGATTCACCCATGGGAGACCAAATTTAAAATCGTACATGAAAAAGAAGCTAGGCACACTGTTGCTGTTAACCAGCGTCTTGTTGATGGGCTTCGCCCAACCGGCCCGTCAAGGCGACACGCTTTACAATGGGATTATCTTGCCCGAACAGTGGCCTCCCAAAGACCGTAATCCCCGTTCGGCTGTACCGATGGATGTCCCCTATCTTACTAATCCGCCGGCGGTCATCAATATCGACGTGGGGCGGCAACTATTCGTAGACGATTTTCTCATCGATAAAACCGACTTGGTACGGACTTACCACCAAGCTAAGAAGCACCCGCTGAACCCGGTTTTTAAGGCGGAGACCGTCCATGAAAAGGTTCCCGAAGGTTCTCCCGAGCCAGGCTATCACGACGTTACCTACCTGGGGCATGGTGGCGTGTTCTACGATTACGGCGACCGGATTTTTAAAATGTTCTATACCGCCGGCTGGCGGGGTGGATTGGCGATGGCCACCAGCACCGATTTGTTGAACTGGGACCGCCCGGACCTCGGGATGGTCGACCAAAATATCATCTTGCCTCCAGGCTGGCTTTACGCCGGTGGAGATAATGCCGTTTGGATCGACAACCAGGCTGTCAACCCGAATGAAAAGTATAAGGCGCTCATCGAGCGGGGTGGGCATCTAAAAGACGGGACGAGCCACACGTTACATGTGTCGCGCGATGGGCGCATTTGGTCGCAGGGGCGACTGGCCCAAAGCGCTGGAGACTACTGTTCATTTTTTCATAACCCATTTCGCGACAAATGGGTGTATAGCATAAAAAAGGGTGGATTGGGCCGCGCCCGGTGGTACCACGAAAGCGATAGATTCCTGGAGGGACGCGATTGGGATAACGCTGTCTTTTGGTTAAATGCTGATTCCCTAGACGAGCCAGATCCGGGCGTTGGCGACCCAGCCCAACTCTATAGCCTCAATGCGGTTGCGTATGAAAGCTTGATGATTGGCGAGTTTTACATCCACTTGGGCCCCGACAACCGGATTGCACACCAAGGCAAGTTCCCTAAGATTACCGAGTTGAAGGTTGGCTTCAGCCGGGACGGCTTCCATTGGCACCGGCCGGATCGCCGCCCGTTTATCAATGCTACACGGAAAGAGGGCGATTGGGATCGTGCCTACCTACATGGTACCATGGGCGTGTTTTTAGTCAAGGGTGATGAGCTATGGTTCCCTTATTGCGGTTATTCCGGCATCGCCAGTGATGGGTCGCGTGGTATCTATACCGGTGCAAGTATTGGAATGGCCACGTTACGCCGGGATGGGTTTGCCTCGATGGATGCAGGCCGGAAAAAAGGGTCATTGCTGACGAGGCCGCTTGTCTTTAACGGCAACCACCTGTTCGTCAATGTAGATTGCCCCGACGGTGAGCTTCGTATAGCTGTGCTAGACGAGCATGGGCGTGTTTTAAAGGGGTTTTCGGAAAAGGAATGCACGCCGATACAAATCAACAAAACGCTGTACAAGGTGTCATGGGATAGCGGCGAGGACTTGTCGGCATTCAACGGCAAACCAATAAAGTTTCGTTTTCAGCTAACCAACGGCAAATTGTATTCCTTTTGGGTGAGCCCCGACCAAAGTGGCGCAAGTTACGGTTATGTCGGAGCAGGTGGGCCCGGATATGGGGGAGTACTGGATGATAAAGGAATTCATGCTTATTGATTTTTTATAAAACTATCATGTTTGGAGGTGAATTAATCTGATCGCTTCATTGCCGTTAAAAACAAATTATTCGAATGAAAAACGGACTAAATATCTTTGTAAACCTGTATCCAGTTTGGATTATCAGTAGTTCTTTTCTAGGTTACGTGTATCCACCAGCGTTCGCTTGGTTTTCGGGGTATTGGATGGTGGGAGCATTAGCGTTGGTTATGCTCGGCATGGGCCTTACCTTACACGTGAATGACTTCAAAGAGCTTACTAAAATGCCCTTTGCCGTTATTTTGGGAGCGATGTTACAGTATACCGTCATGCCATTTTCTGCTTATTTCATCGGTAAGTGGCTGCAACTCGAACCCGCTTTAGCCGTTGGGCTCATCATTGTGGGGTGTTGTCCGGGGGGTACAGCATCCAACGTAATCACGTACTTAGCACGGGGCCATCTGGCGTTATCCATCATCATGACTACGGTATCCACCATGCTTGCCATTGTAGCTACGCCGTTATTATGCCAGCTGTTGGCTGGCCAATACGTGCCTGTCGACGCTTTGGGGTTATTTTATACCACCGTACAGGTTGTACTGATTCCGGTAGCGTTGGGCGTATTCATTAATTACAGATTCCCCGATTTTGGGAAAAAGGTTTCGCTGGCCGGTCCCGTTGTTTCGGTGTGGGCTATTGTTTTCATTGCTGGAAGCATCGTTGCCCAAAGCGCTGGAACCATAGCAGACAACGCTTTGAAACTATTTATCGCAGCTGGTCTGCTCCATATCGCTGGCTTTATTTTGGGTTACCTATTTACATGGATATTCCGGTACAACCCGGCTATATGCCGTACGGTATCCATCGAAGTTGGCATGCAGAACGGAGGTCTGGCGGCCGTTCTGGCAAAGCGTAATTTCCCCATGGAACCCCTGTCAGCGGTTCCTGCCGTTTTCAGCAGCGTGATGCAGACCTTGATTGGCGGTTTATTAGCCGCCTATTGGCGCTGGCAGACGGCCCCCAACCGAAAAAGTAAAAAGGAAATTCCAATGGACCGAGACCTACAGGAACCTTGATAATTTTAGCGCATACACATTACATGGCAAGCAGAAAAGCAGTTTACTACTGGAAATCAGATCGGCCCTACACGCTAGGTAACACACATAATACGTCGGCAGATGAACACCGGATTATTGAAAAGCAACTGGAGGAATATTTAACCACTAACTATCGAAAAGACCTGAAGAGCCTCTCGGTTGCGGGTGGACAGGGTAATCACGTCACCTATTTGGCCGTTTACCCGGATGCGCGTTACTTTGTTAGACTAGAGAATGGCCCTGAGAAAGATGACTATATGATTATCGAGTCGGCTATCTTGACGCAGGTTAAGGCGCTGGGCGTGCCATCGCCAGACGTGTACCTGACAGACACTTCGAGATCGAAGGTACCCTTTGCTATCCAGGTAATGGAGTGTATTGCTGAGCAAGATCTCAACGTGCTGGAAAAGGCAGGCTTGTTAGATACAGTGGGCATTGCATCCGACATCGGCCGGAATATCGCGATATGGCAGTCCATTACCCCTGAAAAATATGGGCTTTTCAATTCGATTGCGTTGGAACAGTCTGGCAAGCTCGAAGGCTACCACGACACCTATGCTCAATACTTTTTTCTCAATTGGGATGTTCATCTCGATTTTCTGTGTACTTCGGAATTCATTGATGCACAATTACGCCGTGAGCTACAGGAGGTCGTAAGCCTGTCGAGCAGGCTGTTGAATCTAGCTGACGGATGTCTTGTACATAAAGACTTAGCATTATGGAACATCTTAGGTAATAATGAGTGCGGAATCAAGGCGTTCATCGACTGGGATGATGCGGTATCGGGCGATCCCACGGACGACCTATCGCTCTTAGGTTGTTTCCATTCTGGAGAAGTCGTTCTAGCGGCGGTGAGTGGTTATCAACAGGTTCGACCCCTTCCGGTCGATTTCGAACGCCGATTTTGGCTTCATTTACTTCGCAATATCATTTTCAAATCGGTCATACGTGTGAAAGGCAATTATTTTGATAAGTCGGACAAGTTTTTCTTGAACAACCCAGGGCATAAAAGCCTGAAGCGGTTCACTATCGACCGGATTCACGCCGCATGCGATGGCCTAAAGGGTAACAAGTCAATTTCATCCTTATGAAGAAGTCAAAGCAATTTTTAGATCAGCCGATTTGCTGGGGTACCTGGATAAGTACCGGATCGCCCGTTGTCGCCGAACTGGCAAGTCAATATCCGTTCGACTGGCTACTTATCGATTTTGAGCATGGAGCCGTCTCAGACGCCACCCTACCGGAAATTTTACGGGGTATTTCCCATCACCCTCATCTATCGGTGATCATTCGTGTGCCAGATTTTCAACCGTCACTGATTTCCAAGGCTTTAGATTGGGGTGCAGACGGTATCATGCTTCCCCATGTCCGTTCCGCCCAAGATGCGGCTCGGTGTGTGGCTGCAATGCGTTATCCACCACGGGGCAAGCGGGGATATTCGTCGTCGGTGCGAGCCTACGGTTACGGCGTCGCTCCACCTACTGTTCCATCAGATATTCAGCCCCTGTTATTTGCTCAAATCGAAGATTTGGAAGGTGTTAACCAAGCGCAAGCCATTGCGGCGGTAGACGGGGTAGATGTGTTGTTCGTTGGTCCAGCAGATCTCAAAATGGCGCTGGAAGCATCCGATGCGGAAGAAAAACCAACATACGGCGATGCCTTACAACGCGTCAGCGATGCCGCCAACGCCTATGGAAAACGTTCAGGCATTCTTGTGCGCGACCAAGGATCGTTACCGCAATTGCTCGCGTGTGGTTATACATGTATCGCCATTGATTCAGATATCGCAATTTTGCGTGCAGGATATGAGCGATTGATTTCAGCACGGCGTAGTTAAAATTAACCTAAATCTTTTCGATTATAACGGTGATCTCCACCATGCTTCGAATGCGAATCTTTGACATCGCAATTTGCGATGTCAAAGAAAGGATGAGGTGGACGAGAACGCTCCAATATATATTTACGGAGGATGGGGTGCTATTGAAAAAACGTAAATTCGCCGGTACGTTGTGTCCCGTTAGAAACCTCATAAATTGCTGTATGATGTCGGTTGCTTCGCTTAGCTTTCATCCGCTTGCCGTCTGCATTGATAACCCGAACACGGGCATTGCTTTTTTCTGGAATTCCCACTACGATATCCATGTCATCCCGTTCGCCGCTTACCGAATAAGTAATCCGCGTGAAAGTCGCCTCATAGTCGATGTGTAAATCTAGGCGGTTCCCGTTGGGCAATAGGAGTCGTTCAAGCGAAATCGTTTCGCCAACCAAAGATGTGTCAAGATTTGGCCTAATGCGGATCGTCTTTTTCCTTTGGTCGAAATCGACGCCAAAAATCTTCTCGACGAGGATTTGAATATATTGCGCAGCGGACCAAGCGTACCGCTGTACACCATGGCCGCTCCCATCCGTCGGGTTGACGAATTCGGTATAATTGTTATTGAACATACGAACCGTTTTCAATGCCAGGTAAGCGGATAGGTCGTACCGGCCGATGTCTTCCAGCCCTTGGATAATGACCTCGTTTCTCAAACTCCAAACACTTCCTGACCAAGCCGGAGCACCGTCATATGCGCCCTTGGTCTCCGTATAGATGGGTGCAGTCTTGGCTACGCTCGTAACCGCATATTTTGACCAATTGAAATGGGCATCATCCGTAAGCAAATCAACCATCCGGCTAATTCTTTCTCGGGGTGCAATATGCATGCGCAAAGGATCAAAGGTATAACATATCAAGATGCTGTCTCGCTTTTTATCTTTTACATGGTACGCATAATAGGCGCCTTTAGCCTCGTCCCACATATACCGGTTTATGGCCGAGCGAAGCTCCATTTGATACGTGGTATAACGATCGTAATCCTCCGCGCGGCCGAGGTCTTTCGCCAGTGCAGCCACGATATGGCAAGCAAGAACCATTTCAACGTTTAGATCCACCTGTGCCACAACTTTCAGTTGATTTTCTACCGGAGGGAAAGACTCTTCAAATACACCCGTGATCAGTCCGGTTTCGACGTCTCTCCGTGCATCGGAAAACCACCATTCCAGATATGATCTTAACATCGTGTACACGGATAATTTAAGTTCCGCGTCTTCTGATTGTTTAAGTACCGCGTCGGCCGCCTGAAATAGTTTGGGTAGCGAACTACAGACCGGGTAATTTGGCACTTTATCATGCCCGTAGAGCGGAATCCGCCCATCGTCTTTCTGGACACTGGAAAAGCCCCTGAGCATGTTTTCCGAAAAACGTTGATCGACCCATTTGGTTGCATGTAGACTGAGTGAGGCATCAAGCTGCCACCAACACCCACCGTAATGCCCACCGGGCGCTATAAAGGGCTGACTGAAGCCGAATCTAGGCTCTTCGGTAACCAAGCATTCTCTCAATACATTGAACGCATCGTTGAAATCGGCTTGAGAGATACCCGGAAAACTAATTTTTGGAATGACATCGCGGTCGTTTATTGTAATGATTGGCTGGCTAAAGCAGAGCCAGGGTAACATACAAAGAATGAACAAAACAAAGATATTTTTGAAACTCATAATTCCGCTTTTTATAACAATCGTTGAACCGTTGGGTACTGTTGCTACGATATATGCGCAACAGTTTTAGTACGGCGGCGTTCCCATAACCGTACGAAAACCTCCTGCACGATTTCTTCCGCAAGCGCTTTGTCACGGCAATAGTTGTAAGCTATCGCTAATAATTTGCGAATATAATGCTGATAGATCTGCGTGAATGCCTGATGATCATCATTTTTGAGCCGTAATAAAACCTGCTTTTCATCTAATTTCGCAGGAATTTTAGTATTCATTTAGGTACATCTCGTTGGTTATGACAAACAAAGATAGTTAAAAGATCGGTATTTGATATTTCTTAAGGCAGGACAGCGCGTGATGGGCGGAGCTTTCAAAGCTAACCAATTATAAACTTAAATTATTAAAAAACAAATTTTACTAACTGACTACACAGGGCAAACGCATTAAAAATTCAAGAGCAACATCAAATAGTTAAGATCCCAAGCGGCGATATTCTTTTTCCTTCTGATACTGAAGCAATCAGATATTCAGCCCTTGTTGTTTGCTCAAATCGAAGATTTAGAGGGTATTAACCAAGCGCAAGCCATTGCGGCGGTAGACGGGGTAGATGTGTTGTTCGTTGGTCCAGCAGATCTCAAAATGGCGTTGGAAGCATCCGATGCGGAAGAAAAACCAACATACGGCGATGCCTTACAACGCGTCAGCGATGCCGCCAACGCCCATGGAAAACGTTCAGGCATTCTTGTGCGCGACCAAGGATCGTTACCGCAATTGCTCGCGTGTGGTTATACTGTATGGCCATTGACTCAGATATCGCAATTTTGCGCACCGGGTACGAACGGGCGATTTCAACATTTTTCACGTTTTCCGAGCGGCGAGCAAAATAGGGTGCAATACAACTAGCGCGGTATGCGTCCCGGCTACGTTTGCTAAATTTGGCTACTTTTTTTTATCTTGTTGGGATTTAAAAAAAGGAAAACGATGAGATTGCTGATATGTTCGATGTTGATAGGGGCCGGTCTTTGGCTGGGTCCCGTCGCAGCTGGCGCACAAGACGAACCTAGGGCTGATACCACGGCCGCTGTTTCCGAGCAATCGGAGAGTCTGCGTAATCTGCTGGAACAGCAACGGCTAGATTCCATCAAACGCAAGGAGCTGGAAAATCGGCTCCTGTCAATCGAGTTGGGCGATCGCCGTGAAAAGCAACGGTTGCTGGAAGAGATCAATCTATTGAAAAGCCGCGATTCGATTATCCTGGCACAGCGGAAACAGAAAGTTGATTCCCTGCGTGCACTGAACCAGGGGGTGCCTATCGTGCCTTTCAGGGATACCGTCTTCATCATATATACCAGCTTAGGTAGCTACTCGGCAAAGGAGAGAGCGGCAGCCGTAGAGTCCCGCATCAAGGCGCTGGCTAACAATTATGAGTTTGGTGTTGACTCGCTGCAGTTGGAAGAACAGGAAAACCATTTCCTGGTGCGTTGGCGAGACCAGATGGTGGTGAGCGTGAACGACCAGGATGCGCTGTGGATGAATACGGATGTAGCGTCGCTTGCAGACCATTACTTAGCCGCGATCAAGGAGTCCATTGCAACATACCGCGACGAGACGAGCATGAAGAGGGTCTTGATGGGGGTGTTGCAGGCGGTGTTGATTGTTCTCGTCGTTTTCCTGCTGATCAAAGGAATCACTAGGCTAGCTGGGTTTGTGAAGCGGAAGGCGCTGGCCGCCAAGCAAACCTGGTTTAAGGGCATCCGGATGCGTGGCTATGAACTGGTTTCGGCAAACCGACAGGTGAAGGCGGCTTGGATCATCATCGATATCGCGAAGTGGCTGTTGATTCTAGCCCTAATTTACCTGGCCTTGCCCCTACTATTCAACCTCTTCCCGGCAACCCGTGGCTACGCGCCCGTTTTGCTGGGTTATTTCCTTGCGCCGATTAAAGAAATTGGCTTAGCAGCGGTGGATTATTTCCCCGACCTGATAACCATTGCGGTCATCTGTTTCATGTTCCGTTATTTCTTGAAGCTGCTGAAGTTTTTCGCCCACGAGCTCCAAAATGGTGCACTCACCGTACCGGGCTTCTACGCCGATTGGGCAATGCCTACCTACCAAATTCTGCGCGTATTGTTGCTCGCTTTCATGGTTATCGTTATTTTTCCTTATTTGCCCGGATCCGAATCGCCCATATTCAAAGGGGTGTCTGTTTTCATCGGCGTACTGTTCACATTCGGCTCTGCCGGAGCGCTAAGCAATATCGTGGCTGGGTTGGTGTTGACCTACATGCGCTCGTTTACTGTGGGCGACCGTGTGAAAATCGGTGAGGTAACGGGGGATATTATTGAAAAGTCGTTGCTGGTTACGCGTATAAGGACGGTCAAGAACGAAGTGATTTCGGTGCCCAACTCCCAGGTGATGAACAGCCATACCATCAATTACAGCATGGATGCACCCGAGAAAGGACTGATCATCCATACCAATATTACCATGGGTTACGACATCACGTGGCAGCGCGTGCATGAGTTGGCCACCCGGGCCGCCGCTAAGGTGGAACTGTTGGAATCTGACCCTGCGCCGTTTGTGTTGCAGAGCAGCCTGGACGATTTTTATGTGACCTATCAAGTGAATGCCTATACAAAAAGCCCAAATAAACAGGCAATTATTTATTCGGAATTGCATAAGCACTTGTTGGATGAATTCCATGGCGCGGGTATCGAGCTGTTGTCGCCGCACTTTAGGGCGGTACGTGCCAATGATACCAGAGAGATGCCGGATCAGGGGTGATAGACGTTGCAGCTCTCAATGCAAGAGACAGCGCTGATCCACGATTACATGGATGTAGACGTACGAGCCGTTTGGAGTGTGCCATAGCCCAAAGGTTGATTGAACAAGAACGTACCAAGGTATATTCCCGAAAAGCTATGGCCAGCCAGAAAGATGAAGAAAAACGGTCTTGATAACACGATGATTGCCGATATACTGGAATTGCCGATTGAGGAGATCGAGAAACTGTAGCGGGATACGCCGATGTTATTGGTCGATGTTGCCGAGAATCTTTACATAAATTTCGTTTTAATTCCGTCGGGCAATTGCATAAAACTCGCACCGATAACTTTCAATGCACCATTAACGCGTTTCCATACCCTAAAATAACGAAATTTACCTGCTATTGGTGTCCCTGCCACTTTTCCCTTCGCGGTCATCGTTACAATGGACAGTGCCGTGTCGTCCACTATTTTAATGTCGTTGATATCGGTTGAAGCATCTTCAATTATCATTGTTTTCGCTCGATGTGCAGCGAGGTCCATTTCTTTCGTTACAATCTCACCTGTTGGAGCAATTGCGATCAGATCATCGTGCAGGAGCTGGTCAAGTACATCCACATCACTGGCACATTGTGCCGAAAAGAGCTTGTTCTCCGCTATAATTATGTCATCTCTGTTAATTTTTGTTTTTGCCATGTTCGTTTGTTACGTTGTGCTCAATTTCCGAATCCACAACTTTTCCGCTAAGCTATAAAACACAAAGTATATTTCGGCTTGCCGTAAGACAAGTTTTTATTTTTTAAGGTTCGACAGCAATTGTTAATAACCACCGCTTCATAACCTGTCGTTTCGGTGGACTCCCGCCAATCGACCGAAGATGATGCGCGCTTAAATGCGGGTATTGAGCCATCCATAAGCGTATGACCCGGCGGAAGCCCCAAAGCTACGTAAGCGTCTTTCAGGTGGCTGAGAGACACAGCTAGCGGAGCTGCATTAGAAACTCCCGGATGGTGAGGTGGATAATACCTTGGTAGGTATTCCCCGAAAAGGAATCGTTGGATACCACATACTTGGGGTAATTATCGTCTATTTTAAGGAGATTCCCAAACTCACGGGTAATGGTCTCTTGTTCCACTAGGCTGAGCGCCACCTGGACATATACCTTTTCGCCACGGCGCTCACCCATGAAATCGATTTCTAGGGCTTGCAAGGTCCCCACCTTTACCGAATATCTGCAAAACGTTAAATGGTTGTAAACAACGTTTTCCAGTAACTTGCCCCGGTCAGCAGCCGTATACCCGCTTATGGCATTGCGTATCCCTGTGTTTTCAAAATAGTATTTGTTGCCTATCTCAAAAACGCGCTTGCCAATCAGGTCATACCGTCCCACCTCGTGGATGATGAATGCACTGGCCAGGTAGGAAACGTATTGCTGTATTTGATTAGGTGCGAGGTTAACTCGCTGCGATTTAAGGAAATCACTGATTCGTTTAGCAGAGAAGAGGCTGCCGATTTGCCCGGCAAGAAACTGGATCAATTTTTCCAGAAACTGGGTGTTGCGGATGTTGAATCGGCTTACCACGTCGCGGTACACGATGGTGGAATACACACCCTTGATGTATTCAAACGCATGATCCGCTAAAGGAAGGTTGACCAAGTAGGGTAATCCCCCGAAACGCATATATAGCTCTAAATGGGTGTCTTCATCAGTGAGGCCGTGGAAACGCAGAAACTCCGGATAGGATAAGCTATATACGGTAAACTCAATATAGCGCCCACTTAAGTAGGTGGCGAGTTCGCCAGAAAGCATGGTCGCATTACTACCCGTAATGTAAAGGTCATTCTCCGTGCTTAGCAACAGTGATCGCAGTGCTTTTTCAAAATTTTCAATATCCTGTATCTCGTCGATAAAGATGTAATTGCGCTGGTCTTTGCGTAGTTGGGCCGTTACAAAATCGTTCAAGTCGTTCGCATTCCGGATTGCATCAAAACGTAGGTCTTCTTTGTTGATATAGATAACGGAGGCCGAGGGTTCTTGCTGAAGAATATGCTGCATTAATTGGAAGAGAAGGTAACTCTTGCCTACCCGGCGTTGGCCGGTTAACACTTTGATTAGATTTTGGCCAACAAATGGTAATACCTGTTGCAGATAATGGTCGCGTGGGATGATATTTGCAGGGACTTCCATTTTAATTATACTTTAAATTCTATGCAAATATATAAGAGTTATAATTATGATTATAATTTATTGAGTTAATTTGTTGATGACTTTCGTTGTATTATCTGGTATCGGGGATTCCCGAGTTCAAGACATTTCTCGTCGTTTTCCTGCTGATAAAAGGGACCGCTAGGCTGGCCGGGTTTGTAAAATAGATAAACTTCCGAAACGCCGGGTTTCGAAACAGTCAGTTCCGAAACCTGTGTTTCTATTAGACAAACGTAATTAAAAATAGAATCAATGCAAAGTATTAAATCCGGCCCTGATAGGTCAGCGCGGTATCCGGCGTTTTTTAGAAAGCACCTGAAGGATAGGCACAATAGCGACCACAACAAGTGGGAATGAGAAAATCAGGATCGGATTTTTGGCAAACAGTGTAAACGTGTCTTCCTCGCACATATACTGAAAAATATTGATGACCAAAGCCACAATTTCCAATACCAAAACGATACTGACCAACAGTACGCTTTCCATGTTATCATTCACAAACATGGAAAACGAGAGGTTAACGTGATACAAAACGCCCAGGAAACCGAAGATTAAAAATAGGGAAACCAGTATGAAGAAATAGATTTCCCAGTAATTTTCCTGATAATCGGCCACTAAGACGGGTGATACGCTGTCCATCGTGAATTCGGTCAGGTTGGCTTCACGTATATCCCAACTTCCGGGGAAATAGCGGGCAATGTAATAGTGGCTGCGCAGTTGCGCGATAAAACCCGGCGTCAACGAGTCACGCTCGATGAGCTGCAATGGCAGCAAATAATCCCGCGTGGTGCTGTCGCCTGCTAACTTGGGGCCAGCATCGTGTGCGTCTGCCCGCTCCTGCAAATAGGCCGTAAAATCCCCGGAAAACAACGCAACATGCGAACACTCAATCGCCAACGCATAGAGCACGTCGTGGTGCTTTACCAGATCGCCGGCGTGAGACAATACCAAATCGAGCTGAACATCACGTTCGAACTTGAATGATGTGCTCGCGTCCATCAACACACGGACGGACTTCATGAACTGCACAAGCTCCCTTTTACGCTTGTAGTTATACTCAGGGAGAAAGATGAGTAGGCGCTGCGGACCCTCCAGTTGTTTCAATTCGTTAAACATGGCCACCAAGGCCCGTTTAATCAATACCGTGTCGCGCAGAAAGAGTTCCGTCTGCAACCGATCGTCCACCCGGAACATCACCGTCTTCTGCCAATTATGCACTAATGAATCGGGCACGCGGGAGCGTACTTCGGGGCGTTCGCTGTCCGGATTCAAGTAGACCTCGCTGACCACGAACGTTGGCGAAAGCTGCTGCAACTTATCGTTTCTGACAAAAAAATTGTAAAAAAGCCGATAATTGGCGGGGTCTGCCTTTTTAATGGAATCCAATTTGGTTTGGTAAAGATCGACGTCTTGGAGCAGGAGGCTCAGCTGAAAATCCTCTCCGAAGTGACCTTTCAGGAATTCTTCGAAGCGATGGACGTAAATGGTGTCACGTACGGTGTCCCGGGGCAGTTCCTGAATCCGTTCAAAAATCTCTTCGGTTTCCATGTAAAACTTCGGAAACTCTTCGTCTTCCGGCAAGAAGATGTACACGGTATCCCGTCCATTATCCTGCGCCATTGTACTTAACGGCAATACCATGCCCCAGCATAACATGACCAACAAAACAAGCCTAATTTTCATGGGGACGACGTTTAAAAATCCACTAATTTACCTTCCTTTTCTTCTTCCTTGCGGATACCATCTTTAAGAATCTGCAAGGTTAACTGCGGCTTTTCCATACCGTGCAAGCGGATGGCGCAGTGTTGAATAACATTGACCATTGTGCCCCCGGAGAGCTCCACCTCCGCCACTTCATGGAGGAAGTCAGCATCGTGTCCCACCAGCCACTCCGGTGGCAACATCCGCTGCCACAAGGTGTAGCGCAACCGGCTATCGGGTAGTGGGAAATGGAGCACCTGCTGGAAACGGCGGAGGAAAGCCTGGTCGAGGTTGTCTTTTAAGTTGGTGGCCAACACAACCACGCCGGGGAAACTCTCTACGCGTTGCAGCAGGTAAGCAACCTCTTGGTTGGCATACCGGTCGTTAGACGACTGGGTTTCCGTCCGTTTACCGAAAAGGGCGTCCGCTTCGTCAAAAAACAAGATCCAATGCCGGTTTACCGCGCGATCGAAAACTTTTGCAAGGTTCTTCTCCGTCTCACCGATGTATTTCGACACCACCATAGACAGGTCTATGCGGTAAACTTCCATGCTGTGCCGCTTGCCCAATAAGGTGGCAGCCATGGTCTTCCCTGTGCCGGGAGGACCGTAAAAAAGGCAGCGGTATCCCGGTTTAATAAGCGCATCTAATCCCCATCGCGCTCGGATGGTGTGCCCGTTTTCCAGCCAAGCGGAAATATCATCCAGGCTCTTTTTAAGCTGCTGCGTAACGATCAGGTCTTCCCATTGAAGGGCCGTACGCAGGGGTGCTGCCGGAAAATCTGACGACCACGACGCTACGGCTCCCACCGCCCCGGTTTGCAGCACCTGCTGTAAAAACCAGCCCGACACCACGAGCCGCCCACTCAAAAAAGGCTCGCCTCGCTCTTGGCCTTCCAGGGCGAGCACATCGCGTGTTACAAATACGTGGTCATCGGCCAACATCCGGTATAGCCGTCGCTTACGGGGGTCGTCACCATACCCCAACAGGAATGCGGCGGTTTCGCCGGTGGGAAGAAAGCCGGTATGCCGTATGCCTTTCCAACCGCCAAATTCAGTATACGGCCGGTCCAGGTTTTTATTACGCACAAAAAAGAGGTCGAGCTCTTTGGGGGCAAGGTGCGGCATCAGGGCCAGCAACAGCAGAATGTGCTCGTCCATATCCAGCGGTCTCCCCAATAGGGTGGCAAAAGGGCTCTCTTCGGGCATGCCGAAGTTTTCTTCAATCGGCAACGTGCGCTCCTGCTCGAAGTAATCCGCAAATGCGGCATGTACCACTTGCCTGAAAAAATTAATCCACGCTTCCATTATGTGTTACGTTTTTTGCGTTTATCTTTAACCTGCCTGCGCAATACAATGACGAAAGGTACCCGCTCGCTTTTGCTGTTGGCCAGGTAACCATCAATGGCCTGCTCCAGCGCGGCCAGCCGCTCATCGTCCGGACGCTCGTGGTATCGTTCCAACGCTTGGTCAATTAGCGTTATTTTTTTCCGCTTCGTTTCCTGTCCCAGAAAACGAGACTTCGTTGTGGTCGCGGTGATAAATCGTTCCAGGCTCATCAGCGGCGCCTCACGGGCCGTAGGAGTGGGGCCCGCATCGGGAACGGCAGCATCCGCCTCGCTGACCATGGTTTCGAGGGTGTCCAAATCAGGCATTTTCAAGTTGCAAAGGGCCTCTTCCTGATCGTCTAGCAGCTGAACCTCATCGGCAATGCCTTCCTGGAGTTTATCGGGGTTAAGGGCCACCAGCGTTTCCAGCGCCCGGGATACGCGATCGATGCCAGTCTCCACCTCATCGAGGGTGGCCCCGCATTGCTCCAGTTTTTCCCACAGCTTATCCAGCTTGCTGGCCTTATTGAATGCCGCCATCCGCTCGTTGATATCCGGCGCTTCCAGGTTTTCGGGCCGCATAAAATACGCCAGTTTCTTGTCCATCGTCGTGATGTATTGCTTCCTCAGTTTTTCAAAACGCTGGTCCGCTTTCACACGCTGCTCTTCCATTTCCCTCAGCCGTGCCGCCTTGATGGCCCGTTCTTCGCTCAATAACGCCCTCCGCTCGTCACCGCTTCCGTAAATGTAGCGGTCTGACCGTAGCATGACATCTACATCCTGCCCCTCCTTGGTCACGATGGGCACCTTTGTTGCGCTGCTGGTATCCAACATGGGCTTCTCGGCCATCGAGCTCACCAGCTTATCATCTTCCAGGCTTTTCTCGCCCAGCTGTCCGTCCATCCGGTAATGGCCCAGCACCCATTCTGCTGCTGTAAATTCGTACAGCTTTTTCTCAAAAAAGTAAAGGGCTTTGGCCTTGATGACAATCCCTACGGCGGCCTTCGCCTCCGCTTCGATCTTATATCGGGCCATCAATGGCGCTTCCTTGGCAAACGACTTCCGTTCCCGGTCCCATCGGGCAGCTCCGGATATATCGGCTTGGGCATCTGCCGTTGCCGACCCTTCGGCAAAAGCCCCTGCGCTGAGGGCAATGAGCGCTTGGCTGCCCGCCTGTACACCCAGCTCCAACCGCAAAGCCACCCTGCCATGGATGCCTACCCCTCCTGTTACACCCCACACGCCATCTTTGCCCTTGGCAGCAACACCCAGTGCCAGTCCCAACGACGCTTCGGCACCTGCCGACCCGTAAACCTCCAAGCCCGGCACCACCGGATAGGCTATGCTAACCGATAGCGGTAGGGCACCGGCAAAATCGGCGAGCGAAAACGTCTTCTCGCCCTTGAGCGCTGCTTCCAGCTGCTTGAAATCGACCGACCCGCTGATGCCCAATGCGTTGAACGACAGCGGCGGTATGTCGGGCTCGAATTTGCCGATGCGAAACCCTTCGGACGAAAACCCGACATCGTATACCGTAAACCCGATGCCACTGACCGGAAGGAAGTCGAAAATCCCCGAATTGAACCCCGATATCAGCTTGCCGGCATCCGCTTCGGCCGTGCGGTCGCCGTTCAGGTGGAGGCGCAGTCCGGCTTCAGCCACCGAAAAACCGGCGTTACCAACCGTCGCATTCTTCACGTCGACGCTGAATACGGAGGTGCGAAGCTGGAGGCTTTCCACCGATGCAGAGAGGTCATTTTCCGCAAACGTTACCCGAATATTCTCCGCGTTGGCACTCACTTCGGGATGCTGCACATCCACCACTACACTGGCCTGGGCGGTGATGGTATACCCGTCGCCCGCTTTCTCCACGTCGAATCGCGTACCGTTTAACATCAGCCCTTCAATGATCTTCAGTTGCTCGGGCCCTACTACCGAAGCATTGGTGAACTGCACACCATCCTTGCCGATTACGACATTTGATATGCTCCCTTGCACGTCCACCGATGGCAAGAGGAGATCGGCTTTTTCCATGCCGAACTGCCGCTTTTTGTGATCGTATGTAATGCCTTTTGCCGAAATACTGAACGTATCGTACGCTACACGAAATTCGCCGCCCGAGAGTTCGATTATCGGCTCTCCGGCCTCCGTATCATAGCCGATATGGAACTTACCCGTGGCGTCTACGTGTTTGAAATCAATCTTGGGCGTTGCTTCCGCATCGATCACGGCGTGCTTGCCATCGGCTTTTACCGTGCCCTTTACATCGTTCAGGGTGACGTGGTCGCCGGCGAGTTTGATGGCTTGGTTCGCTTTAAAGCCGCCTTCGCCTACCACTTGGTCGTTATTGATGACCAGCTCGTTGATGAAACCCGTTAAATCGAAACCGATGGCTTTATTGAAATTGATTGCCGCATCGCGGAGTAAAAAGCCCTTACCCTTGTCGAACGAAGCTTCGCCGACAGTGACCGTGCCGGTGGATTCTTTGAAATTCTTCAAAGCGCCATGCATAAAAGTCCCATCCCGATCCAGTTCAAGCGAGAGTTGTCCCGTGGCAGCCCAACGGAACAAGTTGATCGTTGCCTGGCCGGCAAACGTCATGCCCTCTCGTCGGTCGTACGAAGCCTTCATGCCCGACAAGGCAATGGTATCGCTGAATACCCCGAATTTGCCCAGGGCAAAGCGGGCGTGGTCTACCCCCTCATTGGTTGCCCTTAAAAACGTCATCTCCAGCTTCTGGACTTCAAACAATTTAGGCACCGCCACATTATCCAGGATGTTAATGGTCTCGTCGAGTTCCATGATTGCGCCGCCTGACCAAGGAAATATCAAGGTAAGCCGCCCGTCTTCACCGAGGCTTTTTTGCACGCCGAACATCCGCATACCGAAAGCGAAGTCGGCATGCAGTCCCCCTTCCCGCTGTTGTTTACCCTCCTCCGTGGTTTTGGCCAGTTTGAACCCTTTCACTTCCACCCAGATAATCCGTAGGTCGATCTTGGCTAGTGATGCTTTGTCGTCCGCCTGGTCAGCAGTTGCACCAGCCGATTCCGCTTTTGGTTCATCGCCTTCCTCGGCCGTAGACCACCATGAATTATATAAACCCTTTCCGACTTGCCAAATACTGGAAATCGGATTATTGGCCGCTTTGATAAACCATTTCAGTTTATCCACGGCTTGGACCACCATCGTATTTTTGACCGACCGGTCCGCGTCTACCAACAAGCCTTCGAAATACGAAAATGCACTGCTGGGAAGCGCATACATCACTTTGCCGGTGATGAACAATACCCCGGTGCGTACAGGGGCGGGTAAGCTGTCCCAGATTGTCACCGCTGTAGACAAGGCATTGGTAAATCCGGTCAGCTTGTCGACCGCCATGCGGTAGGATTCGAAAGATCGCAGCATATCCAGCGCCCGGCGATCGGAATAAGCGAGGATAGCCGTCAGTCCAAACTCGCTGAAATACTTCCACAGCACTTGTTTGGCAACCGAGCCGAAAAGGCCATCACCGTCTTTCAATAACGCTTGCTCATCGATGGAGGCCGACTGCAAACCCTGTTCGTTTCGTTGTTCCGGAATTCGTTCCCGCTGGAAAATGCCTTGTCCATGGTCGGCCAACAGCGTTGCCATGTCCGCTTGCCGGTCCGACGATGGCTCGGGGTCTATAGGTATGGTTTTGTCCCGTTCGTTAGCTGTTGTCTTCATACTAGCGCCATTTAACCCAAAGCCCTTGTTTCATCCATCGAAAACGGATGACACTGAAATCCCAGGGCAACGAATCCAAAAGCATGTCGTAGGCTTTTCCTTCGACGTGCAGATTCCGTTTGTCCTCGTTATCCGCTGTTAGTCGACCGCCTCGCTGCAGGAACGCTTGCCGCAACGCTTCGACCGTAGAAGTATTCAATTTTTTCCAGTGCTGCAACACCGCCGCCAGCAGCCCGTCGGCCAACGCCGTTTCCTTTTCGGACAGGTCGATATGCCGGGGGATTGGTATGCCGGTTTGGAAACCACACAGCAATTTATCCAGCGATGCCGCGTATTCGGGGAATGGCCGGATGCCGTACACCAGGTACTGCATCAAGAAGATGGCCCGTACTTGATGGTCGCGATCGATGAAACCGCCGCCACCGTTTTCGAGGTAGCCCGCTTGGGCGAACAATTTCGGCAGGAACGGAGCTAAGATCACCAGGCCTGCATTATCTACGAAGGTGGGCTCGCCCGCTTGATCTGCCATGGCCAGCGCCACGGATTTCTCCAGGGCATCGGTAGATAGGCCCGTTGCGTCCAATGGCATCCTGTTGGCCACACCGGCCAAGAGGGGTATAGTGCTGGATAGTTCCAAGAGGGCCTGCAACAGCTCTTGGCTCTGCCGTTTCGCTACTGCGGCTTTCCACAGCATGGCGATCCACTCCCATAAGGCGGTTTGCTGATTGTAAAGATGGGGATGGCGGATGATATTTGCCAATAACTGCACCCACTTTGCACGGTCGTACGACAGCCCTGCAATCGTCTTTAGGCGACGATATACCGTAAGCTCTGCGGCGATCAGTTCCTCCAACAACGCATAGGGCAAACCGTCGATCGCAGCACCGCGCCGGTTGAGGGCGGTGCGGAGTAGGGCTGCTTCGGCCGTGCCGTACACCTTTGCAAATCGTTCGTACATCCGCTGCCGCGCCATGCGTTGGTTCGCTATGGAGTGCTGTTCGCCGTGAATCGCTGAGATGGCGGCAAACAAGTCGAAAGGCACCCGGGATCGAACACTATCCAACCCTTCGTACAGCGCGCTTACGAGCGTTTCGAAAGCGATGTGGTAATGTGCGGCCAAACCGCGGATGATACGCCACACGATTGCTTTCTTGTTGAACACCTGGTGCTGGGTTTCCAACATCGTTTGGTAAATGAAAATCCATTTTACCGCACGGAAGTCCGTATCGCCAATCAGTGCACCGGCGCGATGCTGCCCTAGCGCAGCCAACCGATCGGCATACGCCATCAAGAAGGTGGCGTGGTTGGGGTACATCAGCGTAACCAAGCGGTGGTGTTGTTCTTCGGTGAAATCCTGCGCTAGGTGGCGCAGGCGATGGATATTGCCGAATATTCGATTCCAATGGGAGGGGTTGTCAACCAACAGGCTATCAGCTGTGCCTCCTGGCTGTATTACACCCGATGAGGCCGAAAATGTACCCACCCACTCGTCCAATACTTGCTTAAGCCGTACGTTTGCATCAACATTGCCCATTGTACCGTGCAACCACTGCACAACCACCTGTACATCGAGGTTATACCGGGCCGAAATACCCGATAACACGTCGTGGACGAAATAACGGTGGTTGAATCCCCCCATGGCGTAGGGTGTGAGCAGTGGGAAAATAATTTCCCATTTCAGCAGCCTGAATGCAGCACCTGCGCGGCGACCTATGATGGCACTGCGCTGTTTGTCCAACAGCGTGGCGTAATCGATGACGAACGACGCCTCCGGCGGCGTCTCCATGACCATATGCACCAGCGAATGAACATCCGGTTCGGCCATACCCCGGATAAAATGCCTAGTGGATTCCGCCGTGGCCAGCATGCGGAGCAACATGGCCCGGTGCGGGTAGTCGGCGGGTCCCGGTGTGGCTACGGCTTCGGCACGTATCGCTCCAAGCAACGATACAAGCTCGGCGGAAATACTGCCCACGTGACTGAAACGGCCGATGTCGACGGTCAGCTCATCGACCAGCGCTGCATAATTGGTATTGTATTGCCCCGCAAGCCGGGCTATAGTCCATTTCAGAAAGCTTTTCTTATCGAAATACGAGCGCCGGTCGGTAAGTACATAAGCGAGGATCACCTGCCAAGCCGCTATCCGGAATGCCTCACCAGTTACCGCTGTTGCCGGCTTTTCTTGGTGTGTCTTCGTCAGGGTCTTGACGTATTGCCGTAAGAAGTCGCGTGCCGTGGGATGGATCAATGCCACGCTGTCTAGCAGCTGGTCGTCCGTAAACTGCGCGGCCAACCGTTGCCGCAACGAAGAGACGTGCCCCATCCGCACCAAAAAATCTTTGAACGCCAACGCATGGTGCGTCAGCACGTGGCGGAACATTTCATTGATGTCGCGTACGCGCGATGCCAAGTGCCAGGGCAGGCGCCCGGTCATCAGGAAGGTACACCATCCTTCAAACCAATCCGCGTGTTCGGTGCGCTGTTCCAGCGAAACATGGCCATGAGGCGTGTCGAACAACGACGCCAGTGCTTGGCGCAGTGCCTCGCGGAAGCGATGCGGGTATTCCCGCTGAAACTCCATGTCGGTCAGCGTACCTACATCTACGGTCAGCGAAGGTACATGTACCACGATTCCCGCTTCCTGATAGATCCGAAGCTCCTCGTCGATAATCTCCGGCAGCAGTTCCCCAATCAGTTGGTCGCAGCGGTGGTTGAAGAGTTGGCCAAACGCCGGATCGTCGGTTTTCATCGCTATGCGCAGTACATCCACTTGGTTCATAGGTACCTCCTCAATAGCGTTGAACCTTGTATCACGGCAGCTACCTGGCTCGTCCGCCAGCCTTCCTTCCACCGGAAATATTCCACATCCATCGCCTCCATCTGTTTCACGGACAGCCATGTGAAACGGACAAGCATATGCGCGGGGAGGCGTTGTTTCCACCAGTTCTCCAGCCACGCTTTTCCCTGTATGCCCTGCCATGCTGCGGGCAGCGCGACCGAAATGGTCAGTTGGTCTTCCGGGGGTAAGCCACGCTCGTTGAGCAACAAGGTGTGCTCGATGACGTAACACGCGTAATATCGGCTCTGGAAATAGCGAAGGTAACGTTGCAGGGCATTGGCCAGTTCCACCATCCGGGATCCCGATGGTGATTCCATGATGCCTACCCATTGTTTTTGCGATGCCAGCACCAAACACAAGGTGTAGCGCCCGTTGTGTTCAATAAGGCGGTAATGCTCCAATTCGGTGCCCGCTTGCAGGTACGATTCAAACAAAAAGCCCTGTTTGATGAGCCCCACGTATTTGGCACATTCCTGTTCGGACCACCGTTCGTCGGGAAGTGCAATATGCTTTATCTTAAACACCCGGCTACCTTTCGGTGCAGCCACCAGCATGGGGTCGAGGTTAAAACGCTTGGCGAACGCATCATCGTCTAGCAGGCGTACAGATAAACCTTCCAACCGTACACCGAGAGGGCGTTCCTCATCCGGTTCGAGGTTGAGCAATGCGTTGAAATAGCCCTTGATGGGCAGCACCGTATGGCCATCGAGATCCATCCCTTGCATGCGCCGCTGTTGCCAGAAGGGCAGTCGTTCGGTGATACGGAAGAACGCGTCGGCGAGTTGGTCTTCGGGGTATCCATACCGCAGCAGTGCCAAGGTGGGCTCCACCGCTTCGCCATAGCTGGCGCAACGCCATTTCGCGAACGCAAGGCGCTGTTCACTCATGCCCTTATCGTCAAAAACTACCGCTTGCCGGCGTTTATCGTCGTCAAGGATGTGGTCGAGTTCCGGGATGTCCACATCGGCCGTAAACGTTGGCGGTTGATAAGGCATTTTTCCGATGAGTGCCGGGATGGCACGGAGTTGCTGGTCGGCACTCGACAAGAGGTAGTCGGACAGCAGCATATACGCTTTCAGCTGGAGGATAGCTGCTTCATGCTGGCTGTCCAGCCGGTTGGGCATCCCTTCGGCACCCAAGCCATACAGCTGGGGCATATCGAACTGCATCGAGCGAAACGGTTTTTCCGGTAAATGGACGTGCGTTTCCGCAATCGGTGCACCGCTGGTGAAGCCGGCCATTGGGTCGGCAACCGTGATGCGGTCCCTTTCAATGGATGCAACCACGCGAACATGGCGCATCAACTGTCCCAGTAGCCGTTTCTGCCGGAAAAAAGTGCGCACTTGTGCTTCCAACTGGCCAGCTTGATGCCCATTGCCGGCAACGACTTCCACCACATGGCCCCCATTTTCCATGGTGATACGGCAATCGGTCACACCAGCTATCTGCTCAACAACCAGGCGTTCCTGGTCGGCGGCTGTAACCACACTCGCTGCAAACAGGGCCTCGCCGTTGTGCAGTCCCAGCTTGGCGAAATCGATACGGCCCTGGTCGTCGTGGGGCAGGAAGCTGCCGAAGTCGAGCGCCAATCGGTATTGCAGGTCAAACAATCCGTAAGCCCACACATCCATGATGGTCACCCCCGGGTCGTGCGCATTGAAATCTGTCCAGCGCTGACCTGCCAACTCCTGTACCTTGTGCAGCAAGTGTTCGTTGAGCAACGTATATGGGTGGTCGGAAACCGGCTTTCTACGGATGGACATGATCGTTGTTATCAGCTATAATATCGTAGGTTTTATCATTCTGGGGTTATCCCACAAACTGGTGATATGGTAGGTGATCATCTCATCGCCATCGTATCGGAACAAGGTTCTCAGCTGCAGTCTGCACTTGAATGTGCCTTTAACGGGTAGCCACCGGATCGCAAGCCGGTTGCCGAAAATACCGAAGTGCGATCGGGTTTTCCTGATTTTCCGTTGACTGCCGAAGCAATGCATGGCCAGTGCATGCAGTAAAGCGTACCGTCCTTTATCTCGCTGGGCACAGCCAGCGGCTACCTGAAACATCCAACAGCCTTCGCTTTCCACGGTGTCGTCATCAAGGATGTCATGCCATCGACCGTCGGCTGGCACCTGTCCCGACAGGAAAGCACCTTTGGTGCCTCTAACGTGCAATTGACCATGTACGAATACATCGCCTTTGCTGTACTTTCCCAAGGGATCGTCCGTATGTTTGAGCGTTAAGGCCACTTTACCGCCGGCATTGCCTTCTTTATGCCGTATCAACAGGTCGTGGTTTTCGCGGCTCACGGCGATCTCCCAAATGGGGTGGTCGTCACCGGGTTTGGCATACGTAGAAATCACCACGCCGTGTTCGGTCTGCGGCGCCAAGCCGATACCGATTTCCGGCGAATGCGCGAAAAAACCGTCGTCGAGGGTGTTCAGACTCGAATCGATCAGGTCTTCGAATGCGCGTTCGGTGGGCCGGCGTCCGTGCTTGAAGTAGTCTTTGAGTGTCGCTCTATTCCTCCTCGCCATAGATTACAAAATTGTGGTCAATACTCATTTCGTCAATACCAAAATGCGGATTCAATTCATGGCCGATTACGTGCCGCTGCGCGGTGGTAAGCACGGCATGGCGCATGGATGGCCGTACCTCCTGCGTTGGTTTATCGTACCGTTTGAGGCGGTAGTCGCTCGTGCCTCCGCGAATCAGCTGGAACACGGTAAATACGATGTCTTTCACATAGGCGATACGCATGGCGGCGTCCAGTTGGCTAAGCCGAAACGTGTGCCCCAGGTCTGGAACCTGGTCGGTTTCCTTCCAGGGTGCGATAACGGCATTGATCTGTTTCTTGATTTCCTCATGTACCAGTGCCTCGTCGGCGCCGGGCGTAACTACCACCCGTGCCCGCACGATGATTTCCTCGTATACCGGATTAATCACGTCAACCCTTACTACTCCTTGCGGCATGCGCGGGACCAAGAGTTGGTAAATGTCCAACAGCCGGTTAGCCACACAATAGGGATAGGTGCCCGTGGTTGCGCTATACCGTTTTGGAAACACGACCAGGGTGATTACCCCGGGCCGGGTGGCACCGTTGCCATCATTGGCCGTGATGTCGTAACTATCGAGGCAACACACCGCTGCAATGTCTGCAAAATGCTGTAGTACCAACCGTTCGAAATCACGGGGTGTCACTGCTTTTCCCCGATGCGCAATATGTTCGGCAACCCGCGTTAGCTTATCGCTGTCGGTTTCCCTATCGGTACGTCCGAAAAAGGGGACCACCTGCCGTACACCGGAAATACCGGGCACGCGGCAGTTCGTTAGCTGGAAACCGTCGGGCAATGTCGTATCCATCGCCGACGAATCACGCCGTACCAACGTTACATTCGATACAATCCGTTTCAACAACGGCATGCTTTGCGGATTCTTAACCACGGAGACACATAGCCATACCCGCCCCTGGTCATCGCGTACCCGCTCGTCGGGAATATCTTCAAAACGAAGCACGACCAACCCGTTGACCAGGAAGTTGCGTGTGGTATTGGTACGTACTACACCGATTGGCAACGGTTCCCAGTGGTAACCATTCCCCCAGTACCAGGCCACCTCGGGCAGTTCCAGCAAACCGACGTTCTTCTGTTCGGGCACGAGATCGATAAACAGCTGGAGTTCGGAGTGTGCCCGCACGTGGTCTATTTCCAACATGAGGTTAAATGCGTTGGGCACATTGTATACAAAGGCAACAGGTTCGTTGTCTTTGCGTGGAAACACCTGTTTGGCGCCGAAAGGATAGATGTGCCGCAGCACCCCTTTACCCGCCGATCCCGCGTGCGACAGGTTGATTTCATCTTTTGCCGTGTAGGATAACAGCATGCGCTCTACCAGCGGCGAAATGGGGGGATTGAGTGCATCCACTTTCTTTCGCTTCGCCACGTTTTTAATCATGTTTTCAGTAAACAGCTGGCGGTATCGCCGGTTTCCGAATCCCATGTCGGGTTTATCGAGCACAAAACTGATAAACCCCCGCTTGGATCGTGTACCATAGTGGTATTCACTTTCGGGCACCTCCACGGGCAGCATATCGGCTACCGGTATGCCGTTCAGGTGCGTTTCTGTCGCCAACCGGCCGGTGGGAAGTGGCGTGGGACGCCCGGTTTTGTCAGTGCCCATAAACAGGTAAATCGGGTGTTGTGTAGGGATGGTCCGCCAGCGGTAATCCGCCAGGTATCGGGCTTGCAGTTGGAAGGAAAGGTTGTCTATGGGTAATTTGTACCCTTTATAATATGCGGATAGCCCCCCGCTATCGGTGGGCAACTGCTGCCACGTGATGGACAAGCCGATAGCTTGTGTATTCTTCACAGCCATCTCGTAGTTGCCAACGGCAAACCAGGCGCCCTTTTCGTTGGTTAGCCCAAAGGGTGAGAAAGATACGGCATTATCCACCCGGCCGAGCTCATTATACAGCTGCAGGTTGGTGATGCCTTCTACCCGGGTTTGGATGGTAATCTTGGCCAGGTGGAACTGTTCCAACCAGATCAATGGATATAGCCATGCGTTTCGGTTAAGCAAAATTTTCAGTGCCGGATGATGGGTGTCTTGCCCATGTAATTCGTGCGTACACGGTATCGTCTCCGAGAAATCCTCCGGAAGGTCAAATTTGATAACAAACGCTAGCTGGTCAGGGTGGCGCTCCAAGACGTAAGTCGCCACCGGTGTCCACCCGTCGGCGGTGCTGATCTCGAGGTAGAAAATATAGCCAAAAACCTTTTCTAGGTCCAGTTTTCTTGCCAGCGCGTTGCGTTCGTTGTCCGAACCCATATTTTTGGTGAGCACGTGCATCAGCCAACCGTCATGTCCCCAAGGGTTTCGATTGCCCACGACTTTTTCCGACTCGAAGGTCATATCAACATGGCGCAATCCTTCACGCAGTAGCAATGCCGGCGATTCCACCTGCAGACCCACGGGATGCTTCACTTCGACGGTAGCTGTTTTACCGTATGTCGAAGATTCCGCATTACGATGTGTCAGATCGGCCACCATCAAAGCTGTGGGTGCTTTAAGTACATTGGCCGGAAAGACGTTTCGCTCGCTGTTCAAATACACCTTGAACATCCGCTTCAACGCGATGTCGCTCAACTGCGTTGGCTCTAGGGTGTGGAATGCCACCCCCCCGTGCTTACGGCTTGAACCGGTTATCCGGGTTTCCTTCGGAACGACCAGCGGACCCGGTACTTGTTTGATGAATTGGACATACGTATGGTCCGGTGTTGCGGGCAATGTGTTCACATGCAGTACGCGGTCCGCATACCAAGCGGGGAATGCGCTCCAGCGCCCGTTGAAATTGTTGAGTAAGCTGTGTAAACGTTGCAGCGTGGCATAGATAAGCGCCTGCGAGGGCTCCATATTGCCGTTTGGCGAAAAGTCGCTCAGGGCATCGTCCGCGGCAAGTTTCCGTAAACCATCCAGCAATTGGTCGAAATATACGGGTTGCTGCTGTTGGGTATCGTGGTCGGTGTATTTCAGGAATGAGGCAAACGCCAACAGCCGGTCGAGCAGCGCCCGTTCGTCTGCCTGTACCGGTTGAAATAAACCGATAAGCGCTTCCCAGGCCTGCCTATCCTGTTGTCGAGATCCCTGATAATTTCCGTTGCTCACTTAATCGTTCTTTCTTTCAAGTAAAATGGAAATACGAAATTGCTTCGGCTGTTGGTTTTTTTTACCACGTAATGCAGCGCAATGGAGACGTGGTTTTCCGCCTCGTCTAGTAAGGCGATGACGACCTCTTCCAATGTAATCCGGGGCTCGTGGTTCAACACGGCTTGCCGGATGCTGTCTTCCATCAGCGATCGCGTTGTCAGATCCATGCCATGGAACACCCATCGGTCCAGTACATGGCCGTATTCCCACCGGTATACCCGCTGCCCCACCGGTGTGGCAAACAGGATATGTAAGCTCTGCCGGATGTCGGCTTCGCCGGACACCATTTCCACGCCCGTTTCCCACCGGTTGTGGATAAATCGTGGGGGGAAGGCCCATCCGCTTCCCAGATATGGCTTTTTATCTTCCATTACTAACCTCCTATGATGACGGTGGGTAGCCCCACAATAACGGCACCCCCATGGGCACACGTGTCGCCCTGCCGGACCGCTGGCCGGCCGCCGATCATGACGGTAGCCGATCCTTTCACGATCGTATCGGGTGGGCCCACACAGGTACACATATCGCCAACAACGGCCGCCGGAAGGTTGCCAATTAATACCGTCGGTACACCGGGGCCCACAATGGGCCCGCCGACATGCGGTACGGGCGGTACACCCGGTGTCACCATCGGGCAACTGTGCATATCCGTTATACGTGCTGCTAACGCCATATTAATTGATCATAACCATCGCTCCCTTTACCACGGTCTGCCCCGCTGCGGATAGTTCAGCGCTGGCGTTCCCTTTTACCGTAGCTGATGTATCTGCCTTTATCGCTACATTGGAACCGGAAAGGGCAGCGCCAGCGGTTCCTTTCAGCTGCAATTGTCCTTGTGCTTCCATCGTGATGTTTCCTTTCGTGGCAATCTGGATATCTTTTTGCGCATCCAACCGGATGCCGCCATCGGAGAGCGAAAGTTTATTGCCGTTCATGTCGGCAACCGACACCGATTTATCTTTATCACTTGCCCGGATGGTAATTCCTCCGGGGGTAGCTACATTAACGGCACACTGGTCGTCATCTAGCGTAACCGTGATGCCCGACTTGGTTTTGATGCCGTGGATGTCATTTTCCTGCTTTAGCTCTTCGGGGCGCACGCGCTTGCTACTATACAAGCTCCCCAGTATAATGGGGTGTGATGGGTCGCCATGCTGGAAGCCCACCACCACTTCGTCACCCACATCGGGTACGTTCAATGCTCCGTAACCATTTCCTGCCCAGCTTCCGGCCAGCCGCGCCCACACCTGTTTTGCCGGTTGGTCGATCATCGGCAACTGGATGGCTACCCGGAATTCATTTTTCGGGTCGTCGACTAGCTTAACCACCACGCCGACATGTAATCCGGCAACTCCCTCCATATCGGACATCGAAAATCGGCCGCTAGCCACGTTCTCATCCTGCGGGAGTCCCAACGTTACCTGTGTAAGCCATCCATCGTTGTTTACCGTATGCCACACGCCGCCCACGTACCCGTTGCCATTGAATTTCATGCCCATACCTGCCAGTTCTAACAGCTGCCCCGGTTGGATGTGTGCCGAACCGACAAAGGTGCATGTACCCCGGATGCGGGCAAGTCCCTGACGCAGCTTCCGGGCGTCGGCTTCTTGTTGCATCCGCTGCTCATCAGCCACCTGCGCCGCAACGGTATGAACCGCCTGACCGGCAACAGCCTCCAACTTGGCGATATCCATATCTCCCTGGTCGTTCAACGTCGCCGATTCGGCCGAGACGCTCAACACCGATTGGTTGACCGGGTCCCAAGCCCTTACCACCACATCCGCTGACTGGTCCATTGCCGTCCACTCGGCATCGAAAGCTACCATATCCACGCCATAGGTTACCACCAGCGCCGGCGCACCCGCTACGTCGGGAGGCTTAACGGAAATGGACGTTCCGTTGGTAATCAGCACCCAGCCCTGTGCATCTGCGCAGCGGCGAATAAAATCCCAGTCGTTCTGGAAATACTGAACCACCCGCTCGTGGACGACAGTGCCAGACGCCACGTTGGCCTCGAGTTTGTAGTTGCCGATGACCTGTTCAATAATATCGCCGTCAGACATGTCTTCGTAGCAATCCTGCCGGTTACCCTGCGTCATTGGGTAAGCAAGGTCACGGCATTCCACGGCGAGCTTGATGCCTTCGGTACCGTCTACATTCAATTGGAGGGCCGTAACCATCCCTTCAAAAATCGAATCCTCGTCGTCGCCGTACCCCGCGGAAACGGCTATCGCCTTCCCCGGCTCGAACACAGGCCCGTCTGCCACGGAAATCTGCCCCCATTCGGTATCGCGCACATGCAATACCAGCGCTGCTTTTCCTATCCGATTGACTGCGTTATGAACATCCAATGCCACCAACTGGTAATCTGCGGGCATCGGTTCACCTTCAACATACACGGTAACGCGCAATACGCCATCCTTGTTATATGCCGGAGAACGAGCCATCAGCGTACCAATGGGGGAAAGAGCACCCTTGTGCCCGGTTCGACATGCCGTATGCTTGGGAGGCCGTTAACTGCCGCCACATCCATGCTGTACGACATGTCCCCGTAGATTTCCTGGCACCATGAGGCGATGGTTTCGCCCGTTTTGAGTTCGACCACCCTGGACAGGTCGGGCGATTCCAGCCCGGCCTTTTTTGCGGCTTCTTTTGGATCGGCCACGGCCTTGAAGGAAAAGCTCACCTTCACCCGCAACGGATTCCCATCTGGAGCGAACAAGGTGTATTGATACCCGAGCGAGTCGAGCATACCTTTAAACACAAACGTTCCCCAACTCACCACCAGGAAATTGGGCTGGTGGATTTCGCCGTTGATTAAATAGATGACTTCCTCGATGCGCCGGATTTCTTGTTGGATATCCCGTGCCCCTGGAACAGCTCCGGTAGCGTCTATGATGGTATCAAACGATAGCGTTTCTGCTACATGGCTCAGGTAGCCCATCGACTGTTGCTGCACATTGATCGGGTTGGCCTCTTCCATCTTCAGCCCCTTTTTCAGGTCGATCTGGTTGGGGTTTACCTGCACGGAAAACGATTTTCCCGTTGGTTTCTTATACAGCTGGTCGGCAAACGCTTCCACAGCCAATTTGGTCAACTCACCCATATCATCGCTCCCATCTCCATTTTTCGTGTTTCAACCGCTGTCGCGATAGCTCTTTCGCCACCGCTTCCCGTATTTGTTTCATCCACTCGGTTGACGTCTCGGACGAGGTCTGTTTACGCTCCACCGTTGTTTTTACCACAATTTCTTTAATGATAATGGGCATACCTATTTCTCCTGTTTAATCATACTATACGCCAATACCAATTCGCTTATGGCCAGCTCATTTTTTTGGGCATCCAGTTTATCGGTGCTCCATTTCACCGGATAAGCATTCAGGCAGCGCCAGAGGTGCAGTGTTTGTCCTGTTTCGTCGAGCAGATGCACCAGTACGTCGCTGGTCTGAATACGTTCACTACGGTCGCCGTTAATGACCTTCGCCACCCAGTCGACCAAGGAAGCACCGGTCTCACCGGACTTTCTCGGCAACACCGCACGTCGTAAGGTCAAGCGGCCGGCTTTCACGCTTTTAGGAAGGTGATAGGCCAACTCATTGGCGCCGCCCTCGTGCCACGTATCCACATCCAGTTCCATTTCCAAACCGGTTACCGATTGGAATGGAATGGATTCGGTAACCGGTCCGTTTTGGAATTCCACATGGAAATAGAAAGCCACGGGCAGCGCCCAAGGGTCGCCTACCGCCATGGTCCTATCCGTTTGCGATGGTAATGCCTTCGTGAGCTACTTCCAGAGTTTCCACGGCCACTTCATTGCCGTCCGATTTCAGGTCGGTGCCCGTCACTTTAGTTGGCCATGCATTGTTGAGGGTCCAGCTCATCGTGGGGTTGCCTTCTTCATCGAGCAGATTGATGACGACGGTCTTGCGTTCGATGGTATTCATCTTAATGGCATTGAACCAATCCCAGAAGGTGTTATCGCCCTTGAATACTCCTTTCTTGAGCGTCACATTACTCGATTTCTTGATGCCTGGCATCTTGATGGTTGAAAATTCCTTGCTGTTGCCATGGCGGTATTCGATAACCTGGGCTTCAATGTCCAAACCGGATACTTCCTGGAAAGATACTTCCTGATCCGCTATTTTCACTTGGAAATAAAATTTCGGCAACGGCCATACGTTGTCTTGTGCTTCTCCTGCCATAATATGTTTTTCTCAGTGTTAAAAATGCTATAATAAAAAGCTATTGACTATCTACCCCTCCTGCAGCTGTTGCTGGAAGGTGATTTCGATAAATTCAGCCGGCCGTACCACTGCGATATTGACCGTGATGCGCATGATTCCTTCGAGCACATCGTTGGGTGTCATGGTTTCGCCCAGCCCCACACTCACGTTGAAGGCTTCCTCGGGCGATGCGCCCATCAGGCCACCCCGCTTCCATATGCCGGTGAGGAAACTGGCAATCATGCTTCTTACACTTACCCACGTACTGGCATTATTGGCTTCAAATACGTATGCCCGTGCGGCGTTCTTGATGGATTCTTCGAGCATGATGACGGTGCGCCGCACGTTGATGTATCGCCAATCGAGCGAGTTTCCGTCGAGCGTCCGCGCGCCCCATACCTTGATTCCCTCACCCACGAATGCCCGGATGGCATTGATTGCTTTGCCGCTAAGCGGTACGTTGAGGTCTTCCTGTTTCGCGTGCGAAATATTGACGGTCGGACTGGTTACGCCCACCACGCCCACATTTGCCGGTGCTTTCCATACGCCTTTGGTGTTATCCACCAGTGTGTACACGCCGGCTATAGCAGCCGAAGGGGGGAGCAGGTTCAGGTGGTTTTTCATTGATCGCAGCACATCCTGATACACGTTGCTCACCTGGAACAAGATTTTATGTGCTGTAACTGCGGGCAGGGTACCCTGCGCTACCGGCTCTGTCTCGGCTTTATCAGCCTCCGCTTTGCCTTCTTTGGCCTCTGCCTTACCTGCTTTTGCAGCACCTTTCGTTTGGATAACGTCAAAAATGGCCTTCAGTTCGTCCGATTGGCGCGCCTCCGGCATCTCAGCCTCCAGCAGCGTACGCAATGCCGCCGGGTTTGCCAGGTTGCGGAACGACAGGTCGCCGTCTTGCACAATGCTGGTGTTCAACCACGGGTAGTATGCCGCCCCGAAATCGAGGAAATCGCTGGTAACACCCTCACGGAAGCGTTTCACCGCTTCTTCTTCCGCTTCTGCCTGCGGCACGTCGAGGATGGCAAACCGTGAGCGCATGTCGTAACCACAGTGGTTCAATACCGCGTTTTGGATATCGAAGCAATCCGCTGCAGGAAGGTTTACCCCTTCGGGCACAACAACCATGGTTGGCTCCGGCTCGCTAATTAGGGCATTAATGCCATTTTGGAAGTTGTCTTTTTTCAGGTCGGTTTGGTAATCGCCCACCGACACGATGTAGCATTGTCCACCGCCGTTGGCAAAAAACAGCACCATGTTGTAATACAGGGTGTACTTTTTGGTTTGGGTCAACCGGTATCCTTTGCCGCCCGTGGTCAGGTCGGGCGTCGTACCCTGCGCTGCCTCTTCCAAGTTGAACTCCGCCATGGAGGGGCCGCCGAAAAACGCTTGGAATTCTGCCATTGACGCAATCCGGGTAGGCTTATTCAGCAACGTCTTGTTTCCGTTGGCTGCTTTTTCTGTATACCCGACAAATGCAGGTATCGCCGTGGCCACTTCGACCACCGAATTGGGGAATGCGCTCTTTTCGACCACATATACCCCGGGAGTTTTCATTGTAGACATATATCAATCATTAAACATTAGTTAACAATAACAATAGCTCGAAACGGTATCGCGCTTCAATACAGAGTGCGATGTCGGTGAAGGCAGCGTCAAGTGACGGCAGAAGCGCTCCATCCCGTCTACCTCTTCCCATAGGCCCACCCGGAAGGGATACATCTGCTTCAACGGCAATGCATCGGCTGTTTGCACACGCCATGCTTTTCGATTGACCCCTTTAACGTCAACCCATTCGCCTTCTGTGAAGCGGATGGCATCGCGTGCTTCCTTCACGAGAAAGCGTGCTTGGCTATTTTCCGCTGTATTTTTGGGAAACACCAGGAATTCCCAAAAGCGGCAAACCGGTTCTAACTGAACGGTAATGGAGCATGGTAAATCACCTTCGGGCGCCGCTGGGCAGGTGAGTATAGCCCATACACCACCTTTCCGATGAATAGACAGGTTGGTAGGGTAAGGCGCTGCCACGCTCGCGCCATCGCCCATGACGAAATATTGGTCTGGAAAAGCGGGCGACAATTGAAATGAAATATCCAATCCGGCTGGCACAGTTTGTCGGCCATCGGCTTCGCGGATGACCACCCACAGGTTGTTTCCCTGCGCTTTCACCAGTAACCGGTATTTCGTGAGTATCTCTGCGGTATTGCCGGTGGGTAGCAAGTCGAACCGGAAGTTTGCCGTATCGAAGTAGGGGTGTTGCACACCGATGGTGTGCGTAATTTCGTAGTGCGTCATGGCTCGGTACTTCCAGCGCCACCTCCGCCGGCCTTGGTTGCAGTGTCGTGTCCTTCGACACTTGCTGAAATATTCACAATTTCGCCGCTTTCGATGGTTAATAGTCGAATGCGTGCCAACACGGACGGTTGGTAGGATACGCCCAGCATACCCCAAAGGCTCGCTTGGTCAGCATACGATAAATTGACCGGTTCAATGGCGTATCGAGCTCCCGATTCGGGCACCACAAAAGAGGTATGACGTTGCAGAAAAAGCAAGATCGCTGACAACACCCGCACAGCTTCGCCGTATTGCTTTTCCTTGAATAGGACCGCAAATAGAATATGCGCGTTAACTAACCATTTGGGCGCAGTGCCCAATTGGCTATTGCCTGCCGCTTGTCGTTCAAAACGAATGCCAGCGGCGGTTTCTCGTTCCAGCCCCACGATGCTTACGCTTACGCGGTTATCCGCGTTATCTGCCTCAACTTGGATAGGGGCAAGCTGCACGATATCCGTGGATAACGTGAAGGTAACACGTAAAAAGTCGTTCAGTTGCTCAACGAGCGCGCGGAGTGTCTGGTAGATCATCGCATCCAGGTAGATTAAAATTTGTTGGTTAATTAGTAAACGCCTCGTAAAGGTAAGTGGGGATAGCGAAATTTTAATTCGCCATCGGAAAACCTTGGCGCAGCGGTTTGACGTGGCCGGTTTCATGGCCAGAATCTATCTACATCCGTTGCATTTTATGCAGTATATTCCTTAAACACGAACGCTCATGTTCACTGAGATCGGCTTTCCAACGATTCTTTATCCGTTCCACGACTTCGATTTCATGCACAGAAAACCGGGAATACTGAAAGGTGTAAGTGTTGTCGTGGTAATAGTAGGCTTTGCGTGAGGCACAATAAGATATCGGGGCGAAAATACCCAAGAACTGGTCGTATCGCATGGCTTGTAAATCCAATTGTATGGTTCTCATCGTCACGCTGAAGCCGAGTAGTTCTTCGCAGGCGGCGACGACTTCGGACGTTCTGACAAACTCCTTGGTTGATAGCAATTGATGTATCAACTGGTAACGGGCTAATGAAAATTTATTCAACGGCATGATACGACGCCTTCAACAACACGCCAAATGCCATGCGATGGCTTTTTCGAATATATTGGCAAAGGCAGCAATAGATGTTTTTAAAAGTTAATCACCGTCTTAAAGCAGACGAGTAACAAACTTAGGTAAATTATTGATATTTTGTTGGTTTTTTTGGTATCAATAAAATCGATATGCTAGTTATTGATAATTTTTCTTGTTTTTTTGGGGTATCAATGAAATCGCTACACGAAGTTTGTGTTTATAATTGCGTTGAAATAAAAAGCGAATTTATTCGCAATAATCTGCTTTCATCGGTACTCATGATTGCCTCGCAGTTATCGATCTACTCGACCGCCACTGAAGGGCAACCAAAGCCCGGCGGGGATAGGACAGGGGGTTTGAGGAACGGCGAAGTCATATTGGTTGGCTATTCGGTTGAGGCATAAAGAAAGCCCCGAAACGGGGAGGATCGGGGCTTTCAAAACTAACCAATTATAAACCTATTATGAAAAGACAAATTTTACTAACTGCATATATAACGCATATCGCCCCGTTTTGTTATAACGAATTTGTTAAGAGAATGTTAAATAGACAATGCCGTGACGAAGAGGCCTAAAAAAGAGAAACCCGTCACCTTGTAAGTAACGGGTCTCCGCCCCAATGGGGTTAGGGGCTATCAACCTAAACCTAGTACAATAACGGAAAAGCGTGGAGTTTGTTTTACGTCTGTGTAACTTTTTTCATTATGAGCCTGTACCGGGGTTGATTAGGCTATTATTTACCTAGTTTCTTATCGTTCACTGATAGGTATACGCTTATATCTGCCGCTTCCTGTATTGTCAATGGTATGTGTCGAGGCGAGGGCATAATACTTGTATTCAGGTGCCGCTTACTGGCTACAGCAGAGCCATCGATAACATACTGCTTTCCGTACGTGTCCATTACGGTGACAACCGGACCGTCCGACAGCAGGAGCCCGTAAAGCGCCGCCCCATTCTTCAACAGCACCAAGTACGGTTCCGTCCCAAAGGCCACTGCTGCTGCGGGATGGATGATACCATCGAGTATTGCCTTCCGATCAAACCGGGTGTGGATATTGGTCAAATCGGGTCCGATTTCTTGGCCTACGGCACCTATTTTGTGGCATACCACACAGTTGGCTACGAATAATGATTTCCCCCTATCGGGATCTACTGAAAGTTTCATGGCATCGTCGATATCATACGTTTCGGTATCGCCGCCATCGAAATAATGGGCAACCAATGCATTGAAGTTTCTATCATTGTTTGCCAACACCTGATCTTTCAGCTTGGCTTTTAAAGGAGGCTCCAGCAATCCGGCTGCGGCGAGATCTATCAAGTACAGTTTGCCCGTTTGGTTCCCTACCAATTGTTGGGCTGCTTCCATTTTTTCTTCTGCACTGGCATTTTCCTTTTTGAACTGTTGGTAGTGGGCGAGCGCTTCGGGTTGCGCTTCCAGTAGTTTATCCATGGGCGATTGCCAATCGCCCAGGTATTCGTTCCAGTCATTCGTTTTGCGGAACTGTAACCACCATTGTGCCAAAGCGGCAAGCTCCCCATCGACCACCGCCGCCAGTTCACGCATCGATGTCGCCGCCACTTTCGTGGGGATAAAACCGAGAGCCACCATCGCTTTTTTCCGATCATCCAGGCTGAGCTTTTCGTTTAGCACCCTTTGCTTCAGCGCGGGTGCGGCCACATCGGGATGCAGCTCCCATGTAATGGCAGCAAAAGCCTCGGGCCACTCCTCCGGTTCTGGATTCCCGAAGTGGGCCCTCAAGGCGGCGTAGGCTTCCTGTTCCTTACCTTCCAGTGCTATACCCAGCGCGTTTAGATAAGCTCGATCCACGCCATCGAAGCCCTCAGCTAGTTTCAAGATAGTGGATCGGCTCTGTTCAAAGGGTAAATCGCGCAATGCGATAAGAACCTCCCTCCTTACAGCGGGAGATGTATCGCCCGCCAGCTTTTCGGCATAGACAAGCAATTGCCCTTCATTGGCCTGCCTCAGCGCCCTGAAAGCAGTCAATCGTATCTCCGGGTCCTTATCTTCGAGCAAGCCGACTGTTTTACGAATACCTTCTTGGCCCAGCTGTGCCAGCAGCCAAACTGTCCGAGCACGATGATAGGGATTGCCCGATTCAAGTAGCTTTGCCAGCTCCGGCAAGATAACCGGTCCCTGTGCTTTCAACCGCTCGAACCCTTGGTTGCGAACATTGATAGCCGGACTGAGGAGCGCTTCGATTTGGCCGGAAGTCTGCTCCAGATTGATGCTCGGTTTAACAAGTTTCTTGCCTTTCGGTGCGATTCGATAAATCCGCCCATATCCAATGGAATCCATCATTTGGTGCCCGCCTACAATAGGGTCGTACCAATCCGCCACATAAATGGCGCCATCTGTCCCGATAGCAGCATCACTCGGCCGAAACCATTTCTTTGTGTTTTCGTCTACATTGTTCCAACGATAGAATTCGTCGTCGATGCCGGTGGAGGAAATGAAGGGCTTACCGTTTGACAAATCATAACCAGCGCCCGTGAGTTGGGGCTGAAAGCCGAAAATGGCATTTCGTCCCGCGTCCGCACTTAATAGCAACCCACGGTAATGCTCACCAAGGGCATCGCTTTCATTCACCACGATACCGGTAGGTGCACCAGCACCGTACACTTTGCCGACGGGCATCACCCCCGGGTCTTCCTGATGCCAATGTGCCGTCTGTAGCGATTGTCCCGGCCGCCGGTCGGCACGCCAGGTCCGTATCCCGGTTTCGCTAAAAAAGCCTGCATTTCCCCCTTCCATTATCCAGCTTACCCGGCAGGCATCCACTTCATCATCGTTGTCGTTTTGCCACATGTTGCCGTACGAATCTACCGCTACTTCGTACGAATTGCGGAAATTATGGCCCAGCACCTCCATTCCCGTACCATCGGGATTTATCCGGAATACCAGCCCACCGGTCCACACCTTGCCATCATCACTTTGCTGGGCAGGTACATTTTCTTGGTTGTAGGGCGATCCGCCGGTATATACGCTTCCTGAGCGAAGTGTCCATCCACTTTTATCGGTAACGATGTGTGGTCCGGCATTGCCCATGTTAACGTACCATTTGCCATCGGGGCCGGCTATTCCGGCATGTAGCCCGTGGTCGTGATCTAAACCACCGAATCCGGTCAGGAACACTTCCTTACGATCTGGCACATCATCGCCGTCGTCATCCGTGTATATAATCACCGAAGGCGAGCAGGAAACAATCACTTTGTTCCCGATTACGGCTATGCCCAATGGGGACACCAGATCCTCATCTTGTACAAACACTTTAGCGCTGTCTGCTATTCCATCGCCATCGGTATCTTCCAAGATAAGCACACGGTCCCCGGTAGGGTGTGAAAGACGGCCCGTCGTGTCATTATTAAAGTCGCGGTAATTAACCGCTTCGGTTACCCAAATCCTTCCGCGGATATCCACATCGATATTCGTTGGGTTATATAACATAGGAGATTCTGCCCATACCGTGGCTTCAAGGTCGTCTGGAACGAACAATTTCGGCTCGGCTTTTTGGCCGTCACCCGAGTTGCATGCGCTCCAAACACCGATTAAACATACCGTTGTAATGCTTAAATAAATCCTGTTCATTATCGTTGAAGTGTTTGTTTTGATCATAAAAAACTAAAGGTGATTTATCAGCTGAACACTGACCTGATATAACTAACATTTGCCGGATAAGCTTCTTCCACACCCATTCCGGCAGGCACCCCTCCTTCCAAAACAACCCACCCTTCATACCCTATTTCGTCAAGTGTGTTCCGCACGCTCGGAAAATCTATTTTTCCCTTTCCAAGCAACGCACCGTTTTCCTTTGCATGGACTTCACAAATGTATCGCGTACCTAGCTGCCTCATTTCCCCGTAAATATCATATCCCATTTCGGTAGCATTTGCCACATCGTAATATACCTGCACATGTGTTGAGCCAACTTCTTCGATAATTGCTAGAAGTTGGTCTGCACTGAGCCAAGACTCGATACCTAGGACCACATCTTTCTTTTCGGCCTTTGGAGCAACTTTCTTCAGCCGCCTTACCACTTCCCTTATACCAGCCTCGTCACCGTTGATGTCACCTTTTCCGAAAAAGGCCAGCAAAACAACTCCGCAGCCCATCGCATTTGCCACGTCGATGCTTAAGTCGACCCATTCTTCCGTTTCGGGCTCCGATTTATAGGGTACATTATTTAACTCGCCAATCGCTAGGCTCGATATGTCCACACCGTTTGCTGACGCTGCTTGCAGATAGGCTTTTCTTACGGCCTTTTCGCGTAGGTGCATATTGTTCTGCACCGTACCTAAGCTTACTTGCACCCCGTCCAGTCCGAGTGTTTTTGCCAATGCAAGCGCGCTGACTTCACTCTGTTTGCTGATAGACCAGTCACATACGCTGATGCGATACTTCCGTTTATTTCCAGATATGGCCGACTGCCAGGAGTTGCCTATCGCAATCACTCCGGTGGCAGTTACGATTTTTTTCAGTACTGCTCTTCTATTAAGCGAATAAGCATTCATAAGCTATTGAGACCTACGGTAAGCGACACGAATAAATTGGTTTACTGCAGTCAAAGATAAAAGAAAAATACAAATACCCCAGCTTAGCCCAAACTCTTGATCGGATGGTCGAAGACCGTGTTTCCACCGATGATTGGGACGTTGAGAACGGTACTTTTCCTGGCTCCGGCTTGATGCCTGAAAGATTTTGGATGTAACAGTTAACTTTTTATCTTTGGTCTAACTCATGTAAACTAATGTTAATTGTAATGGATCGGCTAACTAAATTCAATGTAAGAAATGGAATAGCATACGTGCCTGAATTTTTACTGTTGATCGGCGGGTTGTTTTGCCTGGTGGGCGAATGGTTGGGCGCAGCGACCATTAACGGAATAATGGTTTTTGGAGTCTTGACGATTGTGACGCTGTTGCTATGGCAGAATAGGTACCTTGCCCTTGCTATCGCTGTAATATTGGGTGCTGTTAGTGTATTTTTCACGCTCGCGATATTTGCCGAATACAGTGAATTCCCCCCGGGTAGCAGTGATGCGTGGCAGTTATTGGCCGGTATGTTGATATTCGGATCGCTTCTCGGAATTTCATTGATCATGCCCAGAAAGTATTTTAGGTAGAGTTAATTTCTTGATCCGAGAATTTGCCTATTTCGTTCTTGTCGAGTTTTTCCAATTCGATTATTGTACAGCCATCATAAAAGGCGCCTAAATTGTACCCATCTGAATTGGACGTGGGTTCTGAGCCAAAAAAGTCTTATCTTTAAGCCATCAGACTGTATGTATCCAGTTGATAGACATCCATGGCCCAAAACGCCATGTCGAGCAGGTGAACTCCCCGGTCGGTCATCAGCCCACCGCCAAAATCTCAAAAAAGTCGTCAGCTGCCATATGGGAAACATCAGCGCACGGACAGGAGGAGCGGCACTATGCTATGATGATGATAAGCAATCGTTCAATAATACGGCGGCGGATGCTTATATCCAACCGCTATACCGGGAGCCGTGGGTTTTTCCCATTGTGTGAGGTTGGTTGTACTTGGCCGCAATAATCGAATTTAATGAAAAGGGTGGTCGCGTAAAAAATCGAAAATGAGTAGAAAAGCAATTCGTTCCTTTTCCCGTAGGGATTTTATGAAATTTGGAACCGCATTAGCAGGTGTTGTTGCGCTACATCCGATGATATCCATTCCGGCTTCCGGGTATAAAACTCCAGCAGGACCCGCAGCCCTGCCCCTTCACCACTTCCCCAACCCGCTTTATGCTTTTGTTTGGCGTAACTGGGGGTTGGTGCCGCGTCAACGAATGGCAAGTACGGTGGGGGCTACCGAAAACCAATTGTCGGCCCTGGCGTCGGCTATGGGATTGCCGTATGCGCCAGTAGTCTCGGCCGACCAATGGGAGCGGAGCTATCTGACGATAATCCGGCGCAATTGGCATTTATTGCCTACGGAACAATTACTCCGATTGCTTGGCTGGGACCAAACTCGGCTAGACTTTACGCTGAAAGAAGATGATTTTTTCTTTGTCAAACTCGGAAACTTGAAACCCGATTGCCACCCAATCGATTATCAGCGCCAGGTGCTTACTGATGATCCGGCTCTTACTTACTTGCAACGTGTAATAAGTGAAGAATTTCCCGGAGGGCAGCCCCCGCAGGAGGAACCTTATTTCCAGTTTGTGCGTGATCTCTCCTCCCCCGGCAAACATCGGAATATGTTACCATCGGCACCTGGTTTCAGCCCACGGATCGCCTACCCCTATTTTGCATTGATGGGAGACCCACTGATCAGTGGTGCTGCCGATTCCTATCCGGATGGTTACTTGGCAAAGATGGCTGCTTCGGGGGTGGATCATATATGGATGCACATTGTGCTTACCAAGCTGACTCCATTCCCTTGGGATCCGGCGCAGAGCCAGCATTGGGAGACGCGGTTGGCTAACCTAGAGAAACTCACCGAAAAGTGTAGGAAACATGGAATTGGTATTTATTTATACCTCAACGAACCCCGTAACCAGGACGAAGCATTTTTTAGAAAGCACCCCCACCTAAGGGGGCACGGCAACTCGTTATGCACCAGTGTGGCAGAAGTTCGTAATTACCTGCGAGACTCTATCGCATTGATTATGGAAAAAGCACCTGCACTTGCGGGGTTCTTTTCAATCACAGCTTCCGAAAACTCTACTAACTGTTGGTCTCACTACCATGGACATGCTTGCCCTCGTTGCAGTACGCTTGGACCGGCGAAAGTGATTGCAGAATTGAATAATTGCTACTTGGAAGGCATTCGAATAGGATTGGAGCGAGCGAAGGCGTCAACGCTGGTACAGGCGCCTCGGCTCATTGTATGGGATTGGGGCTGGCCGACGGATTGGGCTGAAGGAATCATTTCCCGATTGGACAAATCGGATTCGGCGTTTATGAGCGTTAGCGAGTGGGATTTAACTATCGAGCGGGGTGGAGTTTCCAGCCAGGTTGGTGAGTATTCCATATCGGCCATAGGGCCAGGACCGCGGGCGTTGAAACATTGGCAGATTGCATTGGATAATGAAATACCCGTTGTCGCAAAAATTCAGGCAAACAATAGTTGGGAACTTGGAGCAGTACCCTATATTCCCGCGTTGTATAATGTGGCAGAGCATGTTGCCAATCTACGGGAAACCGGTGTAACAGGGTTAATGCTTGGATGGAGCCTTGGCGGATACCCATCGCCGAATCTCGAGGTGGCCTCTTTGTTGGGAAGCAATAAAGAACTGGGTCCTGAAGAGGCAATTGAGAGCGTTGCCAAAAGCAGATATGGGGCGTTTGCAGGTGACGTAACGACGGCTTGGCGTAAGTATAGTAATGCATTTCGAGAATTTCCATATAACGGTAGCTTGGTTTACTATGCGCCGATGCAATCAGGTCCTTCCAACTTGTTGTGGCCCAATCCCACAGGGTATTCGGCCACCATGGTCGGGATTGCATACGACCATTTGGAAAGCTGGAGGGCTGTTTATCCCGTAGATGTATTTATCCGTCAGCTGAGGCTCGTAGCATCTGAATTTGAAGCCGCAACAGAAGATTTGAAACAAGCGACGGGGTACGCTAGTAACGGCAAATCGAGGATTTTACAGAAAGACATTAACATTGCGGAAACCGTTGCCTGCCATTATGCCAGTGCAGCAAACCAGGCTGAATTCATTCAATTGAGAGACCAGTTGCTGAGGGAAGCACCCGATAATAACCATATAATAAAGCAACGTATTGAGCAGTTACTTCGTGAGGAAATCACTTTAGCCAAACGAATGTCGGCACTTCAGCGGAAAGATTCCAGATTGGGTTACGAAGCCTCTAACCATTATTTCTATGTGCCGTCCGATCTTGATGAGAAGGTGCTTAATTGCAGGTATTTGTTGGATCGATGGCTGCCGACGTTGTAACAGGTATAAACTATTAAAATATGCGGTACGAATTAATGTTTCCCTCCCATGATTAAGGAAGCATTATGGAAATAAACCTGTTGTTTTGGCGTTGCTTACTAACCTTTCATTCAAACTCGAAGCCCGCTAATTGCACTATTATCTTCAGCGCACGATAGTGAACGTTACCGGATTTTAAGTATACTTGCTATTTCCGAGAAAGATGCGGTTATAATGAATAATACAGCTTTCCTTTATAAATCGACTATGGATAATTAGTTTTCTACAATATGCGGCTATTCATTACGTTGCTTTTTTCCATGCTGGCGTTTGCGGGATGTCAGGCGCCCAAACCTTTTTCGGAAGCCGACTGGGCGTATCCCGGCGGTACCGCTGGGCAGACTAAATATTCTCCGTTGGATCAGATCAACACAACCAATGTGGCCGATTTGGAAGTGGCGTGGGTTTTCCATTCCGGGGTGAAAGTTGGGAACGTACAAATGAACCCCCTCATTGTAGATGGCGCGGTTTACATCACCACGCCATTGCAGGAGGTGATTGCAGTGGACGGCGTAACCGGCGAACAAATTTGGCGGTTTAACCCGGCCAGGGAAGGTGAGCAGTTCGGCGGGATCAATAGGGGGATTTCTTTCTGGCGGAAGAAAGGTGAACGTGATCGGCTGTTTTTTACGAGCGGTGGTTTCCTAAATGCGATTTATGCAGCGGACGGATCGCCGGTGCCTGAGTTTGGAAACCAAGGCCGCATTTCGTTGAACGATGATTTAGTAAAGCCAGCTGAACAAATGGGGATAACGTCCCCCGGCGCCCCGGTTGTATATGGTGACCTCGTAATTGTGGGGGCCATGACGTGGTCCTCGCCAGCGAATGTAAGTGCATTTAATGTGTATACCGGTAAGCGTGAGTGGATTTTCCATACCATACCGCAGCCCGGCGAGCATGGGTATGAGAGCTGGGGAGCGAAAGATTTTTGGAAAACGGGCGCGGGTGTAAATGTATGGGGTGGTTTGAGTGTCGACATCGAAAATGGCATGATATATTTTGCTACGGGCCAGCCAAAAGATGATTTCTACCGACCCGATAACGAAGGGGAACAGCTTTTCGGCAACTCCATTGTGGCGTTGGATGCTAAAACCGGCGAAAGGGTGTGGCATTACCAGGCCATCCACCACGATTTGTGGGATCTTGACCTGCCCTGTGCGCCCATACTGACTACCCTTCGTAAAGATGGAAAGCCAATTCTGGGTGTGGTGCAGCTGACGAAAACAGGCCATGTGCTCCTATTCAATCGGCTTACCGGTGAGCTGTTGTCGGAGGTGGAAGAGCGACCGGTGCCGACCAGTACATTGGCCGGCCAATATGCCTACCCCACGCAGCCGTTCGTGAAATGGCCGGAGCCTTTTTCTAAACAGGTGGTCACGGCTGACGACTTGACGGATATCAGCGAAGAGGCGCACGTTTATGCACGTGAACGGTTCAATAATGCCGATGCGGGGTGGTATATCCCCCCTTCTACCAAAGGTATTATCTATTACGGCATACACGGTGGCGCCGAATGGGGCGGTGGTGCTTACGATCCGATGGATGGTATGATGTATGTCAACTCAAACGAACTAGCCTGGCACATCACGATGCAGGATGTCAATAACCATGGGCCGGAAGCGGGGGCCCCGAAAGGTACTAGCGAACATGGTGGGCACCGGCTTTTCCTAGCCAGTGGATGTGCAAGCTGCCATGGCGCCGATCGCCAAGGATTGGGGGGGACGCCCGTATTACGGAATCTCTCGGAGAAATATACGCAAAAGGATGTTGCGGATATTATCAAGAAAGGGAAGGGCACCATGCCACCATTTGCCCACCTACCGGAGGATGATGTGCAACTGATTGCATCTTACCTGCTTGATATGGAAGCAGCAGGCGAGAAACAGAAAAAAGAAGGCGTAAAACCATACTACAATTCGATGGGGTACGTCAAATTTCTCGATCAGCAAGGGTATCCGGCTACTAAACCGCCATGGGGGACGTTGAATGCGATTGATCTCGAATCAGGTAAGATTAAATGGAAGGTGCCTTTGGGCGAATATCCAGAGTTGACCGCAAAAGGGATACCGTTAACCGGGACGGAAAATTTCGGGGGTAGTATCGTCACCGCCGGTGGGTTGGTTTTTGTGGGGGCTACGCGCGATGAACGCTTCCGGGCGTTCGATAAAAATACCGGCGCGATTTTGTGGGAAACGAAGCTGCCATTCGGTGGATTTGCCGTACCCAGCACATACAGCATAGGTGGAAAACAATATGTAATCATCCCCGCCACCGGAGGCGGAAAATTGGGCACCACTACCGGCGACGCCTACGTGGCATTTACCTTGCCCGATCGTTTATTGCAAAAATGACGATATACTTTTTAAAATAACTTTATAATACGAAGTGAAATGAGCCGATTAATGATTGCTGTGGTGGTTGCCGCCTTAACATTGCTCGCTGGCTGCGACGTACTGAAAAATAAAACAGTTAAGGATGTATTTGTTAAACAGAACCTCGTTGCTTGGTGTGTTGTTCCCTTTGATGCGAAACAGCGTGGGCCTAAAGAGCGGGCACAAATGCTGTCCGACCTTGGTATCACCAAACTGGCCTACGACTGGCGGGAAGAGCACATCCCCACGTTTGATGAGGAATGGCACGCACTGAATAAACACGGCATCGAATTAACCGCTTTTTGGATGATGTCTGGCGATAACCCCCAGGATGATCGGTACATCCGGGAAATATTCGATTTTTTGGAACGAAATAAGGTTTCGACACAGATTTGGCTGTTGATGGGCGAGTGGCCAGGTTTCAGTGACTTTAGTCAAAGGGATAAAGTGATGGCAATGAGTAAACCCATTGCATACATCGCGGACCGGGCCAAGGAACTTGACTGCCAGGTGGCGCTTTACAACCACGGCGGTTGGTTTGGTGAACCGGAGAACCAACTTGAAATCATTGAAGAAGTAAATCGTAAAAACGTGGGCATTGTTTATAACTTCCATCATGCCCGTATGCACCATGATCGGTTTTCGACGTTCTTCCCTAAAATAGTACCCCACCTTTTTGCGTTGAATATCGCAGGGCTGAAAGCAGGTATTACCGACCGTTTTTTCCGGACCGGCCAAGGCGATTTGGAAAAGGAGATGATTAAGCAAGTGTGGAAAAGTAACTACCGCGGGCCAATTGGTATTATCAACCATGACACGAATGTAGACGCTGAAAAAGGACTGTCTGAAGAAATCGATGGACTTAAACGCATACTCAAAGAAATCGGAAATGAGCGCGCGTTAGCCACTTACTAGTCCACAGATCGGTTATTCCATAACGATTGCTTGCTGGACATTTGCGGAGTAGGGCTCACACGCTAGCCGCTAGGAAAAGGGTCACAAAGCTCGTTCTTAAGCTGCGTAAAGAACTTCAGTGAGAACTGAAAAACAGGACTCATGATAAATGTGTAAAGAAAGGTAACGAAGAATACGGGCCCTCCCAGCAGGTATCCCACGAGCAACACGAAACATTCGACGATAATGCGCGCCCGGCTGACCGAAAGGCCTGTTCGCTTCGCCATAGAAAGCATAAAGCCGTCGCGGGGTCCAGCACCTATTCCGCCCGATACGTATAGGCCACCTCCGGTACCTACAATCACGATTCCTACCAGTAGCCACAGGTAATCTGTCCAGGTGAAAGTGGGTGCAGGCAAAATATCCAACCAAAGAAAGAAGTCTAGAATGGGTCCTATAAGCAAGGCGTTCAGAAAGGTCCCGAGGTTGACGTACTTGCGACTTACAAACAGAGAGACCGTTATTAATATAAAACCAATGATAACTGTCCAAGTGCCTATCGAGAGTCCGAAACGCTCAAAAAGCGCAATATTCAGCACGTCCCAAGGATGTAGGCCCAGATGCTGCATTTTTACGGAAATGGCGACCCCCAGCCCGAAACACACCAATCCTAAAAAGAAAAAGCTATAGCGAATCAGCCAGTTGTGCAGGCTGTCTTTCCCGAGAAGACTTTCCATATGGGCGCAAAAATACGGTGCAGGATATGAAACGTGTATCACCGCAATATCATTTTCGTAAGCTATGCATCATCACAAGTATGCAATGCGGATACCAATACGGTTATTTGACTTGCAGTAAATATTCTAAAAGCGCACCGAAGTCCTCTTCCGAAAGGGTATGCCTGAATTGATCCGGCATCAATGTGTAGGGCGAAGGTGTATACGAAGCCATGTCTTTTTTTGCAATTTTAAATTCCTTTCCGCTGATGTCTGCAAAAACCATCACCTCACCTTCGGTCCGGCGGTACAATCCCGATTGTTGCTTCCCGTTGGCAAGGGTGATGTTATAGGTGCGGAATGATTCTGAAATATTCCGGTTGGGATCCAGTATCTTTTCCGTGAGCGCCTGTACGCCCCAATTGCCGATTCCGTCAAGTTGCGGTCCGATTAGACTGCCAGTGCCTCCTATTTGGTGGCAGATGGCACAGTGTGTCTCAAATAAAGCGTGTCCATTTTCCACTCTTTGCCCTGTTGCTTCGAAACGTGCAATCCGGTCCTCGATCAATTGCTTTCGTGTTTCCCGCTCATCTTTCCCCTGAGCCAGTACCTGCTTGATTCGCGTATGCTGGTTGGCCTGGGCCTTTGCATCCAACAGTTCTTTCACCTTGAATTCAGCGAGCAGGTCGGCAGGGGCGTGGCCAGCTGCTATGGACTGCAGCAACAAATCGATACCCGCAGGCGATGCGGCCAATGCCGTGGTTGCTGCCAGTTGGACTGGTCGAGCGCTGCCTTCCATGCCCTGTGCAAGAAATTGTAGCGCTTGTGTTCCGGGCAGCTGCGCTAAGGTAGGTGCCAGCCGCTCCCGCAGCAGCGCAGGTTCGGCTTTATCCAAGAAAACGTTACCAAGCAGTTTGGCATCGTCTTTTTCCGGCATGTTGGCCAGCGCATGGGCTGCTGCCAGCCGCGTATCAGGATTTACCCACGGCGTTCGGAATATTTCGACCAAGCTGCCCCGCAATTCCTCTATTTTCAAACTGCCGGCAATGTCGGCTGCCCGTTGCCGTTGTAAGTCGATATCCGATGGGGTATATGGTGGCATTTCTACCACAGCAGGTTCTAATTTCCCGATGCCGATAGAGCCGGTTTCCGAGCTATCCACCACTTCGATATATCCCATCTTCCCTTCCTGTGCACGCAAATCCAGTGTAGTTGATTTAATGAGATCCGCGAATTCCATTTTCGTGTGCGCCGGCTGTTCCATCCGGTACTCGGCAACCAACCGATGGCCATCAGCCAGCCGTATGCGCACCACGTTTTTCGAAGTGCCGACTTTTTCCTCCGTGTTGTGCACATCGTTATCAAATACGTTCATGTGCAGTTCGGCAGGTAGCTTGAAGGGCTTTGTGTAGAGTGTGGCCCGAGGCTTGTAGCCATTGCGCTCGCTCAGGTAGATCCGGAAAGCGGGTGCAACATTCGTTAGGAATTCATCAGACACCGCCCAGGGGCTCAAGTCATCTGGTCGGCTGTCCAGCGGTTTGCTCCGCCAAACATCGTCTTCGATGGGAACATTATTCAGGAAATGATGGGAAAGTTGAGCGCCCCATGCCCGGAGTGCCGGGACAGTAGCCATGCCTCGCTGGGCAATTCCTTCCTGTATGTTCAGGAATAGTGAAAGCTGTGCCTGCTTATCATTGGCAAATTTTTCAGTGATAATGGGCACCACCTGTGCCAACTGTGCGGCCTGCGCATACCGCCCCACAAACGCCAAGTTTTTTTGCAGCGCGTCAAGTGGCATATCGTGGTGAAGCAGGTAATCGAGTACAAACGTAGCTGCCGCTGGCGATTCCACATCGCGCATTGCCAATGCAATGGTAGCTCGTTTGGTCTCGTCCCATTGCATCCCGACAACCTGCTCGGCTACCCCTATTCCCCGCAGGTTGTTGCGGATAGCCAATAGCGCCGTGTATTTCAAGTGTGAATCTTCGGCAGGGCAGTTGGTATGCAACGCGAGTAAGGGGTCTACATGCGTAACATCGGGAAAGCGGCTGAGCACTTCTGCAGCGGTGCGCTGGATAAACGGATCACGATCAGTAAGTGCAGCCAATACGCGGTGCTGCTGTGCGTCGGTAAGTGCTTCCGATTCAGCCAATATGCGCAACGCGTGCTGACGGACTATACCGTCGTCATGTTGCAAGGCCTCCTTAAGTGTATGTTCGGGCAAACGCTTCAGGCGGTGCAATACCCATAGGGCATGGATATAACCTGTAGGTGCCGAATCTGTAGCCGATACCCGATCAAGCGCGGGCTCCACAGCTTGATCTTTAACAACTTCAACGAGTCGGTCTGCCACCTTTAACCGTACGGACAGATGCGGATGGTCAAGCGCCGCAATCAATTCGCTTACATCCGCCGTAGCCCAGTTCTTAACCGGGACGGTACCCTTATCCTTGCCTGTATAAGTAATCTTCCATATGCGGCCGCTTAGCCGGTCACGTCCGGGGTGATCCAGCGCTACTTCGTAGTGGCCGATGATGCGATTATAAAAATCGGCCACATATAACGATCCATCCGGCCCGGTTTTGATATCCACCGGACGAAACCAAGGGTCTTCGCTGGTTAGAAATGGCTCTTCCTTTTGTGCGATGGGCGTCGTACCCTGATAGGTCACCGTATTGCGGTCGATGCGACAGGTTACCACGTCGCCCGTGAAGAAACTGTTCCGATAAGCCTGCGGGAACTGTTGGTCGGTATAGTAAACCAACCCCGAAAGCGCTGTGGAGCCCAGCTCGTAACTCATCATTTCGGGCGCATAGCCAATGGCCGGGTCTTTACGTCCCCATTGCGGGTAGTCGCCGCCTGGCACCAGCTGAAATATGGGTTTGCTGTGGCAATCTACGGAATACAGATAGCCCCGTTCATCCAACGCCGAACCAAACGGGTTGATACGCCCATTGGTGGTTTGTTCCGCGCGGCTGCCATCCAAGCGGAAACGGAACGTATTGCCTGAGACCATTCTGATGGAGTCGCCATCGGTGCCGGCAATGGTGGAAATATTGGTGAAACCATGGCAGGCATGGATCCATCCGTCATACCCGCGAATGAAATTATTGACCATGCCATGGGTATCATTAAATCCGAATGGCCCCACCAGTATGTCTTTTTTTTCGGCGACGCCATCATGGTCATGATCCCAAAAGCGGTAGATATTGGGGATGCTGAACCCCACCGCCCCATCGGCAACGGGCATGATACCGATAGGAATATTTAGGCTATCATCGAAATGCGTGAATACGTCCGCTTTTCCGTCGCCATCGCTGTCTTCCAAAATGGTAATGCGATCTTTTCCGGCACCAGGGCCCGCAGCAACTGGGTATTCCGATGACTGTGTGACCCACAGACGTCCCTGGTCATCGAACTCCATGTTGATTGGTTTAGTGATATCCGGTTCCGAGGCAAACAAGGTTATTTCAAAACCGGGCGGAAGCTTGAATCCTGCCATCTCCGCTTCCGGTGTCTGAAACGCTGTGGTCCTTACGTGGTCGGCGAATTTGTCCGATGCCTCGTTGCTAGGGTTTCCGCACGCCAATGGTAACATGCAAGCGCAGTACAGGCTAATGCTACCTATTGCGGTTTTATATATTAATCTTTCCTTTTCCATAATGGCAGGTCATAAACGGTAATTTGTGAGATGCGATTCTCGTGTAAGCCAAAAGTAGGCAATCGTCAAAAAAAGGCAACCCGCACCGTCCTGACTGCCGGGATGACGATGGTGAAATGTCGGCCGCTTTTTTAATAAAAAGGTTGACCAACCATCAGCGGGATTTTAAAAAACGAAATGAAAGGAAACTGTTTACTGATTGTTGTACATTGATCGAAATCGCTGGATTAATTTCAACAACAGCTCCTGGTGATTGGTGTCCTTAGCCCATTGCGGCAAGCGATTGGCCAGGCTATGGTTTTTAAGTGGTAAGCCATTCTGCTCGCGTTTGCAGTCGGCGATATATTGTTCAATCACGGTAAGGTGCGCGAGATTATAAGCCCATAAGGTGCCGTGGGGCGTCTCGATAACGTACCATAAACGGAAGCCGAAAAAGGGATCACAGGTGGTATTCAACAACAGCATGCGTCCGCGTACTGCCCGGCCTTTGCTGTTCACAAACGCCGTAAGTTTCGGTGTGTTGCCGTACTTCACAGCGTAACCACACGTTGCGCATGAAAAATGTACATGTTCTTCATATTGTGCAACCGAAGCGTCCATACGTGCGCCGACAACCGTGGCTTGGTGCCCGCATTTGGGACAAACTACATCTATTTTCTCTGTGAAGTCGCTGTTGCGAACTGTGTAAGCATTTACGTTCATACAAGGGATACCGATTGTGCCGCATGGTCGAAAAGTTGCCAACTGCACGCGAGCAAAGATATTGCTAACCTGTATGCTTGTAAATACTTAGTGCAGGGTATTTTGATGTTTCAGATTTAACATTATCTTCGCACGGTGAGTTAACATTGCGCAACCTATGAGCGACCAATTAGATTTACAGCTTCACGGACTTTCCAAGAGCCTAAAACGGGGCGAGATGCACGTACCAGACTTCGGCGAGATCGCTCCGGCATCGGTGATGCTGCAGGACCTTGATGGTTTCCAGCCCATCGGCTGCTCCTATATGAATAATTGGGGGCTTGAGCGTTTGGGTACTTCCTTAGCCGAAGTCAATGCAATGGGTGAAAGTTATTACGAAAAATTTTTCGACCCGGAAGAATTGATGCCTATATTCCTGGGGATGGGCAACTACTTGGCAAAAGGTGATTTTGACCAACAATACAATTTTTTCCAGCGCGTAAAACTAGATGGCGATAGTGACTATACCTGGTTTTACACCGTTTGTAAACTGATCCAACTCGGCAGGGCCAATAATGGGGAGAATAACAAACTCGTACTATTGTCTTCGCCGGTTGTCGGCATGGGCAATGTGATAGCTCGTGTGACCAAGACGCTTGACCAGGATTCTTATATCCGTAAGCATTATCGGAAATTTTCCGAACTGACATCGCGCGAAAAGCAGATTATCGCCCTTCTCGCAAATGGACATTCGTCTGCAGAGATTGCCGATATGCTATTCATCGCGCTGCATACCGTATCGACGCACCGCAGGAACATCATCCGCAAAATCGAATGCCGGACGTTTGCCGAACTACTCCGGTTTGCAATGGCCTTTGATTTGGTTTGAGATACCCACAATTGTCGGGTTTCTTTATACTTTTGGCCCAGCATAAATTCTGGTAATTAAAAAACACATGATGAGATTCCTTGCTGTGGTACTCCTTCTTTTCGTTGGTGTATTATGCCGGGCGCAAGAAGAAAGAACCGCTGTTGTTACTTTTGAAGACGCATATAAACGGATATATCCTATCACCAAGCTCGATACAGCGCGCTTAGAAATCGATGGGAAACTCGACGAAGGGGTCTGGCAGCACACCGGAGTATGGTCGGAGAAATTTTCACAGGTTATCCCGTTCGAACGAGTACACACGGATTCATGGACCCGCATGAAGATTTTCTACGACGACCGGTATATTTACGTTGGCGTATACTGTAAGGATGTACATCCTGAAACGATGAACGCATTTATAGGCAATCGGGACGACAACAGCAACGGCGACCTAATTAGTATCGCTTTCGATACCTACCACGATTACCGAGTGGCACCGGAATTTAACATCAACCTTGGCGGAAATAAAACAGACCTGACGGTAACCGACAAACTTTCCGTAAACCTTAGCTGGAATGCGGTGTGGGAAGGGCGCACACACATCAACCTACCGGATTCGAGTTGGACAGCTGAATTACGCATCCCGTTCAGCCAGTTGAGGTATAACCAAAAAGATATGGATGGCATTTGGGGATTACACGTAAGGCGGATTATACGGCGGAACAATGAAGTTCAGAATTGGAGTCTGATTCCCATCAAAAACAACGGTCACGTCTTTTCTTTTGGCGAAATGCATGGCATGACCGATTTACCCAAGCCTAGGGGAGTGGAGTTCGCGCCTTATGCGATGGGTAAGCTTAGCGTTGAGCCCCGCATACCCCATAGCCCATTCCAGCAAGGGAGCCAGTGGCGGGCCAGTGCCGGGCTTGACGCAAAAGTTGCGCTTCAGGACTTTACGTTGGACCTAACTTTCAACCCCGACTATGGTCAAGTGGAGGTCGATCCTTCGGTAATGAACCTGTCTGCCTATGAAGTGTTTTACGATGAAAAACGACCGTTCTTTTTGGAGGGCAAGCATATTTTGGAGTTCGGAAACAACAACGACGGGATGATGTTCTATTCTCGCCGAATTGGCGCGATGCCATCGTATCAGCCCCGCAACATAGACCAAATGGAGCACTTTGCCAGTACCCCTACGTTTATTCCGATTATCGGCGCATTGAAATTGACGGGAACAAACCGAAAAGGACTCACGGTAGGGCTGTTGGAGAGTGTTACTGCCCAAACCTCATCTAAAGTATCTCGCAATGGCGTGTACGACAGGGAAGTAACCGAACCGCTGACCAATTATACCGTTGCACGAATACAGAAAAACTGGGATGGCAATACGCTATTGGGTGGTATGATTACCGCCGTAAACAGGCATCTCACCAAAGAACACCTGCATGAAGAGTTGGTAGGAAACGCATTCACCGCAGGAGTGGATATCACTCACTACTTCGTAAACCGTCTTTACTATATCGATGCAAAGGGCATGGTCAGCACCTTGCATGGTTCTCCGGCGGCCCTATTTAAAACAAAAACAAATGCCGTTCATTATTTTCATAGAGAATCCGGGGCCGGCTACCTGGACCTCAACTCCGGCAGCCGCTCGATGCAAGGAACGGGCGGTTATGTAAAGGTTGGGAAAAAAGGAAATGCACAATGGAATTTCTCCCAGCTATTCAGCTGGTCGTCGCCGGGGTTTGACCTCAACGATGTCGGGTACATGAAGCAATCGGACTATAAGCTGAACGAAACGGAAATTGCCTTCCGGAAAACGGATCCTTGGGGACCGTTCCGGTTTGCAGGGATCAACCTGACACAGAAGAATATTTGGAATTATGGCGGCGACGCGATCAATAATGACGTGGCGCTGCGTTGGCGGAGCCTGAGCATTGCCCACCGCATCGAAATGGACGTGAAAGAAACCTTTAGTTGGAACACGGTGGATAGCCGCCGACTGCGGGGCGGACCGGATTTGCGGTATAATGCGAACTTCGAAACCAATGTGAGTCTTAGTACAGACCGCGCGAAGCGCGTGGTGTACAAGCTAGTTTATGACGGCAGGCATTACCTTGCCGAAGAGACTGGCTATAATCAGATACATCCGGGGGTCATTTTCCGTATCGGGAATCACATGCGCTTGGCCGGACAATTCGATTATGCTTGGAATAAAGACAACCTGCAGTATGTAAGTAGCATTCCGTCGACGGATTCAGATGGCGAGATAACGTATGTAATGGGCCTGATGAAGCAACAGACCTACGGCCTAACATTAAATATGCAGATCAACGTCACCCCGGATGTTTCCATCCAATATTACGGGTCACCGTTTACCTCCGTAGCGAAATACAATGACTTTAAATTGGCGGCAGATACACGGTCGCCCATATATGCCGAACGGTTTCGACCCCTAGCCGATGGTCAGCTGGCTTTCGATAATCCAGATTTTAGTTTCAACGAACTCCGCTCTAATCTAGTGGCTCGCTGGGAGTACCTTCCGGGTTCAACGCTTTACCTGGTGTGGCAGCACAATCGGTCTAATCAAGATAACATATACCAACCAGGGTGGGAAAGTAACCTCGATCGAATGCTTGGCCTCCCGGCCACCAATGCATTCATGGTGAAAGTAAACTATTGGTTTAGCCGTTGAGCGTTTTAATCCGCTCCTCGCCCCCCATGAAATTCGCTAGCAAGAACCGAAATTGCATCCAAATAATTCAACGCAACCGATTGATTAAAGATAAAAATGCTATTTTTGCTCGCGTTGATTTATTGAAAAACGTTAACTAAATAAGCACTATGTGTGGAATCGTTGGCTATACCGGCCGGAATCAAGCCTATCCCATTCTGATTAACGGATTGAAAAAATTGGAATACCGGGGTTATGACAGCGCAGGCGTGGCGCTGCATACCGGTAACCACCTCGCGATATATAAGAAGCAGGGGATGGTGGCGGCATTGGAAGAATTTGCCGGCACAACACCCGCCCTATCCACCACTGGCATTGGTCACACCCGCTGGGCTACGCACGGCGAGCCGTCGGACCGGAATGCGCACCCACACCTCTCCAAATCGGGTAAAATTGCGATGATCCACAACGGTATCATCGAAAATTATGCACAGCTCAAAGACGAGTTGCTCAAAAAAGGTTATACATTCCATAGTGATACCGACTCGGAAGTGCTGCTCAATTTTATTGAAGACATCAAGCTAAACAACGAATGTTCGCTGGAAGAGGCGGTTCGGATAGCGCTGAAAAGAGTATCGGGTGCTTATGTGATCTTGCTCATCGAAACCGACCACCCCGACACGATTATTGCTGCCCGTAAGGGAAGTCCACTCGTGATTGGTGTGGGTAAAGACGAACATTTTCTGGGCTCGGACGCCTCGCCCATGTTAGCCTATACCAAAGAGGTGGTATATATCAATGATTACGAACTCGCCATTGTTCGGCCCGATGAATTGATTCTGAAAAATTTGGGTAATGAGCGCATCACGCCTTTTGTACAGAAGCTGGATCTCGAACTGGCAGCGATTGAAAAAGGTAACTTCGAGCATTTTATGCTGAAGGAAATTCATGAACAGCCAAAGACAATACGAGATTCGCTGCGCGGCAGGCTTAATGCTGAAGACGGGAAAATCACGCTGAGTGGGTTGGACAAGATTGCGGATAAGCTGCGTGCTGCCAACCGCATTGTCATCGTGTCTTGCGGTACCAGCTGGCATGCGGGCTTAGTGGGTGAATATCTCATCGAAGAGCTCTGTCGACTGAACGTGGAAGTGGAGTATGCCTCGGAGTTCCGCTACCGCAACCCGGTGGTATCGGCTAACGATGTAATCTTCGCGATATCGCAAAGCGGCGAAACGGCCGATACCCTTGTGGCGCTCGAAAATGCCAAACAACAGGGGGCCACCATCTTTGGCATCGTCAACGTGGTGGGCTCATCTATCGCCCGGATCACCGATGCGGGTGCATATACTCACGCCGGGCCTGAAATTGGTGTAGCCAGCACCAAAGCCTTCACTGCGCAGCTTGCCGTATTGCAGTTGATTGCACTTAAGTTGGCTGAAATTCGCGGTACCATTTCAAGCGAGTTATTTCATACGCTGCTGAAAGAACTGGATGCAGTGCCTGCCAAGGTGGAGTGGATCATCGAGCATCAGTTGGAAAACATCAAAGAGATCGCTGAACGGTACCAATACGCACAAAGCTTCCTGTTTTTGGGTCGGGGTTATAACTTCCCCATCGCGCTGGAAGGGGCGTTGAAGCTGAAAGAAATTTCGTATATCCATGCAGAGGGATATCCGGCGGCTGAGATGAAACATGGTCCCATTGCCCTGGTAGATGACCAATTGCCGGTGGTCTTTGTGGCTACGCGGGATGCCTACCACGAGAAAATTGTAAGCAACATTCAGGAAATCCACGCGCGAAAAGGCAATGTGCTGGCGGTGGTATCCGAAGGTGATAATTCGGTGGCCGGCCTTGCCCAGGCGGTGATGGTGGTGCCCCAAGCACACGAAGTGATTGCACCGCTCCTTTCGGTTATTCCCTTGCAACTGTTGTCGTATTATATCGGCGTGGCGCGTGGCCTAGACGTGGATAAGCCACGGAACCTCGCGAAATCGGTTACGGTGGAGTAGGGGATATTGGCGGCCTTACGTTTTTTCTCGATGTAGCCTTGCTATAACCAGAGCCGGCGGTGCCGGCTTTGATGATGAGGGCCGTTTCCACTACTTGTAACGCGTCCGATATTCCCGCGGACTAATCCCCATTTCATGCACAAACGACTTCGAAAAGTGGAACGCATCATAATAACCCAGTTTGAACGCAATCTCCTTAATTTTTAAATCGGAGAATTGTAGGAGCGAACATGATGCGAGTGATTGGTGTCGGCTTAATCGCAGCTGCCTATGCGGGCAGTTGGTGGTGTTGAGGAAAAATTCCAACCAAAAATATGGGCAAAAGGCTCGTAGCATGCCGATTATTGTGTAGCTTTGGGTTTGCCCTGTCGTTGAAAGAAAATACGATCAGTTCATCAACGGACTAACGGTGCTAACCAGTAAACGGAAAGAATCGCGAGATGTTGAAAAAAATAGGTGTATATAGCGTAATCGGCACAGCCATACTGCTTATCGGGTTCTTTAGCTTGCGGCGCGAAAAGCGGGTTGATTTCAGTGCAGACGTGAAACCTATCCTCAACAAGCATTGTATCAGTTGCCACGGCGGTGTAAAGAAAAATAGCGGCTTCAGTCTGCTATTCGAGGAGGAGGCTTTCGCCTCAACGGAATCCGGAGAACCGGCCATCAAGCGGGGCGATGCGGCCCATAGCAATTTTATTAAGCGGCTTAATGAAGATGATCCGGAACTTCGGATGCCTTACAATGCGCCGCCACTTAGTGAAGAGGAAATCGATGTGTTGACACGGTGGGTGAACGAAGGGGCGGAATGGGGGGCGCATTGGGCGTATGACCTGCCCGAATCGGTACCCGTACCCAAGCCCCGTTTTTCATTCGGGGGTCTATTGGGCGGTGGTGGAAGCCGATTCCCTAGCAACATTGATTACTTTATCAAGGAGAAACACAACGAAAGAGGTATCGGCTTTTCGCCTGAAGCAGAAAGGGAAACGTTGTTGCGGCGCTTGCACCTCGACATCACAGGCCTGCCGCCTACACCGGAACAGGTGGAAGCTTTCGTCGGCGATGCTCGCAAAAATGCATACGAACTCCGCGTGGATAGCCTGCTCGCATCCCCGCATTTTGGTGAGCGGTGGGCGGCATGGTGGTTGGACTTGGCAAGGTACGCCGATACCAAGGGCTATGAGAAAGACAATGGGCGTGAGATGTGGGCCTATCGCGATTGGGTGATCAAGGCCTTCAATACTAATATGCCGTTTGACCAATTCACCATTGAACAACTTGCTGGCGATTTATTGCCGGAACCGACCAAAGATCAGCTGATTGCAACCGCTTTCCATCGCAATACGATGAATAACGATGAGGGGGGCACGGACGACGAGGAATTTCGCGTGGCGGCCGTAGTAGACCGGGTTAACACCACCTACCAGGTGTGGATGAGTACCACGTTTGAGTGTGTGCAGTGCCATAGCCACACCTACGACCCCATCAAATTTGAAGAATACTATAAGTCGTATGCTTTTTTTAATAACACGCGCGACGAAGACACCTTCGGCGAGCACCCGAAGCTACGGCTATACGGTGCCGCAGAGCAACGACGGATAGACAGTATCGAAACGTGGTTGGCACAATATGCCACGCCCGAACAGTTGGCATCGGCCGACCTGTTTCTTACTACGCTGGAACCGAAATACCATGCGCATTATTGCGACTCGTTGGAGAATGGTGCGTTGGCGGACACCAAATGGCTGGCTATGCGTAGTGGCGGCACAGCCCGGATGAAAGCGATTACGCTGGATGGGAAGGACGCGTTTTACCTGAGTTATTTTGGGGCGGCCCCAAACGCGCGAATGGAGATACGTGTAGATCATCCTACCGGACAGGTGCTGGTTGATTTTACCATACCGCCCACACAGGGTAGTCAAGTCGTTATGGTTCCCATGCAGCCCATCACAGGAATCCACGATCTGTATCTGACGTTCCGGAACCCGTCGATTTCGGGTGAACAGGCCGTAGCGATGGTCGAATGGATGGCCTTCCGACCCCGGTTGGCGGGGGCCGAAGATCCGGCTTATGAAGAAAAAGTGGCCGATTTCATACAGTTGCTGAATCACCAACCACCTGCAATACCGATTATGGTTGAGAACCCCCCGGATATGATGCGTAAAACCCATGTCTTCGAGCGAGGCAACTGGATGGTGCACGGAGACGTAGTGGAGCCGGCCGTGCCCGAGGCGCTGAACGATTTCCCCGAGGGTGCCCCCAACAACCGGCTTGGGTTTGCCCAATGGGTAGTGAGCAAGGACAACCCGCTCACTGCCCGTACGGTGGTGAACCGCCTCTGGGCACAGCTGTTCGGCCGCGGGCTCGTGGAGCCGTTGGGTGATATGGGGACCCAAAGTACACCGCCCATACACCGCGAACTGCTCGATTGGTTGGCACTGGAGTTTATGCACGGCATGGATTGGCACATAAAGGACCTTCTGAAGGAGATGGTGATGGCGAAGACCTACCGGCAGTCGTCTACGATTGCCGATGGGGCTATGGAAGCCGACCCGGCGAATGAATATTATGCCCGGGGGCCGCGGTTTCGCCTCGGAGCAGAGCAAATCCGCGATCAGTCGCTGGCCGTTAGTGGGCTATTGAGCGACAAGATGTACGGTCCCAGCGTCATGCCTCATCAACCCGAAGGGGTATGGATGACCGTGTACAGTGGGGCAACCTGGCGGAAAAGCGAGGGGGAAGATCAATATCGTCGGGGGGTATACACATTTATCAAGCGTACAAGTCCCTACCCGTCGTTCGTTACGTTTGATGGGTCTAGCCGCGAGGTGTGCGTGGTAGATCGGATACGGACCAATACGCCGTTACAGGCATTGACCACACTCAACGACCCCGTATACCTCGAAGCGGCGTACCACCTAGGAAAGCGGATGGCTGCCGTCGCTGACGATGGAATCGACAACGGGATCACGCTAGGCTACCGGCTGGCTATGCAGCGGGATCTGGCCGAGGAGAAAAAGGAAGCTTTGCGCAAGCTTTACGACGAGGCATACACCTACTACTCGACTCATGCCGAGGCATTGGTACAGTTTAACAGTGATTTCCGTGCGACCGAGCAGGGCGACGTCCGCGTGGCTGCTTTTTCAGTAGTGGCAAATGCCCTAATCAATTTGGATGAATTCTTAACGAAATCATAATAGCTATGGATATCGATAAGTTGGCGAAAGAAGCACAGCAATATCAATTACAGTCGGTAACCCGGCGGCATTTCCTACGGGAATGCGTGGCCGGCATCGGCGGTATGGCGCTGGGATATATGTTGGGTGGATGTGCATCGCGACCCGATGGCCAACGGGCCGTGGGTATGGCGCTTGATTCGATGAACCCGATGGCGCCGCGGGCGCCTCATTTCGCTGCCAAGGCAAAGCGCGTCATCTATTTGCACATGGCGGGTGCGCCGTCGCAGCTGGAACTGTTTGATTACAAGCCGGAACTCCAAAAACTACATAACCAACTGTGCCCCGAATCCCTGCTGGCAGGCAAGAAATTCGCCTTCATACGGGGAGTACCCAAGATGCTAGGTCCGCAAGCGCTATTTAAACAGCATGGTCAGAGCGGCGCATGGATTTCTGATTACCTGCCCCATTTCAGTAAAGTAGCAGATGAGGTGAGTTTCCTGAAAGCGATGCATACCGAGCAGTTCAACCATGGACCGGCCCAGCTTTTTATGCATACCGGCCACGCACGTTTGGGCCGGCCCAGTATGGGGTCGTGGGTAACCTACGGTCTCGGTACGGAAAACAGCAACCTGCCGGGGTTCGTGGTACTGACGTCGGGCGGGAAAACGCCCGATGCAGGGAAAAGCGTGTGGGGCAGCGGTTTTTTGCCGTCGGTATATCAAGGGGTACAATGCCGATCGAAAGGCGACCCCGTTTTGTATATCAGCGATCCGGATGGAATGGGCAGGGATTTGAAGAGACAAACTATTGATGCTATCAATGCCGTGAACCAGGAAGAATACAACAGCTATGGCGACCCGGAAACGTTGGCACGCATTGAACAGTACGAAATGGCTTTTAACATGCAGGTGGCCGTACCCGAAGTGATGGACATCGAAAGCGAGCCCGAATACATTCACGAACTCTACGGCACACAGCCCGGAAAGGAGTCGTTTGCCAACAACTGCTTGCTGGCCCGGAAGCTGGTGGAACAAGGGGTACGCTTCGTGCAGTTGTTCGACTGGGGCTGGGATAGCCACGGGACCAACGCCAGAGACTCCATCGATATCGGTTTTAGGGATAAATGCAAGGAAATAGACCGGCCCATGACGGCGCTGCTGCTTGACCTGAAGCAGCGCGGCTTATTGGACGAAACGCTTGTGGTGTGGGGAGGCGAGTTTGGGCGCACGCCTATGCAGGAAAACCGCGACGATAAAGATATGCCATTCCTCGGGCGTGATCATCACACTGACGCGTATACCGTTTGGCTGGCGGGCGGTGGAATAAAACCCGGCGTGAGCTATGGTGAAACGGATGAAATCGGTTTTGCAGGCATCGGTGGACGTACGTCGGTACACGATCTCCATGCCACCATGCTGTATCTGATGGGCTTTGACCACGAGCGCATGACTTACGAGTTTCAGGGACGGCCCTTCCGGCTTACCGATGTGGAGGGAGAATTAATCAGCGCCATTGTTTAATTGAGACCTACTGAACGATGAAGAAAAAACAGCAAAGCGGGGATAGGCGCTGTACAGAGCACCCCGTGGCCAATCGGTGGCCGATAAACAAGTACATGTTTAAACGGCTTAAAGCGAGGCATAACCAATAATGGAAAACGGAGGGGATCTGATCTTGTTCTTTGGTCGGTGGCATCCGTTACTGGTACACTTGCCCATAGGCATACTGTTGGTGTCGTTTATTATCGCTTGGGTTTCCAAGCGCGAGGTGTACGCCGGACTTCGCCCGGCCGTACCCTTTACCCTGCTCGTGGGGGCGATATCTGCCGTGTTGGCCAGTGTATTGGGGCTGTTGCTTGCCAGCTATGGCGGCTATGACACCCGCACATTGGATTTCCATCAATGGTTCGGTATTGCGGTGGCTTTGCTGAGCGTACTTGTGTGGTGGCTTTACAGCAAGGGTACCGAACTGCGTGCTGGCGTACGGTTGTTGGTAAAGGGGAGACTTTTGATTTTCAGCATATTGATGGTGTTGCTGTGTGTAACCGGCCATTACGGGGGAACACTGACCCACGGAAAGGGGTATTTGACCGAGGCGATGCCGCCCGCGCTCGGCAAACTACTCGGTGTGGAGCAAGAAGAGGAGCCATTTGTGATTAAAAATGTACAGGCTGCGGCGGTGTATGACGGATTAATCCAGTCCATTTTGGCCCGGCGTTGCCAAACTTGTCATGGAGCAACCAAGCAAGAAGGTGGGCTGGCATTGCATCAACAGGCGAGCCTATTGACCGGAGGTGACGGCGGCACCGTAGTGGTGCCCGGCGAGCTTGATGAAAGTGAGCTCTATCGCCGGCTGACGCTCCCCACGGGTGATGAGGAACGCATGCCGCCGAAAGGCCGCACGCCGATAACACCCAATGAAATTGCCTTAATTGGTTGGTGGATTGAAAATGGGGCACCATTTGATGGCCATGTTGCCGATGTAGAGCAGTCGGTTGAAATTGCCGCCATATTGGCGGGGTTGGAAGCGGGAAATGCCGAGCAAGCGATGCCTGAAGCGCCGCCGCTCAATCAGGATGCGGTACAACAGCTTGCAGCGCGGGGCATTAAGGTGATGCCGATTGCGCAGGGCAGCAACTATGTGATGGTAAGTGCAATCAACGCACCGGACTTCCATGATGCCGATGCCGCATTATTGGTTGGCCTCAAAGAAAACGTCATACAGCTTCAACTGGGCCGTACAGCGATTACCGATGCGGGCATGATCCATATTGGTGAACTGGCCACGTTGCAGAAACTACACTTGGAGCACACGGCTGTGACTGACGAGGGCCTCAAAGCGTTGGTCGCATGCCAGCAACTGCAATACCTCAACCTGTCATCGACCGCCGTAGGAAACAAGGGGGTCGGCTACCTGAAAGCGTTGCCTGCATTGACGCACGTTTATTTTTTTGGAACCGACGTCACAAATGAAGCGATTACCGATATGCAGCTAGCGAAACCTACACTGGTTATCGATATCGGCGGTTATGTGTTGCCGATATCTTAATCAACGTACCTAATTGCACTTCGTCAGAATCTCTTTCGCAAGAGCAACGGTAATGGGGAGCGTGGTTGCTGCTTCGGCACTGAGCTTGGTTCGGAGCGAAAAAGAAGCCGTACCCGCTAGTACGTTCAACTCAAGACCATATTGCCCCCAGCTCCAGTAGGCCCGGTCGCCCAGTTGATCTAGCCGTTTGTAATTGAAGTTCAGTCTGGCATCCAAGAGCTTATTGGCTTGCTCCAGCCCTGCCGGATCACCGGCATATTGGCGCTCCAGATTTTCGCGCATTTCCTTTACCTCGGCATCGGACAGCTCTCGGTATTCGATGTCGAATAGGTCGATGACAGACTGCTGGCTATACAGTTCGAGTTCCTTTGCGTTATAAAAGTGCAGCTGAGTGAACTCCACCCGGTTTTGGTCGGGCACCATAAACTTCTGGCCCAATAACTCCATTTCCACATCGGGACGGTTGCTGTTCCACGAATAAGTAGCGTTTCCGTACTGGCCCTTTATGCTGCTGACATCGAGTTTGTAGCTTGCTTCGTCGATAGTTATATGTTTGTTCACATCGGCCTTTGTCAACATCTTTTCGTATTGATAATCGAAGTTTTGAAAACACGAGCCGAACTTGTCGTTCCATGTCGGTCCGGAATCGTCTTTTGAGCAGGCGGCCAGCAGGCCGGTAGCAATGAACAAAATGTGTACTTTTTTCATGATCTTGTGAGGTTTTTGTTTAAAAGGAGTGAATAGCTGCTTAGCGCCTGAAGGCACTCAACAGCATACTGCCTTGCAATTTATCTTTATCGTCGTACGTATCTTGCCTGATGACACCAATGCCGGGGGCAAACCAGAGGTATTCCGTGCCACCGTCAAGCACTTTGTCCATTCCCATGACTTTCATGCGGGTATGGCGGCGGCCGCTGATTTTTATGCATTCGAATTGACCCGCGGGGGTCTGAATGGTTTCTTTAGCTTCCACTTTTCTTCCCGAAAGGGTGGAGGTGATTTCCAAGGTCATCTGTGGTGCAGGGCTCGTCTTGATGGTGACTTCCGCATCGGGCAGGTACTGGCCTGCATAAAAGGCGTCCGGAAAGACCAGAAACGCGTCATCGAAACTGATTTCGGTGGTCTTTACGGTGTTTTCAAAGGCCGAAGTGTCGATACCCGCCTGGCCTGACTGCGCTAGGGCCTGCTTCATGAGGGAACCGAAATCCATATAGAGGTTGCCACCGCTACACACCATTTTGAGGTCGAAGCTGTGGCCGCTTTCGCCGGATGAACGGACCAGTGCAATTGTCCCTTCGCCGGTCGTTTGGACCTCGGTGACGGTCATCCGTGTTTGGTTAATGAGCTTAGCATTCGCATCATGATAGGTAAACTCTATCATGGCGTCTTCACGGAACCAGATGAAATCGGCACAGCTGCCCCCGGCCATCAGCATGACCGATCCTTCTCCCGGCGATGCTTCCCGTACCGGCTCGCTTTCCACAGTTGTGTTCCCATCGCGGGTAGCTTCCTTTGCAACCTCCTTATGGGCCTTATTCGTACTTGCTGGCTGGTTCAGTGCATTGTCGAGGGGTTTGTCCGTTTCCTTGTCGGCTTTATCCAGCACTTTGTCGATGCTGCGGTCTACCTTCCGCTCCACCCGTTCGTTCAGCTTCTTTTCAACTTTGTTGCCCAACTTTTTAAGCACCTGAGCTTGGGCGGCGGGGGCCGCAGCCAAGCTCAGGGCAATCAGGGCGATCCATGCTTTCATTGCCTTTCCCTAAAAACCGAACCCGTTCCGTACGGAGAATTTACCATCGGTAATCACGACTTCACCGGCGCCCCCCGAGCCATCGTTTTTCACCCCAGTTAGGGTCATGTTGAAGGTACCCTGTAGTTTCGTAAAACCTTTGCCGGAAATACCTGGAATGCCGTTTTGATTGCCGATGGCATAATCGGTGATGGTGAGTTTGCCAACTGTTTTATCTGCATCGACAATACCGTATGTGTTGCCCGCCTGGGTACCGATACCAACCTGATAAAGGGCATAGACTGTGGGCTGTCCTTCCATATCGCTTTCTTCAGCAACCACATCGTAGGTGCCTTTGGGGCTATTGAATTGGGCGCCTGTCATTCCCATGTAAATGTGGAAGGCGTCGCCGGCCTCTTCGTCATCGGTGAATCCTTCGGCAGTAAAAAAGCCTGTAATTCCAACGAGATAATAGTCGTTCTCGGGCTCGTACGCCGTAAATACAAAGGCCGACCCCGCTTCTTTTCGGTCACCATTAACGTTCATGCTCATTGAGCCGGGTTTAAGCAAGTCGCCGGGACCGCTGTCGTTTTTTTTGCAGGAGGTGGCTGTGATGGCCAGCAACAGTAACGTTGTAATCAGATAGTTGAGTTTCATCAGTAGTTTATGATATGAAAATGTTTAACAATTGGACGCAGGCGATTACAGGCGATTAGTTAAGCTGGAAGTTGTACGCTACTTTGGCTGCAACGAAATCCAGGCTACCACCAGATCCGGATACCCCTTGGAAACGGAGGCCGAGGTCCCAATTGCCCATTAGGTAGCCGCCGCCAATGCCGTAGCCGAGGTGGGTTGCGGATGTGCTTCCTGCGAGATTACCGATACCGAAATCGTCGTCTTTAAATTTGATGGATGTGCGTACGACAGTGAGTCCCAGTTGCCCTTCAGCATAAAGGTTGCCAAACCGATGGCGGTAGCCGGGTAGGAACGGGATAAGTGCCGTAGAGCCAGAGACTAAATCACTGTCGTCTTTCATGCCGAAGCGCAGGAAGCCCAACGTAAGGGTAATTTGGCCAGCGTCGCTGATGCCGTACAAGCCCTTGGCCGATGCTCCGATGCCGATGCCGTAGCCTTCGCCGAAGTTTCCGAGAGGCAGGCCGATATCCACGCCGGCGCCGATGTGGATGCCGCCTTTTTGTGCCGATGCCGTGAAGTACGTGCAGGTGATGAATGTGATAATGAATACGAGTTTTTTCATGGCGTTAATAAAATTTAGTTAATATAATTACGATACAAAAGGACACTAAATAAACCCCTGTGACAATAGTGGGTGAGTATATGCTAGCTATTAGGGAGAAAAGTGTAGGTCCGGGTTAGAATTGGCAAATCTGGGTTATTGCGGAGTGTACAGAAATTAGATACTTGCTGATTAGGGCCGAATGCTCACTGCAATGGGCGATTTGGTAACTGACTCTTCCATAAATATTATTAAAGCCTATATTTATAGATTTTACGGATTAGACGAATACGGATATGGTCAGATGTATACCTAAGATAGCATGCGGGAATTGACCGAATTACCGCATCGCACGGACATCGTACATCAATCGGACGTTGCCGGATTGCTTTTTTGCGGCGCTGTAGCCGTGCTGATATTTTTTGTTTCAATACTGTATTTCAAGAACAGGGAACGGATTTACCTTTTTTATACCTTGTTCCTCCTTTGTTCGTTGGTGTATGGTTTTATCAATATCAAAGCCTCCACCTGGATCGGTGAGCTATTTGGTAATTATTTCTATGCCAACAGGCGCATTATTGAGCCCATCACCTTGCTGGCGTTCAGTGCGTATATTTTCTTTACGGTAGAGCTAATTGACATTGGCAACCAAAGCCGGCGTGTGGCCCAGGCCTTTTATATATGGGCGGTAGCCTGCGTAGTCTATGCGATTGCGTACTATGCGTTATACCCGATAATCATCGCCTATACGTCGTACATCTTTATGACAGTGCGCGTGATTATCTTCTCGTTGAGCACCTATTTTATCATATGGATTATCAGACATATCCAGTCGCCCGTAAAGGGCCCGTTTGTGCTGGGCAGCTTGGCCTATTTTATTGGTTCGATTGTAGCGTCGGTGCGGTTCTCGTTTAGTGATTTGCCCCTGCCGGGACTCTATGCCGCCACGGCGCCTACATATTTTGAAGCGGGTATTCTTGTGGAAACGCTTTTCTTCGCGCTTGCACTGGGACAGCGGTTCGTCCACTTGGTCGAGGAAAAACAGGTGGCTCAAGCAAAGCACATTGAGCAGCTCAATGAGAACCGCTTGTTGGTAAGCGAGATGAATAAGCGGCTTGAAAAGAAAGTGAAATCACGAGAGGAGGAAATCATCCGGACACAAGAAAACTTGAATAAAGAGGAGAAGAAGCGGCTGAAAGCAGAGTTTGATATTGAAATGGCAAAATCGGAAATGCTGACCCGTACGCTGCAGATCAATCCGCACTTCCTGTTTAACTGCCTTAACTCCATAACTTATCTGATCCAAAGCGACCAAAACAAAATTGCGATCGAGTATCTTGTCGTGTTCAGCCGGTTTATCCGCATGGTGCTGGAAAACTCCCGGAAACAGGTGATTCCCATCCAAGAGGAACTGAGCCTTATCGAAAAGTACCTGAAGCTCGAAAAGAATAGGTTCGACAATGATTTTTCATATTCAATTAGCGGCGCAAACAACCCGCTGCTGCAGGGGGTGATGGTACCGCCCATGCTCTTCCATCCTGCGGTGGAAAATGCCGTGTGGCACGGATTGATGAATAGCCCAAAGAAGAACAAGGAAATTACGGTAGTCGTAACAGCAGGTGACAACCAGCTTGCCATCACAATTACCGATAACGGGGCGGGACCTGGAAATAGCGACCAAAAGAAGACAACCGACAAGCAGTTGGGCATTTCTTTGACCAACGAGCGGATCAAGTTATTCAATTACAGTTTCGACGATAAAATTGATTTCAAATTGATCGAATTCAATGATGGCAGGCGGGCAGGAACAAAAGCGGAATTTATAATCACTTTAGCCCAAAAGTAATCACCTTTTGCCGCGTAACTACTATGGACGTAACGAAATATATAGCCTTGTCCTTTATATTAATAACGAGTGTAACATCCGGAATCGACCGGGGTGCCCTGTCGGATAGCTTGTTGGATAGTCTACAACGGTTGCTGCAGCACGAGCAAAACGACTCGGTGCGTGTAGAACTGCAGATTAAGCTGTCGCGGCAGCGGCACCGAACCAGCCACAATGAAGACGATTGCCTCGGTGTAGCCGCAGCCGCTATGAAAAAGGCGGCAACACTCGATAACATACTCTTGTATGCTAAGAGCATGGACAACCTAGGGCTGCTTTACCGCTATCATCAGCACTATGCGAAAGCCCTGCCGCTGCACATGAAGGCATTTGATTTGATCGAAAATGAAGATACGCCCTCGTTGAGCAAGATGATTTTTGCCAATAATGCGGGGGTGGCAGCACGTCATAATGGCGACAACGATATCGCGGTGAACTATTATCTGAAGTCTTTAGTTATTGCCGAACGCGCTGGAGACAAGAAGAATATGGAAATTGCCTCCAATGGTCTCGGAATAGCATTAATGAGTTTGCCGGGTAAAAGCGAGGAAGCTCTGGCCTATCTGCATCGAGCCCTTCAGATTGCGAAAGACGCAGGCAACACGTTAGGGCAAGCGATGAATTACCTCTCTATCGGCGGATATTACGATGAGATAGGACAGCACGGGAAAGCCCGGAAATATTTTCGTGAGCTGGAGCTCTTGAACGGGGACCTAGGCGATGAAAACGGCATGGGCATTACCTTCCAAGCTATCGGTAACAGTTTCCTGAAGGAGGGCAGTGACCTGACTGCGGCACAGTTCTACCTCCAGCGGGCCCGGCAACGTTTTGAGAAAGTGGGCAATGAAATTGGCGTGGCCCAAGTGCTTTATGGCCTTGGCGATATTCATTTTAGGAGCCAGCGATTGACGCAGGCGCTGGTGTATTTTCGGCAGGCTATGGATGTGGGTGTCCGGTTAAACAACAAGCACTTGATTAAGGAGAGTGCCGAGATCATATCACGTATCTACGAAGACCAGCACAATCCTGTTGACGCGCTGGAGTACTACAAAGTAGCCCAATTGTATAAAGATAGCCTAGCCCTTATTGAACAGGAAACAGCAATCGCAGCCATTAAAACCCGTTATGATTTTGAAAGTAAGGAGACGGAAATCGAGTTGCTCACCAAGGATAAATTGCTTCAAAAAGCGCAGTTGAGAAGCAGTATGCTCATCATTTACCTGATGTCAGGACTACTGATTTTGTTGCTGGGGCTGATTTTCTTTCAGGTGCGGATACGACGGATGCGAAAGAAAGCCACCGCCCTTATTGAAGCACAGAAGCGCGACAAACTGAAAGCGCAGTACGAAAAGAGCGTGATGGAAGCAGAAATGATCGCTACACGCATGCAGGTGAATCCACATTTTATGTTTAACAGCCTCACGGCCATCAAATACATGATTCAAAGTAATGAAAATGCCAAAGCGATGGCGTATTTGGTTACATTCAGTCGGTTTATCCGGAACGTGCTGGAAACCTCCGAAGAGCCGGTACTTACGGTGGCGGCTGAGTTGCAACTGCTGGGGCATTTCCTCAAGCTGGAGGAAAATCGCTTTGACGGTGACTTCAGCTACCGTATCACCGATGAAGTTGAGCATTGGGCTGATAGGAAAGCTATACCTGCACTGCTGTTGCAACCGTTTGTGGAAAATGCCATCTGGCATGGCTTGCTGCCCAGCGAGCGGCGATACAAGCGCATCGCTATTAGCGCCCGATCGGATATCACGGGTATAGTGATAGTCATTGAAGACAATGGGGTGGGATTTGTACCAAAAGCGCCGTCGGTCGATGGCCATACCAGTATGGGGCACAGTATAACAAATAAGCGTATTGAGCTGTATAACAGTAGTTTTTCGGACCACATCAACTGGCGCATCGAGCCGATGACAGATGTGAATGGGAACCTATCCGGTACGCGTGTGGAGCTTATCATACGTATCGATGCCTGCAGCTTCGACCGCCGAGAACCTGCTATACCCCTGATTGTTTAAATGATTACCGACACCACTTGAAATAGAATCTATGTTTAAGATTGCCCTAATAGATGATGAACAGCATTGTGTGAAAAGCCTACTTTTACATATCAATCATCTATTCCCCGATTTTGAGGTGGTATTTCACAGTACCAAACCTCGTGAAGCGATTAAGACCTTGCAGGAAACGGCGGTTGACCTCTTGTTTTTGGATGTAGAGATGCCCGGAATAAGCGGATTTGAATTATTGGATCAATTTGAGCAGCCGCCTTTCGACGTGATTTTTACCACGGCTTACAGTCAATATGCCATCCAGGCGTTTAAAGTACGGGCGGTGGACTACTTGCTAAAGCCCGTAGACGAAAGGGAGCTGATGGATGCGGTGATGGGCTGGCGGGAGCGGCGCGAATTGGAACAGGATAACAATCAAATCAGCGCCTTGCTCGACAGCCTCAAGAAGGATGGTCTGTTGGGCAACAAGGTGGCGGTGCCCATCCTGGATGGTTTTGAGTTTATCGACGTAAAGACCATTTTGTACTGCCAAAGTGAGAACAATTATACCAACATCCATTTCGAATCGGGTAAGACATTGTTGATTAGCAAAACGCTCAAGGAGTTTGAAAAAGTGATGGAAAAGTTTCTCTTCATCCGTACCCATCAATCGTATTTAATCAATCCGCAGTATATGCGGAAATATGTACGCAACGATGGCGGGTACATCGTGCTGGTGAATGGGAAGGAAATTCCAGTAAGTGCCTCGCGCAAGCGGCTGATTGTTGGATTGTTTGAAGCAATAAAAAGATAATAACAAAAAAATAAAACAGTAACTTCGTTGTTATAATGTGCCAGTTATGACATTGAGTCTCCTATTGAAACAAACGGCCATGATTATCTTGGGTGTCGTCATTTCGTTGCCGATCGCCGTGCAGGCCGATCCCTTGGATAGCCTGGAACGGCTGTTGACGAATGCGCCTATAGACTCAGCTTACGTGAAGACGCAACTTGAGCTATCGCGGCTGTACCACCGCCAAGCGCATCATGGCGATCGCTGTATGGTGGAGGCAACCCGAGCAGTGCAGCACGCGGTCGATCTGGGCGATACCTATCTTTATGCTAGGGCGCTGGACAACCTCGGATTGCTCTACCGTTACCATCAATACTATGCACAGGCGGTGCCCCTACACCGGAAAGCTTTCGATCTCACGGAAAACCTCGGCATCCCGCCGCTGAGTAAAATGATTTTTGCTAATAACACCGGGGTGGCGGCTCGCCATAACGGCAATTTCGATGTATCGGTTGCGTATTACCTGAAAGCATTGGCTATTGCCGAAAAAGAGCAGGACAACAAGAACCGGGAAATCGCTAACAACGGACTGGGTATTGCGCTGATGAGCATACCTGGGCGCCAGGAGGAGGCATTGGAACACCTGCGGCAGGCGTTGGAAATTGCAAAGGCGTCCGGCAACACGCTGGGGCAGGCGATGAATTATCTTTCGATAGGAAGCTATTACGATGAGGTTGGGAATCATCAGCGTGCGCGCGAATACCTCGCCGAGCTGCAGCGGTTGAATGAGGAAATGGACGACAAGAAAGGCATTGCCATCACTTTGGAAGCCTTTGGCAACAGCTATCTGACAGAAGGGGGAAACCAGCAAATGGCGAAAGCTTATTTTGAGCGCTCACTATCATTGTATGAGGAGCTGGGCAACGTACTTGGGCAGGCTACCGTGGTGAGTAGTATTGGCGACGTTTTTCGGCAGAATGGCCAGCTGAACCAAGCGTTGGAGGCTTATGTGCGAGCGTACGCGGTCGGCAAGGAACTGGAGCACTATGCCATGCTGCAACACAGCGCGGCGGCGATATCAGCAACCTACGAGCAGCAAGGTGACAATAAGCAAGCCTTGGTTTATTTCCGGATCGCCCAACAGTATAAAGACAGCTTGGCCTTACACGACCAACAGGTTGCAATTTCGGCGATCAAACAGCAATATGATTTGGAGAGCAAGGAGGCTGAAATCGAGTTACTCACCAAAGATAAGCAGTTGACAGAAGCCAAGCTGAACACCCGAAACGTAATCATCTTTGCGATGGTAGGGTTGCTGGCCGTGGTGGCTGGTTTCACGTTTTTCAAGCTCCGCATGCGGCGGTTGAAAATGCGGTCGGACGAATTGATTAAGCAGCAGAAAGACGCCCACCTGAAGGCGCTGTATGAGCGGAACCTCATGGAGGCCGAAATCATCGCTACGCGGATGCAGATCAATCCGCACTTCATGTTCAACTGCTTGGGCTCAATCCGTTTTTTGGTGGAGCAGCGAGAATATGAACGCGCGCTCAACTACCTCGTCCATTTCAGCCGCTTTATTCGCCGGGTGCTGGAAATTTCGCACCGGCCGGTGCACCGTGTATGCGATGAGTTGATGTTGCTCGACCAATACCTAAAGCTGGAAAAAAACCGCTTTGATGGTGAATTTACGTACGATATTGTCAACGAAATGGAAGAATGGGAGCACCGCGATGTCATCCCCGCCCTGTTGCTGCAACCCTTTGTAGAGAACGCGATCTGCCATGGCCTGGCGCCCTCCAAACGGGCGTATAAGCACCTCCGGATTGTGGCCACATCGGGCCGGTCGGCCATCCAGCTTACCGTTGAGGATAACGGGGTGGGGCTGGGAGAGCCGGCTATGGAGCCTAAAGAACACAAAAGCATGGGGCATCGGATTACCGACAAGCGAATAGACCTATTTAACAAGAGCTACCGTGACCATATCCAGTGGTATATCGAAAACCGGATCGCGCCAGATGGGATGATAGAAGGCACCCGCGCCCATATTGCCATTCTTATCGAAGATACGCAGGTAACCGAAATGCGGCGTGAAGTATCTTAGTTAGCCCGTCATTTCCGAACGATTTTTTACATCCTTTTAGTTAGCATGAGGCCTTAATTTATGGTAAAGTGCGAGCCAGCACGGTGTACTTAAGGTTGGAGGAATCCCTAAAAACTACACAAACGATTGCGTTAATTACACAAACGATTGCGTTTCCTAGTGGCTTGCATCCGACTGGATTTATCGCTACAATTGTTCTCAACAGCTACTGATTTAACCAAAGGAAAGTTTTTAAACTGGAAAACTGACTGTGAGAGGATACAGTAATTAGCACGTAAGAAATGGCTGCAGTTTGCAATAGGATAGTGAGATGGGCCTACCTTAAAGTTTGTTTAGTTATAACCTATTTAACATGATGAAATATCGAACTAGTATGAAACAGTTACTTCTTTTTGGTTGGGTGGTTTGTTTTGTATTAACGGCTACTACTATGGCCAATGCGGCCCCGCCGACGAGCGAAGCACCCGATATGCAGCAAGATGACATCGAGGTGCGGGGAACGGTCTCCGACTCGACCGGATTCAAACTTCAGGGTGTGAGTGTAAACCTCAAGAATAACCAATCAATAGCTACACAGACCGATGCAAACGGGCGGTTCATTCTAACAGTAAAACGGGGCTCGACGCTTGTGTTTAGTTATATCGGCTATTTGACGCGGGAGATTGAAGTAACCAGCGAGGTGATCGATTTGGTGCTTAAGGTTGATGAGATGGGCTTGGAGGAAGTGGTTGTGGTGGCATTTGGCCAGCAGAAAAAACAAAGTGTGGTCGGCGCACAGGCCACTGTAAAGCCTAAGGATTTGAAAGTACCCGTACGGGATTTAACTACCGCTATTGCCGGACGGCTGGCCGGTGTAGTAGCTACGCAACGCGGAGGTGGTCCAGGGGGCGACGCTGCAAGCTTATTCATCCGGGGTGTGGGTACGTTTGCATCCAGCCCGCAAGGGCCCCTGTTAGTCGTTGACGGCGTGCCGGACAGAGCGATCAATAACATAGACCCCGAGGACATTGAAAGTTTCACGGTTTTGAAGGATGCTACAGCTACCGCGGTATACGGTACACGCGGTGCGAACGGCGTAATCCTAATCTATACAAAGAAGGGTAAGGTAGGGAAACCTCAAATCAATGTCGAATTGAATCAAGCCGTCAATGAGTTTACGTTTTTACCTAATTTCATCGATGGACCCACCTTTATGGAGCTATTCAACGAAGGGTTGGAAATGAGGGGTCGCACAGCTTATTATAGCGACGAAATCATCGCAAAGCACGCTAGTGGTGAGGACCCGGATTTATACCCCAATGTAAACTGGTACAACACCCTTTTCGACAAATATGGAAGCAATAACCGGGCTACACTCAACGTAAATGGAGGTTCGGAGAATGCTACCTATTACATATCAGCCGGCTACTTCGGCGAAGTTGGCCAATTTAAACGGGACAATGTGCAGACCTATAACTCTACCCTGCGATTAGATCGCTTCAACTTCACGAGCAACGTCGATGTTAACGTAACCAAAACAACCAAATTGGAATTAGGGGTGAACGGCTTTATCACCAACTTAAATCGGCCGTCGTATGGCGTCAATACAATTTTCGACTTAGCCACTGCATCAGCACCCCACATCATCCCGCCACGTTACTCAAATGGCCAGTGGCCGCAGTTAAAGGGTACCTTGCAAAGCCCCTATATGGCATTGACTCAATCGGGTATTACCAACTCGTATGACAACACGGTGCGGTCTAATCTCCGTGTAACGCAACAACTGGATATGCTGGTGGATGGATTGAGCGCAACAGGTATGTTCGCCTTTGATGTGAACATCAACAACAATCTGACCCGAGGGCGCACGTTGCAGACGTATTGGGCGCTGGGTAGGGATGAAAATGACGAGCTGATTACCGAGATATCCGAAACCGGCACAAATGCACTGAATTTCGGGCTCTCCAGATACGGTGACCGGCGCTATTACACCGAGGGCGCAGTCAACTACGCGTCACGGTTCGGTATGCACGATGTATCGGGCATGCTCTTGTTCAATCAATCGGATTTCAGCGATGCTTCTAGTAGGGTGGGCACGTATACTGCGGCAATCCCCTACCGGCAACGGAATTTCGTGGGCCGAGCCAATTATGGTTACAACGACCGCTATTATGCTGAGGCCAATTTTTCGTATTCGGGTTCCGATAATTTCGTACCGAGCGAGCGTTACGGGTTCTTTCCGTCTTTCGGCATCGGGTGGGTCGTATCTAACGAAGGCTTTTTTGAACCCGTCAGCGACGTGATTCAGCATTTCAAATTGCGGTATACATACGGCCTGTCGGGCAACGCGGCGGTAGACGACCCGAACCTGCGGTTTCTCTACCTCACCACCATCGGCGAGGGCGGCGGCTATACATTTGGCGTACCTGGATCTACCCGCGGCTATACTGGTTACTACGAGTCGAGGATTGGTGGAAATGTACGCTGGGAAACATCTTACCGGCAGAATCTGGGTGTAGAGCTCAACTTCTTGCAAAATAACCTACAACTGATTGTCGAACTCTTCAAGGAGAGACGGGAGAATATATTACTGCCCAACTACGTTATTCCCTACGCCTCGGGATTCACCGTAGGCAACATCCCGTACAACAACATCGGTATCACCAACAATAAGGGAATAGATGTAACACTGGATTACAACAAATCCTGGTCTCCAAAAAGCTTCTTTTCATTCAGGGGTACCTTTAACTACAACCAAAACTTGGCAGTATTTGACGGACTCCCACCGTGGCGATATCCTTACTTAGACCGGATCGGCCAACGCATCAGCCAACGCTTCGGCTATATCGCTACCGGCTTGTTCCAGAGCGAGTCGGAGATTGAAAATGCGGCCAGCCAAACCGGTGATGTGCGTGTGGGTGATATCCGCTACAAAGATTTAAACGGGGATGGGCTTATCACCGGAGATGACCAAACTGCTATTGGTTACGGCGATATCCCTCGTATGGTATACGGGCTAAGCTTCGGTGGCGGATTTGCTGGGTTCGACGTAAGCCTGTTTTTCCAGGGTGTGGGCCAGGTTGATTTCAACTATGCCGGCGGTTATGGTACCACGCCATTCTCACAGGGCGCTACCTACGGTAATATGTATAAGTATGTGTTGGACCGGTGGACGCCGGACAACCCCGACCCACGTCCGTTTTACCCGAGATTGTCGACCAATCAGGACCAAACCACCAACTACTACACGAGCACATGGTGGATAAAGCGGGCAGATTATTTACGGCTCAAGCAAGCAGAAATTGGCTATACACTTACGGACAACGCGTTTTTGCAGCGACTCGCTATCCAACAGATTAGGATTTTCACCAACGGCACTAATCTGCTGACGTTTTCTCCCTGGGAATTCTGGGATCCTGAACTCGGCGACGGCCGTGGCGTAGCCTATCCGAATATCACCACCTATAACGTAGGTATACGCGTCAATTTCCAATAATGGTTGAACAAAATCGACAAGTAGAAATGATGGAAAGAAACATAATATACAGCAGTTGCTCGGGGTGGAAAAAACCGGGTGTTAGGCACCTCGTGTTGATACTGTGTAGCATAACAGTACTACTCTTACCCTCGGGGTGCAATAAAGATTATTTTAACACGCAGCCGGATAATATCGTATCCATCGATGAAATTTTTGCCAACCGTGGTCAGACCGAACGTTGGTGGGCGGGGCTGTTTACCAACATTCCCGACCCCTGGGACCAACCCTATGGTATGCCCTATTCGCTTAGCTCGGATGAAATGGATGCCAGTAACTGGACGAACCCACCTATCAATAGTGGTGGAAGGGGTTCTTTCGCATTCGAAGCACATTATGAGCGGATCCGGTTGGCGACGATATTTCTAGAAAATGTGGATCGTAACCAAGAAATCCTAGCGCTGGAAAACGGTGCCCAGCAGATTACCTGGTATAAGGCAGAAGCCCGTTTTCTCCGGGCCTACTATTATTGGCGAATGATGAAGAATATGGGGCCCGTAGTCATCATGCCTACGACGTCATCAAGTCCTGAAGATAATTTCCAGATTCCACGCAGTACCTGGGATGACTGCGTGACGTTCATTTTGAGCGAAATGGCCGAAGCCAAAAAGGACCTTCCCACAGACTATTATCTTTCAGGCACCAGCACGGTAGACGGAACGCAGGTTGGCCGCATCAACCAGCAGATTGTCGCAGCGGTGGAGTCGCAGGTGCTGCTCTTCCATGCGAGTCCGCTATTTAACGGCAACACCGAACTGGGTGATTTCAGAAACCTTGATGGAACGCAGTTGTTCAACCAATCGTACGATGCTTCGCGCTGGGCACAGGCTGCCCAAGCGGCGAAGGCCGCCATCGACATTGCCGAATCGAACGGGAAACACTTATATAAGGTGTCGGATGCAGATCCCTTCCGGGCAGCCTACTTGTCGTCGCGCAACCTGTTCTGGGATGGTTGGTCATCAGAGGGGATCTGGCTGAGGCCATCGGCCGCAAACTGGAACTGGGAGATCCATGCATCGCCTCGTTCTACACAAGGCACTGCTTACAACGGCCTCGCAGTATTGCAGGCGCTGGTCGATGATTTTCGCATGGTTGATGGTTCTTCCATCGAAGACAGCGATGACTATCAGGAAGACAGTTACGTCACGGAAGGAACTCCCTACTACGTAAGCGGCACCAATATGATGTACGTTAACCGTGAACCCCGATTTTATGCGTATGTGACTTTCAACGGCTCAGTGAGCCCTGTAACGCCTAAAACCGGAGAAAACAATGCTCGTGTGGAATTTTTTAATACCGGTTCATCGGGTAAGAACGGTGCGCCGCGCGATTGGCCGAAGACAGGATATACCGCCCGGAAAAACATCCACCCCACATTTAGTGTAAACCCCGGCATCAATGTGGATCGCCCTGCCATGATTATCCGGTTGGCTGAGCTGTATCTCAACTACGCCGAGGCCCTCAATGAATCGGACCCCGGAAATCCGGACGTACTGACGTATTTGAATGCCGTACGCACGCGCGGAGGAATATCTGCATTGGGCACGGACCTTTCGCAGTCCGAACTGCGGGAAGCTATCCGGCTGGAGCGACGTTTGGAATTGTGTTATGAAGGGCACCGCTACTTCGACGTGCGACGCTGGAAAATACCCGATCTGCCCGGCTCGAACCAAGGCGGCGAGTTTGAAGGGATGAATATGGATGCGGGCACATACCTGTCTGACCCGGCTTACCATACCCGTGTGGTTGCATTACGGCGCGCACTGTGGCAACGGCGCTTCTATTTTATGCCCTATGGCCAAAACGAAATGGATAGGAACAAGCAACTGGTGCAATTTCCCGGATATTAAGCTTGTACCAATCAGGGACTGATATTGACGTACGTATCGTTTAAAAACAATTCGAAATGCATAGAAAAAATATAATACATATCGTTGCCTGTTGCATCACGATGTCGATCGTGACCGGCTGCGAAGAAAAAGTAGCCCCTTACGAACAGTTAACTGATGACAAGACAGGTGCCCAAGTATACATTGCGAAAGCCGTTGACGGTATGCATGACCTCACTGTTTTTCCTTATGTGGATGAGCGTGTGTTTACTTTTGGTGTTAGTTTCGGAGCCCTAGGCCTACCCGGCACCGAAATCGCGGTGAAGTTGACAGAAGATGTCGAAGCTTTTGACAGCCTGAATATTGTGCGGGAACTTAATGGGTTGGAACCCTATGAGCGGTTTCCTGTTGAGGCGTATAACATCGACAAAATGGATGTTCGGATACCGAAAGGCGAAGTTTCTTCCGAGCTGATTTCGGTAACTTATTATCCGGAGGCGTTCGAGAGTGACAAGGATTATTTGTTACCCCTTTCGATTATAGATGCCTCCGACTACGCCTTGCTGCCCTCCGGAAAAACGCTCTTTTTGATCGCCCCGAAATTGGAAGCACGACCCGCAAATACCAAGGGATGGGTGGCTAGTGCGTCCAGCGCCCAGGATAACGGGCAGGAAAATACCGGTTTGGCATCGGCTTTACTGGATGGCGACCTCAATACCATTTGGCACTCCAGATACAATCCGGCGTTGGATCCATTCCCCCACGTAATCGACATCGATATGCTGTCGTTGACCTACGTAACCAAGGTAGCATTGGCGCCGCGCACCGACAACCCGAACGGCCCGACGAGGTTCAAATTGGAAGGAAGCATAGATGGAACTTCTTGGGATGATCTCACTGGTGAGCAGTCGTTTAATCCAGCAAATTCGAACTATCAGGAATATCCCATCGAGCCCCAAGACCTGAGGTATCTGCGGCTGACGATATTAGACGGGATGCAAGCCTCAGGGATCGCATTCCTCGCGGAGTTTGTGGTCTATTCGTATTAGTCCGAACGATAAGTTTGTATTCATTGCTGGTGCGATAAGCTGAAAGATACCGACCATTGCTCGCTTTCTAAGACAAAACATAGTTGAGCTTCGCTTATTTTTTACGTACCTTTGTCCGCGTTTTACGACAGTGGGCATAAGTGATATTTTAACGAAATTTGGCCAGAGCAACTCGGTAACGGCACTGGCGAAGGCCTTGCAAGGCAAAAACCCGAACATTCACCTCAAAGGACTGATCGGGTCGGCTGATGCGATGGTGGCCGTGGCATGCTACCAACTGCAAGAACGTCCACTTGTATTCGTAATGCCCACCCATGAGGAGGCTGCCTATTTCCTGAGCGACTTGGAGGGGCTGCTTGACAAGCAGGTGCTCTTTTTCCCAGCCTCCTACCGCAAGGCATTCGACTTTACCCAGACCGATAGTGCCCACGTGTTGCAGCGGGCGGAAGCGCTGAGCACACTCAACCATGCGAGCGAGCTACCCAAGATGGTGGTGACTTACCCAGAGGCACTGGCGGAAAAAGTAATCAACCGCAGCGACCTGGAGAAAAATACGCTCGAGATCACCCAACGGGCCAACCTCGATATCGATTTCATCAATGAATTTTTGCAAGAATATGAGTTTGAACGGGTAGATTTCGTCTATGAGCCCGGGCAGTATGCGATCCGTGGGGGTATAGTGGATATCTTTTCCTTCTCTAACGACCTGCCTTACCGTATCGAGTTTTTTGGCAACGATATCGAAAGCATCCGTACGTTCGACATCGAAAGCCAACTGTCGGTAAGCAACATCCACACGGTAACCATCGTACCCAACGTGCAGGCCAAGTTCCTGACGGAAGGAAACATTGCACTGCTGGAGTACATTCCCGCCGACGCGGTGATCTGGTTTGAGGATGTGCAGTTTACGCTCGACATCATTGCTCGGGGCTATAAGAAGGCTACCGAGCTGTGGCGTGCCCTGCCACAGGAGGATAAGCAGCAGAACCCCGAATGGGTAGACCCGAAGTATAACTTCATCGACGACAAGAACCTTTCAGCGATATTGCATGATTTCGCGGTGGTGGAATTCGGCAAGCAGTTTCTGTACAAAGCGGATCATACCATCGTGTTTGACCAGCGCCCGCAGCCCTCGTTCAATAAGGACTTCAGTCTGCTGATACACAACTTCAAGGAGAATGAAAAGGCCGGTATCGAGAATTGTGTTTTCAGCGATTCGCCCCGACAGATTGAACGGCTCATCACCATCCTTGACGACATGGACAAGTCGGTCTCCTTTACACCTATACACACGGCCCTTCGCGAAGGCTTTGCCGATTTGGCCCTTGGTGTAGCATGCTATACCGACCATCAAGTGTTTGACCGCTATTACAAATACAAACGGAAGAAAGGATACGAGCGGTCGCAGGCCATTACGTTGAAGGAACTGCGCGAGCTGAAACCGGGAGACTATATTACCCACATCGACCACGGCATCGGTAAATATGCCGGCCTGGAAAAAGTGGAGGTAAACGGCAAGATACAGGAGTCTATCCGTTTGGTTTATGCCGATAACGACCTGCTCTACGTAAACATCAATTCGCTCAATCGCATCTCGAAATATACAGGCAAAGATGGCGTGGCACCCAAGATGAACAAGCTGGGTACCGACGCGTGGGATAAGTTGAAAAAAACCACTAAAAAAAAAGTTAAGGACATTGCGCGCGACCTGATTAAGCTCTACGCGAAGCGGAAGGCACAAACAGGCAATGCATTCAGCCCCGATACCTACCTGCAAACCGAATTGGAGGCTTCGTTCATCTACGAGGACACGCCCGACCAGGAAAAGGCAACGCACGATGTGAAACAGGATATGGAGTCGCCTCATCCCATGGACCGCCTCGTGTGTGGCGATGTGGGTTTCGGCAAAACGGAGGTGGCTATCCGTGCAGCATTCAAAGCGGTAACGGATAGCAAACAGGTGGCCGTACTAGTGCCTACCACCATCCTGGCCATGCAACATCACCGCACCTTCATGGAGCGCCTAAAAGGCTTCCCGTGCAATATCGATTACATCAACCGGTTTAAAACCAACAAACAGATAAAAGAGACGCTGGCCCGGCTGGCCGAGGGGAAACTGGATATCATCATCGGAACGCACCGCCTGGTGAGCAAAGACGTGAAGTTCAAAGACCTCGGCCTGATGATTGTGGATGAGGAGCAGAAGTTTGGTGTGGGGGTGAAGGAAAAACTCAAGCAGTTGCGTGCCAATGTAGATGTGCTCACGCTGACTGCCACGCCGATACCGCGTACGCTGCATTTCTCATTGATGGGCGCACGAGACCTCAGCATCATCAATACGCCGCCACCAAACCGGCAGCCGGTACAGACGGAATTGCACGTTTTTAACGAAACGCTGATCCAAGAAGCAGTAACCTATGAGATAGATCGCAGTGGGCAGGTATTCTTTATCCACAACCGCGTTGCCGACTTGCCACAACTGGGCAACTTGATTATGAAGCTGGTGCCGCATGCACGTGTGGGCGTGGCCCACGGTCAGCTTGAGGGCGAAGCCCTTGAGGATGTGATGCTCAAGTTTGTGAACCACGAATATGACGTGCTGGTAGCCACTACCATTATCGAAGCTGGGCTCGACATCCCCAACGCAAATACCATTATCATCAACCACGCCCACATGTTTGGGTTGAGCGACCTTCACCAAATGCGGGGCCGTGTAGGGCGCTCCAACAAGAAGGCCTTTTGCTACCTGTTGAGTCCGCCATTATCTACGCTCACTGCCGAAGCGTATAAGCGACTTAATGCCATTGAGGAGTTTTCGGAGTTGGGCAGCGGCTTCAACGTGGCCATGCGCGACCTCGATATCCGTGGTAGTGGCAACCTGCTGGGGGCGGAGCAGAGTGGCTTCATCGCCGAGATCGGCTTTGAGATGTACCACAAAATATTGGATGAAGCCATCCAGGAGCTGAAAGACGACGAGTTCTCGGCGCTTTTCACCGATGTAAAGCCGCGGGAGTTTGTGTCGTTCACACAAATTGATACCGATCTGGAGGTACTCATCCCCGACGAATACGTAACCAACGTGGCTGAGCGGTATAACCTTTACAACGACATTTCCAAGTTGGAAAACGAGGCGCAGCTCGATGCCTTCCGACAGTCGTTGCGCGACCGGTTTGGTCCGATACCGCCGCAAGTCGAGGAGCTGCTGAATACACTGCGACTGCAGTGGCTGGGCAAGGAAATCGGCTTCGAAAAGGTATCCTTCAAGAAAAATGTGCTCCGCGGCTACTTTGCCACCAATCCGGCCTATTTCGAGAGTGAACGCTTCGGTAAAATCCTGCAGTTTGTGCAGCAGAACCCCACCATCTGTAACCTCAAAGAGGTGAAAGGATCACTGCGCATTGCCTTTGAGCGGGTACCAGATATCCAGCACGCCATTGCTATTTTGGGTGATATGGCGGGGTGATGGCAGCTAGTTCACCGCGGGCAACAGCGAATATTCCTTGCCGTACTCCAGCATCTGACCGTAGAAATCTGCGACATATTCCAGCTTCACATTGGTGATTTCGCCGTTTTCTTCAATGGCGGTAAGCCGCGGTTGCACGAAGCCCTTGTAAGGTTTGAGGTTGAGCTTGGCGTAACGTGCCAACACCTCGTCGTGCAGTTCGCGATTGACTTTCACGCCGTAGGTTTCTACGAGATTCTTACCAGACTCGTAATCGCCTTCCGATTTGATACGTTGGATTTCACGGAGTAGCTCGCCGAACAGCGTGCGCAACTTTTCATAGTCGTTTACTTGCACGTAGGTTTTGCCATCGATTTTCTCAAACGATACCACATTATCCGCTTTGCCTTTTTCATATACCCAGTACGCATTGAGTGCACGGTTGCGCATATGCGCTTCCTCAATCTGGTCGCCCGGCTTGATGCGCGTAAGCTGGGTCATCAGGCCATTCATGAGGTAACTATCGTACTCGGCCTTGCCCGCTTCCAGCGATGGCATGACGCCGATATCGATCAACTTCGGATCGAGGATATAGTACAGGGCTACCAGGTCGGCCCGCGCTTCTTCCAAGCAGGAAGCATAGCTTTTGAGTGTCTTGTCCGTCGTGCCCACGCTGGGGTTGATCTGGCCGGAAGCATGGCCGATGCATTCGTGCATATCGGTATGGAGGTCGCTGGCTAGGTTGCCGTATTTTTTCATACGATTCAGCTTGGCCGTATCGGCCACGAATTCTTCGAGGAAGCCGCTATTGGCGCTGCTCTCGTTGTAGGCGTGCACAATGTTGCTGAGTGATACCGACTTGGAGCCGTATTCTTTGCGTAGCCAGTCTGAATTGGGGAGGTTGATGCCAATGGGTGTGCTGGGCGTTGCGTCGCCCGCCTCGGCAATGACCGTAATGGCCTTGGCGCTGATGCCTTTCACTTCTTTTTTCTTATGCTCAGGCATGAGTGGCGAGTTGTCTTCAAACCATTGAGCCTCATCGGCGATGGCCTTGATGCGTTTGGTGCTTTCGAGGTCTTTCAGCGAGAGTACGGCTTCGTAGCTGCCCTTGATACCCATGGCATCATTATACACTTCGATGAAGCCGTTGGCGAAATCGATGGTACCGGTGGTATCCTGCACCCATGCCTTATTGTATTCATCCCACGTGTGGAGGTCGCCCGTGCGGTAGTAGTCTGCCAATAAGGTTAGTGCCTGCTGTTGGGTGGGATTCTCCGCCAAAGGGATAGCTTTTTCGAGCCAGGAGATAATCTGGTCGATAGCAGTGCCGTACATGCCACCTGATTTCCAGGTTTGCTCGGTGACTTTGCCGTCTACTTTCACTACCTTGCTGTTGAGGCCCCATTCGGGGTCGTGGCCCGTATCTGGGAACGTGCTGTAGAAGGCTTCGACTTCTTGCTGGGTCACGCCTTCATAAAAGTTATTGGACGATTGTGCCACATGGTCGATGCCTTCGGTAAGATTGACCATTTTGGGGTTTATCGTGGGATCGAAGATGACCGGCTGGATGCGGTCGATGAATGCGGCAACACTTTCGCCTTCGAGCAGCGGAAGGGCTGCCGAATCGCACGCCTGTACCACACCGGCAAAGTATTCGGGCCTGCACGCTGGCACAAACTTATCGTTGGAATAATGGTGGTGAGCACCGTTGCTGAACCAGAAGCGGCCCGCATAGGTTTTGAACTTTTCCCACTCGTCGCCGCTTTTGTCCGTTTCGGGGCTGTTGAAAATAGCCTCCAGTGTTTTGCGGATGGTCAGGTTGTCTTTGCCACGCTGGTCGTAAATGATGTCGCGGCCCGATAGTGCAGCTTGGTAGAGGTAATAAGCCAGCTTTTTCTGCTGGAGGGTGAGCGCATCGAATCCTGGCACCTCGTAGCGCAGGATTTCGAGATCGGCAAATGCGTCGACCGCGACGGGCGATGCGTGTCCATCCGTTGCCGTGTCGCTTTGGGGCGACTGGCACGACTGGGATAGGGTAGCTAAGGCTACAGAACTAGCAATGAGCATTGTGATTTTGGTAGGTAAAATTTTCATGATTGAAACATTCATTTAGTGCATGGTATCATGGCCGAATTGGTGCTCGGTCTCTGCAAAGGAAATAAAATAAAACCGAAAACCATTCTTTTGTTTAGTTTCGCGGTGAAATTGTGGCTTTAAAAGTGAGGTGAAAAGTTCGATTCAACAGGCGGGTCATGTGGTTGCCGGCACCGTGTTTGCCATCTTATGGGCGTCGGCATCGGCGGCGACGAAGATCGGCCTGCTATCCGCACAACCCTTTATCATTGCCATTGCACGGTTCGCGGTGGCCGCCACGATAATGCTGGTAATTGCACACGTCGTAATGGGACAGCGGCTGCCCAAGGGGCGGGCACTTTGGAAGCGATTGGCAACCTACGGTTTCCTTAACGTAGGCCTCTACCTCGGCTTGTATGTGGTGGCCATGCAGGAAGTGTCAGCCGGGTTGGGTGCCTTGTTCGTGGCGACCAACCCGGTGCTTATTGCCGTGATGGGCGCGCTATGGTATAAGCAACCCGTGGGCGGGAGCACGGTCGTGAGTTTCATACTATGTATTGCGGGCATGTTGCTGGCGTCGTATCCGTTATTGGGTGAGAGTTACGCCACACCGCGCGGCCTTACTGTTCTATTCCTCAGTATGTTGTCTTACTCGGCCGGGTCGATTTATTTTGCCAGGCAGGATTGGGGCAGGCTGCACATCCTCACCATCAACGGCTGGCAAACGCTAATCGGCGGATTATGCGTGTTGCCGTTCGCCTATTTTTTTTACAACGGTTCGGCCAACACATTCGATGGGAAGTTTTGGGGTGCAGTGCTGTGGCTGGCCATTGCTGTGTCGGTCATTGCGGTGCTTCTTTGGTTGTATTTGTTGCGAGATAATCCCGTTAAGGCATCCGCGTGGTTATTTCTCTGCCCCATTGCGGGCTTTGCCATCGCGGCTGTGCTGATGGGCGAGCCGCTTTCTTGGCATACCTTTGCAGGTGTACTGCTCGTTATAGTGGGCCTGTATATCGTGCAACGGCGGCGTGCAGCAGCCAGCTGACTTGTTACCTTTGTATATAGCCGCACCACAGTGGGAACCACTTGGCTGTTGGATTAATCGGGGGGATTAATTTTTTTGCCTAAGTTTGTGTGGTTGCAAAACAACCCTTTCAAATTTCACATAACATGAGTCATATAGAAACCGATTTAATCCACGCGGGCAAGTCGTTTAACGACACGAAGGCCGTTGTGCCGCCCATTTACCAATCGTCAACGTACTACGCATCGGCCGATGCTGAGGCATACATGGCGGCGGCTACCGACGCCAGGTACCCCTATTTTTATCACCGCCATGGCAACCCGGTAAGTAGCCAGGCGGCCGAGGTAGTGGCCGGTTTGGAAGGTACCGAAGCGGCATTGCTCACGGCTACAGGTATGGCGGCCATCAGCACGGCCATCCTCACGATTGTGAAGGCGGGCGACCATGTAGTCGCCCAGTATTCGCACTATTCGGCGGCAAGCATTCTGCTGAAGGAGCTGCTGCCCCAGTTTGGTGTGACGGTGTCTTTCTTTGATCAAGGGGATAATTCATCGCTCAAGGAGGCGCTGCGCGATACAACGACCTTGATTTACCTCGAAACGCCCTCCAACCCTAATTTGGCTGTAACCGATTTGGCATATGTGAGCAATGTGGCTCGGCAGCGCGGCATTACCACCATCTGTGACAATACCTTCGCCAGCCCCATTAACCAGCGGCCGGGCGACTTCGGTATCGACATTATTGTGCATAGTGCTACCAAGTACCTCGGGGGTCACAGCGACCTCACTGCGGGCGTAGTCTGCGGAACCGAGGAAATGGTGAACAAGGCATGGAAGAAATTGCTGTCGCTGGGGGGTGCGCTGGCACCGTTTGACGCGTGGTTGCTGCTGCGCGGCCTCCGTACGTTATCCCTCCGCGTGAACCAGATCAATGCTAATGCGTTGGCACTGGCCCAATGGCTGGAGAATCACCCCATCATTGCGCACGTGGGGTACTGTGGCCTGCCCTCACACCCGCAACATGAGTTGGCAAGGACGCAGATGAAAGGCTTTACGGGCATGCTCTGCGTGGAAGTGGCGGGTACCGATGAACGCCAGCAATTTACGCGGGCACAGACAGTATTGAACCGCCTGAATATCTTTGCCAATGCGGCGAGCTTGGGCGGTGTGGAATCGTTAGCGGTGCACCCGGCCAGCATGTGGGGGCTGCACCATTCGCCAGAACAGAAGCTGAAGGCGGGTATCAACGACGGCATGTTGCGCATCTCGGTGGGCATCGAACATATTGACGATTTAGTCGGCGATTTCGAACAGGCGCTGACAGGACTTTAAAAGGAGAGACTGCTCAACCCTAATCAATCGTTTCTTTTTGCTACACAGTTTACTTAAGCTTACATGCCGACACTAATAGAAAATGAACAGCAACTAATCGGTGAGATTGCAAGAGGCAATGAAAAGGTGCTTGAAGATCTCTATGTCTCCAATAAGGCGAAGTTTTTGGGATATGCGAAAGGGATGTTGCAAGATTCCGCGGCTTTGGAAGATATCTATCAGGATGCCATCATCGCTTTTTACGAAAACGTACGGGTGGGGAAGGTGACAACATTGAAAAGTAGCATTTCAACGTACATTATCAGTATAGGCAAATTTATGCTCTTTCGCTATCTTCGGAATCGGAAAATGACAACTCATTTGAAGGCTTTTGAAGACCAGGAATTAGACAGGGTATTTTCCGACTATATCGAAACGATTTCGGATGAGGACGAAACGATTAAGTTTTTTCAAAATGCTATCGACAAGCTGGGCGAGCCGTGTGCCACGTTGTTGAAGTTGTTTTATTATGAAGATAAAGGGAACACCGATATTATGGAACTATTGGGGTATGCCAACACCGATGTGGTGAAAAGCCAGAAATACAGGTGCATGCAAAGTTTGAAACTCATCGTGAAAAAATTATATCGAAATGCGTGAAGAAAAAGATGCACTAATCGATGCCTACCTAAAAGGTCGGTTAGACGAGGAAGGGCGTCGTAGCGTGGAACGTCTGGTTGCGGAAGACGCTTCGTTTCGAGAGGAGATCAGGTTTAGGCAGCAAGCGACAAAGGCGTTTGCACGAAATGAATACAAGCGGTTAAAGTCGCGTCTGCAGCAGCTATCCATGGAAGCCGAACCTTCCACGACACCCATTTTTAGAGACGGTAGTCGGCGAAGGTGGTGGTATGCCGCTGCTTCCATCACGTTGATTGGTGTAATAAGTTTGGTTTTCTGGATGCAACAACCCGCGCGTACGGCTACGGAACTATATTCAGCTTATTTTGACCCCTATCCGAATATCGCCGCACCTATAGTACGGGAGGCTAGCGAAAGTCATCCAAGCATAGCCGCCTATGCCTACTATGAGCAGGGAGATTACCGAAGAGCTTATGAACTGTTTGGAGAATTAATCAAGCGTGGTGAAGCGGATGCCGACGCCTCGTTTTACCAAGCCTTATCCGCAATGTCATTAAACCGGGATCAGGAAGCCCTGATGTTGTTGTCTGCATACATGGACTCGGCTAGCCCGAAGCTCATGCGCCAAGCACAATGGTATTCGGCGCTAGCTCGTATGAAAGTTGGCGAAACACAGGAAGCTGTCGCGCTACTGGAACATTTGTCAGCATCAAAGGGCTACAAACAAAACGAAGCTAAGGTATTGAGAAGCGAATTGAAACCGTGATGCTGCGTTTTTAATGCAGGCGCGTCCGGCTAAGCTTTCTGCCCACGTAAATACATCCGCCCAGCAAGATAGCACCCAAAACTGCCCAGTATGCCCAAGCTGTATGGGTGTGGATTGGGCCAGTATTACCGGATACGACGAGCCCAGCCCAATAATAAGGATGCCGTAATTCGGATTCAAATTCAGTTTTTTTGAGGTACTCTTTTTTTGCCATGGCTAGTGCCATATGCTTAGCTTGGTTTTCCTTCAATCCCCGATAAAAGCCAACCATGATTTCGCTCGTACTATTGTCAGGTAATTGCCAAAGCCCCATGACGAGGCTAGGTACACCCGCATAGGTGAATGCCTTTGCCAAACTCTGCACGCCTTCGCCTTTTTGGAGTGGACCGTGCCCGGTATTACAGGCGCTGAGAACTGCCAATCTTGCTTGTAATTTCATCCCATACAATTCATAAGCATGCAGTCGGCTTCGGTCTGCAAAAAGGAAATGGGATTGCTCACCATTTTGGTCATCCACTTGGGCATGCATAGCCAGGTGTAACAGTCCGTATTTGGGGGCCTGATTCCAGAATACAGATTTAACGACCGTATCACCTTGATGGACTTCCCCGCTGAATAAATTGGATAGCGCAGCCGCTTCGGTTGCTGTGCCAGGTAAGTGGATTAAATCTTCGCCACGGGTACCTGCTGCTACCCCCGCCGACGCGTAATGCGGAGCAAAGGCAGCAAATGCTTTGTTAGGGAAGCCGGTAGGTCTATCTTGAACGAACCAAAGTGGCAAGGAGGCTGCATAGCTGGGCGTATGGTTGAGCACGAGGAAACCGTTAGGATCGCCCGTGCTTGTCAAGGCTTCGAAGGGAACGTAATGCAAGATACCATCCGGTATAATGACGAGTTGGTTTGCCAGTTGAGGTCGCAATTCCGCGGGCAATAACACATCGTGCAAGGTTTTGGCCGATGAGTAGTAGGCCTCATCTCGTTGCTTCAACAGGTTAATGGTATGCTCGGCCAGCTTTGTCAAGGTAGATGATGTGCCCAATGGATAAAGTGCTAGACCACGGCGATGGATATGGATGAGGTAGGCTGCGGAATCGGTGACCACATACCGTAAAATTGATTGGTTGCGTAGCTTTCGCTGGATAGCAGAAGCTGTGATCAGGCCGTCGTTCCATTGATTGTATGTGGGGTGTAAGGCCAAAATCGTGGCTTCAACTTGCTGCAGCGCTCTTTCTTCTTGATGAAGCAAGGATGTGATACGATCAACGTCTGTGCCTAAGATACTATCGTTTTCGGCTTCATACAATTGGCTCTTGTAATGCACGATGAGACGGCGATGGGTTTCTTCTTGATTATGCAGGGAGTCTGGAATAGGTGCCGAGCCTGTTGGGGTGTTTTTAAGGAATTTTTTCCAGCTATGGCGACTCTGGTTATACTCCAATATGCTGATAAGCTCCGATAATTTTTTTTCGTTCGGGGCCAATACCTGGCTTTCCAATAAACCATGTTGGATGGCCGATAGCAGCTCAGCTAATGTTTCATTGTAAATTCCGCCGAGATAATAGGTGTCCAGCATTTCGGCGGCCCGCGTAAACAGGTTCCGCGCTGCCACTAAGTCGGAAGCAGCGCCCGTGGTGCGGTAGAAGCCCAGGTAATGGTGACCTGCCGTACTCAACGCGGCGATGTAATTACGGCTCACTTTGCCCGCGAAATCGTCCTGGCTGATTTTTTGTGGGGATTTTCCCAGATCGTCCAACCCTGTTAACTGGCTAAGAACCTGCTCGGTATGGTGTCTCACCTGTGCGAAATCATTTGTTTTACTTGCAATTTGGGCGGCAAGGGTGTGGAAGTCGGGGAGGTTGGCTGCATTGCGACTTGTGGAAATCGCCCTGTCTATATGTTCCTTTGCGTTTGCGTAATCTCCCGTGGCCATTAACGACTTGGCCATTTTGGCATGCGTTTGTGATTGCGGCGCCCCATACCGGTGGGTCTCCTTGAGATCAAGGGCCCGCTGGAAGTAGCGGATGGCAAGGGTGTCTGCTCCTCGCTCTGCATATTCGCTGCCGATGTCTGCATAGCCGCTCTCGAGGTATTCGAGCCGTTCGTCGGTTTGCTGCGGACCAATTTGGCGTAGCAATTGAACGATGGAATCGAGGTAGCTGTTTGTTCGGGTGACATCTCCTTTTCGAGCATAAAGTTTTATGCTCTTACTCCACAGACTTAGCCGTATCGTCACATTTTCGTGGTTTTGTTTATTGGGGATAAGCCTATTGTTTTTGCCCCATTGGCCACCTTTGTTGAGGTGGAGTTGGCGCATCTTGGCCAACAGGCTTTCCGCTTCGTCCACTTGTCCGTATTTCATAAGCCAATGGAGGAGATTGCCATATGCCGTACTGAGGTAGCTTTGATCTTCCAAATCAATATTTTCCCAAATATTGGCGGCTTCGCGATAGGCTTCGTACTCCTTATTGGCTAAGCCAACTGCTCCATAGTTGTATGCCAGGTTGTTATAACCCAGCGCTACTTCATTGTCCAGGCGGCCGTTATAACGGATATACAGCTCAATGGATCGTTGGTAGTTTTCAATGGCTTGTGGGTAATTGCCAATCTTATTGCTGATATAGGCAACGTCATGAACGGAAGAGATATACGCCAAAGGTGGATCATCATCGAGGAAACTGCGCAATCGTACACAATGCTCGGCAATGGGAAGAGCCTCCCGCCATCGGCCATTGTAACCAAGAAAATGGTAGTAGGTATTGAGAAAGGTGGATTGGCGTGACGTATCCAATTGGGAGGCCGGTAATAGCGGATAGGCTTCTTCAAAGAACGGAATGCCTTCCTTATCATAATTGAAAGTGAGCCCCTTGCCATAAAGAAGGCGGAATCGTAACATTTGCTTAACCGTGTCCGGCGAATTTCCGGCGCTAGCGACGGCTTGTTCCCAAAAAGGTATCGCTTCATCAAAATGCCTGATTTGCTGTAGGGAGTCGGCGATAGTTGCCGCCTGTTTCCATTGAGATTCCTGCGATTCTGTGGTGGATACCAGCGCCGTTGCGAAGCAAGTTATCAATAGGGGTAAGGATCGGTAGATGATGGAACGCATATGTTGCTGCTGAGTTAGTGTGACGATGTTTGCAAATATAGGGCAATGCATTTATTTGATGATACACCAAATTAGGTATTATGCTGTCATTTTGATTTTTCTGTTTACCTCGGTATGCATGTTTTGCACTAACCGGATAATATAACAAAATAATTAATTGGATTGACATGAAAAAACAAGTTCCTCTTATGAAAAAATCAGTATTATCAAGTTTCCTACTATTGGTCTGTGTGGCGTTCGCTCAGGCGCAACAACCTATAAACGTAGGTTTATTCGGTGGTTACGGCACTAAAATTGAAAAGCCAGCCATCGGTGTGATCGGCGAAATCGGCATTATCGAGAAGCTGGCCATTGCGCCATCGCTTGCCTATTATTTTCTGGAGAAAAACGAATTTGCAAAAACCTCGTTCTGGGAGTTCAACGCCAACGCCCATTATTTCCTGATGGACGGCGGGCCGCTCAGCGTCTATGGATTGGCGGGATTGAATGTCGCACGGTCTTCTGTATCATTTGATTTGGGCGATACCGGGATGGACTTCGGAGGCCTGGGAGGCAGTAGCAGCAAAGTAGGCCTTAACATCGGTGGTGGTGCAACCCTCGATTTTGGTTCCAAAATTCTTCCTTTTGCCGAATTGAAATATACCATCGCCGGTACCGAGCAGTTGGGTGTTTTCCTTGGTGTGAAATACAATATCCGTTAACAAATAAGTACAAAAATAAAAAGCCATGAAAAAAACATTCACATTTTTTAGCGTATGGGTCATTGTCGTGCTAAGCGCTTGCGGCAAGAAAGACAACCCGATACCCGATGCGAACAACAGCAGCTATGAATTTAAATTCCTGAGCGGGCCACTCGCCGGGCAGGAGTATAAGGCCGGCGGGTTGTCTGCGGAACAAGCGATAGCCTTGTTTGTACAGGAACCCGGAACCAATACGAGGGGGATTAGTCTCCAATTACTGCATGGCGATTTTACGTTTGCCATGGCGTTGGGGCTAGACCAAAATGACCAGCCGCTTCCTTTTGTGCTAGACGGTGCGGACACGGGGACGAAAGCGGCCTTTTACTTGAACGAAGGCGGGAGTCAATACGTGTTCGGTTCCGTGGGTGGCAACCTATCGATCAGCAAACTAAAGCGGCTAACGGGCGGGGCGAATGGCAATGGCGGTTTGGCAACGTTTGAATTGAGCTTTGAAAATGCAACGTTCTACGATGCCGTGGCCGCTGGCGACAACATCGACGTGCCGGTAGCGATTAGTGGTAAAATAGTTATCCGTTAAAAAAAAGATGATGAAGAAAATTACGTTCCTATTGCTTGCCACCACTTTACTGGCCTGCGGCAAAAAAGATAATCCGAACCCAGAGGGTCCGGGCGCAGCAACCGAAATCTGGTATCCCGAAAAGTCGCAACCCGGCGTGTTCAAGGTGCCTGATGCACTGAAAAATCATAATAACGATTACGCCAAGCAGACTCATGCGGGGATTGCGGAACTGGAAGATTTGATTAGCGCTTACAATGCCTATTTTCTGGCTCCGGAGGGGACTAAAAACACGTCACTTACGCTGGCGCTTGGTTACCAGTATGACTACCTAGTCGACGGTCACACCGTTAAATATATGTATGGCGATTTCAGCAGTACGCATCGTGTTTTTGAGCTTGAGGTAGTCAATTCAACAGGGGGGCGTATCGTTTTTATCTCAGGAAGTTGGTGGGAAAACTGGAATGCCGAGGACGGGAGAACGGAAAACGGCAGGCACTATGGGCAAATGAGGTATGAAGTTGGTGAAGGCGACAGTAAACAAGCCAAAGAATTTTCCTGGATCGACGACGGAGGCGGTGATTACCGGGTATCCTTCAATATTTGGAAACCCGGTGGGGGCGGTGGTCTTGCCGCCAAATACGAGTACACCTTCAACGCCGATCGATCCGGAAAGTCAATGTATCAGGCCGAACTGCCCGAAGGCGGGTACGCACACTATCAAGCAGCTTGGATGAGCAACGGTTCCGGGGCAATCACCTTTGGCGAAGGAGGAAATGCCAAGAAACATGAATGGTAAGCTATCAACTATAGAGCACATTTTCATGGTGGACCGAAAAGGTACAGGAGCCTGGAATGGGGGAATGTACCCTTCGGTTTCTTTCATGGGAACGTTCCGATGAAGTCGAATCTTTAAATTTGATACTCCTATGAAAAAGCGAATAATAAATGGCGCGATACTATTGTTAATCTTGACGATGTCGTCGTGTAAGAAGGGTGACACCGGACCGCAGGGGCCTCCAGGTGTTGCAGGAGAGCGGGGAACTTCTGGTAGCAGTGGACCGGCAGGAAAGGATGGAAACTTGATACTGAATGGCACAGGGACGCCTGCTGATGGACTGGGTTCAGCGGGCGACTATTACCTGAATACCGCAAATTCGACGCTTTATGGTCCGAAGACCGATGGAGGATGGGGGAAACCCACCAGCTTACAGGGACCGCGTGGCGCTACAGGTGCGCAGGGGCCGAAGGGAGATCGCGGTGAGACGGGTGCTAGGGGACCTACGGGCGCTCAAGGCCCCAAAGGTGACACCGGTGCAACGGGCCCCCGTGGCGCTACAGGTGCGCAGGGGCCGAAGGGAGATCGCGGTGAGACGGGTGCTAGGGGACCTACGGGCGCTCAAGGC